>Ga0334898_1000319_pt1 | contig 83358 bp, 66 predicted proteins | sample GraSluR3_MG_10_FD_207228 | JGI IMG/M metagenome (GOLD analysis project Ga0334898, IMG submission 207228) | Sludge microbial communities from methane-producing bioreactor in Wageningen University, Netherlands - Granular Sludge_3_08-R3 | ecosystem: Engineered > Bioreactor > Anaerobic >... | reverse complement strand
TAACATGCGTGCGATCATACTATTTTTAAATTCTTCACTATAACTTGCCATGTATTATTTTCCTCCGTCTTCTATAGACACTATACTATTTTTTCAACTACATGACAACTAGTCTACCACCTAGGGTTTGATAGAATTGAAGTTTTCTTATGATGCGATGATTTCTGAAAAATTAAAGTTTTTAGATAAAGTTTTTTTGGTTGAGGTAAAGCTAGATCTTTACCTCAACAGTTGCTTAATGATTAAATACACTGGAGGTTCATAAAATGGTTTATAAAAAATGGTGTGTAATTATTATTACTTTAGTAATAATAATTGTAGCCAGTACATTTTTATTGTATAAGGATGAAGAAAGAAGCAACGTAAATTTATATGGATATGAAATAACAGAAAAAGATGCACAACTGGTACTTTCAGATATGACTGCATATTATGAAGCTATATCAGAACATAATGTGCAAGAAATGGTGAAATATACTATTAATAATGAAAACGAGGAACGAATTAGATATCTTGAAAACGAATTTAAAAAAGAGTTCGATTTAATCTTAAATGAACTCGAGATAATTTATGATTATCCAGCATATCCTAAAGGTGATTTTGATAATAAAAAAATTAATGACAGATATAATGTTGAGAAAGCAGTTGTAATAAAAGCAAAATTTACAATCCAATCTAATGAAGTTTATGGTCTGCTGGGTGTTGATGTTGGAAATCATGAATTTTTTTTTGTGCGTTGTAAAAACAAAAGAAAAAGATCATTGGCAATTGGCAGGAATGTCAAATATTGACCCGTTTAGAGAGGAGTAGTAAAATTAGAAGGTCATTTTTATGGTGCGCCCGGCATGGGCGCTCAAACGTCTTTTGCGTAATTGGATTTAATAAATCTTAGCATTTTGTCAGCACTATCGGTTAAAAAATGATCTGTTTTTCGGGCAATGCATATGGTGATGGGGCCAATGTTTTCGATGGGTATACCCACAATATCTCCATCATCAGCTAGAGTTTTTTCGATTAATATGGACGTGGCCAGATTTTCCTTGATAAAACGTCGGATGGTGTTGATTTGAGTTGTTTCCATAATAATATTCGGATTGACGTTGATACTTGAGAAATGTTCTTTAACAATTTTACTAATGACAAAATCACGATTAAAGAGGATTAAAGCCTCTTTTTTTATGTCTTGAACCTTAACGGATTTTTTTGAGGATAAGGGATGGCTTTTGTTCACATAATAATGGAAAGACAAGCTTGTAATTGGACTTGTTGCGATGTTTTTATTATCGGTTGTTTCTTCTAGTATGAAGGATAAGTCGAGGGTATCATCGAGAAGATAATCCATTATCTTGAGAGATCCGGACTCAAAAATTTCCAACTGAATATCCGGATGACTTTGACTAAAGTTACGATATATTTCAGGAAATAACAAGGTGCCCATCATAGGAGGGATTCCGATTTTAAGAATATTGTTGTTGGATCCAAGAGATATCATTTCTCTGTTTAAATCATCTAGATTCTTAAGAAGTGGTATTAATTTTTCGTAAAAATGATGACCATGATTGGTTAGTTCGATGTGGTTACGAATCCGGTGAAAAAGACTGATGCCAAGTTCGGTTTCTAAATTTTTAATTGCAACGGTTAAGGAAGGCTGAGAAATGTTAAGACGTTTCGCAGCCTTTGTAATACTACTTTGGTTACTGACTTCGATAAAATAATAAAGTTGATTAAGGGTCATTGGGGTCTCCTTTTATAGACAAAGATGTTGAATTTAAATTAATAGTAAAAAAATATATGATGCATAGGATAAAACTATTGTAACATAGAAATCAAATATTTTACAGGCCATAATGTATCCTTCATAATAGACTTATCAGTGTGGTTTAGGCGTCTAAACCATAAGTTTTGATTAGGAGGTAGGGCTTTTGAAATTTACAGAAACCATTCTCAGAGATGCACATCAAAGCCAGATAGCGACAAGAATGCATACGGAAGAAATGATTCCGGGGCTGGATTCATTGGACCAAGTGGGCTATCATGCGGTTGAAATGTGGGGCGGAGCCACCTTTGACGTGTGCCTGAGATATTTAAATGAAAATCCATGGGAACGCTTGCGAACAATAAGAGAGCACATGAAGAATACAAAGCTTCAGATGTTACTTAGAGGTCAGAATCTTCTGGGTTATCGTCATTATGCCAATGATGTGGTGGAGCGCTTTATTCAGCATTCCATTGCAGAAGGTATAGATATTGTTCGAGTTTTTGATGCCTTAAATGACACTAGGAATCTAAAGACAAGTATGGAAGCCATTAAAAGAGAGGGTGGTCATTGCCAAGCGGCTATTTCTTACACAACCAGCGAAGTCCATACCATTGATTATTATGTGCAGCTGGCCAAAGAATTTGAAGATATGGGCGCTGATTCCATCTGTATTAAAGATATGGCAGGTATCTTAACGCCGACCAATGCCTATGACTTGGTTAAGGGCATCAAGGGTCAAGTGAAGCTACCCTTGGAACTGCACGGACATGCGACGAGTGGCATATGTGAAGTGACGTACTATGAAGCGGTTCGAGCGGGCGTGGATATTATTGATACGGCCTTGTCACCATTTGCGGGAGGTACAGCTCAGCCGGCGACAGAATCCATGTACAAAATCTTCTCGGATCAAAAAGTAGCTGACCCCCTTAATGAAGAAAAAATGAATGCAGCCGCAGCGCATTTTGCCAAGGTTAAAGAAGACCATATACAAAAAGGGAATTTTAATCCTCGAGTTATGAAGATTGAACCGAAAATCTTACACTATCAAGTACCGGGAGGCATGCTTTCTAACTTGCTTTCTCAGTTGAATGACCAAAATGCAGGTGACCGTTATGAAGAAGTGTTGGCGGAGATTCCAAAAGTGAGAAAAGATTTGGGCTATCCTCCACTAGTGACACCGCTCAGTCAAATGGTTGGTACTCAGGCTGTCTTTAATGTACTTCTTGGTGAACGCTATAAGGTTATGCCCAAGGAAATACGGGAATACTGTAAAGGAAAATACGGACGATCCCCGGCTCCGATTTTGCCATCGATTATTGAAAAAGCCATTGGTGATAGTGAGCGTATTGACGTGGCCCCGGCAGATATTTTAGAACCAGAACTTGATAAGGCAAAGGAGGCCGTTGCCCAATATAGCGATGATGAAAAAATGGCTATTGCATATGCTATATTTCCGGATGTGGTTAGTAACTACTTCAAAGCAAAGCAAAAACCTGAAATAGTAAACATAGAAATTATATAGTAGGAGGCATTATGAGTTCAGATATTACCTTGTTGCAAGCGATTCAGATAAGCGGTGCCTGTATGGCGATCGTTTTTGGAACCTTGATTATTATTATGTGGATGATTGACCTTCAAAAAATATTTTTTAGTTTTGTAGATCGATTTGAGAAAAAAGATAAAAACACACAGACAATCACCCCGATAACAATGCAGACGAGCGTTCGAGGAAAAACAGTTGACCAACTTGAAGATGATGCTGAAATTGCTGTGGCCTTGACGGCGGCTATAGAAGCCAGTGGCGGACAAGATATGAGTAAGGTTAAGATTGTGGCCGTAAGACAAATAAGTGAATAGTTATCAATAGAAATGGAGAAAATGATGAAAACATATAAGTTAAAATTAAACAATAAAATATATGAAGTGGATATAGAACTTGTGAATGAATCTGCAGATATGAGCATAAGTGATACAAGTCAGTCTACTTCGACACCTGCACCTTCTGCAAGCCCTGCGGCGACTACGACAGCATCCGAGGGTGGTCAAGAAGTAACGGCGCCACTTCCGGGAAAAATTTTGGATATATGTGTTAAAGAAGGACAAAATGTTAAAAAAGGTGATCTTTTGGTCATCGTTGAAGCAATGAAGCTGGAAAATGAAGTGTTCTCGGATTTCGAAGGTATTATTCGTGCGATTAAAGTGAATAAGGGTGATAATGTTAATACGAATGATGCACTTATTGCTATAGGATAGACGGAAGGGACGATATTATGTTGACAGAGTTTTTTAACAGCAGTGGATTCATGGCTTTGACGTGGCAACAAGTTATTGTTATATTGATTGCTTGCATATTCTTATATTTAGCTATTTACAAAAAGTATGAACCCTATTTGTTGATTCCGATTGCTTTTGGTATGTTGGTTGTCAATCTACCCTTAACGGGATTAATGAGTGATGAGGGGTTATTCCATTACTTATACAAGGGGACAGAACTAGGAATATATCCACCCTTAATTTTTCTATGTGTGGGAGCCGGAACGGATTTTGGTCCATTAATTGCAAATCCTAAGAGTATTCTTCTTGGTGCAGCAGCCCAGTTTGGTATCTTCTCCGCATTTATCGCAGCTATTTTATTAGGTTTTGACGGTGCGGCAGCAGCAGCGATTGCAATTATTGGTGGTGCTGACGGACCGACAGCCATCTACTTAACATCAAAATTGGCACCGGATTTATTGGGGCCCATTGCTCTTGCAGCATATTCTTATATGGCCTTGGTTCCGATTATCCAGCCACCGATTATCAAATTATTGACGACGAAAAAAGAACGTGCCATTAAGATGGAGCAGTTAAGAGTGGTTGGTAAAAATGAAAAAGTGGCCTTTCCCATTATAGTCGCGATTTTTGTTATACTCTTATTGCCGTCATCAGCACCTTTAATTAGTATGCTTATGCTAGGGAACCTTATTCGTGAGTCAGGTGTTGTGCCTAAGTTGGTTGAAACAGCTCAAGGTGCCTTGATGTATATCGTGACCATTGTTCTTGGATTAACGGTAGGAGCTAAGGCGGATGCGGCATCTTTCCTTAATCCGGAAACGCTTAAAATCATTGCTATTGGCTTGTTTGCCTTTGCCATAGGGACGGCTTCAGGCGTCATCTTTGGAAAAATTTTATGTAAAATAACAGGTGGAAAGATTAATCCGATGCTTGGTGCAGCGGGCGTTTCGGCCGTACCCATGGCTGCTCGAGTTGTGCAAAAAGTCGGACAGGAAGAAAATCCAAGCAACTTCTTGCTCATGCATGCGATGGGCCCGAATGTGGCTGGCGTTATCGGATCGGCCGTTGCGGCGGGGGTATTATTAAATATTTTTGGTTAATGAATTTAATGTTCTCTTCCTAAGAAAAATATGTTAAAATTAAATGAACGATAAATTATTAGCGGATGCATTGCATCCGCTAAGTCTATGTAGGAGAATAAGAAATGTTAAATCAATTTTCAAGAACAGAACTTCTTTTAGGAAAAGAAGGGATGGAACGTCTAAGTAAAGCGCGTGTTGCAGTATTCGGAATCGGAGGTGTCGGAGGATATGTTTGTGAGGCCCTTGCCCGTAGTGGTGTCGGTGCTTTTGATATTATCGATGATGACCAAGTCTGTCTTACAAATATAAATCGGCAAATTATAGCAACTAGAAAAACAGTGGGCAAAGACAAAGTTGAAGTGATGAAGGAGCGTATTTTGGAAATCAATCCCAAAGCAGATGTACGAACCTATAAGACCTTCTTTTTGCCGGAGAATGCAGATACATTTCCTTTTGAAGAATATGATTATGTTGTCGATGGAGTCGATACAGTGACAGCCAAGATTGAACTCGTCATGCGTGCAAAGGAAAAAAGTGTGCCGGTGATCAGCAGCATGGGAGCCGGAAACAAATTAGAGGCAAGTCAGTTTAAAGTGGCAGATATATATAAGACCAAAGTATGTCCTTTGGCAAAAGTGATGCGCCGTGAATTAAAAAAACGAGGGGTCAAAAAATTAAAAGTAGTCTACTCTGAAGAACAGCCCATGAAACCGATTGAAGATATGTCCCTAAGTTGTAAAGCAAACTGTATCTGCCCTCCGGGTGGTGAACGCAAATGTACAGATAAAAGAGCAATTCCCGGAAGTGTTGCCTTTGTTCCGCCGGTCGTTGGGTTGATTATAGCAGGAGAAGTTGTTAAGGATATCATTAAGCGGTAAAAAGTTGCCTATATTGAAGAAAATTGCTAGTATAACAGTAGAAAGCAAATAAAAAGGAGCAATGTTGTGAAGAAGAATACAGGGAAATGTTTCATTTGTAGCAGTGAATATAGCAAACAAGGTTTTACGCGACATCTTAAGACCTGTTTAGAAGATTTAATACAAAAAAATGCACAGAAAAACAAACCTAAACGCGATGTATACCTATTGCAAATAGAAGCGACATATTGTCCCGAATATTATATGTATATTTTAATTGATCAAAAGGCAACCTTAAAATTATTAGATGATTTTATTCGTGGAATTTGGGTAGAATGCTGTGGTCATTTAAGTGAATTTCATATTGATTATTATTCCTATATTTGTGACTACGAGGAGCATAGCCATGCATATGGAGGCGACTTTAATTATGGTATGAATTTTAGTTTGGATCAAGTGCTAGATGTGGGTGAACAATTTTCCTATGAATATGACTTTGGTTCAACAACGAATTTGAGATTATCAGTAAAGGCGGCCTATTCAAATATAGTCTTGGAAGATACAGTTACCATTGTTGCAAGAAACATTGCACCTAAAAATGATAGTGACAATTCACCAAGATCAGGTGTATGTGGATATGCTGCAGATATGAACTTTCAGCCTAGTCAACTAGACTTAAAAAAATATCCGGTGTCTGAGTTTTCCGATGAAATTCGGGATGAAGACTGGGACGAAGATGAGCTTTTAGATGTCTTTGAAGAACCCGTGATGGATATAATCAATCAAAGCTTTTATGATAATATAATACAGGGAGAGAAGTTATATATTGATGGCCGTGCGAATACACTTAAGCAATGCCTTCAGATGTTGAATAAAGAAGATGTTTATGAAGTCTCTAAGTGGTTAGGATTGACAGGCGTTTCTTCATATACAAAAGCTCGCTTAATCCAAGCTTTAGAACACCATGTTTTACAGATTTTTCCCCATATGTTGACCTATATGTCAAGCGAGCAGTTTCATATTATAAAGAAGGCAGCAAGTAATGATGGTCGAATTGATCTTCCTGTATCAACATATCTTATACATGGAAAGAGGATGATTACTCAATGGATTCAAAAAATGTTTTTGTTTCCGACATATGATTCGACTATGGAAATGATTGGATTTAAGTTGCCAAAAGAACTGGTTGAAATTGTCAATGAAGTGAATGAAAAAGAATATATCTCTTATATAAAAAGAAATACAGAGTGCATAGGTATAGTGCGCGGATTGTTATATTATTATGGTGTGTCTTCTTTTGAAGATTTGCATGAATGGACAATTGACTATACTAAGAATCATTATGATATCAAAACGTTTAAATATATAATACATCAAAATTTGCCTACAGAAGTTACATTAGAAGCTGATGATGAACTTGTCTGGTATATTCGCGTACTTGATCCGGATGAATTAATCGAAGATATTGAAGAACAGAGAACGATAAATTCTAACTTAAACTACAAAAAAATTCATAAGCAGAAGTTGCTTGAAGTGGATAGTGTCTATTATTATGTGCAAAATCAGAAAACCCATGCGCTGGAAAAATATTTGAAAAAACACTATAATATGGACGCTTTTGATATTCAGGAAGTAATGACACATATCATGGCACATATGGATTTATGTCAATCACCGATGCAATTGCCTGAAGTGATACCGAGACAATTAGATATCCCTAATACTACCGTTCGAAATGAAATCATGGAATATATTATTAATATTTATAATGCAAACCGTCAGTGGGTTTTACTAGGATATGCACCGGATGAAATACGGGAAACTCCAAAAAATATCCATATTGAACCCAAAGTCACTTCAAATGTAACGGCGGTTAACTTTGCTAAGAAAAAGAAAATAGGCCGTAACGACCCATGCCCTTGTGGGAGCGGTAAAAAGTACAAACATTGTTGTGGAAGGTAATGCCAAAGATATGGAGGAGTGATTATATGTTGGCAGATAATAAAGAACATGTAAAACTGAATGATTTTTTAAAGATGAAGTTTGAAGACAATGGAACCTATGAACTTTTGAATGGTATTATTTGTATGTCACCACGTCCATCGACCTTTCATCAGCGGATATTAACACGCTTATCTATTGAGATTGGCAAGTATTTAGAAGGTAAAATGTGTGAAGGAATAAATGAAACGCAGATGATTATTGGTGAGCATTTGTTGGTGCCGGATTATTTTGTGTATTGTGATGAACAGAATATGGGAGAACAACAATATACAGGTACAGCAACTTTAGTCATTGAAGTATTAAGCAAATCAACGGCCTTTAGAGACCTTAGTACAAAATTGAACATTTATAAAGAACATGGAATAAAGGAATATTGGGTTGTATCCCAGCATTTAAAAACAGTTGTCATTTATGACTTCACAAAGGGGAAGAATGACGTCAAAATAGACGAATATTCACAAGAGATGATTGCGACATCAAATGTATTTGAAGGTCTAAAAGTTAATTTGCATAAAATCTTCAAACAATAAGTATAGGTATTTCGCTTACATCAAATCGATTTTTCTGTTATAATAGAACTATAGTGCGATTAAAGCTATGTGTTTTTGGGCAAATATAAAGGAGAAATGAAATGTTTGAAGTAGGCGATTATATTATTTATGACAACACAGGTGTGTGTCAGGTGGAGTCAATAGGACATTTAGATATGTCGGGTGCATCAGGGAAACGGTTGTATTATACATTAAAACCACAGCATGGCAAGAGTGGTACGATTTACACTCCAGTAGATAATGAGAAAGTAACAATGCGACCGGTAATGACAAAAGACGAGGCCATCGTGCTCATCGATGAAATTCATAACATCGGAACATTAGATTTATCTGATGAAAAGAAGAGAGAAGTTGAGTACAAAGAAGCGTTTGCAAAATATGATTGTCGAGAATTGGTGAAAGTGATTAAAACTATTTTTTCGTTAAAAGAGGATCGCATTGCTGAAGGGAAAAAAGTTACGGCCCTAGATGAAAAATATTATGACTTAGCTGAAGAAAAACTCTATGGCGAGTTAGCAATATCTTTGGAAAAGGATTTTGATTCTGTTAAGGAATATGTAATAGAGCATGTAAAACAATACGATATGTAAATTTAACTCGCTTCTCTCAAACCTATTGAGTGAAGCGAGTTTTTAGAATAGGAATGCTGATGGAAAAACAAACATATATACAGATAAAAGGTGCGCGAGTACATAATTTAAAACATGTTGATTTGAATATTCCAAGAGATAAACTGGTTGTGATTACTGGTTTAAGTGGTTCGGGAAAATCCTCCCTTGCTTTTGATACCATCTATGCAGACGGACAAAGGAAATACATGGAATCTTTGTCTTCATATGCACGTCAATTTTTAGGGCAAATGGATAAACCGGAAGTGGATAGTATTGAAGGCTTATCTCCGGCCATATCCATTGCGCAAAAATCGACTAACCATAATCCAAGGTCAACCGTCGGTACAGTAACTGAAATCTATGATTACTTACGCTTGCTTTTTGCACGTATAGGAATACCCCATTGTCCGGAATGCGGCAAAGAGATCCAACGCCAGACGGTTGACCAGATGGTGGAGCAAATAATGGCCTTACCGGACCGAAGTAAGATTTTTGTGCTTGCCCCAGTGGTTAGACAACGTAAAGGACGACATGAAAAAGTATTGCAGCAAGCAAGCAAAAGTGGCTTTGTACGGGTGATGATTGACGGAGATATGGTTGAACTTAGTGAACCGATTGAACTTAATCACAACAAAAAGCATGATATTCAGATTGTTGTGGACCGATTAGTAATAAAAGAAGGTATTGAAAGTCGCTTAACCGATTCCCTAGAACAATCCATGCATTTAACAGAGGGAATTGTACAAATCGATGTTGTTGATGGCGAAAGTTTTACGCTTAGTAGCCATTATGCTTGTCCGGACTGTCATATTAGCTTATCTGAGATTGAACCCATTCACTTTTCCTTTAACAATGCTTTAGGAGCTTGTCCGCATTGTGAAGGAATTGGCTATGAGATGGCCTTTGATGAGGCGTTGATGATTCCAGATCCTTCACTAAGTATTGATGAGGGTGCCATTCAAGTCTATAGCTGGCAATCCAGTAAGGATAAAGGGAGTTTTACGAGGGCGATATTGGACAAACTATCTGAAAAATTTAATTTTCGACTGGATGTTCCGTTTGAATCCTATTCTAAGGAAATTCATGATATTCTTATTTACGGAACAGACCAAGAAGTGACAGTTTCTTATAATGGCCGCTATGGACCGGGCGTTTATGATATTGCTTTTGACGGTCTAATCAAAAATGTCGAACAACGTTACCACCGAAACAGTGGAGCGGGGGCAAAAGCAGAATTTGAATCCTTTATGCGCATTACACCGTGTAAACACTGTCATGGAAAACGTTTAAACAAAGAGGCGCTGGCAGTTACAGTGGCTGATAATAACATTGATGACATCGTCAATATGTCAGTAAAAGAACTGATTCCTTTTTTTCAAGGGTTGACATTATCAGCTCACCAGCAAGCGATTGCAGAGCGGATACTTAAAGAAATCAAAGAACGGATTCGGTTTTTATCCAATGTGGGTTTGGATTATCTGACATTGGAGCGTGGAGCTTCGACCCTATCCGGTGGTGAAGCTCAGCGTATCCGTCTAGCGACACAAATCGGTTCGGGACTGGTCGGTGTGACTTATATTTTAGATGAACCTAGTATCGGATTGCATCAAAGAGATAATGATAAACTAATAGCCACATTGCATCATTTGCGTGACTTAGGTAATACGGTTTTAGTTGTCGAACATGACCAGGACACAATCAAAGCAGCAGACTATATTATTGATATTGGCCCGGGAGCCGGGGAACATGGTGGAGAAGTCGTAGCCGAGGGAGCATATGAAGAAATCCTTGTCAATGACCATTCGGTGACAGGAAAGTATTTGCGTGGCGATTTGAAAATAGAAGTGCCTAGCCAGCGGCGAGAACCAAGAGGCATGCTTACAGTCCGTAACGCCCATGAGAATAATTTGAAGCATATCGATGTCGATATACCTCTGGGTGTCTTTTCCTGTGTGACGGGGGTGTCCGGTTCAGGGAAAAGCTCTTTGGTTAATGAAATCTTATACAAAGCATTGGCTAAAAAACTGAATCGTGCTCGAACAGTTGCAGGAAAGCATGACCGGATTGAAGGAAGTGACCAGCTAGATAAAATTATCGATATTGACCAAAGTCCGATCGGACGAACACCTCGGTCCAATCCGGCCACCTATATTGGTGTCTTTGATATGATTCGAGATTTATTTGCATCAACACAAGAAGCAAAAACCCGCGGATACAAGAAAGGACGCTTTAGCTTTAATGTGAAAGGCGGTCGCTGTGAAGCCTGTTCCGGTGATGGAATTCTTAAGGTGGAGATGCACTTTCTTCCGGATGTATACGTGCCTTGTGAAGTCTGCAAAGGAAAACGGTATAATCGTGAGACCCTAGAAGTCAAATACAAAGGAAAAAATATCCATGATATCCTTGAAATGACTGTGGAAGAAGGCTTAACATTTTTTGAAAACATTCCAAGAGTGCTAAGAAAAATACAGACGCTCTATGATGTTGGTCTAGGATATATTCGGTTGGGACAACCTTCCAATACCTTGTCTGGGGGAGAGGCCCAGCGAATTAAGCTTGCCTCAGAACTTAGCAAACGAAGTACCGGAAAAACGATTTACATCCTAGATGAGCCGACGACTGGATTGCATTTTGAAGATGTCCGAAAACTCATTGTTATCTTGCAGCAACTTGTGGATGAAGGCAATACTGTGCTGGTTATTGAGCACAATATGGATGTGATTAAGAATGCCGATTACATTATCGATATCGGACCTGAAGGCGGTGACGGTGGTGGTACTATTGTTGCCAAAGGAAGACCGGAAGCCCTTGTAAAGGTTAAGGAATCCTATACAGGCCAATACTTGAAACAGTATTTAAATTAACTAAACTATTGACCATAAAATTAAAATGTGATACTGTTTCTATAAATGAGTCGAATTTTATACAGAAAAGAGGAACAGTATGAAAGTCAAGCTTAGTGACATTGCTGAGGAAATGGGTGTATCCATTGCGGCTGTATCCATGGCATTGAATAATAAAGGCGGTATTGGAGAAGATACCCGTGAAGAAATTTTGAAAACAGCAGAGCGCATGGGATATAAAGCCAGAAAAGCTTCGAAACCTTTGTCGGAAGTGAGAGATCCACGTTTTATTAAATTGCTGCGGATCAAAAAGCATGGGATGGTTGTCATGGAAACGGAATTTTTTGCGGCGGTTATTCAAGGGATAGAAACGCAGTGCCGTAAAATGGGCTATCAGCTTCTGATTGCCAATATTACTTTAAATGATCAGGAAACCCATCAGATTACCAATGAATATCATGATGACATTGATGGGATGATTTCCTTGTGTACAGAATTGGAAGAAGAAGATATTGATCAATTAAAACGAATGCCTTGTCCGCAAGTTGTTATTGACCGTAAATTTTTATGGAATGTCAATACGGTACTTATGAATAATCAAAAGGGAACCCGTCAGGCTGTTGAACATTTGTTTGAAAAAGGGCACAGGAAGATTGGATATCTTAAAAGCAATACCGAAATTTACAATTTTAAAAGCCGCTTCAAAAGCTATCTAGAGTCGATTGAACGCTTGGGACTAGAGTGTCAGGAAAAATATATTATTCCTTTAGAGCCAACGATTGAAGGCGCTTATCAAAATATGAAGAACTTTTTATCAGCAATAGAGTTGGACAAGCTACCCACGGCCTTTGTTGCGGATAATGACAACATCGCTCTTGGAGCCATGAATGCTTTTAAAGAATACGGGATGAATATTCCGGAGCAAGTCTCCTTAATTGGGATTGATGATATGCCTTTTTGTAAAATTGTTGATCCACCTTTAACCACGGTTAAGGTATTTAAAGAAGAAATTGGAAGGCAAGCCGTTAAGTTACTTGTGGAAGAAGTTCTAGGCGATACGGAATGCTCCAAAAAAATGGAAGTAGATACGGTTTTAGTTGAAAGAAGCAGTGTTAAAGATTTAAATGCATAAAGTCTATGAAAATAAATGCAGTTCTGTTAAAGGAGTTGCATTTTTTTTAAAACTAAATACTTAAATTAACTTAAAATATTGACCATTAACTGAAAAAATGATACAATGAATCCATAAAATTCAGTAAAATATATAAGGTGTTTTAGAAATGGAGGATTTGGAATGATTAAGATTGGTGTAGCGGCAACGCGGCGGTTTGTTTTTAGTAAAGAAGATGCCCATAAGTATAAGGATTTAGTTTTGGAAAAACTTAAAGGTATGGATAATATTGAAGTGGTGGATATTGAATCCATTAACTCAGAAGGCTTGCTTTTTGATGATGATGCCCATGCGGATCAAATTAGCGATTTATTCATCAAAGAAAAAGTCGATGCTGTATTTTTCCCGCACACAAATTTCGGAACAGAAAATACGGTTTGTCGGGTGGCCAAAGCGGTCAATAAGCCGGTTTTACTATGGGGTCCCCGTGATGAAGATCCCTTAGAGGATGGTATGCGTTTACGTGATACCCAATGTGGATTGTTTGCTACAGGGAAAATCCTACGACGCTTTAATGTACCTTTTACCTATATTCCCAATACGCGATTGAATGATCCGATTTTTGAACGTGGATTAGAGAATTTTATTGCGGCAGTCAATGTTGTGAAAGCAATGAAAAAGTTGCGAATACTTCAAATTTCAACACGTCCTGCCGGTTTTTGGACCATGATGTACAACGAAGGCGAATTATTAGAAAAATTCGGTATTGAGATTTATCCGATTACATTAGTTGATATAAAAAACCGCACAGATGAACTGATAGCGTCAGATGACCCGGAAGTGGCAGACGTAGAAAAAACGATTAAAGAAGCCATGGAAACGGGGCATGTTGGGGATGAAGCGGTGCGAAAAATTGCAGCCTTGAAAGTAGCCATGGGACAATTTGCAACAGAAAAAGGTTGTAAAGCCATTGCAATTCAATGTTGGTCAGCAATGCAAGAAAGTATGAAGATTATGCCCTGCCTAGCCAATTCTCTCTTAACCGATGAATTTATACCGGTCACCTGTGAAACGGATATTCATGGTGCAATCACATCCGTTATGACCCAAGAAGCGGCACAACGGTCAACGCCAACCTTTTTTGCGGATTTGACAGTGCGTCATTCGGAAAATGATAATGGTGAGCTTTTGTTCCACTGCGGAAACTTCCCGGTATCATTAGCGTGTGAAGGTTGTAATGCAGCAGCCCAAAAGCATTTCCTCTTTGATGATCACTCACCTGGAACCTTTGAAGCTGAGATTAAAGGTGGAGAAATGACCATTGTCCGTTTTGACGGAGATCATGGAGAATATAATCTCTTTATGGGACATGCTAAAGGTATTCAAGGAAAATATAGTCGGGGATCTTATGTATGGGTTGAAGTCGACGATTGGGTAAAATGGGAACGTAAGCTTGTTGAAGGCCCTTATGTACATCATTGTGTGGGTATTCATGCTGACGTCATCCCTGTCTTATATGAAGCAGTAAAATATATACCGGGAATTCAGCTGGATTTAGTGGATACAACAGAAGATGCAATTGTTCATTGGTTGAATGGAGGTTCGAAAGCATGGATATCAGAAGCTTAGAAAAGCAGGCGGTTCAAATCAGAAAAGATATTATAGAGATGATTTATGGGGCCAAAACCGGACATACCGGAGGGGCTTTATCCTCTACAGACATTATGACGACCTTGTTTTACGGTATTATGAATGTAGACCCAAAGAATCCAAAGAATCCGGACAGAGACCGCTTTATTCTCAGTAAAGGGCATTCAGTAGAACCCTATTGGTGCCTCTTGGCAGAACTTGGATTTATTGAAAAAGAAGAGTTGAAAACCTTCAGTCAGTTTGGGACGCGTCTGATTGGACATCCAAATAATAAAGTGAGTGGTGTTGAGATGAATACCGGCTCACTAGGACATGGCTTAAGTGTTGCATCCGGCATGGCGCTTGCGGCCAAGATGGATGAAAAAAACTATCGTGTATTTACGCTGATGGGTGATGGAGAACAGGCAGAAGGCTCAGTTTGGGAAGGGGCCATGTTTGCTGCGCATTATAAGTTGGACAATCTTGTTGCAATTATTGACCGTAACCGGCTGCAGATCAGTGGGTGTACAGAAGATGTTATGGGCCTAGACCCTCTTGACAAAAAATGGGAAAGTTTTGGCTGGAATGTGATTGAGATTAACGGAAATAGTATCCCGGAACTTTATGAAATCCTTGAAAAAAAACCTGCATGTGAAGGGAAGCCGACACTCGTTCTTGCTAACACAACCAAAGGTAAAGGCGTTTCATTTATAGAAAATCAAGCGGCCTGGCACCATAAAGTTCCGACAGATGCTGAGTATCAACAAGCCATGCAAGAACTGGATGAGCAGTTAAAGGCCTTGGAGGTGTCTTATGAATAAAATACCCAATAGAGAAATTGTCAATGATGTTTTGGTTCGACATGCCAAAATTAATAAGGATATTGTTGTGCTTGCCAGTGATTCAAGAGGCTCGGCAAAATTGGACCCTTTTGCAAAAACCCATGAGAAGCAATTTATTGAAACAGGTATAGCTGAACAAAATATTGTCGGTGTGGCGGCAGGACTAGCGTCCTGTGGAAAAATTCCTTTTGTAGCTTCTCCGGCGTGTTTTTTAAGTATGCGTAGCGTTGAGCAGGTCAAAGTGGATATGGCCTATTCCAATACAAATGTTAAACTAGTAGGCATCAGTGGTGGTATCAGTTACGGTGCCCTTGGCATGTCTCACCACTCGGTGCAGGACCTAGCGGTAATGCGGGCCATACCTAATATGACTGTTGTTCTTCCGGCGGACCGCTTTGAAACGGAAAAAGTCGTTGAAGCATTATTAGAAACCTATGGACCAACCTATATGCGAATCGGGCGTAATCCTGTTGAAGACGTCTATGAATCTCTTGACTATGAGTTTACGTTGGGAAAAGCCAATGAAATGCATCAAGGATCTGATGTGACAATTATAGCGGCGGGAGAAACGGTGCGAGTGGCTCTTGATGCAGCCTTGATGTTAGAAGAAGACGGAATACAAGCTCGCGTATTAAACATGCATACTATTAAACCGCTGGACACGGAAGCAATTATTAAAGCGGCCAAAGAAACGGGATATATTCTTACCCTTGAAGAGCATAGTATATATGGAGGCCTTGGCGGAGCAGTTGCTGAAGTTGTGGCAGAAAACTGTCCTGTTAAAGTCAAGATTATGGGAATACCGGATGAGCCGGCCATTGCCGGAACAACGCCGGAAGTCTTTGAACATTATGGCATCAGTGCGGAAGCGATTCATCAAATGCTCCGCAATGAGCTAAAAGGCAATAAGGAGGCGTAGGATGTATATCTTAGGAATCGATCAAAGTACATCAGGAACTAAAGCCCTAATTGTTGATGGCGAGGGAAAGATTCTTCATAAAGAAACAATGGAGCATAAGCAATACTATCCCAAACCGGGATGGGTGGAACATGACCTTGAAGAAATATATGACAATGTTATAGGGCTCATCAAACGGGTTGTTCCTAAAGTTGGACCGGACCAAATCAAGGGATTGGCCATTACCAACCAAAGAGAAACGATTGCTTTTTGGGATGAGAAGACGAAAAAACCTTTATGTCGCGCCTATGTTTGGCAATGTCGACGAGGATCCGAAATTTGTCAAGACTTAAGTGGCCAAGGTTATGATGCAATTATTGAAAAAAAGACAGGCTTAAAACTGGATACCTATTTTTCAGCCAGTAAGATTAAATGGGCTATTGAAAATGAAGAAGCGGTAATAAAAGCTAAAGAAGAAGGAAGACTTCGCATTGGCACCATAGATGCATGGTTAATTTATTGTTTGACGAATGGCCAAGTCTTTGCTTCGGATCATACCAATGCCAGTCGTACAATGTTATATAATTTAGAAACATCCGACTGGGACGATGAATTAGTGGAATTGTTTGGTGCCAACCGAACCATGTTGCCTCAGATAATGGCATCAAATGCAAGGTTTGGATTCGTAAAGGATCCTCAACTTCAAGAAATTCATGAATTGCCAATAGCCGGAGTGATTGGTGATAGCCAAGGTGCTCTCTTTGGGCAATTGTGCTTTGACGTAGGAATGGCTAAAGCAACCTATGGAACAGGATCGTCCGTTATGATGTATACCGGAGATAAACAAGTCCGTTCAAATAATGGATTAGTGACATCAGTTGCATGGGCCTTGGATGATCAAGTCTTCTATGCCCTTGAAGGGTTGATTAATTCATCAGGAGATACACTAAAGTGGTTGAAAGAAAACCTGGGTTTATATCAAGAGGACAATGAAGTTGATGCCTTGGTTCAAAGTTTAGATTCCAATGAAGGGGTCTATATTGTTCCTGCTTTTGTGGGATTAGGTGCGCCATACTGGCAGCCGGATGCCAAAGCATCCATTGTTGGTTTGTCCCGAAAATCCAATCGGGCCCATATTGTTCGAGCGGCAGTAGAATCTATGGCGTATCAAGTGTCAGATTTGATTCATTTGATGGAAAGTGATGCAGGAATTGCCATTGAAACCTTAAATGCAGATGGTGGACCAACAAAAAATCCTTTTTTAATGCAATTACAAGCAGATGTGCTGCAAGCCAATGTTCGCTGCATAGAAAAACAAGAACTTTCAGTGATGGGAGCGATTTATCTTGGTGGATTACAGTTAGGTCTGTGGAAAGATTTTGACAGCCTAAAAGCATTGCCTATGGAAGAAACAATTTATGGACCCAAACGGTCAGATAATGAGGTTAAAGCTTTACTTACGGGTTGGCATAATGCTGTTGACAGTGTGTGTTAAGCGAAGTTTAAATTCAAAAAAATAAATATATTGAAATATAATGGGTTTTATGCTAGTATTTTTCTATAAGGAGTGATTATATGAAAAAAGTATTTAACCCTGATTTTTTGCCCATCAGGCTCGATGATCAAAGTTTGATTGACATATTGAGAAGAGAATCGGATGCTCGAGCTAAGCTGGAGCGATTTAATTCAATGTTAGAGCGTTCCATCATTCGTGAAGAATTATTAATGTTATTTTCCCTTGATGAATCTGTTCAATCCACGAAAATAGAAGGGACACAGGCGACATTTTCCGAAGTTGTTGAATCAGAGATGACAGGCAAAAAAAATGTTGATATTCAGGAGGTAGATAATTATGTTGAAGCCATCCGTCAAGGATTTAATCTGCTTGCCTCAATTCCTATAAGTACGCGACTGTTTCACCGACTGCACAAAATTATCTTGAATAATGCACGAGGACAAAACCGAAGTCCTGGAAATTATAGAATAATTCAAAATTTTATCGGTCCAACCAATAAAATTGAAGATGCAACGTATATTCCACCGGAGCCGCAAAATGTGGAAAGGCTTATTGGAAACTTGGAGAGATACATTAATAATGAATATGATGATCATTTGGGGTATATTGCTCGTGCGGCAGTTATACACGGTCAGTTTGAAACGATTTATCCATATTTGGATGGGAATGGACGTCTAGGTAGAATTATCATTATTTTATATCTGGTCAATAATAATATACTCACTAGTCCAACGTTTTTTATTAGTGAGGAGCTTGAACGGAGTAAGTTTAAATATTATGGACTGCTTAATAATTTAAGAAATGATGAACCACAATGGCGAGAATGGATTCTATATTTTATTGAATCGACAATAAAACAAGCCAACCATTATATAGAAAAACTTGAAAAGATAGAAGCTTTATATAAAGAGCTTGTAGAGTATGCAAATCAGAAAAACATCAAAACAAGAACCATCAATGCAATCTTTAAAAAACCTTTTTTTACCGTAAAATATATACAAGAAGAAGTGGGTGTAAGCTATAATACAGCAAAGCGATATATTGATGGGCTTGTAGAAACAGGAAGAATCTACCCGGATGACAAGAAAAAGAATAAAATCTATAGATTTTATGACTTGATTGATGCAATGCGGTGACTATAATTTTAATTAGAAAAAGCATATTAATAGACAGATGCCGTAAGAACATGGGAACGTAAGTCCCATGCTCCTACGGCATCTGTTTGTTTCTTTTCTTTATTCCACTTCAACAATAACTCGTTGATATCTAGTCAGTGCCGGAGTACCGTCATCTGTAAGGGCGAGAATAATATGTATGGTCCCTAATCTGAAAACACGGTCTGTCGGAATGGTGAACCAGGCTTCTTTTTCGGTGTGGTGGTGAATCTCAATTGGGTTGCCGGTGGTTGCTGCGGAGGTTGAAAAGGTTCCGGCCTCCGGATAGTAGAACCATTCATAGTGTAATGCATCCCCATCGGGATCATAAGAACCTTCTGCGCTAAGTTCGATGCGGTCACCTAATTTGGCGTGAAGCACACTTGCATGGCCTAGCTTTGGGACGGGTGGATGGTTGGCGTCCTCGTAGCGGGGGGTGACAGTCCAGTCCATTCGTGCGCAGAAATCATTTTGATATGCCTCGCGCCAGCGCCAGATGGTTGCTTTATTGGAGGTGTGCCAGTGTCCGTCACTACCCAAAACTTCATCGCAGGCATCGGAATAGAAGGGACGGGGTTCTGCTTCTAAAAAATGTTTTTGGCTTGGTGGTTGGTAATATTCATATCGGCCGCCCCAACTTCCCCATTCCGGGTGTTCGGAGTTGCCTAGCCCGTTATTAATGAGATATAAAAAAGTCGGTGTATCGCCTTCCATTAAAAACTTTGACGACGGATAAACGGTACCTAAGGGACCTTTTGACTGTATGTGTTTTTCAAGCCAAGGATTGTCTACGAGACTAAAATCAGCGCCGGTAAACCTGCCGTGAAAATGGTCGCCACTGATGCCGGTCCATGTACTGTAATGATAGGCGCCGCCGGCGTGAAATCCGGGGCTAGCAATATAATGCAAATCGGGAAAAGTTTTCCGCATCCATGGAGCAGAATCGTCCTGATCAGAAATTGTATATACGCGCAGTTTTGAAATCAGTTTTTGCAAGGTTTCAAGAGAATGAGTGGAACGAAGTTGCCATAGAGCCTGTGCAAGGACATTCGGTCCTCCCCAGGCTAGAACCCATAATGGGCGAGGGTCGTCTTTGTTAATAGCCTCAACCAGCAGTTGGGAACCTGGAGAGTCATTTCCTTGGCCGACACCTTCCATCCCATAGACAGGCAATCCTTCTTTGATTATAGAAAGTAAATCCTCTGCTTTAGGGAATCCGGGCTCATGAATGAGTAGATAATTCTGTACTTTGCCATAGGCTTGAACAATTTCCCGAATTCGCCATGGGGCGGTTTTGTCTTTTAAGTGTATGGATGTCGTTGCAACTAAACCTTCGATATCCCAATGATTTGAATATGTGAGAAAACGAACGAGTGACATTGCATCGTCAGGTTCGTTTTCGATATCGGTTAAAACAAATACTCTTATTTTTTGGGGTTCGTTTATTAAATTAGACATGTGCACCTCCTGAAGTTTAGTGAAATTTAATTAATATATTTAAATTTTAGCGGTTTGAGAATGAAAAGTCAACTTAAATGGCATAATACATAGTAAAAAAATAAAAATGCTTGACGAATTCACTGAAAAAGAGTAAAATTTTAACTAAATAATTAACTAAATATTTAATAAAAATTTATGATTGGAGGTTTGATCGTGAAGGCGAAAGAGATTGCAAAAAAACTTGGCTTGTCGCCAGCAAGTATTTCTCTTGTTATGAACAACAAACCGGGGGTCAGCAAAGAGACGAGAGCAAAAGTTTTGCAAGCAATGAAGGAATATTCCCTTGAACCGGTCAAGGGAAAAAGGCATCAGCATCAGAAAACCCTTCTTTTTTTAGTGCATCGACGGAGTGGCATTGATGAAAAAAATCTACCCTATTTTTCCCAGGTGTTTGAAAATGTGATTGCAGGCATAGAAAGTCAATCCAAGAAGCTGAGGTGTAAATTGCGCATTCAATATGTTGATGATCAGTCTATTGAGACTTTTGTCAGCAGTCAGTTGCAAGATTCTGTTGATGGTATTGTACTACTGGGAACAGAGATGACCAAAAACTGTATGCAGAGAATAATAAAATGTAATATTCCCATTGTTCTTGTTGATAATTATTTTCAAGATATTCCCATCGACTGTGTTGTCATGAATAATGAACAAGGGGTGCATTTGGCTGTATCACATTTAATTGAAGAGGGACACCATTCGATTGGTTATCTTCATGTTAAGGAAAATGTGAATAATTTTCAAGAGCGCTACTACGGATTTATTCGTTCAATGGATGATTATCAACTCCTAGCAGACAAGGGAGCGATGATAGAAGTCCGAGGAAATAGAAAAGAACAGCTTCATGAACAAATCAAAGATCAGTTAAGTTCATTAAAAACAATGCCTTCGGCTTTTTTTGCAGATAATGATATTGTGGCTATTGAAGCTTATAAGGCCTTGGGTCAATTAGGATATAAAATACCGGACGATATATCCCTCATTGGATTTGATAATATTTCTTATGGGCAGATTATGAATCCGCCGTTGACGACGATTTATGCGTCCCAGTATGCTATGGGAAAAAGTGCGGTTAATCTCTTAATGGGTAACATAGAGAAGCCGATTGAAGGTATACAAAAAATAGAAATTATGACATCGCTTGTACAAAGACAAAGTGTAAAGCGCATGAATGAAAAATAAAAATACGATGAAAGATAAAGGAGATTAATATGTTAACAGATACAAAAAAATCAAAATATGCAAAAGTATCCTCATTACCTCATAATGCTATGACATGGACAAAAGGCCTATGGGCAGATAGTGTTCGTGTATGCGCCGGAGAAACTGTTCCCCAATTGAAAAAAATGTTTGATTCCAAGGACATTAGCCATGTGATTGAAAACTTTCGAATTTGTGCAAAGGAAGTAGAGGGCGAGCATGCAGGAACCGTTTTTGGTGATGGCGATTTCTATAAGTGGATGGAAGCTGCATTATACTCAGCGAAACGATACGATCATGAAGAACTTTTAAATCAACTTGACGATTATATCGATTTAATCGAGAGAGCTCAGCAGCCCGACGGTTATTTGTCGACAAAGCAGATTATTGGAGAAATGAATAGTAATGGTATAGCGCGTATGGGAGATGTCAATGATTTTGAAGTCTATAATTTTGGTCATTTATTTACAACAGCCTGCCTGCACCAACGGATAACAGGAAGTAACCGCTTGCTGAATGTTGCCATTCGAACAGCTGATTATCTTGAGACACTCTACAAAGATGCAGCAGAAAAAGGCCAGGTTCAAACGGCGGTATGTCCTTCCCACTACATGGGATTAGTTGAGATGTATCGTACAACGGGGAATGAAAAATATCTGGAACTTGCAAAAACGGCCATAGAACTTAGAGATTCAGTTGAGGACGGAACCGATGATAATCAAGACCGAACTAAGTTAAAAGATCATGATAAAATTATCGGGCATGCGGTACGGGCCAATTATTTATACAGTGGTGTTGCGGACCTATATTTAGAAACAGGCGATCCGGACTATGAAAAAATGTTAGATAAAGTATGGGACAGTTTAATCAAACATAAAATATATATCAATGGTGGATGTGGAGCTTTATATAATGGGGTGTCACCCTACGGCAATTTCTTTATTGATCAGAAAGTACATCAGGCCTATGGTTATGAGTATCAACTGCCAAACATTACCGCTTATAATGAGACATGTGCCAGTGTCGGCCTCGTCATGTGGGCTCATCGGATGTTTGTTATTAAAAAAGAAGCCCATTACTATGATCTATTGGAAAAGACAATGCTAAATCTTAATTTGGCAGCAATTAGCCTAGACGGCCGTAAATACTTTTATGAAAATATGCTCCGTCGAACGAAAGAACTTGAATACGAATTAGTATGGCCACTGACGCGAACAGAATACATTACAAGTTATTGTTGTCCGCCGAATGTTGCTAGAGTCATTGCTGAAAGTTCAGAATATGCCTACAGTGTCTCAGATGATGGTCTATATATGGGAATGTATGGAGCCAATGAAGCTCACATACAACTTGGTAACGGTTCGACCTTTATGATTGAGCAAGACACTCAATACCCTTACAAAGGAAATATTAACTTGACAATCAAACCACTGGAAATAGAAGGGAATGCCAGGGTGAATATCCGTATACCCGGCTGGGTGGAAAATGGATATATTGTAGATGGACAAGGAATAAAACACCAGCTGACAGGGGCGGATGCCAACACATTTATCGGTGTGAATATTGATAGCGAAAAAGAAAGCTATATTGAAATCATGTTCGACATGGAAGTGCGACTGACAACAGCCCACCCTATGGTCGAAGAAAATACCAATCAGGTTGCGGTAGAAAAAGGCCCCTTGCTTTATTGTGTTGAATCATCAGATATTGATGCCGAAAGCATTGATGATATTATGTTGACACCGGATCATCGATTTGAAGAGTATACCTATAGAATCTTGGACAGAGAGGTATTGGCTCTAGAAACGGAAGTACTTGTTATGAAACGAAAGAATACAAAGCGGGATGTCCTATATCAAAAGCTTGATTTTCAAGGGTTTGAAAAGAAAAAAATGCGTATGATTCCCTATTTTGCCTGGGATAATCGTGGGGTTGGCGAGATGAAAATATGGTTACCAATCACATTTCCATATAAAAATACTGACATAATATAGAAAATGAGAGACTATTTTTCATTGAGGTATGATGCTAAGATAAATGTGTAGTTAAGATAACTAAATATTTATAATTTGGAGGGAAAAAGATGAAAAGAAAGTTATTAGCAGTAATTCTTATTGTATGTCTTAGTTTGGCTGTGTTTTCCGGTTGCGGAAAAGACGAAGGTAATCAGAACGGTCAAGCAAACGGTGACGGAGGAACAATGAATACATCGGATTTTACAGGAGAAGATCCACAATTGGAAAAACACATTAAAATCTTATCGATTTGGGCAGAAGATAATGACAACGGGATTTTAATTAACAACATTCTTCAAAGATACAAAGACCAAGTAAATCCGAATTTTTCATATGAGTATGAACTTGTATCTGCGGATGACCTTAAAACAAAAATTGCAACCTTGGCATCCTCAAATGATTTACCGGACTTTTTTGCTTATGAATCCGGAACTCCGCTAAAAGAAATGGTTGAAGCGGACAAAGTACTTAATATCGGTGCAGAGCTTGAACGTGTAGGAGCTATGGATATGATGAATCCATCCGCAGTGTCTCTACTAAAAAGTTTGGCTGAAACCAATGATTTATATGATTTGCCACTTGGTTTAAATGTTGAAGGTTTTTGGTATAACAAAGACTTGTTTGAACAAGCCGGAGTTGAACCACCAACAACATGGGATGAGTTCGAAACAGTTTTAGCAAAGCTTCATGAAGCAGGAATCCAACCACTTTCTTGTGGTGCCGGAGATAAATGGGGAGCTACACGCTTAGTTAATGCCTATACAGTTCGATTATTAGGTAACAACGCGATGACAGCTGCAGCCAATGGTGAAGTGAAATATACCGATGAAGGTTATGTTGAAGGCGCTGCTAAAATTCAAGAATGGGCAGATAAAGGTTACTTTGGACAAGGTGTAACAACGGTTGATATGAATACAGCCGGTACAATGTTGGCTACAGATCAAGCCGCTATCTTCTATAACGGAAGCTGGTTTACCTCAAACTTGAATGACCCTACATACAATCAAACAGGTGAAGACGGCATCGGATTTTTCAATATCCCGGTTGTGGATCCATCGGTAAGTGACAGCAATGCATATTCAATGAACTGTGGTAATATTTTAGCTATGGATAAGGAAAAATATGATGACGGAACAGCATGGTTCTTAAAATATTTTGTTGAAGAAATCGGTAATGAAGCAATGTCAACACAAGGAAGTGTAAAAGGTTATGTATATACGGTAGACGAAGGTGAGATGTCAAATTATACACAACTTGTCCTTGATCGATTAAAAGATGCTGAATCGGCTTTTGCATGGTATGAAGCAAAAATGAATGCAGAAGTATCGACAGTCGCACAAGAAAATGTACAAACACTGATTAATGGAGACATGACGCCAATGGAATATATGGAATCCATTCAGGAAGCCTATGATCTTAGCCGTTAACTATGAATGATGTAAAGGTGTCAGTGATCTTCATTGGCACCTTTATTATGACAGAAAGTTGGTGTATTGATGGACAAAGTCCTTAGTAACAAGAAAGCGATTGCGATTTTTATATTGCCGCCTCTTATTCTTTATTCATTATTAGTTGCATTGCCGGTTGTGTGGTCCTTTTATTACTCGTTTTATTCAGGGACACCGGGATTGAAATGGGAGTTTGTAGGTTTTTCAAATTATTTAAAGTTATTTATTGACAGTAATTTTAAAGCGGCCTTATGGGTCAATGTGCGCTATATCGCCATTGTAATGTTAGGTCAAGTTGGATTGGGATTGGCATTAGCATTAATGTTTGAATTTTGGTTAAAACGATTTAAGAGTCTTGTTCGAACATTGGTATTTTTCCCGGTTGTTTTACCAACTGTAGCCGTTGGACACTTATTTGCAAAAATTTATGAAATCTAGCCAAATTATGGCCTGTTGAATAGTTTGTTATCGGCAATAGGACTCGACAGTTGGGTTCAGCCTTGGATTGGTCAAGCATCGACAGCACTATACTGTTTGATTGCCATGGATATTTGGGTTGCAATGGGTTTTTATGCCATTATCTTTTACGGAGCGCTTTTGGATATACCGGGCGATATTATTGAAGCAGCAAAAATCGACGGATGTAGTGGACGTCAATTATTTTTCCATATTCTTGCGCCCTTGCTAAAACCGGTAACCTTAACATGTCTTGTGTTTAGTTTTACAGGAACAGTGAAGATGTTTGAATCAGCCTTGGCATTAACAGGCGGTGGCCCGGGAAATGCAACGAAATCTTTATCCATGTATATGTACAATGTTGCATTTGGATATAACAATATGGGATATGGAAGTGTTATTGCAATCTTTGTTTTTGTTTTATGCTTTACGGGTGCCCGAATAATTCGCAGTTTTGATGAAAGCTATTAAGGAGGATAGGATGAAAATAGTAAAAAGTGTACTTATAAAAATCACAATTTTAATCTTGTGTCTTATCGAAGCATATCCTATTTTTTGGATGTTAACAGCCTCATTTAAACAGCAGCATGAATGGGTCTCTAAACCGGCTTATGCACTCAACAGTAGTTTTCACTTTCAAAATTATATCGATGCATGGACACGTGGACATATGTCGACTTACTTTTTTAATAGTTTAGTCGCTACATTAGGCGCATTATTTTTCATTGTATATTTTAGTGTGACAGTTGGCTTTGCGTTGACAAAAATGCGATGGAAAATGCGCAAAAAAGTGGCATTGTTTTTTGACATGGGAATTATGGTTCCCATCGCAACTGCACTTATTCCGCTATTTCAAATATATAACCGGGCGAATTTGTTAAATTCACGTGTCGGCCTGATTTTAGTTTATATAGCGTTTGGTTTGTCTCTATCATTTTTCTTAGTATCAAGTTATATGCGTTCCTTGCCCAGAGAAATCTTAGAAGCAGCAGTTATTGACGGCTGTGATATTTATCGCTTGATGTGGCATATTGTTATGCCTTTAATGAAAAATGCGGTCATGACGATTCTTGTTCTGCAATTTTTCTTTAAATGGAATGATTTGCTTTTCTCGATGACCTTTATCAGTTCTTCAAATCTTAAAACGGTTCAGACCGGCTTGTTATATTTTGAAACAGAATTTGGGGCCAAAAACTGGGGAGCTATTTTTGCATCCGTTTCAATGAGTGTCATGCCCTTATTGTTCATTTATATTCTTTTAAATCGACGCGTTATTGAAGGATTAACATCCGGAGCAGTCAAAGGTTAGAATGGAGTTGACTATGAATATTAAAGAATTACAGACCTATCATTTCATCGAAAAAAATATGGATAAAATATTTAAACAGCCACGAAGTTTCATTCGATATCCTTTTATTGACCCGGGTTCCGTGTATGACGGAAATGTATGGGACTGGGATACCTATTGGTCTGTTTACGGTCTTATTTGTTTTTCGAAATATTATAAAGATAAATCATTTGATGAGCAACTTGAAGAACATAGTAAAGGAAATGTTTTGAATTTTTTAGATCATCAATTGGAAGATGGTTATATTCCCATGATGATTGAAGTGTCCGATTGGCCGGAGCCCTATCTAAATATCAAGCATAAAGAAGGCAAGCTTATGAATATGCATAAACCCTTCTTGTGCCAGCAAATTGTCCTAATCAGTGACTTTGCAGATGACTACACTTGGATTCGTCCATATATTTCTCAGCTTGAAAAATATTTTGCCTGTTATGAAAAAAATTACTATTTTGAAGATAAAGGCCTCTATGTTTGGGCGGATGACATCATGATCGGCATGGACAATGATCCAGCTACATTCGGACGTCCGGGATTTTCAACAGCAAATATATATTTAAACAGTTTTATGGTCATGGAATTTGAAGCCATGATTAAACTATTGACGATGTTGGAAGACGACCAAAGAAAAACGGATATGTTCAAAAAGAAAAAAAGCGATTTAGCAAAGGTGATTAATGAAGAATGCTGGGATGTGCGTGATGCATTTTATTACTCTGTTGATGTTGATATAAAAACACGACCATTTGAATGGATTCATCAGGGATTAGGTGTTTTTTGGAAGACATTGCCCATTAAAATTCGGGTGTGGTCCGGATTTCTTCCTCTTTTAGCAGGTATTGCGACTAAAGAGCAGGCTGAATCCTTGAAAGATCACGCTGAAGATGAACTAACCTTTTGGAGTCCATATGGAATTACAACTTTGGCCAAGGATGAGAAAATGTTTGACCTGAGTGTGACCAACAATCCCTCCAACTGGTTGGGACCTATATGGTTGGTTGCCAATTATGTTGTGTTTAAGGGTTTATTAGATTATGGCTTCCACAATGAAGCCTTGTCCTTGGCAAAGCGAACCATCAAACTGCTTGAAGAAGACCTCGCTAGAACGGGCGATCTACATGAGTATTATGATCCAAATACAGGCCAACCCATTATGAATGGTGGTTTTATTAACTGGAATATTTTAGGGTTAAATATGATTGATGATTTGGCCGAGAAAGAAATCGATTTTTTTGATGCGATGACTTTAGAATAAGACCATGTTACAATATACCTTAGAACATATTATGAAGAATGGAGACTGTTTAAGGTAATGGTTAGGCTGAAAATGTATTTTAAAAAACTGAAAATCCGACAACAAATATTATATGCAATGATAATCATGGCAATACTGTCATCCTTTATACTTGGAGTCGTTGCCTTTAATATTTCCAAGTATATCATTGAACGTAATTATAAAGAAGCCTACACTTATAATCTAGAAGTGTCTTCCAACATTGTGGATATTCAGTTGGATAATATTATCGATGCAGTGAGAAACGCATTGTTAGACCAACGGATTATGGATGTTTTGAAATCAGCTCCGACAAGCTATGAGGGAAAACTTTTTTCAAGTGTTGATGATTTACAAGTATCAAGGGCTTTAGTTGAACTTGCAGGCTTGTATACTGAAATTGAAGGGATCTCTGTTATTAGTACCGACGGAAAAGCCAAATTCTATTATAAAAGAATTCGAAGTGGAGATTTTCAAAAATATTATAGAGAAACGGAGATTTTAGAAGAAGATTGGGTTGAAGAGACTTCTTTAATGGAAGGAAAGGAGCGGTTTTATAGTTACGACGTTCTATTGGGTGAAGATAAACCCTATTTTTGTATGACTAAAAAATTAATTGAACCTTTTTCAGGGGAATTTGTCGGATATATGGTGATAAGTTTGCGTCATAACATTTTCGAAAAAGCGTTTGGTAATGGAATAGAACGTTATGTTTCTGTAAGTTCTATGGTGGTGAATCCCTTAGGAGACCAAACGATTGTCTTCAATAATGCCGGTGAAGACCGCAAAAAAACGATTGCAGATGCGTTTTTAAGTAGTGAGCGGCTGGATTCGACATATTTATTCAGCACGGCGGATAACCGTATTACCGGATGGAAACTTATTAATGTGATTGATAAACAAGATCTTGAAAAGGACAGCATGTATGCCGGAGCAATGATTTTATCTGTTTTATCGGTGCTTATATTAATGAGTATATTTATTGCCAGCAAAATTGCACATCATATTAATCGTCCCCTGAATCAGTTGGAAACAGTGATTGAAGAAGTGGGAGACGGAAGCCGGGATATCCAAGAAGAATTTGATGAAAGTGAAATCGGGATTATTGGCAATAAATTTAAAAGTATGGTCAATAATAACCTTGAACTTCGGGAAAGACTCTTAAATGCCCAAATTCATGAAAGAGAGTCGGAATTATTGTTGCTTCAAGCTCAAATCAATCCTCACTTTTTATATAACACATTAGATTCATTATACTGTATGGCCATGATTGAAGATAATGAAAAAATTGCTGCAATGGTAGAATCTTTATCAAATATTTTCAAACTCAGCCTAAATAAAGGGAAGACAATGATTAAAGTATCGGATGAAATCCGTCACATAAAAGAATATATGGCCATTCAAAACTATCGTTTCAATGGGCGGTTTGACCTGCAGATAGATATAGATGAAGTACTATATTCCGGATATATGATTAAACTGATCTTACAGCCCTTTGTTGAAAATGCAATCCAACATGGATTGGAAAAAAAGCTGGGCCCCGGTTATGTAAGGATTGAAGGTCGTTTATGTGAAGGTGACCGTATGTGCTTTAAAATCCTTGATAACGGCGTGGGAATTGATGATATAGAACGAACAAAAAAAGGGTATGGAATACAAAATGTAAAAGAAAGAATTCGTTTATGTTATGGTGATGAATTTGATGTTGAGATTAAAACAGAAGTTGGTGTCGGAACAGAAGTAGATGTCGTTATTCCGCTTCAAAACAAGCAATATGAGGAGGCAGAAAATGATACGACTAGCAGTGTTTGATGATGAATTTGTTGTCGTTGAAGGCGTCAAAGCGATTTTAAAAAAAATGCAGTTAAATTATGAAGTGGTTGGAGTCGCCTATGATGGAATATCTGCACTAGATGTGATCAAGCAAGTTCGCCCGGATGTTATTATGACCGATATACGTATGCCGGGAATGGATGGACTTCAACTGATTGAGCGTGCCAAAGAGAGTGTACCCGAGGCAGTATTTATTGTCATTAGTGGCTTTCAAGAATTTGAATATGCAAGAACTGCCTTAAATCTTGGTGTTGTAGGATACATTGATAAACCGATTACCAAAGATAAAATTAATACCATATTAAAAAAAGTAGAAAGCCAAATCCAAGAAGAGAAGAATATGGCTGAAAAGGATGCTCAGCAACTAGATGCCCTTCATCACCTGACGGAAGTATTGACCAAAAGTGTGCAAACAAATCAGTCGGAAGATTTTGAAGAGAATATATCTAAGGTGCTTGAAATATTACAAAAGCTCTATCCGGACCTTGAAACCTATAAGTCGGAAAGCTACAAATTAATCTGTAGTCTTTTGGGTGTGTTTTTTGACGGACATGCAGCCTATGAAGTCGACAAGCATTTTCCATCTTATAAAAATCTTGAGTTAATACATTCCGTCGAAGAAGTTAATCATTATATTCTGACCATTTCAGATAGTATGATTAAAAAAATTAAGGTCTTGCAAGCGGGAAGTCAGAATCAGACCATTATCAAAGTTTTAGACTATATATCTGAAAATTATTCCAAAGATTTCGGTTTAAATGAATTGGCAGATATGGTCAAAGTGACACCAAGCTATCTTAGCCTATTATTTAAAGAAGAAGTCGGAACCAGTTTTGTCAAATATCTGACACAATTTAGAATCAAACAAGCGAAAGAGCTCTTGCTGCGAGGTGAAAAAGTCGCCCATGTCAGCCAAGCTGTAGGTTACAGCAATTACAGATATTTTTGTGAATTATTTAAGCGCTATGAGGGAAAAACCCCCAGTGAATATAAAGGGGCAAGAAAAGAAGTGTAAAGTCGGCATAAAGAGGAGGATAATATGCGTTTTGAAAATAAAGTAGTCAATACAATAAGTCAACCTATGGCAGCAAACAGGCCCTTACCGTTTTGGTCGTGGAATGATGAACTAGAACCCACTGAAGTTCAACGTCAGATTAGCCAAATGCATCAGCAAGGTCTTGGTGGTTTTTTTATGCATGCAAGATCAGGGCTTCGAACAGAGTATCTCAGTGAAGAATGGTATAAATGTATTGAAGCAGGAATCGAAAAAGCCCAAGAGCTGAATATGGAGGCGTGGATCTATGATGAAGAAGGATGGCCCAGCGGATTTGCCGGTGGTCGAGTACCTGCTATATCGGAGGATTTTCATGCAAAATATATGCAAATGCATCGAGTGAAATCATTAGAAGACATACAAGGGCTTCTTGATGCCCATGGGAAAAACATTATAGCCATGTATAAATATAAGGCGTCAGAAAATGTGTTTTCAAGAGTAGACTCGGATAATCTATCTCTTGAGTCAGAGGAAGAACTCTGCCTTGTCATCAAAAAAAACAATCCTTATTATGTGGATACATTAAATAAAGAAGCCATAGAAGCTTTTACTCAAACAACTCATGATGAATATTATAAGCGTTTTGGCGACAAATTCGGGAAAACGGTTAAAGGGTTTTTCACAGATGAGCCTCGATTATCCTGTGACCGTTTTGGAGATTTGGCATGGTCAGACTGTTTGCCGGAAACTTTTTTAAAAAAATATGGATATGATATTGTCGATTTTTTGCCGGCGCTTTTTTTAGATACAGAAAATTATGCGAGATACCGGTATGATTTTTGGATAACTGTCAATGACTTATTTGTCCATTCCTATATGGAGACGCTTTATAACTGGTGTGAAGAACATAAGGTCAAACTAACGGGACATTTGATGATGGAGGAAAGTATCTTTAGTCAGATGACAAGCACCGCAGGAGTAATGCCCTTTTATGAATATATGCATATGCCTGGAATTGACTGGCTACGGCGTCCCATTGCTTCACCGGTGATTGCCAAACAGGTTGGTTCTGTTGCGGCTCAATTAGGTAATAAAACCGTTTTATCGGAATCGTTTGCATTATGTGGCTGGGATGTGTCTTTGGAAGAACTTAAATGGATTGCGGAATGGCAGTATGTAAATGGCGTCAATCGAATTTGCCAGCATTTAGAGGGATATACGATTCGAGGCGTAAGAAAACGGGACTATCCGCCGTCACTTTTTCTACAGCAAACATGGTGGGAGGAATATAAAGTTTTTAATGATTATTTAGGGCGCTTAAATATTATTTTGTCTGAGGGAGAACAGATGGCAGATGCCCTTTTGTTACACCCCATGCGAAGCGGATATATTGCCTATGACGGAACACGAACATCAAAAATACGCCGATTAGATGATCAATTGACGCATGTATGTACGCGTTTATCGGAAGACCATATCAGCTATCATTTAGGTGACGAAACGATTCTTGCAAAATATGGCAAGGTGGACGGAAAAAAACTGCGTGTGGGCAAAGTGGCCTATAAGACGGTTATTCTTCCCTTAATGTATTCAATGGATCAAGAAACGCTGAAGTTACTGGAAGCCTTTATAGAAAATGGTGGTAGAGTCTATTCAGTGGGCCATGAGCTCGAGTTTACCAATGGAGCATCAGAAAAGCTAGAGTCGTTGAAGCAGAAGCTAATATATATTGAGCTTGATACAATTCGTGAAGCGATGTTAACAAATGGGACTGTACATATTTCCATTGAAAATAGCGATGAACAAATATCAGATATACATTATCAAATTCGACAGAGCAAGGAAGGGCTACTTCTTTATATGGTGAATCTAAGCAAGGAAAAAACATATCCGGCACAAATCACCTTGTATGATCAGGAAGCAGATCTTGTTGAACTGGATATGAATTCAGGGCTACATAAATCAATACACACCCAGTTTTATGACGGTTCTACCCAATTTAAGGAAACGTTTTATCCCATGCAGTCAAAGGTCGTTTTATGCCAGGCTCAAAACACACGTCAGCAAGTGATTGAATTTCAGCCGGAATGGACGTTGACGCAAATCGACAATAATGTCCTGACACTGGATATGTGTCGCTATCGGATTGATGGGGGGCAAGTAGAAGGTCCTATATCAGTCATAGCACTGCAGAAAAAACTGATGGATTTACAAGGGCCATGCCTGATTGATATGTTCTTTGAAGTGGATATTCATACAGAAATGCAAATGATTCAATCCATTGAATTGGTTGTTGAAGATATTATAAAATATGACATCATTATTAATGAAATGGCTGTTCAAGTCGAGGATCAGGGATACTGGAAAGATACTTCTTTTAGAAAAATGCAGATAAACCCCTATTTATGCCAAGGAAAAAACACCATTCAATTATCAACACACTTTAAACAGCCACAAAAAGTCTATGACGTTTTGTATGGTGAAGGTGTCTATGAAACAGAAAAAAATAAAATTACCTATGATGTTGAACTGGAAAATATATATTTAGTAGGTGATTTTGGTGTATTTAGTGATGATGATTTTATCGAGGGCCAACGCCATGTTTTGACCACATCCGGTCCTTTTTATATCAGTAAGTTGCCTTCAACCCTGCATACACTTGAGTTGACACAACAAGGGTTTCTGTTTTTTGCAGGAATCATGACACTTGAACAAGATCTTGAAATAGGGAAAGTGGATTCGAGCCGGTATTTACTTGATTTATCCGGTCAAAAGGCACCAATGATTCATGTCTATATGAATGGTCAATTGGTCAAAAAATCCTATTGGGCACCTTATCAAATCGATGTTACTGACTATATACACGAGGGCAAGAATAAACTTGAACTTAAATTTTATGCATCCAACCGAAATCTTTTTGGTCCTCATCATCATATTCACGGTGAATGCTATAATGTCGGACCGGAAAGTTTTACCGGCAAATGGAGCTGGGTCGAGCGGAAATCGGAAGCCGATGCAACAGAAATTTTTGATCGTGACAAAAACTACTGGACAGACCAATATAATTTTGTCTCGTTTGGTATCAGTAAAGAAAGGAGTCAATGATGAAAGTAGCTTTAGTATACACAAGTACAACCCCTGAACTTATTGAAACGGTTGAAACAGAAATCCGCAAGCAAATTGGTGAGGGTATTGAGTTAATAAGGTATGAAGACGCTTCCATATTAAAGGATGCGATTGATGCTGGAAAGGTTCCGGCAAAAGCAGCCGCTAGACTCATAAGCATCTATATGCAGGCGGTAGAAGAGGATGCAGAAGCAATTATAAATCTTTGCTCTTCTGTGGGAGAAGTTGCCGATGCTGCACAAGATATTTCAAAATATATAGGGGTTCCCATTGTTCGGGTTGACGAAGAAATGTGTCGGGAGGCAGTTCGAAGCGGAAAGCGGATTGGTGTCATGGCCACACTTTCGTCAACGCTTAATCCGACAAAAAATACACTATGCCGGGTTGCAAGAGAAATAGGCGCGGATATAGAATTAGTCGATGGTCTGATTGAAGGTGCATTTGGACTTGACCAGACAAGCTTTAAGGCAAAAATGCTAGAGAAAGCAAATGCCATGAAATCTGAGGTTGACGTCCTTTTATTTGCACAAGGATCCATGGCATACTGTGAAGAATATGTTGCAAAACAATGTGATATGAAGGTTTTATCCAGTCCAAGGTTTGGAGCAAAAGCACTAAGAGATGCCTTAAAATCAAAAGGAGTTCTTTAACATGAAGGATATGAAAATTATCGTTTTAGATGATGATCCTACCGGTATTCAAACGGTTCATGATGTCTATGTGTATACAGATTGGTGTCTTGAAACAATTCGAAAGGCGTTTCATGATACGAATGACCTGTTTTTTATTTTGACAAATTCACGAAGTTTTAGTGAAGATAAAACGGTTCAAGTGCATCGAGAAATTGGTGAGATGATTAAGCAAGTCGCTCAAGAATCCGAAAAAGAATATATTGTGATCTCTCGAGGAGATTCTACCTTGCGTGGTCATTATCCCATTGAGACAGAAGTTCTTCGAGATGCATTAGAAGAAAAAAATAAGCTTTTTGATGGAGAAATCTTCTGCCCTTTTTTTCTTGAAGGAGGCCGTGTAACCATTCGTGGTGTACATTACATCAAAAATGGTGAGGCGCTGATGCCGGTTGCAGAATCGGAGTTTGCAAAAGACAAAACGTTTGGATATCATCACTCAGATCTTGGCGAGTTTATTGAGGAAAAAACAAAGGGGCGTTATCTTTCACATGAGTGTATTCGTATTGACATTGATTTGCTAAGAGAAAAGCGAATGGATGAAATATGCCAAATTCTATTAAAAGTGGAGAACTTTAACAAAGTTATTGTGGATAGTACGAATTATGAAGAACTCGAAATCTTTGTCCTTGCGCTTAAACAAGCATTAAAAGCCGGAAAACATTTTTTGATACGATCGGCGGCGGGATTTCCGAAGGTTCTAGGTGGTATCTCAGATCAAGAATTATTAAGGCGATCATCGATTAAAAAACAAAAAGTGCAAGCCGGAGGGATTGTTTTGATTGGCTCTCATGTCCATAAGACAACAGAGCAACTTGAATGTCTTAAAGCGTCAGATCTCGATTTGGATTATATTGAATTTTACGCAGACCAAGTTAAGGTTGAGAATGGTCTTAGAAAAGAAGTGAACCGAGTTATTCATCAGGTGGAACAAAATATTTTTAAAGGTCGTACGTCGGTTGTATATACAAGTAGAAAAGTGGTAGATCTTAAGACAACGGATCGAGAAAAAATACTTGAAGCCTCGGTGAAAATATCTGAAGCACTAACAAGTATTATTTGCTTGCTAAAGGTTAAGCCCAGTTTTATTTTAGCGAAGGGCGGAATAACGTCTAGTGACGTGGGGATGAAGGCATTAAGAGTGAAGAAAGCTTTGGTCATGGGTCAAATTAAACCCGGGGTTCCGGTCTGGAAGACCGATGCTGAGAGTAAGTTTCCAAACATGCCCTATATTATTTTTCCGGGAAATGTTGGAGAACGTGAAACCCTAAAAGAAATTATTGAAACCCTTATGTAAAGGAGGAGACCCATGAAGAAGAAAATAATAATATCTCTGGCACCGGTAAAGTCAGGTGATCCTATTCATAAAGTTGCATTGGCGGAGGATGTAGAAAAAAGTGTTCAAACAGGTGCATCGATGTGCCATTTGCATTCAAGATTAAGTAATGGAGACTTATCGGCAGATACGTCTTTTTTTGCCGAATGTTTTGATAAGATTCTAAGGCGGACGGATGTGGTTGTACAGGCGTCAACCGGAGGAATTTCGGAGATGACCATTGAAGAGCGATGCCTACCTTTAACCTATGATCGTGTGGAGACGGCATCATTAAACGGTGGTTCAACCAATCTAGGGGAATTTATTTATAAAAATACATTCGAAGATATTCGCTACTGTGCAAACGCCGCATATAATCGAGATATATATCCTGAAGTTGAGGTGTTTGACATCGGAATGATTCATTCGATTGAGGAATTGAGTCAAGAAGCCCATACCCATTTTAGAACACCAATTATGTATAATCTTGTTTTCGGACACAAAGGTGGAATGAAAGCTACAATCGAAAATCTTTATTCCTTTCGTTCCTTCGTGCCGAAAGAAGCGATTTGGGGAGTAACACATTATGGAAGAAAAGACTGGCAATTTATCACAGTAGCGTTAGCTATGGGAGCGTCTCTTGTAAGAATCGGATTTGAGGATAGTAATTATTTAGACGAAAACAAGCCGGCTAGCTACAATTACGAACTGGTTAAAAAACTAGTGGACATAATTCGATTACTCGATTTAGATGTGGCAACACCGGATGAAGCACGGGAGATTATGGGAATAAAATAGGGAATGTACATACCCCTTGATTGTGATATAATCAAATCGGACGATATCAAATCGACTGGAGGATTCTTATGATTGAACGTGCAGCAATTCAAAATATGACCAATTTTAGAAGTTATGCTAGAGGTATTAATTTATATAATCAAAGTAATGTTATAGAACTTGAAGTGAATGGGAAGAAGGGGGCTACTTTAACACAGGTGACCGCATTGGTTCAAGGCAGTGGACGCAAACGTTATTACGTTGAGTTTTATTATGACCATAATGTAGACGAAGTTGATGATATCTACTGTGAATGTCCGGCTTTTCATAGCTATGAAGGGATATGTAAGCATTGTGTTGCGGCATTACTTGAATATATCGATTATGAAGAAGGGGAGTATATTCCCATGAATGCACATTTACCTTATAATCGTCATAAGCATCCGGTTCGAACAACACCTGAGATCAAAGAGTTGCTGATGGCAAAAGCAACTCCGGTTCAAGTTCCCTTATTTAGCGATAATCAAATGGGCAATATTCGATTAGAGCCATTTATTAAATGTAATCCCTATGAAATAACGATGGAGCTCAAGGTGGGAGAAGAACAATTGTATGTCGTAAAAAGTATTTCCGAGTTTGCAGAGGCGATTCAGTTAAAGCGCTATGTGCAGTATGGTAAAAAATTAAAATTTTTACATACCTTAGAGGCTTTCGACGAACAATCGCGTGCGTTGGCAAAATTTGTTGTGGAATTAAATAAAAATAAATATTTATATGCATATGACGGATATGGTGGTGGAGGAAGTAAGCGGTCGATTCACTTATCTCTTGACGACCTACTCCATGTGTTTGCATGTTTCAAAGGACAGGCCTTAAATGTTGACATTCCTGAAACAGGACTAGCAAGTTGGAGATATGTTGATGAACGTATTCAACGAAACATGAAAATTGTCGGTAAAGAAAATGGTGTAGAAATCACCATTGAATATTTAGCCGGTTATGCTGATGAAAAACAGTATATTTATTTTCATGAAGGAAAAATATATCAAGAAAATATTCGCGATATTGAACCGATTAAAGACTTTCTTGAGTGTATGGGTCAGTTGCCGGAGCGTAAAATTTTTATTGTTAATGAAGATTTGAAGGTCTTTTGCCGTGATTTACTCCCAAAATTAAACGTTCATTATCATATAGATCGGGAGAATTTTAATGAAGAGGATTATGAATCCGATCCCGTACAATTCGAAATCTATCTCGATACTCCCAATCGTGATAGGGTAACATGTAAAGTATTGGCTTGCTATGGTAATCATAAAGTGAATCTCTATGAACGACCAGATCATAAGATTATTCGAGAAACATATAAGGAAATCGATGTGAACCAAAAAATATCGCCGTTTTTTAATCATTTCAATACAAAGACGCAGGAATTAGAAATTATAGATGATGAAAACAGAATATATGAGCTTATTGTTCAAGGAATTGATATATTCAAGAAGCTTGGAGAAGTTTTCGTAACCGATCGACTAAAGAATATGAATGTTGTGTATAAGTCAAAAGTAGCTATTGGTGTCTCTGTTGAAAGCGACCTGTTGGAATTAACCATAGCGTCTGAAGACTTACCCAAAGAGGTATTAATTGAGGTTCTATCAAAATACAATCCGAAAAAGCGATATTATCGATTAAAGGATGGTTCATTTATTCATGTCGAAGGCGAAGAAATCGGTTCCTTGTATGAATTGAAGGAAGGATTAAAATTAACAGAGAGTCAACTACGCCAAGATAAGTTAATGCTTCCCAAATATCGTGCACTTTATTTGGATGAACAACTAAAAGAAGATCAATCGATTGCGGTTGCAAGAAACAAAGATTTTAAAGCCCTCATCAGAAACATGAAAACGGTTGAAGATAGTGATTTTGAATTACCAAGCGAAGTTGAACCGATACTTCGAGAATATCAAAAAACAGGATTCCTGTGGTTGAAAACCTTGCAGGCAAATGGATTTGGAGGTATTCTAGCCGATGACATGGGACTTGGGAAATCCGTACAGGTAATTACTTATATTTTAAGTGAGCAGCAAAAAAAAGAAGCAAATCAAAATCAAAAAATACTGATTGTAAGCCCGGCTTCCCTTGTCTATAACTGGAAAAATGAGTTTATCAAATTTGCGCCTGAGTTAACATCGACGATGGTCATCGGAACGGTGCAAGAAAGAGAACAAATACTTTCTAATTTATCCAATCAAGAAATTGCCATTACATCTTATGATTTGTTAAAACGTGATATTGTCAAATATCAAGAGCTGAACTTTCACACCATGGTTATTGACGAAGCTCAATATATTAAGAATCATAATACCCAAGCTGCAAAAGCTGTTAAACTTGTTCGAGCAGGATATAGATTGGCATTAACCGGTACACCTATCGAAAATCGACTCAGTGAATTATGGAGTATCTTTGATTACTTAATGCCCGGCTTTTTACATAGCTATACTAAGTTTAAAAAAGAGATAGAAGTACCAACAGTCCAAAGTCAGGATGAACAAACCATGAAACGTCTGCAGAAAATGATTACGCCATTTATTCTTCGGCGTTTAAAAAAGAATGTTTTATTAGACTTGCCGGCAAAAATTGAAGAGAATTTGTATGTAAAAATGGAAGGTGAACAAAAGCAAGTATATGATGCACGAGTGAACTTGATGAAGCTGATGTTAACGAATCAATCAACGGAAGAGTTTACCCAAGGCAAATTACAAATTCTAGCGGAGTTAACGAAATTAAGACAAATATGCTGTGATCCAAGTCTGCTATTAGAAGAATATAAGGCGTCATCGGCAAAAGTTGAGGCCTGTTTAGATCTTATCAGAGAAGCCGTTGATGGTGGACACAAGATTTTATTGTTCTCTCAATTTACTTCAATGTTGGATATTTTGACAAAGCGGTTAGAAGAAGAGAAGGTTAGTTACTATGTCCTAACAGGCGCGACCAGTAAATCAAAACGTTCTGAAATGGTGAATGCCTTTAATGAAGATGACACATCGGTTTTTTGTATCTCCTTAAAAGCCGGAGGAACCGGACTCAATCTTACAGCAGCAGATATTGTCATCCATTTTGACCCTTGGTGGAATGTTGCTGTTCAAAACCAGGCGACAGATCGAGCCCATCGTATCGGACAAGATAATGTTGTCAATGTCTATAAACTGATTGTGAAAGATACCATTGAAGAAAAAATTGTTGGCCTTCAAGAGAAGAAAAATGCTTTAGCCGAGCAAGTCCTAAATGGTGAGGGTATAAGTATGGCAACCTTCTCCAAGGAAGAATTGTTAGAATTGTTAAAGTGATTTATAGGTGGGAGCAAACTATTGTATCAATGGAGGGGTCATGTCAGAAAGAATATTTAACAAAAATTTTATTAGAATTTTTATTACGACTGTCCTAGTGATGACAGGAAATCAGATTATAATGGTTGTACTTCCACTATATCTAGATAATTTAGGTAAGAATCCTTCGGTTCTAGGTATTGCGACATCATTATCAGCATTAGCGGCTATGATTATGCGACCTTTCGGAGGTATCCTTGCGGACCGGTGGAGTAAGAAAATGGTGTTGATTCTTGGCGCTTTTATCATGATTCTTGGGATGATTGGTATTAATGTTATACCAGTGACCTTTGCGATAATTGCTATGCGACTTTTGCAAGGATTTGGGATTTCAAGTGCAACAACTGCGCAGATGGCTATAGCGGCAGATGTTCTTCCTAAATCAAAAATAAAAAGCGGCATGTCTTATTTTGGAATCGCTTCTGTGTTAGCAGCAGCGATTGGTCCTATTATTGGTATTGAATTAATTTATGGAGATAATTATACTTGGTCTTGGATGGGAGCTATCCTAATATTTGGGCTAGCGATTTTCTTTGTTTCTACAATTTCTTACGAAGTTGTAGAAGAATCCCCCCTTCTTATAAGCAAAAAAAATTATGAAGGCAGTATTTTTTGGAAGTTTTATGAAAAAAAAGCATTTTTACCTAGTCTTGTACAATTGATTATTATGACGGGAAATGCTGTTATTGTATTTCTTCCGTCATATGGGAGAAGTATAGGCGTTGAAAATGTGGGATGGTTCTATACAATTCAGGCCTTGACTATGTTTGTGGCCAATATATTTGTTGGGAAAATTATTGATCGGATAAAGAATCCTTTGAGTTTGCTCATTCCTGGATTATGTGTGTTTAGTTCGGCTTTATTTTTGCTTTTTGTAGCAGATAGTAGTCAAGTTTTTTTCTTTGCAGCAGTTCTTTATGGTACGGGTTTTGGAATCAATATTGCAACGATGAATGTCCTTATTATGTCTTTTGCACCATATGACAGGAGAGGGGCTGCTTCTTCTACGTTTTTTAGCTCTATAGATCTAGGCTTTAGTATAGGATCAATAATGGGGGGGATTATTATAGGAACATTTAGTTATAAAACTTTTTATGGTGTTGCGGTCTTATTTCCCGTGGTTGCAATTTTTCTTTCGCTCATTGTTTTTAGAAATATTCGTCTTGATCAAGAGTAGAATAAGAAAAGTACAAATAAGTTAAGTGTGGTCCGATTTCTGCAAGAAACTACTATTTATAAGGTAAAAAGATGACTATAATCCTCTATAATAATCATGTTATAATATAAGGTGATATGGAGGTGCTTATGAAATCGATTTACAAAATAGTGGTTTTTTTTGTTTTTCTTTTTATGGTTGGATGCAAACAAGAGGAGGCTTTGCCTCAAAAGAATGAAATCGTTGAGTTCGAATTTTTTAATACGAAAAAGGAAACTCAAGAAATCATGAATCACCTGATTAAAGAGTTTGAACACGAATATCCAAATATTCGCGTTAATCATAATACATCAGTTGGAGGTCATCAGACCTTACTGAGTCGTTTTGCCAGTAATAATGTTCCGGATGTATTCATACAGTGGCCGAATGCAACGTGGGAGAAGCAGGTTGAAGAAGGTTTTGTTCTCGAATTGACGAATCAAAAGTTTATGGATCGAATTGATTCTCAAGTGCGCCAAGAATATCAAATTAATGGTGGCGACTATATCCTTCCCCTTACCTATAATACATCAGGTGTTTTTTATAATATTAACATATATGAGGAACTGGGTTTATCTATTCCACAAGATTTTGAAAGCTTACTAAAAAATGCGGAAATCATTGAACAATCAGGTACTGCACCTTTTTCATTTATGGGAAAAGATCATTTATCCGTACACCAGCAATGGTATGCATTATTGCCATCATTGAATGACTATGATGGGTTTATTAAAGCTTCATTAGCAGGGGATGTTTCAGAGTATAGAGAAGAACTTGCGTTGTTAACGCAGCAATTTCTTCGATTAAGTAGCTATGGACAGGAAGATATGTTGCAGACAACGAATGACCAAGCCGTCTATAACTTTGCACAAGGCAAGAGTGCAATGCTTATTATGGGCAGTTGGAAAATTCCATGGATTAAACAAATCAATCAGGATATTAACTTTGCTATGTTTCCTATTCCGAAACAAAATGGAGCAGCAGAATATGTGCCGGCATTTGCAGGAGATTTTTCTTTGTGTGTGTCGTCTAAAACAGAAAAAAAAGAAGCGGCATTACTCTTTTTAGAGTTTATTTCACGTGTTGAAAATATGGAATATTTTTGCGAAAATGATGGGAGCATACCTGTAGTTACAGGTGTTGATGTTGATATTCCGGAACTTAGTCTTCATAAGAAGTATCTCAATGAAGGAAGATATAGAACAAATGCAGATGCGTATTGGTCATCTCAAACGAATGAACTTTTAGCTGAGCAGGTACAAAAGTTGTTGTTGACCAAAGACCGGGACAGCTTTGTCGATGCAATAATTCGAATATTTAAGGAAAGTCAATAGGTGATGTGTGTGTTTAAACATATTAAACAGTATAAGATGATGAAACTTCAGAGGCGGACATTAACACTTTATATCCTTGTTATAAGTTTGCCTTTTTTTATTTCATTTGGGCTATTAACCTATCGAACCAATCAAACTATTAAGAATAATAATTTGGATTATATGGGACAATTATGTGAACAGATTAATCAAAATCTAAACCAAACCATGGCAACGATTGAGCGTTTGGCTGCAATTAACTTTTCGGACCAACGCATACAGGAAATACTCACAGAACCTCAAGAATATTCGACGGCTGAGTATTTAGAAAATTATCGAAGAATTGACAGTGTTCTCAGATATTCGACATTGATTAGTCCTCAAGTCTTAGGAATAACATTGGTAAGTTTACATGGAGATACCTATAGTAATATTCGTACAATCGAAGAAAATTTGACAGACTTAGAGACTTTTATTCAACGCGTTCAAGATAAGAATGGCGAGAGCTACATCTCAAATGTCTATACAGGATTTGTAAACGGAAGACAAGAAGAGGAATTAATTACACTAACTCGAGTGCTGTTAAATCCGAGTGATTATCGTGAAAATGGGTATATCTGTATTGATTTGGACTATAATATGATACAAGAAAATTTTGACAAAACGTTAGAAGAAGAAAGTCTTCAAAACTTGGTTATCCTTCAAGGAAATCAGATGATCTATCAATCCGGTTTGAACGAAATTTATTTTGACCAAGACGGTTCAGAATATATGGTTGAAAAGATTAATGCACAATGGAGCAACTCAGGTATCAATCATATTGAATTTGAATATGACAATAATCTTATTTCATTAGTTGGTGTGGAAAATGCCGCCACCGGATTTAAGATTATCTTATTTTTGCCTAGGTACAGTATGCAATCCCATGTGGTTGATAATTTGGAATTTGTTATGTGGACATTTGTCACTATATTACTCGTGACTATTTTAACCGGATATTTTTTATCAGCAAAATTGACAAAACCGGTTAATCAACTACACCACGCAATGAAACGACTTGAAAAAGACGGAGAATTTTCTGTTATTGAGAAAGATGTAAAAAATGATGATGAAATCAATATGCTGATTGATAGTTTTAACAGTATGTCTATTCAACTTGAAGACAGTATAAAAAAAGAATATCGAATACTCGAAAATAATAAACGGATTGAAATTAAGATGCTTCAATTTCAAATCAATCCTCATTTTTTATATAATACACTCAATATGATTAGTTCAATTGCCAGCTTATATGATGTGCCGGAAATAACGGATGCAACGACGGCTTTATCAGACATGTTTCGCTACAATGTTAAAGGCAAAAACATTGTGACGCTGAAAGAGGAATTGCTGCAAGTTGAAAACTATCTTTGTATACAAAGATTGCGATTTCCAAATAGGATTCAGTACCAATTTTCTATTGATGAGAGGATGCAAAACTATGAAATTTTAAAATTTCTCCTGCAACCTTTGGTTGAAAATGCGATTTATCATGGGATTGAACCTCGAAGCGGTCAAGGAAAAATCAAGATATCGGCTTATGATTTAAATGATACAGATTTTATTATTATGATTGAAGATGATGGAATAGGGATGAGTCAAGAGGAAATCAATCGAATGCATCAAGATCTTGAATATGAGACGATGCATGATATTGTTGATGACGATTTGAATCGATTGGGTGTGAAAAATGTTCACTATCGTATTAAAAAATACTATGGTCAGCAATATGGTTTGACCATGAAAGTACGACAACCTCAAGGGTTAATTGTTGAACTTCGATTACCAAGATCAATTGAAAAGGAGGCGAAAACATGAAGATTCTTGTTGTCGACGATGAATACTATGCACGAAAAGTAACGCTTAAATATATTCTCGAATGGAATCAGCAGATCGATACATTTGAGGCAGAAAATGGTTTGGAGGCATTAGAAATATTAGAAGAAGAACATATTGATATCGTGTTGGCGGATATTCGAATGCCGCAAATGGATGGGATTGAATTAAGCAAAAGGATTTCTGAGTTATATCCAGGGATCAGAATAATTCTTATTACCGGATTTGCAGATTTTCATTATGCCAAAGATGCGATACGATATAAAGTGAAACAATATCTTTTAAAGCCTTTAAAACGACTTGAACTACAGCAAAGTTTAGAAGAATGCAGTCAAGAAATACAAAAACAGACATATGCAGAACAACAATATGAACATGATATCCTTAATCAAGTTGTTCTCAATAAAATCAAACGCCCCTTAACAGATCAAGATCGAATGACGAGACAACTTAAAAGCTTAAGTTATTTTTTTCTTGGAATCATCCGTTTAAATAATGAAGTGGATGGCATGGAAGTTTATATGAATCAATTAATGATAGACACCAAGCAAAGTATTATTTTTAAGTCAAATCAGGTTCCTAATCAATGGAATGTGATTTTTCGATTGTCAGATTATAATTTCTTGTCAGAAGAGGAACAGCGACAGAAAATAATGACTCAGCTGAAAAAATTTATATCCTTCATGCAAAAAAGCACTGAAGTGGACCTATGCATAGCTGTCAGTAGTGTGAAAAATTGTTTTACCGATCTTCCGATAGCGTATTCAGAAGCTGATGAGGCGCTTAAATATCGGTTGGTTCAAGGTGTAGGAAAGCTATATGATTTTACTGAAGTCATGCAATATAATTATTCATCGTCCTTATTGGATGCAGATACGAGAAAATTGCTCTTTGAGTATTTATCACAAGGAAACTTCGATTGGATCAAGCAATATGTAAAACGTATCTTTCATCAAGTGAAAATTCAAGAAAAAACACCGTTTTCTGTACTCAATGATTTTTGTGTTGAACTTATGAATGTTATGAATACAAAGATTAAACAAATTCATTCAACACATATGGACGAACTTTTACATTGGCAAATTGAGTATATGTCTTTTTTTTCTCAAAATGAACTTCTTGAATTTTTAATTCATAGAATTGAAATAATCTGTCATGAAATCATCGAAATGAAAAAAGAAATTAATCCATCATTGATTGATGATTTAAAAGCTTTTATTGATAAGAACTATGTAGGCGAGATTTCATTAGAGGGGGTAGCTAAACATCGTTATTTTGTCAACGCATCATACTTAAGTCGCTTGTTTAAAGAAGAAACCGGTGAAAGTTTTAGTCGCTATTTAACATCGGTACGTATGAAAAATGCAAAAGATTTAGTGAGCAATCATGACATTCCATTATCGGAAATTGGTGCTATCGTAGGATATACAGATTACTCCTATTTTATTAAAGTATTCAAAAAATATTATGGAATTACACCAAAACAAATGCGAGAAAAATGAAACCATACTTAAAATTACCATAAAATATGTAATAAAATTCCTATAGTTTAGTAAAATTAAGTTGATATAATGTACATGTCACTCGTTAACAAAATACAATTTATGAGGTGAATGTATGTTAAAGAAAATGTTTAGCGTCGTACTTTTGGTGGTGGTTTTCGTTGTAAGCACAGTGGGATGTGTAAATAACACTAATGATTCAACAGAGGGAACACAAGGGGATAGTTCTCAAACAGAGAACGATCAAAAAGATAATAATTCAACATCGGAGGAAGATTATTATCAATTAACAATGGCCTTTATTGCCAATGAACAAGAAGACTTAGAATTAGTGGAAGAAGCGATTAATGAATTAACACGTGAAGAACTTGGTATTGAAGTGGATCTACTGCAACTTGGATTTGGAGACTACGCAGACAGGCTTCGACTTATGTTATCAGGTAGTGATTCACTTGATGTGTTCCCGATTTTCTTTCAACAAGCCGGTACTTATGTGAACGCAGGACAGCTTGTTGATATGTCGGATTTACTTGAATCACATGGGCAAGGGATTATTGATGTCCTTGGAGAAGATCTTGCACGCGTAGGAACGGTCAATGGATTTCTCTATGGATTCCCGGCACAAAAAGAAAGTGGTTCACCTAAAGCGGTTGTTATGCGCAAAGACTTAGTGGATAAGTATAATATTGATGTGGAGTCAATTAACAGCCTCTCAGATATGACGGATGTATATGCAACGATTAAAGCAGGAGAACCCGGTATGGATATGCTTGTAGGTCCGGACACAATTGATCGACTTCAACTTGTTGATAACTTATATGACTACTTTGGTGTATTAGCGGATTTTGGTCAAACAACTGAAGTGACGAACTGGTTTGAAGACGATGTTTTTATTGAATATGCACGTCTACTCAGAGAATGGTATGTAGATGGTTATGTGATGCCTGATGCTGCAACATCAACTGAATCAGCGAGCAATCTGGTTAAAGCAGGTAATGCCTTTTCTTATGTTTCTCAAACGAAACCTGGATTCTTGGTTCAAGAGGAACGCGTAACAGGATATGAGCTTGAAATTGCACAAATTGAAGAAGGGTTATTAATGTCAAGTGGTGTGAACTTCTTTAACTGGGGAATTGCAAATAACTCAGAAAACCCTGAAAAAGCAATGGAATTTTTAAATTTTGCATATACCAATGCCGATTTTATGAATCTCATCAATTGGGGTATTGAAGGTGTTCATTATGAATTTAACGATGATGGAACTATTGGACATCCTGAAGGTATTGATGCAACGTCTTCAACTTATAACCTAAATATCGGATGGCAGTTGCCAAACCAATATTTATGTCACGTATGGGAAGGAAATCCGACTGATATTTGGGAACGTACGCAAGCACAAAATGATGAAGCCGTTCCGTCAATGGGCTTAGGATTTGTTCCGGATACATCAACAGTAGCCAATGAAATTACGGCTTTGTCGAATGTACGTAATCAATACATTACAGCATTAAATACAGGCTCGGTTGACGTGGATAGTGTATTGGAAGATTTTAATTCTGCTTTATATTCTGCCGGATTACAAAAAGTTATTGATGAGAAACAACGCCAACTTGATGAATGGTTAATGTCAAACCAATAACTGCGAGGAGATAGAAATGAAAAAATGGTTGCCTCTATATATAATGATGTTACCCGGTACATTATACTTTATTATTAACAATTATATTCCAATGTTCGGGTTAATCATAGCATTCAAGAAAATGGACTTTAGTAAAGGCATCTTTGGCAGTGAGTGGGTTGGATTCAGGAACTTCGAGTTCCTGTTTTCAACTTCGGATGCTTTTGTCATAACACGAAATACACTCTTATATAACATAGCCTTTATCATTATCAATATGGTTTTAGGGATAACATTAGCTATATTTATTGCGGACGTCACACAAAGACATTTGAAGAAGATATATCAAAGTGCTATACTCTTACCTTTTTTGATGTCAATGGTAATCTTAGGTTATATTGTATATGCGTTTTTAAGCATGCAAAATGGTATCGTGAACAATTCTATTCTACCGATTTTTGGAAAAGACCCCATTTTTTGGTATAACGAAGCCAAGCATTGGCCGTATATATTAATCATAGCGAATACGTGGAAAACGATAGGGTATGGTTGTTTGATCTATATTGCGGCAATTAATGGAATTGATCCATCCTTATTTGAAGCAGCACGTATTGATGGAGCCAATAAGATTAAACAAATTTTTTATATTACTATTCCATCCTTGGTCCCTACAATTGTTACATTACTCATTATGAGTATTGGTCGTATATTTTATTCTGATTTTGGTTTGTTCTATCAAGTACCGAGAAATGCCGGATTGCTATACCCAACAACGAATGTTGTAGATACCTATGTATATCGAGGATTAATGGAACTAGGGAATGTAGGCATGGCCTCAGCGGCAGGTTTTTATCAATCTATCGTTGGATTTATCCTTGTGCTGTCAGCCAATATGATTATTCGAAAAGTAAGCAAAGAAAATGCATTATTTTAGAAAGGAGGAATTATTATGTACAAAAAGAAAATACCTAGTTTTCAATTAATTGCTCATACTGTTTTAATTCTATTTACTATCGCAGTAATTCTTCCTTTTATATTACTGTTTATGTCATCAATAACGGAGGAGAGCACATTACTTGTTAATGGATATTCTTTTTTTCCAGAAAAATTTAGTTTGGAGGCATATAAATTTATATTCATGTCAAGCAACAAGATTATTAGGGCATATGGTGTGACTATTTTTGTCGCAGTGGTAGGTACAACAATGTATTTATCATTAGCATCCTTGATGGCCTATCCCTTATCTTTATCCAAACTGCCTTTCCGTCGACAGATTATGTTCTTTGTATTTTTTACAATGTTATTTAATGGTGGACTAGTACCGACATATATCTCTTATACAACGATTTTTAATATTAAAGATACGATACAAGCGCTGATTATTCCGACATTTATGTTGAATGCTTTTGGTATTATTATTATTCGAACATATTTTGCCAGCAATATACCGGAGACACTTTATGAAGCGGCACAAATTGATGGCGCAAGTCATTTTAGAATTTTCTTCACCATTGTATTACCTTTAGGTAAACCCATCTTAGTAACCATGGGAACATTTACAGGAATTACTTATTGGAATGATTGGACAAATGGTTTGTATTATTTGAACAAAAGAACGGATTTTTACAGTATTCAAAACTTATTAAATGCAATGATTCGTGATCTACAGTTTTTAACATCCGGTCCAATGGCTTCTTATGCAGGAGAAGAGATGTTAAGAGTACCTGCAGTGGGTGTTCAAATGGCGATTGCATTTGTTGCAATATTACCGATTTTGATGCTATTCCCCTTCTTGCAAAAATATTATCAAAAAGGAATTTCACTTGGGGCGGTCAAAGGTTAGCTATATTAGAAGTACAATTTCAGAGTGAGGAAAGGATTTTATATGAACAAATATGATTTTAGTGTGCCGGACAACAAAAAAATACGGGTTATTGTACATACGGACTGTAAAAATGAAGCAGATGACCAATTTGCACTTGCACATCACTTAATGACACCTAAATTTGATGTTAAAGGAATTATAGCCGGCCATTTCGATGGAAATGCCCAAGAATATGGCAAAGGCAATACAGTCGATGCAAGTTATGATGAAATTGAAAAAGTATTAGATTTAATGGAATTATCAGGTAAGTATCCAATAATCAAAGGAGCGAGTGAACCACTCGTAGATGAAGAAAGCCCAAATCCTTCAAAAGGGTCAAGATTTATCATTGAGGAAGCTTTACGTGAAGATGAGCATCCGCTTTTCGTTGTCTTTCAAGGGTGTTTAACCGATTTGGCGAGTGCAATTTTGGAAGAACCTGAGATTTGTAAACATATGACAGCCATATGGATTGGTGGAGGGAAATGGCCGGTAGGATGTCCTGAGTTTAACCTATGGCAAGATATTCATGCGGCGAATGTAGTATTTAAATCAACAATGCCATTATGGCAAGTTCCGATTAATGTATATAAGCAAATGGCAGTATCTTTAGCAGAACTTCAATACCGTGTAAAACCATGCGGAAGAATCGGGAAATATTTATTTGAACAAATGGTTGAATTTAATAATAAGATGGCAACGTATCAACCATGGCCACACGGAGAAAGCTGGGGACTAGGTGATCAGGGAACAGTGACTGTTTTATTGGAAGAGTTAGAGCGTATGAATTACGATTGGCAACCGGCACCGATATTTACGCAAGATATGCATTATATTCATGAGCAAAATAATCGGCCAATACGGGTATATCACACACTCGATGCACGTTTAACATTAGAAGATTTTTATGCGAAATTAGCAATAAATTATAAAGAAAATGAGTGAATATTAAACGGTTAGGTTTTCATCTTATCATTTCTCATCATTTATAGTATAATGATTTTATGTATGTTTTTACAAGCCAAAGAGAGATGGGATGTTGTTATATGGATGAGAAAATTAATAGTTATCTCAAGGAACGGGACTTTTTACGCAGTGTTATTGATCTGATTCCGGCCTTCATTTCAATTAAGAATGAAGACGGCCGATTTGAGTTAGTTAATGATGCCTTGAGCAAGGCTTATGGAACAACGGTTCAAGAGCTTGAAGGGCTTAGAGATAGTGACTTTAGTGCAACAAAAGAAGAGGTGGATTTTTTTCGCGAAAAAGACCTTCAAGCCATTCGCAGTAAGGAACCGGTACTGATTGAAGAAGAGCCACTGACAGGTGCAGATGGGAAAGTCCTTTGGTTGTCAACAAAAAAAGTGCCGATTATCGAGGAGGACGGAAGTTGCCATCGTATTTTAGTTGTCTCGAATGATATCACGGAGCAAAGAAAACTTGAAGAACGGTTGCGACTCTATGCCTATCATGATGATTATACGCCCATACTTAATCGAAATGGATTTAGAGAATATGTGGAGCCCGAGATTGCACATGCTCGAGAAGGGGCCTGCTTAGTTATCATTGAAGTGCGCCACTTAAATGCCATTCATTCCGTATATGGCACAGAATTTGGTGATCGAATTCTCAGAGAAATTGGAGAAACTTTTTTAGAAAGACAAGATCAAGACTTCTATGGGCGAATCGCCAGTGATAAGTTTGGGATTTGGATGCATCAGGGTGATATAGATAAAATTCGTGGACTTGTCAGCGATTTAAAGAAGGCCCTAGATAAGTTCATAGAAGAAGAAGGTCGATATCATCAGATTGAGTTTGCAATTGGCTATACACAAGATATTCACAAGGAACAAAATTATGAGCAATTAATTCAACAGGTTAATGCAACAATCGAGTTTGGAAAAAAAGAAAAGATAACAGAAATTCTATGTTTTGAAGAATCCATATATGAAAAATTAGAGCGTAATGAGCTTTTAAAGAGTTATGTTCGAAGAGCAATAACTGAAGATGAACTTCTTCTATATTATCAAGAAAAGAGAGATGTCAATACAGGAAAAGTTATTGGTGTCGAGGCATTGGCGAGGTGGTTTTCAAAACAACTAGGCTATGTATCTCCAGTAGAATTCATTCCTGTATTTAGCCAGTCAAAGCTTATTTTTGACTTTACAATTTGGTCTTTAGAAAAAGCGCTACAAGATTATCCCAAGTTAAAAAAAAAATACCATGAAGATATTAGCGTATCAGTGAATATTTCCCCTCTGGTAATTCACACAGAGGAGTTTTATAATCGATTGATAAGCTTAACGAAACACTATCATGTGGATCCGCACAATATTACCTTAGAGATTACTGAAGATATTTTTATTAACGACTTAGGAATAATTATTGATATAATTTCACGTATTCGTATGTTGGGTTTTAAAATTTCTATGGATGATTTTGGGAGCGGATATGCTTCAATAAATCATCTCATTAATTTACCCTTCGATGAAGTGAAAATCGATAAGTCGATTATCGATCTCATTGAAACAACAGTAGGTAAAATTTTTGTGGAAAATATTATTATTATAACGAAAGAACTTGGGGCTCTTGTTGTGGCCGAGGGCGTAGAAAGTGAAAGCCAAATTGCAATACTTAAACAACAAAAATGTGATTGTATACAAGGCTATTATTATTCCAAGCCCACATCCCTTGATTAGTCAATCTTATTAAGTAAGCGAGGATGTAATCGATCAATACCGATGGCACCGATTGGTGCTGTAATCATAATGGAGAGAACAGCAATTGTTAATATAAGGTTACCTGAAGCAACCCCTGCAGTAAGTGGAATCGATCCGATTGCTGCTTGGACGGTTGCTTTTGGCATATAGGCAATGGAACAAAAAAGTCGTTCCTTCATATTCAGGGGTGTTTTGATTAAACTCATGTTGACGGCGATGATTCGACCGATGAGAGCGATGACAATAATAGCTACTGAGCCAATACCGGCATGAGCTAAATAACGTATATCCACAGCGGCACCAACGAGGATAAATAGCAAAAGTTCAGCACCAACCCATATTTTAGAAAATTTTCCGATAATACGACGGGCCAACAATCCATAGGCTTCTAGAATTGTGCCGCCCAGAGCCATGACGCCCAGAAGTCCGGACATTGGAATATAGTCTTGAATGTAAGTTTCCAAAGAAACAATTAAAAAAGATAGACTTAAAATAATAAATACCTTAACGGTATCTCGCATATGTATTTTTTTGAAGATATAAACGAGAATAAGTCCAACAATTATTCCGATAACAAGGCCCAGAATAATTGAAATGGGAACGGTAATTAAGCTTTTAGTGTCGAATGCGGCACCTTTATACATTCCCATAAATGCCGTAAATAGTATAATAACATAAATATCATCAACAGAGGCCCCGGCTAAAATAAGCTGGGGTATACTTTTATCCTTGCCATGCCCGCTTTCTATAAGCTTAATCATTCGTGGGACAACCACAGCAGGAGATACGGCAGCTAAAACTGCCCCCATAATGGCAGCTTCTATATAGGAAATATTAAAAATAATAGGTGCTAACAAGACGACGGTTAAAATCTCGATTGTTGCTGGAACAAAGCACATAAGTATGGCCGGACGACCGACTTTTTTTAGGTCGCGTAGATCCAATGATAAACCGGCACGTATGAGAATGACGATTAATGCAATTTCGCGCAAGTCTTTTGAAATATTAAGAAGATCAGAGGCGATTAGATTCAGTACATATGGTCCCAATATAATTCCTGTTATAATCATACCGAGTAGTCCGGGAAGCTTTAACCGATTAAAAATACCACTCAGTAGAAATCCAATAATCATCATTAATGCAATACTAAATAACATATCTATCTCCAATCTTTATTTCGTAGGGTGTGACATTACTATTTTAGATAATAATCTATATTATGTAAAGTGTTTTATTTCTATAAAATATATTGTATAATGGGCATATACTGAAGTGGCTTTATATAGTTATGACTGAATGGAGGAAAAGAATGAAAAAAGCAGATATAGGTTTAATAGGTTTAGCGGTTATGGGCGAAAACCTGGTTATGAATATGGAACGAAATGGCTTTACCGTTGCGGTTTTTAATCGTACAACTGAAAAAGTGACCGATTTTGTAGAAGGTCGCGCAAAAGGAAAGAACATTATCGGTACTTATTCAATAGAAGAATTTGTGAATCAATTAGAAAAACCGAGAAAAGTGATGTTAATGGTAAAAGCCGGAAATCCGGTAGATATTTTTATTGATAAAGTTATTCCGTATTTAGAAGAAGGGGATATTATTATTGATGGGGGTAACTCCAACTATGAAGACTCAATACGACGTACAAAGTATATTGAAGACAAAGGCCTATTATATGTCGGAACCGGCGTTAGTGGTGGCGAAGAAGGCGCTTTGAATGGTCCAAGTATTATGCCGGGTGGTTCAGCTCAAGCCTGGCAGCATATTCAACCTATTTTTCAAACGATTGCAGCTAAAGCAGATGATGGTACACCCTGTTGTGATTGGGTTGGGGCTGATGGAGCCGGCCATTATGTAAAAATGGTCCATAATGGAATTGAGTATGGCGATATGCAGTTGATTTCTGAAGCGTATCAATTAATGAAAGACCTGTTAGGAATGTCAAATAATGAGATGCATGAAGTGTTTAAAGTGTGGAATGAAGATATTCTAGATAGCTATCTTATTGAGATTACGCGAGACATTTTAGACTATAAAGACGACGATGGAAATTATGTTGTGGATTATATTTTAGATACGGCAGGTCAAAAAGGTACAGGCAAATGGACCGGCATTTCGTCCCTTCATGAAGGGGTTCCATTAACATTGATTAGTGAGTCCGTTTATGCCAGATGTTTGTCAGCGATAAAAGAAGAACGTGTTAAAGCATCGAAGGTACTTACAGGTCCAGCGATGACATTTGAAGGAGAAAAGGTGGCTTTTATTGAGCAAATGAAGCATGCTTTATATATGGCAAAAATTATTTCCTATACGCAAGGATATATGTTAATGCGTGAAGCAGCCAATACATATGGATGGGATTTAAATTATAGTGGTATTGCAGCAATGTGGCGTGGTGGATGTATTATTCGAAGTGTATTTTTAGATAATATAAAAAATGCTTACGAGAACGACGCATCGCTCAGTAATCTCTTGTTGGATGATTTTTTCACGAAAGCAGTAACAGAGTCTGAACAGGATTTACGAAGTGTTGTTGCAACAGCGATTACAAAAGGAATCTCAGTTCCGACATTATCGGCAGCAATTACCTTTTATGATGGCTTTAGAAGTGAACGACTTCCTGCTAATCTTTTGCAGGCACAAAGAGATTACTTTGGCGCCCACACCTATGAGCGTGTTGATAAGCCGAGAGGCGAATTTTTCCATACGAACTGGACAGGTGCAGGTGGAAGTACAGCATCATCAACATATCAAGTTTAAAGGAGACTATAATGGCATTTTTATGGACAACAGTGCATGTGAATAATTTAGAGGAATCAATTAAGTTTTACGAAAAATATGTTGGCTTAAGGGTATCTAGACGTTTTGAATCTAGGCCCGGCGTTGAAATAGCATTTCTTGGAGATGGGGAAACAGAACTAGAACTTATTGGCGGCGGCGAGGATTATCCGGAGTCGGATCAGATTTCGCTTGGATTTTCTGTAGATTCAATGGACAAGAAGATGGATGAAATGAAGCAAGCCGGTATCGGAATATATAAAGGTCCAATACAACCCAATCCCCATATAAAGTTTTTCTATGTCAAAGACCCGAACGGTATTTCTGTGCAATTTGCTGAACAGATGAAATAAAGGTGTATATTTAATGAAAATAAAAATAGTTTTGTGGATACTTATTTCTATGTTTCTATTAGGAAGTTGTGAAATAAAACCACATAACTCTTCCGGTAGTAATGATAGTGATGATAGTATTGAAGAGGATGTATCCGTGGAAGCTGAGGTGCCAATAGCGAGAGGTCAAGGTGGATTTGCCGGTGATGCAGAAGAACTGACTGAAGAAGAAAAAAACACTATTCTAGCATTTATGAATGCCTATTTTGAATCATTAGCGACGACAGAAGTTATGGACACCGCATCACTTTATAAGGATTCTGAAGGTATAAATGCAGAGCTCAATCGTGCTGCATGGGAATTTATGGTGGAAGTAAGAAATAAACAAGTGAATGATTTAACGTTACAAGAATATGAATATTTTTTAAGGGTCGACAATGTTGAAGACCTTGAAGAAGGAACTCGAATCACAATCAGTGAAGATTCAATTACGAATTTTAGTGAGTATCCGGATGTGGATGCCGAACAGTATGATATCATCCATTATTTTGTGCTCGATGAAACGGCTGATGGCATAAAAATCTTGAGTCATTTACAACGAGGAACCTTATATTGGGCATTAATTGGAGAAAATCGTGAATATATTAAAACGGATGAATCTATTGATATTGATGAGAATGCGGAAGCGGATATGACGATTGAAACAGATAATGTTCCTGTACTTACTGATGCACAAGTAATTGAATATATCCATGCCCAAAAAGACGAATTATTTCGGAAAGCAGATAGTAATCTTCAGTTACGTAATCAAGTAATTGACGAGGACAAAGAATTTGTTTATGATCATCCATATAATCGGGATGAAGCGATCCGTTATGCGAATAATTGGATCAATCGACGAAACACAGAATGGTTAGACTATAGTAATCTAGGTGGAAACTGTCAAAACTTTGCTTCTCAAAGTATGGTTGCAGGTGGTATTCCAATGGATACTCAAGGAGATCATGTATGGAAATGGTTTGATGCAACGCTGAACAATACAACAGCGACGCAGGGGAGAACATCTTCGTGGACAGGTGTTGATGAGTTTTATGCTTATGCCCAGTTAAATGATGGTTTTGGACTTGTAGCCGATGCAGACGCCAACTTTGATCAAGGAGAGATAGGGGATATCATTATTCTAGGATTTGATGAAAATTGGCGGCATACGGTAATGATCACTGAAGTTTTATACGATGCGGATGGAAATGTTATTGAGTATTTGGTTGCATCAAATACAAAAGATCAAAAAAACTATCCAATAAGTGCATACCTATATACGCGACAGCAACTGATTAAGATTTATGGATGGAATGAATAAAAACAATGGTTCATAAATAAAAACAATGTTTCGATAAATCCTTGACAAAAATTCAATATGACGATATAATAATCATGAAAATGATAATCCTTATCAGAAAGGTTGATGATTATGCCATTATCAAAAGCAAGAGTAGGACACACTGGACTTATCGGAACAATTTCAGGGAATGATAAAATACGGCAGTTTTTATTTTCTCTAGGATGCAGTGAAGGTGAAGAAATTACCTTGATTTCAGTTCTAGCAGGAAATTATATTATAAATGTTAAAGATAGTCGTTATGCTATTGATAAAAAAATGGCTAAAGCGATACAGCTCATTTAATTGGGTTGATGTAAAGATACACATGCGGGCAACCGCCTTTTTTATACACTTCACATGAGAATGATTATCAATAATAATTAGAACTAAGGAGGAACATTATGAAAATAGCATTGGCGGGGAACCCGAACTCGGGGAAAACCACTTTATTCAATGCCATTACGGGAAAAACCGAGTATGTCGGAAATTGGCCAGGGGTAACGGTTGAAAAGAAGGAAGCGAATCTAAGATCCAAATATAATAAAATGATTAAGAATGGACGGGTCATCGATTTGCCGGGAGCTTATTCAATAGCGCCTTACACCAATGAAGAAGCTATTACACGAGATTTTGTACTTGGAGAATCTCCGGATGTATTGATTAACATTATTGATGCAAGCAGTTTAGAACGGAGTCTATATTTTACAACCCAACTTTTAGAGTTAGGAATTCCTGTTGTTATTGCACTGAATAAACAAGATATTGTTAAACGACGGGGAAATACAATTAATATTGAATTATTGAAAAGTAAACTTAAGTGTCCGGTTGTCGAGACGGTTGCGAGTGAAGCAGAAGGCTTAAAAGAATTAATAGAAGCTGTCAATATCACAGCAGAAAAGAATACACAAATTGCGCCAGATTTTGAAGGTAAAGGCTTAGAAGAAGAAAACAAGGCACGTCAAAAGTACATAAAAACGATTATAAATGATGTATTAGTGAAGAAACGTGCTTCAAATGAAGTGACTTTAAGCGATAAAATTGATCGAGTTGTAGCCAACCCTTTACTTGGATTACCAATATTTGGACTTATTATGTGGGCAGTATATTCGTTTTCGATTAATGGTTTAGGTGGATATTTATCAGAATGGTTTAACGAAACAGTCTTTGGAGAAATTCTTCCCAATAACTTGAATGGATTTTTTGAAAGCCTTGGTGTCAATCCATTATTACAAGCGCTAATTGTTGATGGAGCTATTGGTGGTGTTGGAGCAGTTATTGGATTTTTACCATTAATTATGATTTTGTTTTTCTGTTTAGCACTCTTAGAAGATAGTGGATACATGGCGAGAGTTGCAGTGGTTATGGATCGATATTTCAAAAAAATCGGCTTATCCGGCAAGTCAATTATTCCGATGATTGTTGGTTCGGGTTGTGCGATTCCAGGAGTTATGGCGACGCGTACGATTGAAGATGAAAATGAACGACGAATGACAACGATACTTACACCGTTCGTCCCTTGTGGTGCAAAGTTACCGATTATAGCTTTGTTTTCAGTTGTTTTCTTTCCTGGAGCAGCATGGGTATTGCCGGTTATATATTTGTTGGCCGGCCTAATGATTATCATTGGTGGTTTGCTTCTGCAACGAATTTTCAAATGGGAGAACACATCAAGCTTCATTATTGAATTACCGGAATATAAACTACCAAGTTTAAAACATGCGTTTCGTCAAATGTTTAAACAAGCAAAAGCATTTATTATAAAAGCTTCAACAATTATTCTGGTTATGAATACACTTGTATGGTTCATGCAAACATATGGTTGGAGACTTCAAGTGGTTGAAAATCAATCAGATAGTATGTTGGCTTCCGTAGGTGGTGTGATTGCACCCTTATTAATTCCACTGGGCTTCTTTGGATGGCAAATGGCAGCAGCAACTTTGACAGGATTTATAGCCAAAGAAAATGTTGTTGCCACCTTCGCGATTATACTCGCAGTAGCTTCAGAAGATGCTCTTCATGTTGCGGGAGGTCCCTTGAGTGAGTTTTTCACTCCGGTAACAGGGTTTGCATTCTTAGCATTTAACCTTTTTACACCACCATGTTTTGCTGCAATTGGTGCAATGAATGCAGAGTTTAAAGATAAACGGTGGTTAGCTAAAGCGATTCTTTTCCAATTAAGTGTTGGATATATGGTTGCTATGATGATTACACAAATAGGAACGATCATCGTTTATGGTGAATTAGCAGCTGGATTTGTTCCGGCAGTATTTATTACCGTTATAGTGATAGGAATTACAAGGTATCTGATTAAACGAACAAAGCAAAGTGTTAAGGAAGGAAAACCTTTAACAGAATAGGAAGTGATTCTATGTTACCAACAGTGATTATAGGTGCAATATTTTTTGGAATTGTTATTCTTGCCGGAGTTAAATCGTATAAGAGTATGAAAAACAATTCGTGTCCGGGTTGTTCCGGTGGATGTAGTGTACAAGAACGTAAAAGTTGTGGACATTAGTTAACAAGGTTTAGCAGCCTCATTATATAAAAGAGTCGTTTCAGAAAATGAAACGGCTCTTTTTTCTTTTTTTGACATGAAAGTTAACTTCATGTAGTCTGTTTTGGAAATGTTTTTGGGAAATATGTTAAGAAATGGTATAATTGAATAAGAGAGTAATTATAATCACGGTGAATTATTATTAGGAAAGGATGACTTCAATGGAATATGTAAAATTTGGTAACACAGGTATGGATGTTTCAAAACTTTGTTTGGGATGTATGAGTTTTGGTGATGTATCAAAAGGAATTCACAAATGGGTATTAGGCGAAGATGATACAGATCGGATGATTAAATTAGCCTTGGATCAAGGAATTAACTTTTTTGATACAGCAAATGTATATTCAGAGGGAACAAGCGAAGAATATGTGGGGAAAGCTTTAAAAAAATATGCCAATCGTGATGAGATTGTCCTTGCTACAAAAGTATGGGGAGAGATGCATAAAGGCCCTAATGGGAAAGGCTTATCAAGAAAAGCAATTATGAGTGAGATGGATAAGAGTTTGAAACGATTAGGAACAGACTTTGTTGATTTATATATTATTCATCGTTGGGATTATAACACACCAATCGAAGAGACAATGGAAGCATTACATGATATTGTCAAAGCTGGAAAGACAAGGTACATCGGAGCTTCCGCCATGTATGCATGGCAATTTCAAAAGGCACTGCATGTCGCAGAGAAACAGAACTTGACTCGATTTGTTTCCATGCAAAATCATTTGAAGTTAATTTATAGAGAAGAAGAACGAGAAATGCTTCCCTTATGTAAAGATGAAGAAATAGCGGTGACACCATATAGTCCTTTGGCAGGTGGAAAGTTAACACGGGATTTGTCAGAAACAACATTTAGAAATGATACTGATGCAATTTTAAAGATGAAATATGGTCATGCAGAAGACCAAGATCGAATTATTATTGAACGGGTTGCGGAGTTAGCTGAAAAGTATGATGTAAAAAGGGCACAGTTGGCCTTGGCATGGGTCTTACACAAAGACGAAGTTACGTCGCCGATTATAGGCTCAACAAAAGAAGAACATATAACAGATGCTATCAAAGCCTTGGCCATTCAGCTTAGTCAAGAAGATATGAACTATCTTGAAGAGGCTTATGTACCGCATCGTGTTATCGGTGCACAATAAATATAAAAGAGTTACTTTGGTAACATGTTTTTAGATGAAAATCTTGTATAATAAGTTATGAAGTGAAAAATACAAATCGTGAAAGTGAGGATTAAAGATGTTAGAAACAGTATATACCTATAGTACGACCGACGATCAAGCGGTTGAGAAATTAATTATGGATGATAATGTCAATTATATTCATATGGTATTTAATAATGGAGAAGGCCTTCCGGAACATTATTCCAATTCGAATGTGTATATGAATGTTATTCGAGGCAAGTTGTCAATAACGTTAGATGACCAAGACACACATGAGTATGCTAAGGGAACATTGATTGAGATTCCCTATAACGTAAAGATGCATGTTAGAAATATGAATGATGAGACATTAGAGCTGATTGTAGTAAAAGCACCCGCACCACAAAACTATAAAGTTTAACATATGAAAAAACGTTGACCTGAGTGCTCAGGTCAACGTTTTTTCATATGTTATTAGGAAGTCCTACTTAAGCTTACATTTTTTCAGGAACAATAATTCCGAGCAAATCAAGACATGTGGTTTGCACATCGAGAGTTAAGCTTAATAATGAGAACCAAGATTTTTTTTGTTCAATATTGGACTCGTTGATAATGTGATGCTGATGATAAAAACTACTAACCATTGTTGCAAGCTCATAAACATATTCAGCGATAATATTTGGCGAGCGATCTCTTGCTGCAATAGTAAGAATGCTTTCTAACTGGTCAATTTTTAACATGAGATTGCGTTCGACTTCACTTCTAGGTGCTAGTAATTCGCCTTTTTCGAAATCAGCAGCTTCTAGCTTACGAATGATATTCTTGATTCTTACCGTTGAATAGAGAATATATGGACCGGTTTTTCCTTCAAAAGAAGAAAACTTGTCTAAGTCAAAGACATAATCTTTCATACGATAATTGGATAAGTCGGCATATTTTAAGGTTGCTAATCCTACGATGTGTGAAATGCTGTCGATATCATCAGAAGAGGTATCAATACCCTTATCTTCAATATTTTTTACAATTTTTTCTTTAGCATTATTTTCGACCATTTCAATAAGATCGGATAAGCGTAATACACCTCCGGCTCTTGTTTTAAATGGTTTTCCGTCTTTACCGTTCATGGTACCGAACCCGATATGCTCTAGAGATACATCTTCAGTGACAATACCGTTATCGATGGCACAACGAAATACTTGGGTAAAGTGCGTCGCTTGACGTGAATCAACGACATAGAGTATATGCGTTGGATCAAAGTCTTTGACACGTTGATAAATTGTAGCGAGATCGGTGGTGCCATAGATAACAGAACCGTCGGATTTGAATAAAATAATAGGTGGTATGTCCTTTTTATCCTCGGGACGTGTGACATCTACGACCAATGCTCCATCGCTTTCGCGCAAAACATTTTTTTCCTTAAGCACAGCGATTGCATCATCAATATATTCTTGACTATTGCTTTCACCGTACCACAAATCAAAATCAACATTTAAGCGTTCATAGTTTTTCTTAATATCAGTAATTGAAATATTTACAATATGTTTCCAAAGAGCTATGTATCCCGGATGTCCTTTTTGTAATTTGTATGTTGCTTCTTTAGCTGCATTATACATATCTTCATTTTCTTTGCAGAGTGCACTAACACGTGGATATATATCTTCAAGGTTTTCTAATGTAAAGGGTGCTTCACTAGGATAGTCACCGGTGTGGTTTGGATCAAAATAGGAGAGAGTAGGTTGAGTGCGCTCAATTTCAGAGATAATCATACCCATTTGAAGGCCCCAGTCACCCAGGTGAATATCTCCGATAACATTATGTCCGAGGTACTTTAACAATCGCTTAAGAGATTCTCCGATAATAGCGGTACGCAAATGACCGACATGTAATGGCTTTGCAATGTTGGGGCCACCATAATCGATAACAATGGTATCTGGATTATCGGTAAGGGAAATGCCAAAGCGTTCATCATTCATGATGGATATTGTGTTTTGGGAAATATAGTCATTGATTAAGGTAATATTTATAAATCCTGGTCTTACAGTGACAGCTTCTTCAATTATTGTGCCGTATTCATCATACGTTTTTAATATGTCAATAACTTCGTCACTAATCATAAATGGTGCTTTTTTGTATTCTTTTGCAGCTGGCATGGCGCCATTACATTGGAATTGACATAGGTCCGGGCGGGCTGATACAACAACTTCCCCATAAGAAGGATTGTATCCGGCATCGCCAAAAGCACGAGATAATAGTTCAGTTAATTTTGTGGTTAACATTTAATCGACTCCTTTTTCTTCAATACATTCTGTTTATTATAATATAAATAAGGTCAGATTACAATTGCATCAATTGAAATAAAGAAAAAAGTAATATATAATAAAAGAAATACGATAAAATATAAGGGGCGATGAGATGATGAAAAATATAAAAGTACGTATTATGGTTGTCGATGATTCAATGTTGATGCGCAATAAATTAATCAAGGTACTTGAAGGATTGAGATATGAAGTGGTTGAAACAGCCGGTGATGGCGTAGAGGCGATAGAAAAGTTTAGAGAATGTCTGCCGGACATTGTTACAATGGATATTTCAATGCCGAATATGAATGGAATCAAAGCTGTAGAGGCGATTATAAAAGAGTTTCCCAAAGCTAAAATTATAATGCTTTCGGCCATTAATCAAAAAGCTTTAGTGGTTGAAGCCATTGAAAAGGGTGCTAAACATTATATTGTAAAGCCATTTTCTGAAGAAAAGATTCGCGCAGTCATTGATCAAGTTATGTGGGAGATGTAATATGAAAGTGTTACCATTAAAAATTGTTACAACTATTTTACTGAGTATTGCAGTATTTCTTATAGGAATTGAAATGTTCTTGGTCTATAAAGTTCCCAACATCACAGCAGATATCAATGGGACATTGCGAAATATAATGTATGTTAGATACTACTTAAAAAGTTTTGTTTTTTTTGCGTCTATTGTATTAGCGTTTGGTTTTATCCTGTTTTCACATATGATAATAAAGCCGGAGAGCATAGAAAAAGCAAAAGCGTACGGGGCGATTGCTATTTCGTTTTTGTTTTTTTCAGTATATAGTACATCATTAATTGATGAGTTCTTATGGTATCCTCTATTCACACCGAATCCTTTACTATTAGAAAGTGCATATTTATTTGCAATCACTTTATTAGTTGTAGCTATGTTTTATAAAACAAAGCAATTGGATTATCTTACCATTGTTTTTTTTCAGATAGGAATTATAACGGCATTTATAATATTGAGAATAGTTTGGTTTGAAGACAAGATTATTATTGTGTTTGTAGAACTCATGATGGTGATTGTTGCTTTTTTGGGTATGTACTACATTCACTCCTCAAAGGAAAGCGTCACAATAGACCCCATAGATATCCACTCATATAAAAGAATTTTTATGATTATTGGTATTGGAAAAATAATCGAATTAATAAGTGTTACCTTTGTTGACATACCTCAAAGTTTATTGGATATGTTGATTAAAGGTGTGCCGTTAATTGTTGCATTGAGTATGATGTTTGAACGTGTTTTTGATGAGATGCTTATCATTCGTTTGCGCCATGAAAAAGAACGTGGAGCACTTGAAGCGAAAAACATAAATATATATGAGTATGTTTCAGAAGGTGTATTTTCTGTATCGAATAATTACCTTGTTAATGATACTTATACAAAAGCATGTTATTCGATTTTTGGGACGGATATTTCGAACCTACCGATGTCAGAATTGATTTATGATGAAGATACATCTTCGGAGCTCGTTCAACGGATTTTAGAAAATATTTTTACGGGTAAGATGTTATGGGAGGTAGGAAGTGAACTCTTGCCTCAACAAATTATTGTCGATGACCGGTATTATCAAGTTCAGTATCAAAAAATGTTGTATCATGATGAAAATAGAATCAATGAAATTATTGTAAAGTTGCATGATATTTCAGATACTATTTTGTTAGAGTCTCAGCTGATTTTTGAGCGAGACAAGTTAGCGTTATCGATGACATCGATGATGAACAGAGAAGAACTACTAACCTTAGTCAGTGAATTTATGGAATATATGAACAGTATTAACATTAACACTATTGACGTTGAAGAGATATTAACGATCATCCATACATTTAAAGGTAATTTTGGGGTCTTTAATTTTATACATATCGTATCAAGTTTACATCGTTTTGAGTCAAAAGTAATCATTAATTCTCGAATAAGGCAAGAAGATATTGAGGAAGTACTTCATGACTTATATACAGACCTAGAAATAATTACAGAAGTGACAGGAAGTTCTTTCTTTGAAGACAAAGTTTATCTTCAAGCCAATATTAATAATTTGGAAACTGTGTACAATGAAGTGAAAAAATATTTTTACGATACGGAAGCTTCCTTGATTATTTATATTATTCAAAAGATTTTCAATAAATCGGTACGTGATATTTTGTTGTTCTATGGACGGGAATCAAGAAAGAAAGCTATGGAGAGTGGAAAAAAGATAAAAACAATACAGGTCACCGGAGATGACGTATTTATTGATTATAACCATTATAAGTTTGTTTTAAGATCTCTAGTTCATGTGTTTAACAATTGTATTGATCATGGAATTGAAGATGAAGAGGAACGCATGTTGATCGGAAAACCAAGATATGGAGAAATACAGTGTCAAATACATGATTATGGGAATTTTTTTGAAATAAGTATTAAAGATGATGGCAGAGGGATTGATACAGTAAAGGTGAAGGATCAGTTATTAAAAGCAAAAAACATTTCGATTGATGAAGTTGAGTCTATGACCGAGTATGAGCTTATCGACCATATATTTGATCAAGAGGTTTCGACGATGGAAGATGTTTCTGTGACTAGCGGTCGAGGTGTTGGTTTGGCTTCTGTAAAAGTGGAAGTGGAAAAGATGGGGGGAGAAATTCGTGTGGTTTCCTTTATGGATTTTGGAACGGAAGTTAAGGTTATGCTACCGAAAGAAAGCGAAGCGCTTATCAGTTATTTTTCATTTCCTCTACTTATGGATTTGTATGTAGAAGCTTTCAAGATATATTTTAAGTCTAATAATATAATTACATTGCCGGTCAATATAGTAGGGCTTGAATCGATTGAGTACATCTATGAATATAGTGTGCGAATTCCATTTAAAGGACCGGAAGAAGGGTATTTCTTTATGTCGTGTAATAGAGAGACTGTTTGGCAGATGGCCAAATATTTTACGGAAGACAAGTACTTAACGGATGAAACTTTTGAAGAAATTAAGTATGAAGTCTTAAAGGAATCGTGTAATATTATAGCCGGGAATTCCACATCAATATTTGATTTGAATCAAAAATATATCGATATTGATAGTCCGGAATTAATTGAGTTCGATTCTTTTGATGTAAGAGAAATCTTCTATAAGTGGCATATGCATTATGAAAATTATGATGTGATATTAGGATTAATCGTTGAATAAGAAAAGCTCTTGTGCCGGCAAAATTATTTGCAGACACAAGAGCTTTTTTAGATGTTTCTTAGTTGTTATTACCGTTACCATTATTATTAGCTGGATTCTCATTATTAGGTAACTGAGGGTCAAATGGTGAGTTTGGATCATTTGGATCAAAGATGCCCGAAGTGTCTTGTTGGTCTTCAGTTTCATCATCTTGATGAATGGTATTTGGACCATGTAGGTTACAGTATTCGCCAATCATTGAATAAGGGATTTCATATTTATAATCAGCAATTGAATTTAATACGCCAGGTGATAATTCCTCGACATTGAGAGGATTAACGCGTTGTATCATGATACGTCGTTCAACGAGTTCTTCAGGACAATATTCAGTTGCAAATAATCCTGAGGAGATGTCAATAAACACTTCTTTATGAACATCGCAAGTCTCAGTAGGAACGGTTCCGGGAGCGAAATATTCATAACGTGCAGTACTTCCTCTTGGATCATCGGTACATAAGCCTTGGACAGCCAATTTGCCGGATTCTTTACAAATCAATGCAGATGTAATACTTGCCGGTTTGTTAAAATCTTTATAAGGTAAGCCCTCGTGGGCAATTTCCATTACGTCACGCCACATGTATTTATGGTAGTTCCTTATATAGGCCATTTGCTGTGGGTCGTCATATCCCATCCAAAGCGCACCGGCGTAGTATGGAGTATAGCCGGCGAACCATAAGTCTTTCGTTGCAGATGTTGTTCCTGTTTTACCGGCAGTTGGTATATCAATATTTCGAAGTCTTGATGCAGTACCTGTCCCGTAGTCGATAACATCAATCATAGCATCTGTGAGTAAGAAAGCGGTAGTGTCTTTCATGACAGTACGTGTTATAGGATCTTTATCAATTAAGATATTACCGTCATGGTCTAGTACGCGAGTGTAAAAAATAGGCTCTACATAAACACCGTCATTTGCAATCGCGCCATATGAAGCAGTTAATTCTAATGGAGTAACACCATCGGTTAGACCACCTAATGGGAGGGTCAATGTTTTATCGGTAAAGGTTTGCCCATTACGAGTTAGTGATTCGTGTAATGTAGTAAAGCCCAAATCAAGTAAATAGTCAAAAGCTAAATCAACGCCGATATCAAATGTTGTCTTGACAGCGAGAATGTTCATGGAATCAACAATACCTTCTCGGACAGTAGATAACCCGCGATAACCACTGTACCAGTTGCCCGGACTATAACTGCTTCCATTAGGCATTGATACTCTAAATGGTGCATCATCAATGGCAGTAGCAAGAGTATATTTTCCGGTGTCTATCGCCGGTAAGTATGCAGCTACAACTTTAAATGTCGAACCGGGCTGGCGCTTTGCTTGTGTAGCACGATTAAACGTTTGATTTCCTATTTTTATACCACGTCCACCTGCAATGGCTTTGACGTGGCCGTTATGAAAGTCCAGTAAAACCATTGCGGCTTGAGGCTGAGGTATGAATAAAGGGTTCTCTTTAGCAAGGCCATTGTCAAAATCGGCTTGGCTAAGTCCATATTCGTCCCAGACAGACTGTATATATGCTTCGGCTTCTTCGCGATTGGCAAATTGTTCTTCATGATAGAAGTGTTCAGCTACTTCTTCTTTAAGAATGGACAAACTGTATAATAGTTTCATCCCGTAATCTTCATATTCCGGTGGATAATTTTCTTCATTATTAAAAACGTTGTCCATACCTTCTTGGATCTTACCATCTTGGGTAATATAGATGTTAAGTCCACCACGATAGACTAAGTTATATGCTTGTGCTTCAGAATATCCTTTTTGAATTGTTAGGTCATCGACGAGGCGGTTGATTGCCTCATCAACAAAATATGAATAACTTGAAGCGTTTTCGGCCCGGATTTGTGAATTAATCTGGATTTGACTGTACACATCTGTATTGTAGGCTTCGTCGTACTCCGCTTGTGTTATGTATTCTTGTTCTAACAATTTGTCTAAAACACGTTCGGCACGATCGCGGTTATTTTCTGGGTTAGATACAGGATCAAACCGTGTTGGTTTGTTTGTAATTGATGCTAGTACAGCAGCTTCTGCAATTGAAATATCCCAGACATCCTTATTGAAGTAGAGTTGAGAAGCTGTCTGGACGCCATTTGTTCCTCGTCCGCTTGCTACTGTATTCATATATAGTTCAAGAATATCTTCTTTGGAGAGATGCTTTTCTAATTCAACGGCAAGATACATTTCTTGAAGCTTACGTTCAATAGTAACATCTGTTGTTAAAACGTTGTTTTTAATAATTTGTTGTGTTATGGTGCTGGCACCTTCGGAAAAACTGCGTGTTCTGATATTGGTAAAAATTGCTCGCATAAATCCTTGTAAATCGACGCCGTTATGACGCCAGAATCGCTCATCTTCAATTGCAACAAAGGCCTCTCCTAAAAAAGAGGGGATCTGGTCGTACTCAACATAGATTCGATTAGCATCGGCCCCATGAAGTTTCTGAACTTCATTGCCTTGTAGATCATAAATGATTGTCGTATATCCTTCAGGTTGAATTTTTTCTAATAAATGATCTATACTTGGTGATGCATCAATAATCGCTTTAAATGTGCCAAGCCCTGCAGAAAAGGCTATAATACCTGCAACTAATATAAAAAATACCAAAAGCTTGAAAAAAGTTGAACTGACTAAGTTCTTAATCTTGCTGGATTTAGAATTAATCTGTTTGATTTTCTTATTCCGAGCATATTTTCCAAAATTCATAATGTGAATCCTCCTTTTAATCTTCATCATTATATCAAATTTATGGCTAATAAGAAAGAAATTTAACAACCTTAATCAAAAATTAATAATTTGTTTCCTTCAGATATTGCATTTTTCTCAAATTTCTTGTATACTTAAATAGTGTTATTAAATAGTACTACTAACTTTTGAATAGATTAAATTTATTGAGGTGAATTATGAATTTTACAAAAATGCACGGCTGCGGAAATGATTATATCTATATAAATGGATTTTCAGAAGAGGTTGATGATCCTAAAGATTTAGCGATTCAAATGAGTGATCGTCACTTTGGTATTGGTGGAGATGGTATTGTATTAATACTTCCTTCAGAAATAGCAGATTTTAGAATGCGTATGTTTAATGCAGATGGATCAGAGGCAGAAATGTGTGGTAATGCAATTCGCTGTGTTGGAAAATATGTATATGATAAAAATATGACCGGAAAAGAAGTTATTACGGTTGAAACACTTGCTGGAATAAAAACATTAGAATTGTTTATTGAAAGTCAAGTTGTAAAAACGGTTCGAGTTGATATGGGGGAACCTATATTAGAAGCAGAAAAGATTCCGGTGATTGCAGAAAAATCTCCGGTGATGGATTTATTAATGACAGCAGAGGATAAACAGTTTATAATGACATGTGTATCCATGGGGAATCCCCATGCAATTACATATATAAATGAAACAGATAGTTTTGCCGTTGAAAAATATGGTAAAATATTAGAAGTGGATTCGCAGTTCCCTAAAAAAGCGAATATTGAATTTGTTCAAGTTATTAATAAGAATGAAATCAATATGCGTGTTTGGGAGCGAGGTAGCGGAGAAACCTTGGCATGCGGAACCGGCGCGTGTGCAACACTAGTAGCATGTTTTCTAAATGGAAAGACAGACAGACGGGCTACAGTGCATTTACTCGGAGGCGATTTAGACATCGAGTGGAATGAAGAAACGAATCATGTGTTTCTAACAGGTCCGGCGGAATTTGTTTTTAAAGGCGTATGGTTTAAATAGGAGGAAATTATGGCAGAAAGTTATATTCAAAATTTAATTGCAGAACGAATAGGTGGTAAACAATTTGGAAAAAGCACGGTGATTTATAAGTTTGAAAAGATTAAACGTGCGAAAGGCGAAGCAATGAAAGCCCACCCTGAACTTGAACTTATTGATATGGGTGTTGGTGAACCGGATGCAAAAGCGGATCAAGGTGTCATAGATACTTTGGCATATGAAGCAAATCAGTGGGAAAATCGGAATTATGCAGATAACGGAATTCAAGAATTCAAAGAAGCTGTCGTCAGATATATGGATCGTATTTATGGTGTGACAGGACTTGACCCTGAAACAGAGGTCAACCATTCCATTGGATCAAAGCCGGCTCTCGCAATGATGGCCCAAGCATTTATTAATCCGGGAGATGTTACATTAATGACAGTACCGGGGTATCCAATTATGGGAACGATGACAAAATGGCTAGGTGGCGATGTATATAATATGCCCCTTCTTGAAGAGAATAAATTTCTTCCGGATTTTGAAGAGATCCCCAAGGATGTTGTTAAAAAAGCTAAGTTGCTTTACTTGAACTATCCGAATAATCCAACCGGAGCGGTGGCGACAAAAGCATTTTTTAAGCGAGCAATAAAATTTGCAAAAGAAAATGATTTAATTATTATTCATGATGCGGCTTATGCCGGATTAACATTTGACGGAAATCAACCTTTAAGCTTTTTAAGCCTACCGGGTGCAAAAAAAGTCGGCGTTGAAATTCATTCCCTGTCAAAAGCATATAATATGACGGGATGGAGAATGGCCTACGTTGTGGGTAATAAAAAAGTCGTTGCAGCGTTTGCATCTGTAAAAGATAATAATGATTCGGGACAGTTCAAGGCAATACAAAAGGCAGCAATCTATGCGTTAGATCATCCTGAAATCACGGAAGAGACGGCAGCAAAATATTCCAGACGACATGATTTACTAGTCGAAGCTCTGTCAAATCTTGGTTTTAAAGTTAAAAAGCCAAAAGGCTCATTTTATCTTTATGTAGCTATACCCAAAGGAGTAAAAGGTGGAGCGAAGTTTAAGACAGCTGAAGACTTTTCCCAGTATTTGATTAAAGAAAAGTTGATTTCAACAGTTCCATGGGACGATGCAGGTGCTTATGTAAGATTTTCAGTAACCTTCTTGTCTGTTAACGAACATGAAGAACGCCTTGTTATGGATGAGATTTATCGTCGTCTATCGGACGTCGAATTTATATTCTAAATGAAGCAATGCTAAAGGAGGAGAATAATGAGTGCTAAGATGTATTCTAATGAAGAAATTCGTCGAATTGTATTTGATGAAGACGTGAAGTTTATTCGATTACAATTTGTGGATATCTTCGGAACTCTAAAAAATGTTGCTATTACTGTTGAACAACTTGAAAGAGCCCTAGCAGGTGAAATAATGTTTGACGGTTCATCAATTGAAGGTCTATATCGTGTTGAAGAAGCGGATATGTATCTTCGCCCGGATTTATCGACCTTTCAAATCTTTCCATGGAGACCACATCAAGGAAAAGTGGCGAGATTAATCTGTGATATTGTTAAAGCAGACGGACAACCCTTTACCGGTGATCCCCGATATGTACTGAAAAAGACGGTTGAAAAAGCAGACGCGATGGGATACCGGGTAAAAGTAGGGCCAGAATTTGAATTTTTCTTATTCCATACGGATGAAAATGGGGATCCGACAACAACGACGCATGATAAGGCAGGCTACTTTGATTTGGGACCAATAGACTTAGGCGAAAATGTTCGAAGAGATATTGTCCTTACACTACAAGATATGGATTTTAAAATAGCTGCGTCCCATCATGAGGTTGCTCCCGGTCAACATGAGATTGATTTTGAAATGGGTGATTTGCTCGAAACAGTCGATAATATCGTGACGTTCAAATTGGTCGTGAAAGTTGTCGCGCAAAAACACGGTCTTCATGCAACGTTTATGCCTAAACCATTACATAATATAAATGGTTCAGGAATGCATACGCTTATGACATTAGAGCATAAGGATTCTGGTGAAAATGTTTTTTACGATGCTAAGGAAACTTATAATTTGTCTAAAGACGGTCATGCATTCATTGGAGGTCTGCTTAAGCATGCAAAAGGTATCACTGCAGTGACAAATCCAACAATCAACTCTTACAAACGATTGGTTACAGGTTTTGAAGCGCCCATACGGATTGGATGGTCGAGGTCTAATAATAGTCCATTAGTTCGCATTCCGGCAGCACGTGGGAATAGGACGTCCATTGAGTATCGAAGCCCAGATCCATCGTGTAATCCCTATCTCGCAATTGCTGCCATGGTTGAAGCCGGTTTAGAAGGCATACGAAATAATCTGAAGTCTGATGAACCTATGTCGGCTCAAGATTTGTCAGAAGCTGTTCACCCGTTCGATTTTGAGAACACCTTGCCAAAAACACTGAAAGATGCAGTTGTTGAAATGGATAAGGATGCCCTGGTTAAAAATGTTTTGGGTGATGTTTATGAAAACTATAAACGTGCAAAGATTAATGAATGGACAGATTATATATCCATTGTCCATGATTGGGAAGTTGAACGTTATATATCAAGATACTAGTAGTATTCATCAAGTTTCTTCATAAGTAGGTGAGATATATGGGGATAAGAGTCATGATTGGCTCAAGTAACAATAAAATAATAACGCAGCTGACCCAATTTTTACAAGAAAATGGTATGCAAGTTGTTGGTGAAACAACAGATGCTTATGATCTTTTGCGAAAGATTCATACGGTTTATCCGGATATTGCTATTATTGATGACCGAATGAAGGGGATGAAAGGCTACGAAATTTCTGAGACGATTCTTGCAGAAAAAGTGTGTCCGGTTGTCGCTCTTATTCATGCGACAGATGTCGAACACTATGTTAATTTGAATCAGGAGCCAATTTTTACAAGTATTGTAAAGCCCTGTGGACGAGAAGTTTTGATGAATACAATTTCTCTACTTGCAAAAACATCAAAAAGCATTCTTTCTTTAGAGCAAGAAGTTGTACAAATCAAGGAAAAAAAGAACCAACAAGAAGTTATTGATGAAGCAAAAAGATATTTAATGAAGTATCTTGATTTAACCGAAGAAGAAGCGCACCGAAAGATTCAGAAAAAAAGCATGGACAAAGGATTATCGAAAGTTAAAGTGGCAGAGATAATTATCAGAATATATAAGAAATAGTTGGAAGTTGACAGACAAATAATTTTTTTAATTTTGAACTTGCATTAAGAAGCGTTGTATGTTATTATATTTACTAGTAAGAGGGCGAATTGCCCAAGTCATATTTGTGTTTTGTTTTGGAACAATGGCGTTCTCAAGGCTTTCTTGAGCACGCCTTTTTTGTTATAGTTTATGAATGTAGGAATCGCAAGGAGGATATTATGAATGTAACTGAAATTTTTGGGAAAAATGTATTTAATGATGTAGTAATGAGAGAGCGTCTTCCAAAGGATACATACAAGGCGTTAAAAAGAACAATGGACTTAGGTGAATCACTATCTGAGGATGTCGCGGATGTCGTTGCAAATGCAATGAAAGATTGGGCAATTGAAAAAGGCGCAACACATTACACACATTGGTTTCAACCAATGACCGGAAAAACAGCAGAAAAACATGATTCATTTATTGAACCAACCGGAGATGGCTCAGTGATTATGGAGTTTTCAGGAAAGCAATTGATTCAAGGTGAGCCGGATGCATCGTCGTTCCCGAATGGTGGACTTCGAGCAACGTTTGAAGCGAGAGGATATACTGCTTGGGATGCTACATCACCTGCATTTCTAAAAGATGATACCTTGTGTATTCCAACCGCGTTTTGTTCATATAGTGGTGAAGCGTTAGATAAGAAGACGCCGTTACTACGTTCAATGGAGGCCATTGACAAACAAGCGTTAAGAATATTAAAATTATTTGGTGATAAAGAAACAACGAAGGTTATGACGACTCTCGGACCGGAACAAGAGTATTTTTTAATTGACAAACGTCTATATCAGCAACGTAAAGACTTGATTTTTACAGGAAGAACATTATTTGGTGCAATGCCACCAAAAGGTCAAGAGTTGGATGATCACTATTTCGGTAGTATCAAAGAACGTATTTCCGCATTTATGAAGGAAATTGATGTTGAATTGTGGAAGTTAGGGATTACTTCAAAAACAAAGCATAATGAAGTGGCGCCGGCTCAACATGAGATGGCTCCGATTTTTACAACAGCTAACATTGCAACGGATCATAATCAGTTAGTTATGGATACGATAACTAAAGTGGCACAACACCATGAATTGGCATGTTTGTTACATGAAAAGCCATTTGCAGGAGTGAACGGTTCAGGTAAACATAATAACTGGTCCATTAGTACTCCGAATGCGAACTTGTTATCACCTGGAAAAACACCGCACTCAAACGCTCAATTTTTAACGTTTTTAGTAGCGATTATAGCAGCTGTTGATGAATATGCACCATTATTAAGACTGTCTGCTGCGAATGCAGGAAACGAACATCGATTAGGCGCAAATGAAGCACCTCCTGCGATTATTTCTATATTCTTAGGCGAACAATTAACAGATATTATTGAACAAATCAAAGCAGGAGCATTGACGTCAAGTAAAGAAGCTGAAACAATGAAGTTGGGTGTTACGACATTACCTGATTTTCCAAAGGATGTTACCGATCGTAATAGAACTTCACCCTTTGCTTTTACGGGTAATCGTTTTGAGTTTAGAATGGTTGGTTCAAATCAGTCAATTTCAGGACCGAGTATCGTTTTAAATACGATTCTAGCTGAGGTTTTATCTCGAATTGCGGACCGATTAGAAGGTGTGGATGAGTTTGAACTTGAGTTAAGCCATATACTCGAAGAATTGGTTAAAGATCATTATGATGTTATCTTTAACGGTGATGGTTATTCAGAAGATTGGGTAGAAGAAGCAGAACGTCGCGGTCTTCCGAATATCAAGACAACACCGGAAGCGATTAGTGTCTTTAATCGACCGGAATATGTTGAAATGTTCGCGAAACATTGTGTATTTAGTCAACAAGAAGTGACTGCTCGACAAGAGATTATGTTTGAGGAGTATTCAAAGAACATTAATATCGAAGCATTAACAATGGTTGAGATTGCAAAACGTGAGATTTTACCGGCAGTTATGGAATACATGGGTGCCTTATCAAATACAATTCTTTCTGTAAAGTCAGCGGTGCCTAGTGCGGATGTATCTGTTCAAGCATCATTGGTTGAGAGAATGTCAAAGTTAGTCAAAGAAGCAAATGATAAAGTCGATGAACTGGATGCCGTGGTAAATCGTGTTCATCACGAAATCGAAGATTTTGAAAAACAGGCATATGCCTATAAATTTGAAGTTTTCCCGGCAATGGAAGCGTTGCGTAAACCATGTGATGAGTTAGAGACAATTGTTTCTGAAGAATTCTGGCCATTCCCAACGTATTCAGATTTATTATTTAGAGTATAATATACGTATTTAAAAAATCATAAAAAAGAAGGGGCTTTCGCACTAATGAGTTAGTGCGTAGCCCTTTTTTTTCGTCGAAAAAATCATTGAAAATTAGTTTCTCTCTGCCGGAATGAGTAAAACTGAGGCAGATGAATGACGTGCAATGTTATGACTTAAACTTCCTAAATAAATTTCTCGGATAAAGCCTCTACCTTGACTACCCATGATGACCAAGGAAATATTTAAAGCCTTGATTAATGTGAGTAATTCTGAAGCAGGAGACCCATAGAGAAGTTCTATATTTACTTCAAGATCATTCGTATTAATAAGTTCTTGCTTTAGATGTTCAAGGCGCTTCATATCGGTTTTATTAAAATCTTCTAATTGGTCTAATAAATGAGGCTCAAACTTAGATTTGTCCTGTATGTGAACTAGGGTGACTTTTTTTGCGCCTTTTTTGACCATGTCTTTTATATAATGAAAGGCAGTAGACGCATTGTTAGAAAAATCCGTAGGAAATAGAATGTGCTCAGCTATATCATAATCTTTAGCTTTATCTAAAGTATGGTCAGCTTGATCGGATACGCGAACCAATAAGACAGGCTTTGTTGCCTTGTGAATCACATCATGGGCCACACCGGCAAAGAACATTTCACCAATCATTGTGTGTTCAGAAGCTCCGGCAACAATGAGAGAACCATTTTCTTCCTCAGCGATTTTGTTTATTTCGTGTTTCATATCATCTGAGATTCTTCGTGTCTCAACGGCGAATCCTAACTCGGTTAAGAGGGTTTTTTGTTTATTTAACTTATCATCTAAAATATCTGTAACAAAGGACGAAACAGTTGATTTGGCTTCATTTGGGTTTAAATATTGGACAAGTAGGCACTCTTTGGTACCAAATTTTTTGAACCCTTGAATCCGTTGAATAATGTCAAATTCACCTTTTGAAATCTCTGATGCAATAATCATTTTTTTAAACATAAATTTCACTCCTCTTCATAAATTATTTTGATATCATTATCAGAAACCAATCGATTTAGAACTAATGCAATAATGATAATACCGGGGATGTTTATGATAAGTCGTGTAATGGCAAATGTGGAGCCGAGTGATGTAAGTTCAAATAAAAACATGGGAATCTTTGTTGTTGACCATGCGCCAATAAAAATGAGATTTTTTTTCATAACTAGGATTTTCAATAATATATTTATATATAAGGATGTATAAACATTACTCCTATGATTTTATTTTGTCAAGAATATTCAGGCGAGTAATAGAGTAAAGTTTTGTAATACACATTGACAACTATCGATGTGTGTGTTAATATATCGATAATGATAGATACGAAAGGGGTTGCCTATGGAAGATTTTAAACGAATAGAAGAAATATTCAAAGCGTTTTGCGATGAAAGTAGATTACGCATCATTAACTCGCTTAGAACAGGTGAAAAGTGTGCTTGTACATTACTTGAAGAAGTTCCGGTTGCACAATCAACCTTATCACATCATATGAAAATCTTATTAGATAGCGGCATTGTCAGCAGTCGAAAGGACGGCAAATGGACGTATTATAGCTTGTCAGAATCCGGCTGTGGAATGGCCAAAAATCTATTAGATGATATGTTAGAAAAATCAAAAGATTATAAAATATATACTATGTGTACATAAAATTTGGAGGTCATAATGAAAACAATGAAAATATTTGAACCGGCAATGTGTTGCTCAACAGGTGTATGCGGACCCAGTGTTGATGTAGACTTATTAAGAATAACCGCAGTTATGAATCAACTGAATAAAGAAGAAAAACGAATTGAACGATTGAATTTAACCGATCATCCCCTTGCCTTTGTAGAGAATGCTAAAGTGAATCAACTGCTTAATGAAAGCGATGTAGAAATTCTCCCAATCACGTTGGTTAATAATGAAATTGTTATTAGCGGTAGATATCCATCAAATGAAGAGATTGAAAAATATCTTGAAGTTAAGTTGGCAGAAGATGTAACAGAAGATGTGAAAGAAGATTCCTGTGGTTGTGGTGATGGTTGTTGTTAATGAAAGGTGATTAAATGTATAATAATTTTGATATTCAAAAAATAGATCTAACCAAGTATTTATTTTTCACAGGCAAAGGTGGTGTAGGCAAGACCTCTACGGCCTGTGCGATTTCAGTTGCGTTAGCGGACCAAGGCAGGCGGGTCATGCTCGTTAGTACGGATCCGGCATCAAATTTGCAAGATGTCTTTGATACGGAGCTTGATAATAAAGGCATTGTAATCGACGAAGTGCCTAATCTTACGATTGCAAACTTTGAACCGGAAGTAGCAGCTAAAGAATATAAGGAGAGCGTTGTAGCTCCTTTTCGTGGAAAACTTCCGGAATCGGTAATAAAAAATATGGAGGAGCAATTATCAGGGTCTTGTACTGTAGAGATTGCCGCCTTTAACGAATTCACACATTTTATTACCAATGAAGACATCTCAAAAAACTATGATCATATCATATTCGATACAGCACCAACAGGACATACGTTAAGAATGCTTCAATTGCCATCGGCGTGGACGGATTTTATTGATAATAATAAAACAGGGGCTTCTTGTTTGGGGCAATTATCCGGCCTTGGCGACAAAAAAGAAATCTATAAAAAAGCGGTTGACGTTTTGGCGAACGCCGAACAGACAAGGTTAATGTTGATTACACGTCCGGAAGAATCGCCTATTCTTGAAGCCGCTAGAGCTTCAAGAGAGCTAAAAGCAATCGGTATTAAAAATCAAATGTTAATCATCAATGGTGTTTTGAGTGAAGCGGATGATACCTTATCAAAAGCTATTGTCGAAAAACAAACAAAAGCAATGATGAATATTCCGGAAGAGATGATTCATCTTGATATTTTCAGTCTAGCATTAAAACCATTTAATATTATTGGACTTGGAGGATTACGCCATTTATTAGACGAGACAACCATTCATGAAAAACACGATAAACCATTCATCAAGGATGTCAAGCAACTTGATCATATTGTTGAAGATATATACCGGACCAATAAGAAAGTCATCTTTACGATGGGAAAAGGCGGCGTCGGAAAAACAACAATGGCAGCGGCCATAGCAATGAAGTTAGCAGAAAAAGGAGAAAAAGTTCACTTGACAACAACGGACCCGGCGGCTCATATCAATATGGTTTTAGATGGAAACGAAAAGATTACAATAAGTCATATCGATGAAGAAGTAGAATTAGAAAAATACAAAAATGAAGTGATACGTGAAGCTGAGAAAAGTATGTCGAAAGAAGATCTTGAATATATTATGGAAGACTTGCGATCCCCATGTACTCAAGAAATCGCTGTGTTTAGAGCGTTTGCAGAAGTGATTAATCGTTCGGATGATGAGATTGTTGTTGTAGATACAGCGCCAACAGGACATACCTTGTTATTATTAGATTCAACACAAAGTTATCATAAAGAAATTGAACGTTCGAACGGAACCATACCGGAATCAGTAAAAAAACTTCTGCCCAAGTTAAGAGATAAGAAACATACAGAAGTTATTATACTTACTCTACCGGAAGCAACACCGGTTCATGAAGCCAAACGACTTCAAGAAGATCTTGAACGTGCAGGATTACATAGCAAATGGTGGTTGATTAATAATAGTTTATACCAAGCAGAATCTGATAATCAAATTTTGCATGCAAAAGGGTGCCAAGAGGCAACGTGGATTAATGCTGTTCATCGCTATGCAGATGGAAATGTAGGTCTAATCCCATATATCGGAGATGCACTCAAAGGACGTCGATTAGTAACCCTATGATAAAAATAAAAGAAAAGAGGATGATTTATGAGTAAACAAAAATTAGAAGGCATCAGTTTTTTTGAGCGATATTTAACATTATGGGTTGCACTTTGTATGGTTATAGGTGTACTCATTGGTAGGTATCTACCCATTATACCTGAATTTTTAGGCCGATTTGAATTTGCCAATGTATCTATTCCAATCGCAATATTAATCTGGTTAATGATTTATCCAATGATGATGAAGGTTGATTTTAAGAGCGTTAAAAATGTCGGAAAAAATCCAAAAGGATTATTCGTTACATGGGTAGTGAACTGGTTAATTAAACCGTTTACCATGTTTGGTATAGCTTACCTATTCTTCAATGTTATTTTTAGCGGGATTATTCCCAGTAATCTGGCATCAGATTATTTGGCCGGTGCAGTACTTTTAGGAGCAGCTCCTTGTACAGCCATGGTTTTTGTTTGGAGCCATTTAACCAAAGGAAATGCCGCTTACACTGTAGTTCAAGTGGCGACAAATGATTTGATTATCCTTGTAGCATTTACACCGATTGTAGCGTTTTTACTTGGCGTTAGTGGATTTGAAGTTCCTTGGGCGACATTAATTCTTTCCGTTGTACTTTTTGTCGTCATTCCTCTTGCAGGCGGAGTTATTACCCGAAATACAATGATTAAAAATAAAGGCGAAGCCTATTTTACAAATACCTTTTTGCCAAAATTTAACAATGTGACGATCGGTGGATTACTTGTTACCCTTATTCTCATCTTTTCATTTCAAGGGCATGTCATCTTAGAAAACCCATTACATATTCTTCTTATAGCAATACCCTTATCTATTCAGACTGTGCTCATTTTTGGTATTGCCTATGGAGCAAGTCGTGCCTTAAGATTATCCCATGATATTGCAGCACCGGCAGGAATGATTGGAGCATCAAACTTTTTTGAGTTAGCGGTTGCAGTAGCCATTGCTCTCTTTGGTGCCGATAGTCCGGTAGCATTAGCGACAATTGTTGGTGTACTTGTTGAAGTGCCTGTTATGTTAATGCTAGTGAAGTTTGCCAATAGTACACGAGGATGGTTTCCTCAAAAAGCATAAGGAGGAGTGGTTTAATTGAAAATTGCAGTGATTAGTGATATCCATAGTAATCACCACGCCTTAAAAGCTGTTCTAAAGGAGATCGATCAAGAAGAGATTGATGCAATTGTTTGTACAGGTGATATCGTGGGATATCTACCGAATCCAAATGAAGTCATTGATTTGATAAGGCAGCGGCATATTTTAGCCATTCAAGGCAATCATGATCAACATGTCTCAACATTAAAAACACTGAGCCAAAATGAATTTGAAGCACTAGAAGTAAGTCGAATTCAAGAGTCAGCATCTGCAATTTATACGAACTATGTATTAGATGATATAAAGCGAAAGTATTTGAAAAATTTACCCAAAAGAATTGAAATAACCATCAATCAATTTAAAATTTTGTTTGTGCATGGGAGTCCGAGAGCTATCGATGAGTATATGCTTGAAGATGCTGAGAATCTAGAAGAAATATTGAATGTGGTCGACCATAATGTCGTAGTGTCCGGACATTCACATATTCCTTTTTGGAAAGAAGTCGGCGGAAAGCATGCTATAAATGCAGGGTCTGTTGGAAAACCTAAACATGGAAATTCCAACGCAACCTATATCATTATTCATATTTTCGATGATATATTAAATGTTGAAATCAAAGAAGTTGAATATGAGGTTGCGCTGATGAGGCAAGATATTTTGGATAATAAATATATACCCAATGAACTTGTTCAGAGTATTGACCCAAAAAGTAGTTAATCACTAAATGTTTTAGCAATTTGACGTAAAGCTTGTTCTAGTATTGCTCTGGGACAAGCTATATTTATGCGTTGAAATCCGAAACCTCCTTGGCCGAACATGGTGCCGTCATCTAACCAAACTTTGGCTTCGTATAGCATCTTTTGTTTAATCTCTTCGTCGGAAAGTCCAAGTGAAGAAAAATCAATCCATATTAAGTAAGTGCCTTCAGGTTCAATGAGATGAACGTTGGGTAAGTGGTCTTTCAAGAAATCTCGAGTAAAGACTAAATTTTCATATAAGTAATGGTTAAGTTGTGTAAGCCACTCATGTCCTTGTTCATAGGCGGCTTGGCACGAGACTAATCCCATAACATTTGGTTGACTATATCCGGAACGCGTAAGCGCATTTATAAATGCTTTTCTCAAACCTATATTGGGTATAAAAACATTGGATAACTGAAGTCCCGCCAAGTTAAAGGTTTTTGAGGGAGAAGTGCAGGTAATGGAGTTTTGTGCAAAAGCATCATTAATATTGGCAAAGACGGTATGTTGATAACCCGGATATATAAAATCTTGATGAATTTCATCGGATACAACAATTACATTATGTTTCAAACAAATATTACCTAACTGTATTAACTCATCTTGCGTAAAAACACGTCCAACAGGGTTGTGAGGATTGCTTAGAATAAAAAGCTTCACATGATGTTGCTGTATTTTCCTTTCAAAATCATCAAAGTCAATGAAATAGGTACCTTCTGTCGTATAAATCAATTCATTAACGACAACCTTTCGATTGTTTTTTTCTATAGAATCCCTAAAAGGGTAATATACAGGCTCTTGAATAAGGATATTATCATTTTCTTCGGTATATGCTTGAATGGCCATATTAATCGCGAAAACAACACCAGGCGTTTTAACTAACCACTTAGGGTTAATCGTCCATCCATATTGAGAGGAAAACCAGCTTTTAAGTACTTGGTTATAATCTTCCATACTATCTGAGTAGCCAAAAATTCCGTGCTTGGACTTTTCAATCAGTGCGTCGATCACCGGCTGTGGTGATTTGAAGTCCATATCGGCGACCCATAGGGGAATGAGGTCTTGTGGAAGGCCTCTTTTTTTTGCATAATCATATTTAAGAGAATTGGTGTCTTTTCGTGGAATAATTTCATCAAAATTATACTTCATTAATGCGCCTCCTTAAGAATAGTGTCAAATTCGTGAATAAGGTCGTCAATAGATTCAATACCTACGGATAAGCGAAGTAAGCAGTCATTGATGCCTTTTTTGTTTCGTTCTTCCTCCGGAATATCTGCGTGCGTTTGTAACATTGGATAAGTAATTAAAGTCTCAACACCGCCTAAGCTTTCAGCATAATGAATCATGCTTGTATGATTCAAAATGTATCTTGCAATGGATGCAGAAGCGCATTCGATAGAAATCATAGACCCAAATCCGGAAGCTTGTTTTTTCATAATAGCATAACCGGGATGGTCAGGTAAACCGGCATAGAAAACTTTATTTATTTTTGGATGTTCCTTAAGCCACTTGGCTAATTGGAGTGCACTTTTTTCTTGTTCACGCATACGAATGGCCAATGTTTTAATCCCCCGAATCATGAGCCAACTGTCAAATGGAGATAAACCGGAGCCGACCGTTTTAATCAAGTAACGTAACTGTTCGGACAGTTGGATAGAGTCGACAACGACAAAACCGGACAATGTATCATTATGTCCGCTTAAAAATTTAGTTCCGCTATGAACAATGATGTTGGCTCCAAAGAGGAAGGGTTTTTGGAAATAAGGAGTTAAAAAAGTATTATCAACAATAAATAAGAGTTTGTCTTTTTTTGCAATTGTAGAAATTGCTTGAAGATCAGTGATGTGCATCATTGGATTTGAAGGAGTTTCGACATATATTGCTTTTGTATTTGAAGTAATCGCTGAAGCAACGCAGGATGCATCGGTTGTATCAACATAAGTGAAGTGTAAATCATAGTGTGAGCTTAGATAGTCAAAAAGTCGATGTGAACCTCCATATAAATCGAGAGAAGTTACAATATGATCACCAGGTTTGAAAAGTTGAAATACGGTGGTTATTGCGGCCATTCCGGAAGAAAAGGCAAGGGCATCTTGCCAGATTGTGTCATAACCCGAATTTCACTGGATTATACAAGTCATTATCTCCCTCAATTTTCATCATTTTTGAAAATCACAATCTGTATTTTGTTATTGAAAATAAAAGAAGGACCATCCGGT
>Ga0334898_1000317_pt1 | contig 83502 bp, 66 predicted proteins | sample GraSluR3_MG_10_FD_207228 | JGI IMG/M metagenome (GOLD analysis project Ga0334898, IMG submission 207228) | Sludge microbial communities from methane-producing bioreactor in Wageningen University, Netherlands - Granular Sludge_3_08-R3 | ecosystem: Engineered > Bioreactor > Anaerobic >... | reverse complement strand
GTTAAAAAACACGGAAGAAGAGCGAAAAGCATATTTAAATACGGATTAACATATCTCACAAGTGTGTTGTTTTCCAGTGATATAGATGAATTTAAAGATATTTGTAAATTTTTGTCATGTACTTAGTGAACCGGAAATGAATATTCATCTTACCATTGACAATTATTCCGGAAGATTGAGAATCCGCATTATACCGGCCCTGGCCCTGACCCTGATCATGCCATACTGCTATTCACAGCAAGCAGTCGGCGACAGCCTTTTGATTTTTTCCGGGCGTGTTTATCATGCCGGCGACAGCAGTGTTTTATCCAACGTCCATATTTTAAACCTCAGCAAACATACGGGAACCGCTTCTGCTCCTGACGGCAGTTTTTTGCTTCATGTGCGTGATCGTGATTCCATTCGGTTTTCCTGTATTGGTTTCAGCACCAGACACATAGTGGTAAATGCCCTGATATTGAGGCCCGGGCTCATGATATTTATGCAACCCGATACCATCATGATGGACGAGCTGACTGTTTACCCTTTTCCTCCTCGCAGGTATTTCAAACAGGTTTTTCTTGATACAAAAGTTCCGGATGAACATATACCCGATCTTCGCTTTGCCGGCATCAGGAATGATCCTGCCTATGTGCCGGCAACCGGGCTGATCACCAGCGGGCCGGTTCAGTTGTTGTACGACCGTTTCAACCGGCAGGCCCGGACAAGGCGAAAACTAAAGAACAACAGGGAAAAATACTCAAAATACCTGCTTCCGGTATCCGGCGACAGCCTGGTTTTTCCCGGCCGGCCGGAATAATCTGTCAGGAACGGGTATAGGCAATGGCGGCAATGCTGACCCGGACCCCCTCTGTAAGCAATAAACTCAGTGCGCAGGCTTCCAGTGTGGCACCGGTGGTGATGACATCATCAACCAGCAATATATGTTTACCCCGTATGGCATTTTCATCCCTTACCTCAAATATGCTTTCAACATTTTTCCATCTTTCATATTTTGACTTGCGGGTTTGAGTGGCTGTAAAGGATGTCCGGCAGAGCAACTTGTTGTTAAGCGGAATATTTGTTTCCCGTGCGATGCCGCGGGCTATGATCTCACTTTGGTTAAAACCCCGCTGTTTTTGTTTTTTGGGGTGCAAAGGTACCGGGATGATGAAATCAATATCATCATATCCGTTTGTTTTTACTATCTGTTTTCCGATCTCACCCCCGAGAAAAAGGCCCGTTTCCTTATTTCCCCTGTATTTTAAACGATGCACAAGCTGCTGAACGGCATTTCCCTTGTTATAATAAAAGGCCGTAAAAACAAACCGCAGGGGGGTTCTGCCCCAGAATACCTGTGCGGCAGGATTCGCGGTATTATCTTCAAAGCGGATGCGCGGCAGATGGTGCCGGCATTTCATACAGATGACCTGCTCGTTCCTGAACAGGCTGTTTTCGCATACCTGGCACAGGCGCGGATAAATTAAAGAAATAAGATCTCCCGGATAACCCATTTACATAACCTCTTTATAAGTTAATACCCGAATTCCCGAAAAGTCGCATTTAATGAGTAATTTTGAATTGATTTTATTTTTCAAAATGGAGGATGTCCCCCTGATCAGCGTAGAAGGATTAACCGTTGAATTTTCAACGGAAGACGGCCTTATCAGGGCTGTTGACAATATCAGTTTTGGCTGTGAAAGAGGAATCGTCACGGGTATTGTCGGCGAATCGGGTTCCGGGAAATCGGTAACGGCATTATCGGTCATGAAGCTGATCCCTTCCCCCCCGGGAAGGATCATTTCCGGAAAAATCCTTTTTCATCCGCATCATGAAACTCTTGACCTGGCCGGCCTGGATGAAAACCGCATGCAGCATGTCCGTGGCCGCGACATTGGCATGATCTTTCAGGAACCCATGACTTCCCTGAATCCCGTTATGAGTTGCGGCAGGCAGATCACCGAAGCCATCCGGACGCACCGCAATATATCGCAGCGGGAAGCACGAAACCTTTGCCTCGACCTTTTCAGGGAGGTTCGCCTGCCCAGGCCCCCCGATATATACAGATCATTCCCCCACCAGCTTTCGGGAGGACAAAAACAAAGGGTTATGATCGCCATGGCCATTTCCTGTCAGCCGGCATTGCTCATAGCCGATGAGCCTACAACCGCATTGGATGTAACCGTACAAAAGGATATACTGAACCTGTTGCTCGATCTGCGGCAAAAACATGGTATGGGCATTCTTTTCATTACACACGACCTGGGTGTGATTGCCGATATCGCACAGGAAGTTTTGGTAATGTACCAGGGAAAGATTGTTGAATCGGGTAAGATCGGCGAAGTATTCCGCCATCCCCGGCATCCCTATACAAAAGGACTGCTGGCCTGCCGTCCGCCATTACACAGCAGGCCCGACCGCCTTCTTACCGTAAAGGATTTTCTTACATCCGGAGGGGATATAAAAAACATTGATGTTTTTAAGGAAAAAAAATTTCCGGTGAAACCGGATGACCGGCGCAAAAGGCAACACGAAGAGCTTTACGCTTCCAAACCCCTGCTGAGCTTACATGATCTTTGTGTCCATTACCCGCTTAAGAAAAACCTCTGGGGCGGGGTGCTGCATTATTTAAAAGCCGTTGACCATGTAAGCCTTGATGTTTATCCGGGGGAAACGATGGGGCTCGTGGGGGAATCAGGTTGCGGGAAGACGACCCTCGGAAGGGCGATCCTTCGGTTAACCGATCCTTCGGCCGGGAAGATCCTGTACAAAGGCAAAGATATACTGGCATTGAACGGCCAGGCCATGCGGCTGTTGCGCAAGGATATACAAATTATTTTCCAGGACCCTTATTCATCGCTCAACCCGCGGATCACGATCGGTTCGGCCATTGGCGAACCGCTGCTGGTACACCGGCTGGTGAAGAACAATGCCGGAAAAAAGAAGAGGATACTTGAACTGCTCGACCAGGCAGGCCTTCCCGCTTCATTTGCCGGCCGTTATCCGCATGAACTGTCGGGCGGCCAACGCCAGCGCGTATGCATTGCACGCGCACTGGCCGTTCAGCCCGAATTCATTATCTGCGATGAATCTGTATCGGCCCTGGATGTATCGGTGCAGGCACAAATATTAAACCTGCTCAATGATCTCAAAAAGGAATACCGGCTTACATACATCTTCATTTCTCACGACCTTTCGGTGGTTAAATACATGTCGGACCGGATGGCGGTGATGCAGCAGGGAAAGATCATGGAAACCGGCGATGCCGACGAAATCTATGCAAAACCACAAACAGTATACACACAAAAGCTGATCAGCGCCATACCGGGATCGGCCAATACAACAAAGTAATGAACAAAAAAAAGAAAAAAAACCAGCGCGGCTCGAAAAACCTGCTGGAGAAAAACATCCTGAGCATTTTTACCGGTGACCCGCTCAGATTATTCAATTACAAACAGATATCTTCCCGATTGACCATCCGCGACAAAGCCGGGCGCGATATGGTAAATGCCATCCTCGACGAATTGCAGGCACAGGAAGCCATTGAAGAGATCAGGCCCGGAAAGTTCAGATTAAATCCCGCCTGGGCCCGCGAACAAAAGGAACACCATAATACCATAACCGGTATAGTGGATATGAAAAATACCGGAAAGGCGTATGTTATGCCCGACGACAAGAGCGACGACATATTTATCGCCCCCAACAACACTTATCATGCCCTGCACGGCGACAAGGTAACGGTACAGCTTTTTCCAAAAAGAAAAGACCATAAGCCTGAAGGGCAGATCACCGAAATCCTTAAACGGGCAAAAGAACAGTTTGTAGGAATTATTCAGGTTTCAAAGAAATTTGCCTTTCTGGTTCCCGACAGCCACAACATGCCTACCGATATTTTCATTCCGGTCGAAAATCTGAAGGGGGCACGTAACGGACAAAAAGCCTTAGCCAGGATCACCGAATGGCCGGAGCATTCCAAAAACCCGTTCGGTGAGATCATTGAAGTGCTTGGCAATCCCGGCGATCATCATGTAGAAATGAAATCGATACTGGCCGAACATGATTTTCCGCTGGGTTTCCCGAAAAACGTTGAAAACGAAGCTGAAAATATTCCTGTGATCATTACGGCAGAAGAATATAAAAAACGGAAAGATTTTCGAAATACATGGACCATCACCATCGACCCCGAAGACGCCAAGGATTTTGACGATGCCGTATCGCTGAAAAAACTTCCCGGTGGCAATTATGAAGTAGGGGTGCACATTGCCGATGTGAGCCATTACGTAAAACCGGGAAGTTTGATCGATGAAGAAGCCTTTAAAAGAGCCACCTCCGTATACCTGGTTGACCGCGTCATTCCCATGCTTCCCGAAAAACTTTCAAATCATGTTTGTTCACTCAACGCCCACGAAGACAAGCTTTGCTATTCGGCGGTTTTTGAGCTTAACAGCCAGGCGGCCGTCAGCAAACAATGGTTCGGCCGAACCGTGATCAATTCGAACCGGCGTTTCAATTACGAGGAAGTTCAACAGATCATTGAAAGCGGCAAAGGGGAATTTGCGGAAGAAATCGGTATACTTCACGCACTTGCTTCAAAGCTGAGGGAAGAACGTTTCAAAAACGGATCCATCAATTTCGAGACACAGGAGGTTAAATTCAAGCTGGATGAAAATGGCGTGCCGCTAAGTGTTTTCATCAAGGAACAAAAAGATTCCAATAAACTGATCGAGGATTTCATGCTCCTTGCCAACCGGAAGGTAGCCGGGCTGATTGGAAAAAAGGAAGGCCGGCAAAAACCCAAAACTTTTGTTTACAGGGTACACGACACCCCATCGCCGGAAAAACTGAACACTTTTATTCAGTTTCTCGGAAAGATCGGCTATTCTCTCAATATCAGTTCACAGGAAAGCCTGGCAAAGTCATTCAATAAACTATTCAAAGACATTGCAGGAAAAGGTGAAGAACATATGATCGAAAGCATCGCCATCCGTACCATGGCAAAAGCTGCCTACTCAACCGATAATATCGGCCATTACGGGCTTGCCTTTAAATACTATACGCACTTTACATCGCCCATCAGGCGCTATCCCGACCTGATGGTACACCGGCTTCTCGACCATTACCTCAATGGCGGTGCCCCGGCAAGTAAAAACGTATATGAAGAAAAATGCGAACACTGCTCCCTGATGGAACGCAATGCCATTGAAGCCGAAAGGGATTCGATCAAATACAAGCAAGCCGAATTTTTACTCGACAAGATCGGACAGGAATTTGAAGGATTGATATCGGGGGTAAGCAAATGGGGGATCTATGTGGAGATCAAAAGCAATAAATGCGAAGGCATGATCAGGCTGCAGGATCTTAAAGATGATTTTTATTATCTGGATGAAGACAATTACCAGGTGATCGGCTCCCGTAATGGTTACCAATATAAACTTGGCGACAATGTGAGGGTCAGGGTTAAAAAGATTGACCTCAGCAGGAAACAAATAGATTTTGCAATGGTCTGATGAGCCATTGCGTGCACATGGTTGAAGGATTTATTTCCTTTTCATCATCATGCGGGCCAGGATGCCGGCAATAATGGGCGAAAAGATGAATGCCGTAAAAAAGGTCCATTCTTCACCCAGGCTGCTTTTTTTTCCTATCTTTTCCGATACGATCAGCGAGCCGCCATACCAAACAATAAAAACAAGGAAAAAAATCAGTTCTTCCATCCTAATAGAAATATAAATATAAAAACAAGAGGGGTATGATAATGCCCAAAACGGTAAGCCATGCGCCCCTGCCGGTAATTCCTTTCTTTCCCCTTACCAGGAACAAGCCGGTAATGGCAAGCACGATCAAAGCCGCTGCAAAAAGATCCGAAAACCAGGTCCACCACTTCACGGGATTATAATGCAGATAATTCATCTCCCTGAACACGGGCCGCCGGCGTATCTTTTCCATACTTGCATACCCCGTGTTAAGATTTACATAGATGTTGCCGTTTTTAAGGAAAATCCGAAGGTTATTTTCATCCGGGAAATAATGGTTTTTGTAATTATCCTCCTCGTCCTGTTCTTTCAGCATTTCAAGGACATCTGCCTTTGAGGCTCCGGCTTCCAGTTTTGTTTCAAAATTACCGGTGGTGATAATATAATTGGGATTCCAGGTGTCGAGATGATTAATGGCAATGCCCGATATGGCATAAACCAGTGTTACGCCAAAAAACAGGTATCCGAAATCCCTGTGAATGATCCTGAACCATTTTCGCCAGGTATATTTTGCCATTTGACCAGTTTCTTGAATACAAATTAACAGATGGCAGAAAAGAACCATCGGGCCGCTGACAAAAACCATTAAATCCCTTTACCGCAGGCTTGCGGTAAAAAGTGGTCTATTCATCTGTTCCGGCCGGAGCTTCCTTAACAATGTAAGAAATGTAGGAAACCGAATATTGCGGCTTATGATAATGATTTACGTGATCTTCGTCATCTTCATGATCTTCATCATCATGCAGTTCCCCCTCGCCAATCACCTCTGTTTCCATTTCCTCTACAATACCGGTAACCACAACATAAGATCCTTCCAGTTCGGGCTGAAAAACAGCCATATCCCCACTGGCGGTGATCTTGATCCTGATGTCGGGATCATCAGCGGTGATGAACATTTTATCGCCTCCATGCCGGCAAACATGGATAACCATTCCTTCCAGGATAACCTGTGTGCCGACAAGTTCACCGGCTTTTTCACGAAATTCCGCAAGGCCCAGCACCATCGGTTCTTCACTAACGACTATTTCCTCTTTAACAATGTTTTCTTCATTGTTGGCAGCGTCCTGGTTTCCGCAGGAAATCAACATTAATGATGCAATTATTGCAATAAACAAGTTTTTTATCATCTCTTTAATTTTTTATTGGGTTAGTAATTCAGCGGGCAAATTTATGAACTATTCTGGTTCTTCCATTGAAAATTCGGGAATTATGTTAATGCCGTCATATCTTTTCTCTATCCCGTTTTCATATGTAATCACCAGAAAAGGTGTACCATCATAATTATAAATGATCCAGTCGCCATGTTTACGGCCCATCAAAAAATTTCCCTTTTCCCTTATTTTCCCGTTATCCCAGTACCAGATATGCTCGCCATGCGGATTATCTTCTATGAATCTTCCCTGGAACGACATGGTACCGTCTGTATAATATGATTTCCATTGCCCGTCGCGCATACCGTCAATAAATTCGCCTTCCTCCCTGTAATCGCCTATTGCATAATACCATTCGCCGTCTTCAAGGCCTTTCCTGAAATTGATCTTTACAATCGTCCTTCCAAGGTCGCTGTATTCCGTGGCAGGCCCGTCGGGGAGTCCTTCCCGGTAATTTTCTTCACGTTTAAGAATACCTGAAGAATAATACCATTTCCACAACCCCTCCGGGCGGCCAAGGCTGTCGTATGTCCCGCTTTGTTCAATACTACCGTTCATGTGGTAATATGTCCAGGGGCCCGTTTTTACATCATTGCTGTACATTCCCTCCCCTTTCAAAAGACCATTTTCAAAATACTCTTTCCATGACCCTTCCCTGTTTCCCTCTTCAGTAATAATACCCTCAGCGATGATGATGCCGTTTTTATAGACGTATGTTTTTTCTATTTCACCTTCTTCCGAGTATTCCCGCCACACACCCTCGGGCTGGTCATCCTTGTAGGTAGCTTTTATTTTTATATTTCCATTGGGGTAATATTGTGTTTTTACATCGAGTCTGGCAAATTCCGAAACATTTTCCGCAATTTCCCCGTTCACATATTTATAGGCCTGCAGGAGTTTCCCTTCCTGGTCATATTCTTTGTAATAGCCATTCATGATCCCGTGTCTGTAAACACACTCAAGCCTGATATTTCCATTGTCATGATAATATTTCCAAACACCGTGTTCCTTCCCCTGGCTGTCGTAGCGGTTGATCCTTTCCCTGTTCACAATAAACCCCTTTTTATAGGTAATCAACTGTATGATCCTGCCATCTTCAGCGTATTCCCTGGCAATTCCTTCTTCCAGTCCATTTACAAACGGTATGCTTCTCCTGATTTTCCCATCAGGGTAATAATGGTGTGTAAAGCCTTGTTTCAGGTCATCAATAAATTCTTCTTCAACTGTACCGTCATCCCGGTAAGTGATCCTTAATCCATTTTTTTTCCCTTCCCGGTACCGGATGATCATTTTTAAATTTCCGTAATCATCATAGAATTTCCAGGTGCTGTCCAGAAGATGGTTCTTACGGTTCCCTTCCGATAAAAGAATACCTTCCTCATTGTATGTTTTCCAATATCCTTCAGGTTTCCCGTTAAAGATGTAACCCTCACTGCTTACTTTACCGTTTTCGTGATAAAAAACATGAAATCCGTCCTGAAGCGTTTCTTCCTGTCCATACAAAAGGCCGCTTAGCAGGATACAAAAACCTGTCAGTGTAACGAGCAGTGTTTTCATCCTTTATAAATTTCGTTTAGTCATGCGAAAGTATTGCTTTAAACATCTTTTATCATATCAGGTTTAATTTTCTGGATATTTCAAGCATCCTGTCAATTGGTTTTCCCGCCAATTCTATTGTTTTGCTGTCAAGCACAATTTCCGGTTTCTCATTCAACATGCAATGGTAGAGTTTTTCCATTGTATTCAGCTTCATATACGGACAATCATTGCAGGCACAGCTCTCATCGGCAGGGACAATGATAAATTCCTTATCGGGATTATTCTTTTTCATCTGATGAAGCAGGCCCGTTTCGGTGGCAACAATATATTTCTTTGCTTTATCAGTTTGAGTAAATTTCAATAAAGCCGAAGTGGATCCGATAAAATCAGCTATTTCAAGAACAGGACCCCTGCATTCGGGATGTGCTATGAGTTTTGCATCCGGGTTTTTTGCCTTAAGTTTTATTATTGCTTCGGTAGTAAGTATATCATGCACTTCACATGTACCATCCCACAACACCATATCACGTCCGGTTACACTGTTAATATAAGCTCCCAGGTTTTTATCCGGGGCAAAAATGATCTTTTGATCTTTTGGAAAGGATTCAACGATCTGTACAGCATTTCCCGAGGTACAGATTACATCCGACATGGTTTTTATGGCAGCACTGCAGTTAATATATGAAATGACGATGTGTCCGGGGTATTTTTTTCTGAACGCACTGAATTCTTCAGGTGGACAGGAATCAGCCAAAGAACAACCCGCTTCAGTATCGGGTAATACAACTTTTGTTTGCGGGCTCAGTATCTTTGCTGTTTCAGCCATAAAATGAACACCTGCAAATACGATCAGACCGGCATTGGCCTGTGATGCCTGTTGTGAGAGTCCCAGACTGTCGCCAACATAATCAGCCATATCCTGGATTTCCGGAACCTGATAGTAATGTGCAAGAATAACCGCGTTTTTTTCTTTTTTCAGTTTCAGTATGCTGTTTTTATAGTCCATGCAGATCGTTATTAACAATTCTTTAATTTATAAAAAGTATTACTTAAATTCTATTATTATATTATGTCTGTTAAATCATTTAAAAACTTTATGTCTTATTTTTTGCATAATACAAAATTTCATTATTATTAACAATTAAAGCAATCAATTTTATCTGTAATATATTTAAAAATAAAATTATCTGAGTTTATTAACAAAACGAAATAAACAATGGTTGTGTATAATTCAATGACGTATTAATATCATTTTACTGTTAATTTTTGATGAAAAAAAATGATAATATTTCATTTTCACGGCTAAATTATTGTTAATTGACAAATAGCCGGTATTATCATTATTTTGCTGACAAGAAATCGTTATTTATTCACCATTTTTAAAACAATATTGTTAATAAAACAGGTATCGGTATCGATGATTGATAAAACGATGATAAATGGGTATAAAATTGCCTAAATTTGTATAATAAAATGATAAAGATGAAAGAAACTGATATTTTAATACCAATTGCCAGCGACCATGGTGGTTTTGAAATGAAGGAATATTTGATAAAAAATCTGGAAAAACAGGGATATAAAATGGTTGATATGGGAACCTATAGTGCAGAAAGTGTTGATTATCCTGATTTTATACATCCATTGGCAAAAGCGGTGAATACAGGCAAATACTTGATGGGGATTATTATCTGTGGCAGTGGAAACGGAGCTCAGATGACTGCAAATAAATATCCCGGAATACGGGCGGCATTGTGCTGGACAACTGAACTGGCCAGACTTGCCAGGCTTCATAATGATGCAAACATTCTTTCATTGCCCGGAAGGTTTGTCGGAAACAGAAAAGCATTGGAAATGGTTTTATTGTTCCTGAAAACACCATTTGAAGGCGAAAGACACCTGGAGCGGGTGCGTAAAATTTCCAAAAAGCTTTAATGAACGGTAAGATGGGGGAATTAAAAAGCAAATTCTTATCGGATTCGAACAGGATGGGGTTTGACAAAACCCACAGGGCAATTTTGAAATATAATATCGGGAAATACCAGGAAGCTGTTGTTGCTGGTCTGAAACAATTCAGTAAGCCGGAACTGGCTAAAAAAAGAGCAGCGCATTTGAAATATAAAACCATCAATGAGCTGGAAAAATACCTGATCGAATTTGAATCGAATTTTATCCAAAGGGGAGGAAAGGTCATCTGGGCACAGGATGCCACACACGCAGTAAGGGAAATCCTGCAAATTGCCGAAAGAAACAATATAAAATCGGTTGTCAAGTCAAAATCGATGACTACCGAAGAGATCGGTATAAATGATGTTCTTGAAGGCGCCGGCATACAGGTAACGGAAACCGATCTCGGTGAATACGTTGCACAGTTATCGGGAGAAAAACCCTATCACATTGTTACACCCATTATGCAAAAGTCAAAAGAAAACGTTGCAGAATTGTTCTGTAACCTGTTTGATCTTGACAAAAACAGCAGTCCTGAGATAATCACCGATTTTGTGCGTAAACAACTCAGAGAACGATTTACCGGTGCCGGAATAGGAATCAGCGGTGCCAATTTCCTGATTGCCGACACTGGATCTGTTGCCCTTACCGAAAATGAAGGAAACGGAATGATGTCTTTTTCTTTTCCCCAAACCCACATCGTGATAGCGGGAATTGAAAAGCTTATCCCTTCCCTTACCGATCTGAGCCTGTTCTGGCCCATGCTGGCTTCGTACGGAACGGGCCAGAATATGACGGTTTATAATTCCATTCTGAGCGGGCCGAAGAGGAACAATGAAACGGATGGCCCGAGGGAAATGTATGTGGTATTGCTGAATAACCGGCGTACGGAAATTCTTAAGAACGAACGGCAAAGGGTAGCCCTGTCGTGTATCCGTTGTGGTGCCTGTTTAAACATATGTCCGGTATACAGGACCATTGGCGGACATGCTTATCAAACGGTTTATTCGGGTCCCATCGGATCAGTGATCTCACCGCATCTTAAGGGAATGGCTGAATACGGACACCTGAGTTTTGCTTCAACCCTCTGCGGTGCCTGTACGGAAGCATGCCCGGTTCTTATCCCCCTGCATATGCTATTGCTTTTGAACCGTAACGAAATGGTAAGCAGTGGTTTTGTGCAGAAGAATGAAAAACGTATGATGAAAGTCATGAAATGGGCTTTGCTCAAACGTAAAAGAATGAATATGGGCAATTACCGGTTGCGTAATTATGCCCTGAACAGGATGGCCGGAAATAACTGGAAAAAACGCCGCGATCTTCCCAGGCCTGCCATACAGTCATTTAACCTGCTTTGGAAAGAAAATCATTCCTAAACAAAAAGTAAAATGATTTGTTTGGAGAAATAAACCTTTAAAATTAATATGATTGCCATGAAAATTGAAATTCTTGATAAAGGACCTTATGTGGTAAAGGGTAACAGCACCATTGTTAATAAAGATGGTTCCGTTGTTGAAAACACGCAGGATGTATACCTGTGCCGTTGCGGGCATTCAAAAAACAAACCCCATTGCGACGGGGCCCACCGCAATATTGATTTTGACTAAATCGAAAAAGCACCCGGAAGTGCCCTTAAGGCATTAATTCTTCAAGTTTTTGCCGGAGATCTTCGCCACGAAGGTTCTTTTCGATGATGATCCCGTCAGGATCCAACAACACACTCGAAGGAATCGATCGGATGCCGTATAATTGCCCGGCTTCATTCTTCCAGCCCTGAAGATCAGAAACATGATGCCAGATCAGGCTGTCGTCATGGATGGCCTTTATCCATTGTTCGCGATCATTGTCGAATGAAACACCGAGTACATCGAACCCCTTTGTACTAAAATCCCTGTAACAGGCTACGATATTCGGATTTTCGGCCCTGCAGGGGCCACACCAGGCAGCCCAGAAATCAACCAGGAAATATTTTCCTTTACTGATTTCCGACAGCCTGATATCTGTACCGCTGGTATCTTTCATAACAAAATCGGTCAGTGGCTGCCCCACCGCCACCTTCTTCAAAACGGCAATACGATCCATGATCCGCTGATAATCGGATGATGAATGCAGGTCTGATGAAAAGTTATCTGCAATTCTTTCAAGTTCTTCAACGGTCCATGAATATGAATAGCTGTAAGCGATAAAAGGCGAAACCGGAGAATTGTTATATTCCAAAACATAGTCCCTGATGTATTCCTGCTGTTCGTCCCAGGCTTCGTCAAGTAGTTTTTCAATGCTGTCCTGAATGATCTTATCAGCCGGTTCCCCGGTCTTTTTAAGCTCCTGATATAACTCACCGATCATTTTATCATAACGTCTGCTTTCAGCCAGAAAAGCTTCATATTGTTCATGGGCTGCCGATCCTTTAATGATCGTTGCAGCGGGGTCCTTTCCTGATACCGTTATGGCAATATCTCCCTCGTCCACAAAAACAGGAATATTTCGCTTCAGTTCTTTAATATAAATATAATTCATTGACGGAAAAATGGCATTTCCCGAAAAAGAAAAGGAAGCCTGATCGATCATGGCCGAATCGATCTTAATCCATTCCCCATCGCTTCGGTATTGCAGAAAGGCATAACCGTCAACAAGGGTATCAAGGCTCACATGAATCACATATTGGATTTCATTTTTCCCGTTCCGGCAGGAAACAAAGAAAAGGCCCAGCAATAGCAGAAAAACGATTTTTTTCATCATTCGTTATCATTATGGGGTTCGTGAATATAAACTAACGGATAGCGATCAGGCTTTCCGGTGTATTGAATAATCGACATATTGTTATAAGGTAAAGGTAAATAAAAACAATTATGATCAGTTTTTTTTGAGGAAAAGAAATCCGACCAGCAGGATCAGCAATAATGTAACAAGGGTGCTGAGTAAAGCTCTGTAAAGGGTTTGAAAAAATTCAGAAAACCGGAATATTTCTATGTAAAACAGGAGCAGGTGGTGAAAAAGGGTAAGTATGAGGGCATAAAATAAGAACCATTTAAATCCCATGTCTTTTATACCGGGCTGCATGTCGGGTTCAATGGGTCTCGGACCTGTCAGCAGCCGGATCACACCGGGCCTGCAGAAGGCCATAAATACTGAGGCGGCGGCATGCATGCCGGGCGTGTGCGTAAACATATCAATGCTTAAACCCAGAAAGAACGAAGAGATCAGCAATAACCATCCGGGGGTTTGAGACGGCAGCAAAAGAACGAAAAGAATATATAATTGCGGGTTAATATATCCGTCGATCCTGACATTATTCAGCACAAAGACCTGTATGCCCACCAGGATCAGAAAACGAAATATATTATGAATGACCGTTTTATTCATGGATCATTTTTTGCTTCAGGCTGTCGATTTCTTGTGTGACCACCTTGCCGGTTACATATACATGGAACAATTTATTGAAATCAGTTAAAAAACGGATTTGTGCCGTATTCAGGTTGCCTCCCGTATATACCTGTTCACCGATAATGCCAACGGGGATATTTTCGGGGAAAATGAAAGAATATCCGCTGGTAATTACTGTATCGCCTGCTTGCGGGATAACATGTGCGGGAATATCATTAACCAGTCCCGTTCTGTGATCAATCCCGTCCCATGAAACATTTACAAGCTGGCCGCTGCTTTTGAGTTTTGCACTGATACGTGCATTTTTATGGAGCAATGAAATAGCCAGGGCGTGGTGTTGGGATACCTCTGTAACAATGCCGGCAACGCCTGATGGAGAAAGCAAACCTGTTTCCTTTTCCACCCCGTGGAACCGGCCCTTATTGATCATGATATAATTATTGCGGTTTTGCGTGCTGTTGCTGATCACCCTGGCGGGAATGAAAAAAAGAGAAGTGTCACCGAATAATAGGGATGAAGAATCGATATGACTGTAAATGGCAGATTCAAATTTCTTCAGGCGGGCGTTTTCGGCACTGAGCTGGCGGTTGGCTTCTTTCAGGAAGAAATAATCAGTAACGGAAGAATACCATGAATGAATCGACGCCGTGATAATATTTGTTGACCCGATGATACTTCTTTTCTGGTGATTGTTGTAATTGGCAAGGATCATAAAGGCCAGCAGTTCGAGCATGACGAACAAAAAAAAGAAATACTGTTTCTTCAGGAATAAGAACAGGAATTTCATGGCCCGGCCATTAAGGGTTCAACAATCAATTCGGTTCCCGGTCAGGATTATTTGATCAGGAATGTAAATTTATCAAAGTTCTTTAATGCAATGCCTGTTCCCCTTGCCACAGCCCTGAGCGGGTCTTCCGCAACATGAATCGGAAGTTTGGTTTTCAGGTGAAGTCTTTTATCGAGGCCCCGCAGCATTGAACCGCCCCCCGCAAGGTAAATGCCTGTGCGGTAAATATCGGCCGAGAGTTCGGGCGGGGTCATTTCCAGGGCATTCAGAACAGCCGCTTCGATCTTCGATATCGACTTGTCGAGGGCATTGGCAATTTCGGCATAGTTTACGGTGATTTCCTTCGGTATGCCGGTAAGCATGTCTCTTCCGTGTACGGCAAAATCTTCGGGCGGGTTGTCAAGTTCGGTGATGGCGGCGCCCACTTCGATCTTGATCCGTTCAGCCGTTCGTTCACCGATATTGATATTATGCTGTTTTCGCATGTATTCGATAATGTCGTAAGTAAAATCATCGCCGGCGATCCTGATAGACTTGTTATTTACAATGCCGCCCAGTGCGATGACTGCAATTTCGCTGGTCCCGCCGCCAATGTCAATTACCATATTGCCGGTTGGCTCCAGTACGTCAATACCGATACCGATGGCTGCCGCCATGGGTTCATGGATCAGCTTGACCTCCTTGGCTCCCGCTTGTTCGGCCGAATCCTTGACCGCGCGTTCTTCCACTTCGGTAATCCCCGACGGGATGCAGATGACCATTTTCAGTGCCGGCGGGAACATGGTTTTACGCGGAAAGATCATTTTGATCATCTCCCGGATCATATATTCGGCCGATTGAAAGTCGGCAATAACCCCGTCGCGCAAAGGTCGCACGGTTTTAATGTTTTCATGTGTTTTGCCGTGCATCATCATGGCCCGTTTACCAACGGCGATGATCTTTCCTGTATTTCGCTCGATCGCAACGATCGAGGGTTCGTCAACCACAACTTTATCGTTATATATAATGATCGTATTGGCGGTTCCAAGATCAATGGCGATTTCTTTGGTGAAAAATGAGAAGAGTCCCATATATTTATTGATTAATGTTTAAAATGTCGTATACCTGTAAAAACCATGGCAATGTTGTTTTTATTGCAATAGTCAATTGATTCCTGATCCCTGACCGATCCTCCGGGCTGTATAACTGCGGTGATGCCGGCTTTGTGCGCAATTTCAACAGAATCGGCAAAAGGAAAGAAAGCGTCAGAAGCCATCACGGCTCCGCGGAGGTCAAATCCCATTTCTCCGGCTTTAGAAATGGCCTGTTTAAGTGCATCTACCCGGCTGGTTTGCCCGATGCCGCTTGCTATAAGCTGTTTGTTGGCTGCCAGCGCGATGGCATTGGACCTGGTATGTTTCACAATTTTTCCGGCAAAGATCAGGTCATCATTTTCCCTGTTGGTAGGCTTTCTGTTGCTGACTGGTTTCAGGTCTTCACTCCTTTCCGTTTTCAGGTCGCGTTCCTGTGAGATGACCCCGTTCAGAATCGAACGGAAACTACGGATTGGCAGGTTATGCGGTTTACTTTGCAAAATGATCCTGTTCTTTTTTTCGCGAAGAATGTCAAGGGCCTTATGATCATATGCCGGGGCCAGGATGATCTCAAAAAACAGTTTATTGATCTCTTTTGCGGTGTCAATGTCAACAGGGATATTACATATCAATACGCCGCCGAAGGCAGAAACGGGATCCCCGGCCAGAGCGGCTTCCCAGGCGTCTTTCAGAACCGGCCGGCTGGCGAGGCCGCAGGCATTATTGTGTTTCAGGATGGCAAATGTGGTTTCGGCAAATTCATTGATCAGGGCTATGGCGGCATCAAGGTCGCCAAGATTATTATAGGAGATCTCCCTGCCGTGAAGCTGTTCGAATATTTCGCTGAGATTCCCGAAAAAAGCGGCCTGCTGATGCGGATTTTCACCGTATCTCAGTTCTTTGCGAACCAAATAACTTGCCTTGAAGGATTCATGCTTTCCCGCCGACAGGTATTGATGGATCTGTGTGTCGTAATGGGAAGAAACATCAAAGGCATATGCAGCAAACCTTTTTCTGTCGTCAATATCCGTTATTCCTCCTTTTTCCCTTAGAAGGGCAATGAATTCATCATAGTGATCCATGGCCGGAACGATCAGAACATCCTGAAAATTCTTTGCAGCGGCGCGGATCAGGGAAATCCCGCCGATATCGATCTTTTCAATGATCTCCTGCTCCGTGCCTTTTTTTGCAAGGGTTTCTTCGAAAGGATACAGATCGACAATAACAAGATCGATTTCGGGGATTCCGTATTCGCGTAATTGTTGCATGTGATCCGGCAAATCCCTCCTGCCAAGAATTCCCCCAAAAATTTTGGGATGCAGGGTTTTAACCCTGCCTCCCAGGATAGAAGGATAAGAAGTTAGCGATTCAACGCTGTATACGGGAATTCCAAGCCCTGCAATATAATCATGGGTTCCCCCGGTTGAGAATATTTCAATTTCAAACTGCCTGAGCAGGGAAACAATTTCATCCAATCGTTCCTTGTGAAAAACAGAAATTAAGGCATTCTTTATCCTTTTCACCCCTTGAATTTATTGTATAATGTTTTAAAATACAGAATCTCCAAATTTAATGCATATTTTTAAAAGTATTTGTCTAAGTTTACATTTTGTTATAGCACACATTCCAATGATCTTTTTCAGGCTGTTACGTGAAAGTTTGATTTTTGCCAGACATGAACTGATGGTCAATAAAACCAGGACCATCCTGACCTTGCTTGGTATCACCATCGGGATTTTTTCCATTATCAGTGTTCTGACCGTTTTCGATTCTCTTGAAAGGTCGATGCGGAAAGGCATTGATTCACTGGGCAGCAATGTATTGTTTATTCAGAAATATCCCTGGGCCATGGGAGGCGATTACCCCTGGTGGAAATATTACCAGCGGCCCGAACCCGATTTGAATGACCTTCGTGAAATTCAAAGAAGGAGCCATGCCGCAGAAGGCAGTGCCATGTTTGTAAATGTAAGCCGGACAGTCCATTACCTCAGCAACAGGATAGAAGACGTACCCGTACTGGCCATTACTCATGATTTTGCGAATATCATGCCCATGGAGATTGCCAATGGCCGGTATTTTACGCCCATCGAATCCTCAACAGGCAAAAATGTGATCATCCTGGGAGCTGAAATTGCCGAAAACCTTTTTAATACCCTTGAGCCGGTGGGCAGAAAGGTAAAGGTGTTTAACAATAAGCTGGAAGTGATCGGGGTGTTGAAAAAAGAAGGGGAAGACCTCTTTGGAAACTCCTCCGACAAGCAGGTGATCATACCGATGAACTATGCCCGGAATGTACTGGATATCAAAAGAATTTCTGCCACCATCGTGGTAAGGGCAAAGCCATATGTTTCCAACCTGGAACTCACGGATGAACTGACCGGGATCCTGCGGTCGGTGCGTAAGCTGAAACCTTCTGCCGAAAATAATTTTGCAATTAACGAAACCGATATCATTTCCAGGGGGTTTGATCAGTTGTTCGGGATCATTGCCATTGTTGGCTGGATCATTGGCGGATTTTCACTGATCGTCGGCGGATTCGGAATAGCCAACATCATGTTTGTTTCCGTGAGGGAAAGGACCAATATCATCGGGATACAAAAATCCCTCGGGGCCAAAAAGTTCTTTATTCTCATACAATTTCTCTTTGAGGCGGTAATCCTTTCTGTTCTGGGAGGAAGTATGGGATTGCTGCTTGTTTTTGCAGGGACTTATTTCGGAAGCCAGTTCCTTGGCTTTGAGATCACGCTTACAGTGGGAAAGGTTATTCTTGGCATCGGTACATCATCCGTCATAGGGTTGATTGCGGGTTATATACCGGCACTGGTGGCTTCTCGCCTCGATCCTGTTGAAGCCATGCGGATGAATGCATAAAAAAAGGCACTCCCGCGGAATGCCTTTCGGTTTTTCAAACCACAGGTTTTATTAGTAGTAATACTTCCTGAAATCTTTTATACTGGCAGTGTTTTCAATGGCTTTATAGGCAAAATTATTTTGAACGCGTTGTTCAAAATCGGTCCTTTTCTGGTTAACATAAGCATCATAATTGCCCAACTCGGGGGCTTCGTATTTATGGTCGATCTCGGCAACAAATACCCCGGCATTTCCTTTAATTGGGCCTGTATTTTCTCCTTCTTCGTATGTAAACAGCCTTCCGATCACTGTATGCTCGGTGCCATATCCGGGTATATTCCTTGAATTGAAAGAAAAGCCGGTCAGCGTATCCACACTGGTGTTGAAAGCCTCTGCAATAGCCGAAAGATCATATGTTCCCATTTCTTCAATCCGCGAAATGATATAATCGGCTTTTCTGTCATTCTTCAGGTTGTTAACCAGCCGGTCTTTCATGTCATCATAGGGAACAACGCCGTCTTCCCTGCTTCCGGTATAAACAACTACGAAAAGCTGCTTGCCGGTGTCGAAGAGGGGTGATACATCGCCAACTTTCCTGTCGTCCCAGTATATCCAGCGAATGATTTGCCTGGTATTGGTAAAGGTGGGAAGGTCGAGTTGCATCTCCCTGAGGAAAGTAGCCTCTCGTTTTTCGAGTCCCTGGTCGATCACCGCCTGGTCGAATTTCTCTTTTGTGGTGTTTTCACCGGCAAAACGGGCTGCGATCCTGTAATAATCATCATGGGTTTCGGTACTGAATTCAATGGGCACCTCAATTTGGGCAACTCTTACTTTCATCGAGGGTTTGGCCTGGCCGGTCACATGGATTATATGATAACCAAAAGGAGATTCGACCATTACAATATCATTTTTTTTCCCCTTGATGGCAGCTTCGTTGAATGAATATACCATTTCGCCGTCCTGGAACCAGCCCAGGTTACCTGAGTTATTTGCGGCCGATCCGTCGTCGGACAGACTAACGGCAAGCCCGGCTAATTTGGAGGGATTTCTTCTAACTACCTGAAAGATGCTGTCGGCCAGCGCCTTTGCTTCCTCCTTGCTACGCGTCAGGTTGGGATTGGCCCTGAGTGCTTCACGGTAAGCGATCAGAATATGTTCAGCGCTTGCCGAATCTGGACGCATTTGCCTGTCCATGAGCCGGGCCATATGCCAGGCCGGACCTTCCTTGTATGGTTCAATGAAAACACCGATATCGGCGGCAAACATTACTGAATCAATAAAAAGGGAAAGTTCTCCCCTGCCATACCATATGCTGTCGTAGCGGTTACCGGGAATATTGTTGACAAAGCGTCCGGGATCATTGGCATAGGTCCAGTCCCTGAAGATCTCACGGGCTTCCTTTTCAATAGCCTCAAGGTCATCGTCGGAAGGAACAATATTGAAAACAACAAACTCTATATCACGAGATGCATTTTGCGTATACCGGTGTTTATTTTCTTCATAGTATTCCCGGTATTGTTTTTCTGTTGATTCCGGAACAAGGTCATCGTCTGTTTCCGTGTATTTCGGGGCCACATAACGGGCTTCAATGATATCGGCGTTATTGCGGTATTCAACTTCAGCCAGTTTTTCGGGAAGGTAAAAGCTTTTTATTATCAGGTTATTGTATTTATTGTTGAGCCTGTCCTGATAAATGAATTCCTTGAAATTTTCCCATTGGGCGCGGTCGTTTGGCGTCATACGGCTGAGGTTTTGCATATATTGCCGTACCAGCAGCGGGTCATATTGTCCGTTTTCATTGACAAAATACTGCCTGATTAACGGATGTGGATCAGGGCCCATAAGCTGGTCGTCCATTTCATTTACGGTAACCTTCATGCCCAGCTCTTCATACTCATTTTGCATCAGTATTTCCCTGACGCGTTGCTGCCAGGTTTGGTCCTTGATCACATAAATGTCTTCGGAACTGAGGTCGTTTTTTTGCTGGTTGATCTTTTGCAATTCAACATTTTTATTGCTCAGGTTTTCAAATTCGATCAACGAAATGCTTTCACCATTCACAATCCCCACTTCACGTTTGGAACCCGGACCGGTGTTATATCCCAGAACATTTTGAAACCAGTCGATCAGGTTTGGTCCGACCAAAAACGCAGCCAGTGATATACCAACCAGAATAACTGCAATTGCCGAATGTTTTCTTATATATCCAATTACTGCCATTTCTCAGATTTTTTTGAATGTGCAAAGGTATAATTAAAATTGGAACAGGGAGTAAAATCAATTGATTTTTAAGCGAACCTGGTCGATGCGGTTTTCGCTGGCCTGCAGGATGGTAAAAACAAATTTACCGATAATGATCTCTTCCTTCAAATCGGGAATGCTTTCGTGATTGTTCAGGATAAAGCCCGCAATTGTTTCATAATCATCGGAATGGGGCAGGTTCAGATCATATTTTTCATTCAGGTAATCAATTTCCAGCCTGCCGGAAAATAAATATTCGCCGGGAGCTGTTTCCTTTTCAGTAAGTTCATCCTCGTCATATTCATCATCGATCTCTCCAAATATTTCTTCCATGATATCTTCCATGGTGACGATTCCTGCCGTTCCTCCAAATTCGTCAACAACAACGGCGATGCTTTTATGTTGCTTGATAAACATTCTGAGCACATCGTTGGCAAACATGGTTTCGGGTACAAAAAACACTGAACGCATCATGGATTGTATATCTTTCGGGTTTTTGAAAATATCCGAAACATGCGCATATCCAATAATATTGTCAACGGTTTTCCTGAAGATCAGGATCTTTGAAAAACCGGTTTCGGTAAATAGCTTTTTCAGGTTTACCAGGCTGTCGGTTTCTTCTACGCAAACAATCTCAGGCCTGGGAATCATACAGGCACGCAATTTAACGTTCCTGAAATCAAGAGCATTCTGTACCATTTGTATTTCCTGGCTTACCGTTCCCCTGGATGTTTTTTCTTCGGAAAAGGGTTTAATGAAATCGTTCAGGTCGATATGAGAAAACACATAGGTTTGTTCAAGGGTTTTGATACCGAAGAACAAACGGAGCAACCATGCCGATATTCCTGTAAAAATGAATATTATCGGGAAAAACGCATAATAGAAAAGGAAAACGGGTATGGCAAAAAAATTCAGTATGGCATTGGAATGTATTCTGAACAGCACTTTCGGAAGGAATTCTGCAGTGAATAAGATGATCAGTGTTGCGATGAGTGTCTGCAGCAACAGAATGATGAATTCAGAATAAAGATAGGATGGCAATATGCCCATGATAAGAGGTTCCAGCAGAATAGCCATCCCTATTCCATATACGACCAGGGCGATATTGTTGCCCAAAAGCAGGGCTCCGATCAGGTAAGAGGGGTTTTGGTTAAATCTTGACAATATCTTCCCCGAAAGCTTTCCCTTGCTCTTGTCGAGTTCTATCTTCAGGTTATTGGAAGTCACAAATGCGATTTCCATTCCCGAAAAGAAAGCCGACAGCAATAAACTGAATATAATGATCAGGCCAATACTCATGAGGGTTGGATATAAGCTGGTTCAATCATCGTCTTTTACTTCTATTTCTCCGGAGGGATTTATGATGCGGCGTTTTGAAAAATCCTGTTCCGCTTCCAGTCCGTCACCGAACAATACCCCGTCGTCCGAAGTGATCTTTACAAATTTATTGGAAAAGATCATTTTTTTAAGCCTGTCCCAGATCAATTCTTCGGTATTTAGTACTTCTCCTGTTTCATAATTTGTAACAACCACGTTTTCACGTGCCTCCATCATTTTCTTTTCATGATAATGGATGCCATAATTTCCGGTAATGGTAGTTGTTATCTGAAACAGTGAATCATAGAAGTTTACCCTGAAGCCTTCGGGGAAAACCGTATAGGGTTCTTTTTCGTTGTATACATACATGAGAGGTCCCGATAACATTACCTGTACCTCGGCCGAATCGCTGTAAGTGAACTCAACATTTTTGGCGGTTACATCGGGCAGCGTATCATTCATATCAAATGCGGCAATTTCACTCAGCTTGTTCCTGCATCCCCCGTTCAACAACAATAACAGCAATACCGGGACCATCAACAGGGCCGGGAAAGTACTAATGGGTGATTTCCTGAAAAACCCTTTCAATTTATGTGAGTTTAGTTTGACTTGGCTGCCCTGACCAGCGTTTTTTCGTTAATCCAGCATTCAACGGTAAATTCATCACCTTCGTGCAGGTTGTGAAAGAAGATCTCTTCCGTTTGCGGAAAATAAACAGAATAGGCCCTGATCCGTGCATTGGCCACTTCTGCAACTTCCGGGTCAACCTGCCTGGCCTTTGCGTATTTGTCAACAGCCACCCAATAAACAGCCTTTTTTTCAAGTTCATTGCTGCCGCACATCTTATTGCTTGCGGCATACATGTCGCCGATCATGATATACGGGTTTCCGTTGTCAGGGCGTTCGCCAATGCTTTTCAGGGCATAAGTCCTGGCGAGACTGAAATTATTGAGATTCCTGTAGCATTCAGCCAGAAAAAGATATGAGTCGGCCCGGTCATCAGTGTCATCGAGTTTTTCGCCTTCCTTCAGGTATTCTGCGGCTTTGCTGTATTCAAGGTTCTTGAGGTACATTTTACCGATCAGGAAAGCTGATTCCGGTGAAGGTTCAAGCTCGTAAAGCTTGACGGTGGCCTCGAAATAAAGCGGATCTTCCGTACATTTCTTTTTGTCGAGCAGCCGGGTCAGTTTTTTGAGCATTTTAAGATCTTCGGGATTCTCGCTGAATTTTTTCGAATAGATCTTTACGATGGCCTCGCAATGTGCAAATGGCTCAAAGATCAGATCTATATTGCTTTTTACGTTTTCCCAGTTGGCTGTGCTGCGGTCATCGCCGGCGCTGGCTTCCAGGTTGCTTTCAATGATCTTGCTACAAATGTCGTAGTTGTCAAAGATGATGTCTTCGGAGGCTTTGCTTTCTTCCACCATTTTTTTGGAGGCACGCACCAGAAAAACCAGTACATCAGGTGACGACTGGTCACCATCCAGTTCCACCGAGCGGTAGAGGATATCATATGCTTTTTCGAAATCCTTGTTTCTGAGCGTATACAGATCCACGCCTTTTCTTCCCAGAACGAAGCCCTCTTTGTCAAAATACTCGATCCGCCGGTCGTACAACATCATCAGCGTGTCAATATATGCGTTTTTGCGCGTTTCGTCTTTTTCAATTTTTATAAAGTGCGAAAGCATTCTGGCACCGTCAACATAGGTGCTGAGCCTGGCGCCGGGACAGATCATAAAAACCTTTTTCCATGGTCCATAGGCATCTTTAACGGAAGCATTTTTATAATTGCTGTTTTTCCATTGTTTATAGAACTCAGTATAAAGGGAAAGATTCTCGATGCATTTGAGGCTGTCTTCCGGGGTGGCTCCGAATTTCGCTGTTTTTTGAGCTTGCACCACGGGTTGAAAAAATATGGTTGTGGCCATCATTGCTACGAAAAAGAATACGAATCTTGTTTTCATTGTAATAGAGTTTTTTTTTATCTGTATTTCGGTTTAATGAACCATCTTTCCTGTATTGTCAGGCCGAATGTAAATTTAATAAAATTTTCCTGAACCAGATCTTTTTTCAGTGTTCCCATGTTACCAATTTCCAAAGCAAAGTTTACCATTGATTTTGAACGTTTAAACGGTAAACCAAGTCCAAAACTTATACCAAACTCTGTAATCGACTGGTTGTTGATCCTGAGATAGGTATTTTCATACCGGAACCCCAAGCGGTAATATACTCTGTGCCAATAAGATGATATACTATTGTGTTTGGGGATATATTCACCGCCCAGATGAAAGGAGTAACTGTTCTGGAGAGAGTCGTTTTTCCCGTAAGATTCAAACTCTTTCCAATTGCTCCAGTTTACATCGAAGCTGACAAGGAACTGGTCAAATTTCCGTAATGAAACCCCCGCACCGAATCCGGTGGGGAATTTAAGGATCCCTTTGGTGGAAGGACTATAAACAACGGTATCGCGCGAAAGCTCTATGTTGTTTGAGCCGCCAAAATAATTGATCCCTATATATTTCCTGGTCGAATTCAGATCCATCGGGGGAGTAAAAACAGCTCCAAGCCCGAGTTCCATTTCTTCCCCGACTTTTGTGAAATACTGGACCCCAATATTAAAAATGAAATCGGAAACATGGTCAATATTGTCGACACGGGTGCTGATCATTGAAAGCGAATCGGGAAAAGCAACGCGTTGTCTTCGCATGATCAATCCCCAGATATAGGAGGCATTGAGTCCAACCGAAAGTTTTGGCGTTATGCGGAAACCACTCCCGACATGGAACTGGTTCAGTCCGCCGCTGCCCTCATTGGTAAATCTCGTCCTGCCAATATCATCAATCACCTTATCCTGAAATACATTGTATCCCACATTGCTGAACGGGATCAGGCCAAAGCTGGCACGCCACCATCTGGTAACAGGGGTGCCGAAAAGTATATAACCAAGCGATGCGTAATCGGATTCCTGGCTGATATCGCCGCTTTTTAGTGTTTTGAACATGGCCGTCCCTGCCAGATCAAACAGAAATGAGGTTGAATCAAATGCTGTATATGAGGCGGCGTTTTTAATATTTATGAAACGTTCGCTTCTGATGGCAATCCCGGTATTGCCCATGGGGGATAAAACGGAACTGTAGTTATTCGACCATAGTTCACCAACCCCGTAGCGGGAATAGGGAGAGCTGAACCCGTTTTGTGCCGGGGCCCTGCTACCCGTCAGGAGCATGAACAGGGAAAGCAAAATGAAAAGGGTGGCGTTAGCTTTGATCATTAAATTGCAAAATTATATTGAGGCCGGTTAAGACAATATTGGGGACTGCAAAGATGTTATTTTTTAGCTTTTTATCAAAATGGTTAAGATCGCCGCCGCTTAAAATTATTGTTAAATTTTCATAATTACGTTTATATTCCTCGATCATGCCGTCCATTTCAGCCCTGATGCCATGAATGACACCTGATTGAATGGATGCTTCGGTTGAATTGCCGGTCAGGGCAGGCTCTTTCCCGGCTTCTAATAACGGCAGTTTGTCGGTAAAATTATGCAGGGCCTGGTATCGCATACGCATACCGGGACTGATAGCCCCTCCCAGGTAGCATCCTTTTGCATCGGTAAAATCATAGGTGATACAGGTTCCGGTACCAATAACAAGCGTATTGGTATCCGGGAACAAGTGGTTTCCCGCTACTGCTGCAGCGATTCTGTCGGCCCCCAGGCCGGAGCGGTTCTCATACCGGATCTTTAGGGGTACAGAAGTTTCAGCATCCAGAACCAAAACAGGCATGGCTTTTTTAAAACCGGCCATGATCTTTTCGGGAATTTGCCTGACAGAGGCAATAATTGCCGAGCACAGCCGGGGATACAGTTCCTGCATTCTGTGAATAAGGGGCAGATCAATATTTTCCCTTTTGTCAAGACAGATTATTTCTTCCCGGTCAAAAACTGCAGTTTTAACCAGGGTATTGCCAATATCAATCACCAGCCTCATACCGAACCTCTGTTGGAAACATCTTGCAAAAGTAGGTAAAATTTAAGGGTCAGGCGTGAAAAATAAACAGTTATGAACAATTTGTAAAGGTTCAAATAACTGTTTTGAAAGAAGTTATGTCAAAATTAACAAAAAGGTTTCAGAAATTGAATTTCTGTTTTATCTTTGCACCTCTGAAAAGGGTGCCATAGCTCAGTAGGTAGAGCAACGGACTGAAAATCCGTGTGTCCTTGGTTCGATTCCGAGTGGCACCACCCAATGAAAAGCCCGTCTGTTCTGAAGGGCTTTTTCTTTTAAAATGCCTGAATGATGATGCTGGTCAATACAGTAGTAAAAACCCGGTCATCGGGCCGGGGTCGGAACAATTACTTTTATTCCCGGTCTGCTTTACAGTTCCCTGATCTTGATATTCCTGAACCAGACATCGTCGCCATGATCCTGAAGGACAATATAACCTTCAGGGGCCGGATTAACAAAGTGTTCATAATCCCTGAATTTGCTGTTGGCTACCAGATTCTTCCAGTCGTCGGTCCAGAGGTGGTATTCGAGAACGTTTTCACCGTTCATGCTGTGCACCACGGTACCCTTGTATACCATTATCCGGGCAAGGTTCCATTCGCCGGCAGGTTTAACGGCTTCGGCTTTTCCGGGGATCATATCGTATAAGGCTCCGGCGGCCCTGTTGCCGTCGATGCCGAGAGTGGCATCCGGGTGTTTTTCGTTATCGAGGATCTGCATTTCCGGGGCATTTTTCCAGACGGGTTCACCGGGGATCTCCTGCGCCAGGTAAAAGATCCCGCTGTTTCCGCCTTCTGAGACTTTCCACTCAAGGGTGAGTTCGAAGTTGCCGAATTTGCGGTCGAACAAAATATCACCGCCGCCACCGGCTTCCCCCCTGCCCGAGCCAATCACGTGCAGGGTTCCGTCTACAACTTCCCATCCGTTTTCGGGAAAGTTGTCGCCGTTGTATGAACGCCATCCATCGGGAGTCAGCCCGTTAAACATCAGGATCCATCCATTTTCCAGTTCCTCTGCGGACAGGGTGTTTGGCTTTTGTGCGTCTTCCGCCACTACTGCTTCTTGTTGTTGTGTTCCCTGGTTGTTGCAGGCAATGAACAGAAGCGAAACAGCCATGATCATCATCAATGTGTTTTTCATCTTTTTATGTTTTAAGTGTTATGATTACAATTTCCATCCTTCGCGGTAATTGTGTCTGATATATTCTTCCGCTGCCGGCTTTGCCCTGATGGTGGCGTATTGGGTGTCGAAATGAGGGTGCCCGTTAATAACGGTAAATTTATCGGTGGTTACCACCCTGATCTCATCATCCTCGCTGATATTGGTGATCTTCATTTCCTCGCCATCCCATTTCAGTTTACGTTTCAGGTCCTGAAGGCGGATGGCCAGATTTCCCATTACAACCACTTCATTCATTGGGCCGGCATAGCCGAAAAAAGAGCTGCATTCAGTGCGGCTGCCCGGACTTTCCTTGCATGCGCGCAGCCAGTCGGCTTCATGGCCGCCTTCCATGGCTTTTTCGATCCTCCTGAGAGAGGGCTCCGGGCGTGTATAGCTTTTATCAAGCTCATCGGGGAGCAGCCTGGGGTTTCTGCCATATGCCCCGCAGATCAGTTTTCCTTTGGTTCCGATAAAAAGGCATCCGCCACTCCAGTCGCCCATGGGTTCTCCGTCGGGAAGCTCGGCCGGGCGCGGCGGAAGCAGTCCGCCGTCGAACCAGCTAACCTTTACCGGTACAAGCCTGATGTTCTGATGCATTCCCCGGTCGGGAAATTCATAATGTACTGTAGAACCGATCGGGGCGCTTTCGGTATTTACCTGGGTGGAACTCCCATACAGGTATTCAGGATTTCCCAGGCGCAAGGCCATGTATACCGGGTCAAAGATGTGGCAGCCCATGTCGCCCAGGGCACCGGTACCGAAATCCCACCAGGCACGCCAGTTCCAGGGATGGTAAACGGGGTTGTACGGACGCCAGGGCGCCGGCCCGATGAAAAGGTCCCAGTTGAGGGTGGAAGGCACAGAAGGGCTGTCGTCCGGCCGCTCCAAACCCTGAGGCCATATGGGCCTGTTGGTCCAGGCATAAGCTTCGCTGATTTCACCGATCGCTCCATCCCAGATCCACTCACAGATCTGCCGGATCCCTTCCCCTGAATTGCCCTGGTTGCCCATTTGCGTTGCCACCTGGTATTCCGCTGCCAGCCGGGCAAGCACCCGCGATTCATAAACGGAATGAGTCAGGGGTTTTTGCAGATAAACATGTTTTCCCATCCTCATGGCATGTGCAGCGGTAATGGCATGGGTGTGGTCGGGCGTGGCAATCACCACGGCGTCGATCTCTTTACCCATTTCATCGAACATTTTCCGGTAATCCTTGTATTTGCGTGCATCAGGGTATTTGTTAAATAAACCGGAAGCATAGTCCCAGTCAACATCACAGAGGGCAACGATGTTTTCGCTGTTGCAGTTATTGATATTGGTGCCGCCAACCCCGCCTACGCCAATGCCGGCAATGTTCAGTTTGTCGCTCGGGGCCAGATGCCCCAGGCCGGCGATAACATGGCTGGGCAATATGGTAAGTCCGGCAGCGGTTAGGGAGACATTGCCGATAAACTTCCGCCGGCTAATGCCATTGTTCTTCTTTTTTTCCATTGATCACAGGTTTTTGGTTTTTTATCTTATACTTAGCCTTCTATTCATGGCTTGGCTTTCGAATGCTTTTTCAATGATAAAGATAACATTTCTGGCTTCTTCAGCTGTTACCGGCATGGGAATATTTTTTCCGGATAAAACAGCAAAAACGTTCTCATAAAACTTCATGTAATTGCCTTGCTCACCGGGAACCCTGATCATTGCCTGCTGATCGGGGCCTGTGGGGTTAAGGGTACCCAGGTATTGTTCATCTTCTTTTCCCCAGTTTTCGGAGCCGGGCATTTCACCGGCTTTCAGGCGGGCTTCCTGCGGATCAATGCCATATTTCGTAAAGCTGGCCTTTGTGCCCCTGATCAAATAACGGGGACCGGGTTCCTTTACCATCATGCCGGCTTTGAGCAGGGCGGTCAGGTTTGGATAAAACAGACTCAATTCAAAGCAATCGTCAACGCGACTGCCTTCCCGCTCCGCGGAGAGCCGGGCCCGGAGGCTGTGGGGCATCCCGAAAAGAGCAAGGGCCTGATCGATCAGGTGCGGGCCCAGATCAAAAAGGATGCCAGAACCGGGAAGCTCTTTGTCGCGCCAGGCATTGGGCTTTAATTGAGGGCTGAAGCGGTCGAAATGGGCTTCATAACAGGTGACATCTCCCAGGGATCCAGCCTGCAACAGCTTTTGAATGGTCATAAAGTCTGCATCGAAACGGCGGTTGTGAAAAACAAATATTTTTTTCCCGCTTTTTGCTGCCAGACGGATCAATTCGTCTGCCTCCGTAACGGTATTTGTAAACGGTTTTTCGATCACCACATGTTTGCCGGCAGCCAGGCATTCAGCCGCCATGGGGAAATGCATGACATTCGGTGTGGCGATTACCACCAGCCGGATATTCTTGTCGGCAAGCAATTCACGGTGATCTTTCAAAACTTTCACATGGGGATAGATCCTTTTTGATCGTTCATCGTGTCGTTCCACAATGGCGGTTAGCTCAAAGCCGGGATGAACATGCAGAAAAGGTGCGTGAAAGACCTTTCCGCTCAAGCCGAAACCGATTATGCCGGTTTTAATGATGTTATCCATATCATTCAAGAATGCTCAGCAGGTGATCGTAACTTTTACCGATGCTGTTAAAACGGTTACCGCTGATCACATCCTGTTCAACAAAAAAATGTTCCATGCCTGCCATTGCCCGGTATTCAAATAGCTTTTTATAATCGATAATTCCTGATCCTACTTCCGTCATTTCCTTTCCGGGGCCCTCCGTCATATCCTTGATGTGCCAGAGGCTGAATCTCCCGGGGTATTTTTCAAAGTATTCAACGGGATCCGGACCGGCATACGCAATCCAGTATAGGTCAATTTCCATGAATACATAAGCCGGATCTGTGTGTTCAAGCAAAAGATCATAGGGGATGATCCCTTCAAGGGGATAAAATTCGAAATCATGGTTGTGATAACCGAAGCGGAGGCCATTTTCACTGCAAATCAAACCGAGTTCATTTAATTTTTCAGCCAGGTGTTTGTAATCCCCGGGTTTTTGGCGTTGTTCTTTGCCGATCCATGGCCAGACAAGGTATTCAATACCGGCTTCGAGATGGGCGTCAATTACTTCCCTGCTTTCATCGCTTGAAAAAATAAGGTGCGAAGCGATGGTTTTCATGCCAAGTTTGTTTACAAGATCCCTGAAGTAAGCGGGCTTCATCCCGTAAAAAAGCCCGTTGTTATAGTTTGCCGCTTCCAGGTGTCTGTAGCCGATGGCTGCAATTCTTTCGAGTGTTTTTTCCGGGTTTTCGTTCATTTCATCCCGCAGGGAGTATAGTTGTAATCCGACGGGAGGCGTTGCTGCGGGCAAGGTAAACAGGGAACATCGGGGTAATAACATACCTGCCAGCAATCCGGCGCTTCCCGCTTTTATGAAATCCCGGCGTTTCATCTGTTTATGTGTTTTATCAGATAATTTTTTCATTCACGGCATCCCAGTGCACTTTCCGGTTTTCCCTGTATGCCAGCGTACCCATATGGGCGGTGATGGCTTCTTCAAAGCCGGCATCAATGTTGCAGCTGGGTGATCCGCCGTTGCGGATGCAATTGAGCCATTCCTTGATGTGAAGGAATGTAGGATCAACCCATTTCCCTCCCCTGTAGGTGTATAACAATCCCCTGCCGGCAAAGTACTTTTCGGTAGGAGTGGTGATGGCATCCACACCCTGCATGCCGGGGGAAAAAGCAAATAACGGCTGTCCGGGCTCTATGATCCCTTCACGGATCTTTTCGGCATAGCGTGTTGAATTTGGATCGGCTTTGATAATCAGGTCATTTCCGAGTTCCATGGAAGCATCGTGGCCCATGATCACCCGGCCCCGTTTCCGGTTGTTTGCCAGCGTTGCGCTGTAAACAAGGCTCAGGTCCCTGTGGGGATATTCCATTACGGTATGCAATACATCCGGCACGGTCCGCCCGTCCTTGAAAAAATAAATACCTCCGCTGGAAACTACGGAAGCCGGAATGCCGAGGTCCAGTACCTGGTTCATGGCATCGTATTCGTGCGTCATCAGGTCGCCGGAAAGGCCTGTGCTGTAATCCCACCAGCAGCGCCAGCGGAAAAACCGTTCTGGACTGTAGGGATGATAAGGCGCCTGACCGATGAACTGATCCCAGTCGATGGTTTCAGGGCTGGCTTCTTCATGGATGGGATATACCCATGCGCCGTTGGGGTCGTTTCGGTTGGTGGTAACTTCAACCAGGGTGATCTTGCCGAGCAGCTTATTTTCAATTGCTTCCCTGGCTTTGTAATAGCTTTCGGTTTGCCTTCCCTGGTGTCCGAGCTGGAAAACCACATCTTTGTTCTTTACAGCTTCCCTTAATGTATAAGTTTCTTCAACTGTCCAGGTCATGGGTTTTTCAAGGTAGATGTGTTTACCGGCCATGGCAGCCTCAATGGCCATCGGCCCGTGCCAGTGATCGGGGGTGGCAATGATCACCGCATCAATATCGCCGGCATGAATTAAGTCTTTATAATGCCGGTATCGTTTCGGAACAGGTCCCGTTTCTCCACCGCTACCCTTGCGGGAAATATTGGCACCGGCCTCCTGTGCCATCCTGCCATAGGGTTCGAAGATATCGCAAACCCCATTGACAACCAAATTCAGGTCCTCCTGTTCCAGGTAATCTCTATAGCGTTTATCGGCGCTGTTTTGCAAAGCCGAGCGCTTCCAGTCGTCGATCAGCCGGGGATGGGCAAAACCGGCGGCACGAAGCAGGTGTTTTCCCCTGCCTCCGAAACCGATTATTCCCAGCCGGATTTGTTTTTCGGATGATGCTGTTTCCGGAAAATCCGGAGCTGTGGCTTTCAGCCTGATCTCGTCAAGTATATTATTCCTGAGATAGTTTTCATAGCTGCGCCGTTTAAACCATGCGTAGGTAAAAAGCCCCAGCACGGGTACAGTGGCCAGGCCTTTTAACAGATCTCTTCTTTTCATTTCCTCTTCTTTATAAATCGGTCGATGCCAATGAACCTGCTGCTTGGGAAAACAAACAATATGGCCAGGGCGAACATTTCGATCAGGGTTTTATTGATGATAAGATAGTTTCCCTCAACGGGAATATCATATTTCAATCCGGTAAAGGGCGGATGCGAAAGGTAATAAAATGCAAGCATGATCATGCCGAAAACACATGCCGGTCGGGCCATCAGCCCAAGTATCAGACCCATGCCAACCAGGATAAGCCCCCAGGTATTCAGCAGGTCAACGGTATTTAGCAGCACCGGGTCTGATGCAAGTGAGAAAAAGAACGACTTCAGGAAGCCACCGGAGTCGAGCAGGTAGTTCATGCTGCTCCAATTCGGGTTGACGAGCTTGACCAGTCCTTCATAAAGGAAATGCCATCCGATGGCCACCCTGAGAATAACCAGCCAGCCCAATTGGGCTTTAGTGTATTTCATCATTTACATTATTGATTTCGCGAATGTAGATATCTTTCCAGCGGATCCTGACATCACCCCCGTCATGGATCTGAAGAGCCACCGAACCGGTCCCTGAACCAAATTTTTCATCGCGGAGGTCGGTCATGAGCTGCCCGTTGAGCCAGGTCATGATCCGGTCACCTTCAGCACGTATGATCAGGTCGTTCCATTCGCCTTCGTTCAGGATGTTCTCTTTTTCCCCGGGGATCTCGTAAAGCCATCCCCTTCCATATGATTCGTAGATGCCTCCGGTATTCTGGCCTAGCGGGGCGACTTCCACCTGCCATCCGCTTACCCGTGTTCCTTCAACGGATGATCTGACAAATACGCCAGAATTACCATTCGATTCCTGAAGGAACATCAGCCGCAGCACAAAATCCCGGTATTCCCGGGTGGTGGCAAGATAGCCATATCCCTTATCTTCACCGCTTTCACAAACCAGTTCACCCTTATCGACATACCATTTTTCGGTACCGTGAATGACCCATCCGTCCAGGTTACTTCCATTGAATAAAGGAATTCCCGGTTCAGTCAGGTCGCGGATCATAATATTCCTGAAAGCGATCATGCTCCCATGGTCCTGAAGTCCGATGTGCCCCCTGATTGCCTGGCCGTATGCGGGATAATCCTTCCATTTTGAATCGGCTACCAATGCTTTCCATTCATCATCCCATAAACGGTATTCAACAAGGATGGCCTCATTGAGAAAATGCGTGACCGTGCCGTCTTTTACACGGATTCCCGAAGTATTCCAATTTCCGGCGGGATACAGGATTTTTTGTTTGGTATCTGCCGGATGCAAACCATAATTGGCAGCGGTTTGCTGCCAGTCTTCGAGCGGATGGGGAAATCCCTCATCATCGATCAGCTGATATTCCGGGCCGCTTGCGTATGTGGTGGGATTGTCCCCTTCGATTACATGAAAAAAGATGCCGCTGTTTCCGCCGGGAGAAATATTCCATTCGAGCCGGAGTTCGAAATCTTCAAATTCCTGTCGCGAGATGATGTCTCCGGAAAGATCATTTCCGGTGCCGGAGGTTATCAGCATGCTATCCTGAATAAACCAGTTTCCGGGCAGGTCGGTTTGTTTAAATCCCCGCCACTGATCTGTATGGCCGCCGTCGAAAAGCACGATCCATTCCGGATGATCATCATCATAATTATCCTTAGCCTCGCCAGGTAAGGGAGATTTACATGCAGGGAAAATAAATAAAAGTATTCCGGCAAGGATGCCGGACAGTAAAAGATATTGCTGTTTTTGTGGTTTCATTTCTATTGAGGTTATAAGTGGGTAAAATTATAAAACATGTTTTCGAAAACAAAGAATTAACTTGTTTTGCCGAAATTTCAGCCTTATGAAATGCCGGATAACGGGAAGAGAAACATTACGGCCTTTTAAAATACAGGTGTCAATTTCCTTGCAAAATAATTTCTACAACCATAATAAATTATAATCGGAGTTGACCCTTAAGTAAAAATTCATTAATTTTATGGCAACGGAAATACTAACCAACCCCAAAAGCCATGAAAAAAACTTTACGCATTGTAATGGCGATGTTTCTTTCGTCATTTCTTTTATCGGGCCCGTTAACAGCCCAAACGGTCCTTTGTGTCGATCGCGATTTCAGCGATTCGGCAGGTGTTTTTACCGATACCTGGCCCATGATCTCTGCAGCACTGGATGCGGCCGGGTATACATATGACTACCATGAAGTACTGGATCCCGGTGATAATGGACCGGATGCAACGGTCATGGGCGGCTATGATGTGGTAATATGGTTTACCGGCGAAGCGTGGACTGACGGACAAACCATGGGCCCCGACGACGAATTCAACCTGATGCTTTACATGACCCTGGCAAGCGGAAAACTGTTTTTAAATGCTCAGGATTACCTTTACGACTGGTATACTTCCTATGGTATCTTCAGCCCCGGGGAGTTTCCTTATGATATGCTCGGAATTGTAGAAGTGGTCCAGGATGTTTATAACATTCAGGATGACCCTGATACGGCGCGTTTTGAGGGAGTACCCGGTTCACTTGCCGAAGGTTTGAGTTTTCCGGTCAGGGATATATTTTCTATTCCGACCGAAGACGGCCTTTATGGCGACAGTATTGCCCAGCACATGGGCCATGACCTGCTTTCGGTTTCAGTTCCCTACGTTTCGCCGGGACCCGCGGCCATTCAATATGAAACCCCCGGATTTCGCACGGTTTTTACGACCATTGACATTGCAGCCATTACCGATACTGTTGCAAGGGATGTTTTTATGCACCGTATTGTCGACTGGCTGATGTACGGTGCAACGGGTGTAAGCGAATTTAACCCGGCCAATATTGAGTTGCTGGTCATGCCCAATCCCGTTCAGGATATTGTTAACATTGGCATGACAGAAACCATGATCGAACTGTTCATCTACAACAACCAGGGACAGCTTGTACGTCATGAAAGACCGGGCCGGAACAGCATCCGCATGGATCTGGGAGACCTCAGTCCCGGGATGTATGTTGTAAAGGTTCAAACAACCCGGGGGATGCTTACGGAAAAGATTCTTAAACGCTGATAATATTCGGAACAATGAAGATATGTGTTAAATTGTCGAAAGTTTTCGGCATGCTGTTTGGCCTGCTGGCAGGGATATTGGTGCTCTTTGGTGTGATCGGTTTCCTGAGGTGGATATTTTGTGAGGCAGCATTCCTTAATGTGGCCAACTATTGGAACTTTCTCTATGCTTCGGTTCCTTTCAGCCTGCTGGCTATTTGCTGTATGCTGTATGTAATGGCAGGCAGCGATAAGGGCTGAGCAGGGCTTGCCCGAAAGCAAAAACCGCCTGGCTTGCTGGCCGGGCAGGATGTGAATGATTTAACCCCTTAATTATTAGGGATAGCCGGATATTTTCTTCCGGTTATCCTTATTTTTTCTAGAAGGAAGAATTTTTATGCGGGATTTATCCTGAAAATTCTTATGCCTACATTTGTCAAAAATAAAATACGGTATCATCATGTCAACAAAACGATTGATCTTTGCCTCTTTGGCTGTTTTAGCCCTGGTAACGGCCTTGATATTGAATGATTTATTTCGTAATTCTGATCAAAGGGCGCATTATGAAGAAAAGCTACTGGCAGAATTCAGAAAATTACCAAAGGAGGATTTTACGGAGGTAAAAGGCGAAAAGGCTCCGGACAGACCCGACCTGGCAGCGGTTCAAAATTATTTCAGTACAATGGATCCGGCTTTGGGAAGAGTGCCTTCGGGGCGCCTGGTTAAAGCATGGGAACAAATGCAGACAATGCAGCATATGAAAGAAACGGGGGGCAACAATTTGTTCTGGACTTCAGGCGGAGCCAATATGGGGGGCAGAACCCGCGCCCTTATGTATGATCCGAATGATCCCCAGGGGAACAAGGTGTGGGCAGGCGCCGTGACCGGAGGTTTGTGGTATAATGAAGACATTACCGACGATATGAGTTCATGGATACCGCTTGGTGATTTTTGGTCAAACCTATCCGTTAGCTGCATTGTCAGCGATCCAAATGATTCACAGGTCTTTTACCTCGGAACAGGCGAAGCGGAAACAGCCCGGATCATCTACCGCGAATCATCGGGTATCGGTATTGGCATTATGAAATCCACTGACGGAGGCCAGAGCTGGGAACTCCTCCCCTCAACATCTTCATTTCAGTTTATTACCGATATAGCCATAAGGGATGAGGATGGTGTCAGCGTGATCTATGCAGGTGTTGCATCGGGGTTTTACAAGGGGACGACACACCAGAGCGAACCATCCGACGGCTTGTTCCGCTCAACCGACGGCGGCTTGAACTGGGAACAGGTGCTGCCGGATATGCCGGGCTTTGAACAACCTTATGCGGTTTCAAATATCCTTATACAGGGTAATGGGCGGATTTTTGTCGGCAGCATGGAAACTCCCGGACTGGAAGGTGGAGGCACCATCTTGTGGTCGGATGACGGCACAGCAGGCACGTGGACGGTTTATGAAGATGTTAAAACCATGATCGAAAACCAGGTTTATGAGAACATCCCCGGCCGGGTTATCCTGGCTGGATCTCCTTCGGACCCGGCGATTGTTTATGCTCTTTTTTCCGTTGGCTATGATGATGGCTTCGTTTATTATAAGGGAAGATATGTCTTTAAAACGACTGATGCCGGATTGAACTGGCAGGCAGTGAACCTTCCCGATCAGGATTATGCAACCTTGTCGTGGCATGCCCTTACGGCTGCCGTTAATCCTGTCGATCCGGAACATGTTTGGGTTGGCGGACTGGATGTGTGGTCGTCATTCAATGCCGGTAACAGCTGGATTCACCAGTCCGACTGGTCGCTGATGTACTGGGGAGGAGGCGATGATTACGTTCATGCTGATCAGCATCTGCAATTGTACAAAGAAGGCTCGGTCGATGAAATGTTGTTTGGCACCGACGGAGGTGTTTTTTATACCGCCAATGCTTCTTCAACGAATCCTGTTTTTGAGGAAAAAAACAAAGGATACAACAGCCTTCAGTTCTATACCTGTGCCATTTCACCCATTGCCGGCGATGACCGGTATATCGGGGGACTCCAGGATAACGGGACCTTGTATTACCAGGGAAGCCCGCTCGATATTAATGATATGATCGATGGCGGCGACGGTGCGGGTTGTTTCTGGGATGTTGATGAACCGGAGATCTTCATCACTTCCTACTATTATAACAGGTATACGGTTTTTGTGAATGGCTCCCCCTATCAGAGTGCGGGTCAGTATAGCGGCACCTTCATATGCCCGGCCGATTATGACTATAAAACCAACAGGTTGTATGCCAATGCCTGCAGTTTTTTCGGATACAGGGCCGATCAGTTACTGCGGGTGAGCGGTTTGCCGAATGCTTCCTATGAGGCATTTATTGCATTGGGAACCGGCTCCACAACACCTTTTACGCATGTAAAATACTCGCCCCATTCACCTCAGAATACAAGCACCCTCTTTATAGGCGGCCAGAGCGGCAGGTTGTTCAGGGTTGCAAATGCACAGGCTGCCCCGCAGGTTTTCGAGATCACGGGAACGGATTTTCCCATGGCTGCCATTTCCTGCGTTGCCATTGGTGGTTCGGAAGATACTTTACTTGTCACTTTTTCAAATTATGGTGTTTCTTCGGTATGGCAAACATATGACGGAGGCGACAACTGGATGGAAGTGCAGGGCAACCTGCCCGACATGCCCGTACGTTATGCCCTGTATCATCCGGATGATGCCAAACAGGCCATGCTGGCCACCGAATTGGGGATATGGACCTGCAACCACCTGCATCTTGAAAATCCGCAATGGGGACCCGATATCGATGGCATGGCCAATGTCAGGGTAGATATGCTGCAGCTGAGAGAAGCCGACCTTACCGTACTGGCCGCCACACACGGACGGGGACTCTTTACGGCAACCTGGACCTCAAACCCCTGGGTATCGGTAAATGAAATGACCCTGACAGAAGCGATCAGCGTTTGGCCCAACCCCTTTGGCAACGATATAAACGTATCCCTGAGCCGGGAAGTCCCTGGATCATCCCTGCATGTCAGCATCAGCGATATAAACGGAAAAACGATCATTCGCAGGGAAATGGACAGTCAAACGAAAAGCATGAAAATTAGTACCGGGAACCTGGCATCCGGTGTTTACATGCTGCGTATCGACAATGGTAATACAGTTGCTGTAAAGAAAATCATCCGGGAATAAAAAAGGCTGTCATGCAACGACATGACAGCCTGTATTTTTTATAAAAAAGCCGCTTAGTTTATCGACTTTTCAATTACGGCGCTGGCTTCGGCATTGACCTTGGCTGCTTTTTTGGCGGCCGGTCGTTTTACGATGGTCATTTCATCGATCAGGTTTTGAGCACCGGCCATCTTATCGATAATGAACAGCACATAACGGATGTCTACGTTGATGGTACGCTGCAGTTCCGGTTCAAAGGCGATATCGCCGCTCATGGCCTCCCAGTTGCCGTCGAAGGCAATACCGATTAATTCCCCGTTGGCATTGATAACGGGGCTTCCCGAATTACCGCCGGTGATATCGTTGGTAGTAAGAAAACAAACCACCAATCTCTTTTCACCGTTGATAACGCTTCCATAGCGCCCATAATCCTTCTCATTATAGAGGCTTTTCAGTTTTTCTTCAACAATGAATTCGTCATTGTCCGGATCTTCCTTTTCCATCACACCTTCCAGGGTGGTATAATAATCATAGAAAACAGCGTCGGCGGCAATATAGTCCTGTACCGTTCCATAAGTCATCCGCATGCTGGAATTGGCATCGGGGTAAAAGACTCTGCCGGGTTCCATTTCACGCAAACCGGCGATGAACAGGCGTTCGTATGCAGAAACTTGTGAGGTGGCCTGTCGGTAGTTCATCATAACCTTCCCCATGGCTTCACTGAATTCGCCTGCCAGTTTAAATGCCGGGTCTTTTTCCAGGGTTTTGGCTTTTGGTTTATTCAGAAAAGCCGTGATTTCATCCGGGCTATCGAAAATGGAATTGTTAAAAACATAATCAGCCATTTTTGAAAAGTCCCCTTTCATGTCTTCGGTAAGCTTTACAAAATATTCGGGTTGCCCGCTTACGGGGATATTCTTATAATAAACATTCATTAAGGCGGCAAAAGCATCGCGGTCGGCAAGGGCGTAATAGTTTTTAAAATGATCGTCCATACCGCCTTTTAACTGTTCGATGGTCTCGTTAATGATCTCTTCGTCGGCTTTTGATTTGAGTAATTCGAGAAGCTGTCCGTATTGGGAAGCATATGAGATGATCTCGGGCGAATTGGCAGCAAGCAGGGTATAGGCCAGCATCGGGAATTCGGCTGTGAGTGTTTCATAGCCTTCCTGAATGTTTTCAAGTACTTCACCGTATTTTTCGAGATTTTTTTCATCCAGATCCATCCAATCCCGGAAATTCTTTTCGATCATTTCTTTCTTTTCCTGAACTTTCAGGCGTTTCAGGCCTCTCGATTGCCCGATGAACAGCTTCCAGGCATTGGCCAGCCCGGCGTATTTGCTGGCGTACTGGATCTTTACGGCCTGGTCGGCATCCATATGTGTTTTCCAGGCCTGGAGTTGTGCGTTGAAAATACCGATCAGTACAGGAAGGAAAGCTTCAAGTTTGTATTCGATACCGAAAGAGGTCAAATAACGTTCCGTTCCGCCCGGATAGCCCCATATCATGGCAAAATCGCCTTTTTCATACCCGTCGAGCGATATGGGCAGGTGATGGGCCGGTTTTAGCGGAATGTTTTCCTCACTGTATTCGGCGGGCTCACCGTCGGGCCCGGTATAAACCCTGAAAATGGCAAAGTCGCCCGTATGACGGGGCCACATCCAGTTGTCGGTATCACCCCCGTATTTACCGATGGAAGAAGGCGGAGCGCCTGCCAGGCGAACGTCTTTGTATACCTTATAAACAAAGAGGTAATACTCATTTCCTCCGTAAAAAGATGATACTTTCGTACTGAAGCTGCCGTCCTCTTCCGCTCTCTTTTCAAGCCTGCCGGTGATCTTCCTTACAGCCGCCGACCGTTCTGATTCCGTGAGCGTGTCGGAAAGAAAGGGGATAATGCTGTCGGTTACGTCTTCCATTCTTACCAGGAAGGAAGCCGCAAGCCCTTCATTGGGCAGTTCTTCCTCAAGGCTCATGGCCCAGAAGCCATCCTTCAGGTAATCATGTTCAACGGTGCTGTGCGACTGTATTTTGTCGTAGGCACAGTGGTGGTTGGTAAATAATAATCCCTGTGGCGATACGATTTCCCCGGTGCAGAAGAAACCCCCGACCCCTCCGCCGGACAGGCCAACGATGGCATCTTTCAAACTGGAATTGTTGATGCTGTAAATCTCTTCAGCTGTCAGCCGGAGGCCCATTTCCTGCATATCGGTGTAATTCAGCCTTTCAACAAACATGGGAAGCCACATGCCCTCATCGGGTGGCTCAAACGACATGGCGCTGCCTATCAGCAGGGCCGAAAAGAGCGATAAAAATAATTTTTTCATGTTCATGATTGATTAAGTGTTTAAGAACTGGGGTTATTGTAAGCCTACTGTTTCCGGCCCCTGTGTGAAAACAATGTCGACCGGAATATCGGACTGATTGAGCCTGTCGAGGTCGTTTTGCAGCATGGGCGATATCATGGCCTTTTCTTCCACCCATTTTTTGGCAGCGTCATAATCGCCGGTTCCCTGGATAATAAGGATCTTCTGCATCAGGCTGACCATCGCTTCCTGCATTTTATCGAAGTTAACGGTATAGGTGCCGTCATCATTACGGGTAAAGGCATCCTTTTCATGAAAGTAATCGAAACGCATCATGTTGGCCTTTCCGTGGGAACTGGCTGCTCCGAAACGGCTGGAACGGAAAATGCCTGCAAAAAATATAACGTAATTATCCATGACCTCACCCTGTGTAAGCTCACCCAATTTATACAATTCGGTTACCAGGTATAATCCCATAATGTCGGCCTTGCTTTCTTCAATGGCCGAATATTGTTCTTTCAGTGCTTCCCGCACGGTTCCTGTGCCATTTACGGTATTTTTAATACCCATGGCGTGCCCGACTTCATGGAACATGGTGTTTTCGAAAAATGCATTAAAAGTAATGTATTGCCTTTGAGCAGGATCGATGAGCATATCGGCGATCGGTACCAGGATCTTGTCGAACTTGGCTTTCATGGAGTTCTTTAACTGCAGTTTTCGTGAACCGTAACGTAAATGCACTTCCTCATCGTTGGGCAGGTTAATGGCAATGGTTTTGCTCCCGGCATTGCAGTCGCCCGCATAATAGATCGCATCGTAGGCATTCATATCCGCATCGATTCCCGGAACATCCTGCTTATAGATCTCGTCAACGGGAAGTCCTTTCTGAAGGTCAGGCAGCATGACTGCAAATTTTTCGAGTTTTTTACTCCATTCAATATCCTTGATCAGGATAAATGCTTCGTAGGCGGCTTTGTAACCAAATAATGCATCTTCATAGTTTTCAATTGCCCCGACCACAAAGTCGATGTTGGCATCCTTCATTTCCATCCAGGCAAAATCACTGGGTTGGTAGTCATCGGTTATGAGGGCTTCGGCACGTAATTCGAGGTATTTTTTCAATCCGGGTTGTTCGGCAAGTGCTGCAGCATCTTTCAGTAAACCGGATGCCTTTTTGAGTTGTCCGGCATAGGCTTGATGGTACCATACTGATTTCAGCGATCCGTTTTCGTCGCGACGGATCAGGGTATAAAGGCTGTTTTTATCAGGGTTGTCGAAAGCTTCAAATTCTTCCCTGCTCATGTCGGCCGGGTAAAAATTGGCTCCTTTGGGCTTTTCTTCAATGCCGGCAATAAAGGGTTTGTTATTGTTCAGCCGGTCCCAGGGGCCATAATTGATCATGGCAAATTTGCGGGTGTTTTCGTCCGTTATGTTGTCGAGAAATGCATTTTTCCCGCCAATGGCCTGCTTCCAGAAAAGCTCATCCATGATGCCGGCTGCTTCATAAAGGATGGAAATGATTTTTATTTCATTTTCCGAAAGATGGGAAAGGTCGGCCGTTAGTGTAAAGGGAGCATAAATGGCAAGCCTTTCTGCAACATATTCGTTTGAAACGGGCTCAAATGATTCCCCTGCAGGGATGATCGTTATATGATCTGCAGTTGCCTCATGCGAACTTTGTTGCATACAGGATGCGAGGATCATGATTGCTGTGAACGAAAAAATTGTAAGGAATGTTTTGGTTTTCATGACTGTGTTTTAAGGGATTTCTGATTGCCGCGAAATTAAGAATATTTCTTAACAAGCAGAATTGGTTTCATCCTTTTCGTTGATTATGAAAAGTTTGAACGCTTAAATAATGTGAATATTTTCCTGATTTTGTTATGGGAAACCCCTCTTACAATCCAAAAATCACCCTTGTTGCGTTTTCCGGGAAAGCCATGACCCTGTCAGAATTGGACAAAATGGGTCCTGAATCATTCTGCTGCCATGGTTTAATATAAGATAGTGTCTGGCAAATAAAATAATGACAGGCATGGCAATATCCCGTTCATGGGGAAATTAGCAGGGGGAAACGCCTTGTATTATTTCGCTTTTCCCTGTTAATCCAGGGCAAACTTGATGGGGAGGTTAAACCTGACCCTGACGGCTTGCCCCCTTTGCTTGCCGGGCGTCCATGGCGGCATGGATTCAACCACGCGTATGGCTTCTTCATCGCAACCGTGGCCAATGCCACGCAGTATTTCTATGTTGCTGATGCTACCGTCTTTTTCAACCACAAAACTGATGAAGACCCTGCCGGTGGTACCGTTTTTCTTTGCTTCTTCGGGATATTTAATGTTTTCGCCGAGAAAAGCATACATGGCATCAAGGCCTCCCGGATAGACCGGCATTTCATCAACCACTGTAAATACCGGTGTTTCTTCTTCTTGTGGAACAACCGGGGGTAGTTCTTCCGGAACGGTTTCATTAATAACGGTTTCCGGTGTGCCTGGCGGTATGGGATTTTCTGCCTGTTGTGAATGATCATTACCGGTACATGCTATGAGCAACATCATGCCCGATACCAGGGGAATGGCCAAAATCAGTTTGATCCCGGCCAGGCTTTTTGATTTCTTTTTGTACATCATGGTGAACCTCCTTTTTAATAATGATTTACTGAAGTGATTGGTCAGGTCCGAAACCTGAATGCCTGTGCTTTGCCTGAAAAGCATCGCAGAGTATATTTTTATGTCTGCCCCGCTGTGAATGACCCCCTCGTCGGCCAGGAATTCGTGCAGGCCCCTGAAGGCGTGGCGCAACATCCAGATAAATGGGTTGAACCAATGGATGACAGCCAGTATTTCAAGCAATATCAGGTCAAGGCTGTGCCATTGCCTGGCATGGACCTGCTCGTGCGCCATGATGTCCCTGGCCTCGGAAGAGTTGAACCCCGTGGCATTTATGAAGATCAGGTTGAAAAACGAAAAGGGAGCGTAAGCCCTGTCTGTATGAACGAAATACGCGCCATCCTTCCGGGTCACTCCAAAGCGTTTTACTAAGCGGAATATCTGGAAAAGGCGGAAAAGAAAACGCAGACCAAAGAATGTAAGGCCGCTCAGGTATACGGCCATTATTGCATCAAAGGTTGCCGGATTGCTGCTGATCGTTGCCCTCACATAAGTGCCGCCTATGATCAGCGGTTCCAGCATGATGGTTGAGCTTTCCTCGTATTGGGTGAATAATTCAGGGAGGTTGATAAATGGGATAACCGCCGATATCAGCAATGCTGCCAAAAGGAACGTACGGTTGGCTGTGTAAAAAGTTTCCTTTCTGAGAAAAAGGCTGTAGGCCAGGTATATGATGGCGATACATGCCGACGATTGCAAGAGGGCGGTGAACATTTCATTCATTTTCTTTGATTTTTTTGCGGATGATCTCTTCGGCCATGGCTTGTTTCAACTCTTCCAGTTCCCTGATGTCAAAATTGTTGTCGCTTGTCAGGAACGATACCATTTCGCGGTACGAATTCCCGAAGTAGTTTTTCAGGAAAAGCCCGAAATATGATTTGGTATATTCCCTTTTCGAAACCAGCGGATAATATTCGTGTGATTTCCCGTAAACACGATAACCTACAAAACCCTTTTTTTCAAGTATCCGCACAATGGTCGATACGGTATTGTATGCCGGTTTCGGATCCGGTAATTTTTCAAGAATGTCCCTGATAAATCCCCTGTTGATCTTCCAGAGTATTTGCATGATCTCTTCTTCGGCCCTGGTGAGTTCTTTCATGGTTGTTGTGCTGGTTTACTGTTATATAACTATGAAATTAGTTGATTGGGTGAAAAAAAATATATTTATTATACGATTTCTCTCCATACTTCCCTGCAAATATACAACTAAAAATGTAGTTATACAACTAAAAAAGCAGTTTATTTGTTAAAATCAATTTTTTTTTAAAAGAACGGCGTTTTCCTTGATTATTTAAATACAAAAAGCGTTCCGTAATGAACGCATATCAATTCCGGGGCCGCAGAACATTAATTTTTTTAAATTTACCGGCTGCTAGCGAAACATTGCCTTGTTTGCGGCGTTTTAAATGGCAGGCATGCAAATATCAGCTTCATGAATTATTATTCCAGGAAGAGAAGGTGGAAATGGATACTGTTCGCCATTGCGGTGATCATCGTAACGGCATCCTTGTGGTATTCCAATATACTGGTAAATAAAATATCCAGGTCTGAAAGGGAAAATGTAAGGATATGGGCCGATGCACTTCAGCGAAAAGCGAACCTGGTATCATATACCGAACGTTTTTTTAATCAGATCGGGGAAGAGGAAAGGAAACGTGCAGAAATACTCGCCGATGCCTCAAAAAACATGATGAGTGAGGTTAATTCCGATGTTCTGGATATTTATTACAAGATCATCACGGGCAACACCACCATACCGGTGATCATGACTACGGATACCGACAGTATCATCCATGCAAGGAATGTGGAGGATACGGTTTATCGCTGCGATGTTCTCGAAGGTGAGCTGAAAAGGGAATTTTCTGTGTATAATCCCATACGCATTGAATATCTTCCGGGTGAGTTCCAGGTCCTGTATTTCAAGGAATCAAAGATATATACCGAATTGCGTCAGGTACTTGAAGACCTGAACGAGTCTTTCTTGTCGGAAGTGGTGGAAAACGCCGTATCGGTTCCCGTTATCATTACCGACAGCACACGTACGAAAATACTCGTTTCCGGAAATCTCGAGGAAGATTTACCGGATGATTCGCTGAATATTCAAAAAGCGCTGATGAAAATGGCCGCAGAAAATGATCCCATCGAAATTACCCTGGCGGGAAAGGACAGGCGGTTCATCTTTTACAAAAGCTCTGCCATACAGGGGCAGATGCGGGTGTATCCTTATGTACAGTTTGGGGTGATCGGCCTCTTTCTTCTGATCGCTTATTTTTTATTCAGCATTTCGAGAAGGTCGGAGCAGGACAGGGTTTGGGTTGGCATGTCGAAAGAAACCGCCCATCAGCTTGGTACGCCACTCTCTTCCGTTATTGCCTGGCTTGAACTCCTGAAACTGAAAGGTATTGAGGATGAAGCCCTGGATGAGATCAAGAAGGACATTGACCGGCTCGAAAACATCACCGACCGTTTTTCCAAGATCGGCTCGCCCCCCAGCCTCGACCCCATCAATATTGTTGATATTGTCCATAACGCAACGGAATACCTTAAGTCACGTGTTTCAAGGAAAATCAATTTCAACATCAGGGTTCACGACAACAGACCACTTATTGTTCCGGTAAACGCCCATTTATTTGGCTGGGTGATCGAGAACCTTGTTAAAAACGCCATCGATGCCATGCAGGGGCACGGAACCATCACCATATCCCTGCATGATGAAAAAAATACCGTTGTTATCGATATCAGTGATACCGGAAAAGGAATTCCCAAGTCATTGTTCAAGGCCATTTTTTATCCCGGTTATACCAGCAAAAAGCGGGGTTGGGGACTGGGATTGTCCCTGTCGAAAAGAATTATCAGGGATTATCACAGGGGAAGGATCTTTGTTAAGCATTCACATCCCAATCAGGACACGACTTTCAGGATCATATTGAAAAAAACCGTTTAAAAGGGAAAGTCTTCCTGTTGACCGGGCTGTTCCAGTTTTTTGATAATGGGTTTTTCGGCTGTGAGGTGAATGGGATTTCCCTCAACATAGATGGATTTCGGGTCGGTCGGGCAGGCATATTCACAGGCGCCGCAACCTACACAGATATCGGGATCTACTTCGGGCAGGAAGAGATTTCCGCGAAAAGGCCTCATGTAAACCGCTTTTGTAGGACAGTGTTCTGAACACGCTCCGCAATCGGTGTTATCAGTGAAAACAACGCAGTTCTGTTTAATGAAAATAACCTTTCCGAGCTGTAAAACATGTTTTTCTTCCGCTTTCAGCGGCCGGAGCGCTCCCGTCGGACAAACTTCCGAGCAAATGACACAATCGAAATTGCAATAGCTTGCATGGTAATCCATCCGGGGCTGCATAATTCCCGCCAGGCCATATTCCAGGAATGAAGGCCGGATAACATGAGTGGGGCAGGCATTAACACATAAATGGCAGGCCGTGCAACTGCCGTTGAAGTGGTCAAAACTGATCGATCCGGGGGGAGAAACCGGATATTCTTTATTTACCGGAAGAGGCTGGTTGGACCTTCTGCGTCCATATCCTCTGCCTTGTGCCAGCATCGACATTCCGGCCAGCGAAGCCATGGCGGTTAAACTTCCCCTGATGAGATCGCGCCTTTTATCATCGTATGTCGTGATAACGGCCTTTTCGCTTTTACCGGGCCTGCCGAAGATCACGCCATTATCGGGGCATGAAGAGAGGCAATTCAGGCAGCCTACGCAGCGTGAAAAATCTACGGATTTGTTTTTTACATCAATGCAGCCGGCCTTGCAAACGGCCGAACATTTTCCGCAGGATGTGCACAATGTACGGTTCAGGTATATCTTAAAAATGGAAAACCGTGAAAGCCAGCCCAGCAGGGCGCCGACCGGACATAGGGTATTGCAGAACAGGCGTCCGTATTTAAACGACAAATACAGGATCAGCAGTAAGATCAGGATTGACCACAGAAGCGACAGCCAGTGGTGCATTCCCGGTTCCACCCGGTAAAGTGAATAAATGCTCATTGATTCGAGCATACTGGTAGCGGAATTGTTCAAAAACAATAAAACCGGCCTGAAGAGATTGGTGGCGATCCTTCCGAAATTACTGTACGGGTCCAGCAACAACAAGGGAAAGACCAATCCTGCGATAAACAGAAGAATAGAGAGGATCAGGATGATATACCGGAGATAATTGAAGCTTCGCTGATAGCTGAACCTTTTTTTTCGTGTAAGTTTTCTTTTTATCCGGATAATGACATCCTGGAAAGTGCCGAGCGGGCAAATCGTTGAACAGTATATACGGCCTGCAAACAGGTTCAGGAGGATAATGAAAATAAAGCCGGCAGCGCCTATGCCTGCAAATTTCAGAAAACTGAGCAGGGAAGGAACGAATTGCAGGTAAAGGACAGAGCGGATGACCCGGCCCGAAAAGGCGTTGGTAAAATCAATGAAGAAAAAAGTGATCAGAATCAGAAATCCCAGCGAAATGATCACCCTGCCCCATTTCAGGATTTTAAAATTCATGCTTACAGAATGATCCTTTTTATATTCAATTCGGAAAGGTTTTTATTGCCGATGCCCATTTCGTGGGCAATATCAATATAGGGAATGTCTTCGGGTTCCATGCCGAAAAGCTTGGTGGCTGCGGCATCCACTGCTACAATGTCAGCGGAAACAAGCAGGGAATCGAGCATGATCACGTCTTCCACTGAAACACCCCTGGGGCCGTTCCTTTTCATTACCCTGAAAGCGTCAACGACATTCAGGTCGGGCTTGCGGTGTAAGGTATAGTCGGCGATACACTGGTGCAGGTCATTCTTGTGCCACCAGCGCCTGTCCCAGACCACACCCATCAGGTTTTTCATGGCAATGGTCAGCTTGGCAGAGCCATGATGCTTCAGCACGGGAACATTGATATACACGTCGGTATCGAGGATTAACTGATGCACCTTGGTTTCCCTGAGGCTTTTACCGGCCGGGATACTTACATTTTTGTAGTATGATTCGCTGTTTCCCGGAACGATGGTGCCGCCGGCTTTTTTTACTTCTTCCTCGATGCCGCTGTTCACATAGCATTTCTTCCATTCGTCGCAGGTATTGTCAAAAACGCTTACTGAGCGGGCTCCTGCGTCAAAACACCTTTTCACGATCCGCCCGATGAGCTGGGGGTTGGTGTTGGCGGCCCGTTCGGGTACCGTATCCCATCCGATGTTGGGCTTAACAACAACCGTTTGCCCGGGTTTGACAAATCGGCCCATGCCGCCCATCGCCTCCATGGCAAGGTCGAACATGCTGGCCGGATCGGAACCTTTCACTGCCACCAGGTCAAAATCACCATCTTCAGTTGCCGCCGGGTTGCCTGCCAGACGGCCAATACCACCAAGGGTTAAACCGGTTCCTGCCAGAATGCCGGCACCCAGTCCCCTGACAATAAAATCCCTTCTTTTCATATGATGTTGAATATTAGTTTGCCATAAAAATACGATGAAAATATCATTCATATTGTGATCAATAGCTTATTCTTTCTTATTTAAATCGGTTTTAATAAATTCAGAATGAAATAACAGAACAAAAAAAGATACGGGATCTGCGTTCAAAAAGCAACCCGACTCTTTTAACCGTCCCGGTTATTATTTATTTGCATTTATTGGCGGGCTTGCGTTTAATAAAGGCATATTGGCTGAATAAAGACTATTTTTGCACACAGGATCAACCAAATGGCCGGTGTTTATATCCATATCCCCTTTTGTCGCAGCAGATGCCATTATTGTAATTTTTATTCAACGGTTTCGGAAAGGTACAGGCAGGATTTCATACGAGCTCTGTTGGATGAAATATCCTTGAAAAAGGATTATTTGGGCTCACAGCGGATCGACAGTATCTACTTTGGCGGAGGAACGCCCTCCTTGCTTGCAGCGGATGAGATCAGCCTGATCATTGACCGGATCGCTGCAATGTTCAGTTTGAGCCACGAAGCGGAGATCACCCTTGAGGCGAATCCCGACGATGTGAACAGGGACTGGTCAAAAGGGTTGAGGCAAACCGCCGTTAACAGGATTAGCCTGGGCGTACAATCATTTTTCGATGATGACCTGCTTTACCTCCATCGCCGGCACAGTGGTGCCGGCGCCAGGAATGCCATCGGTATTCTTCAGGAAGAGCAATTCGATAACCTTACCATTGACCTGATCTATGGCATCCCGACATTGGGAATGAAGAGGTGGAAAAAAAACCTCGAGACTTTCATGTCCTTCGGGTTGAAGCATCTTTCGGCCTATGCGCTGACCGTTGAACCACAGACAGCCCTGTACCGGTTCATTGAAAAGGGAAAAATCAAGGCTCCTGAAGAGGAAAGCAGTATCGCCCACTTTTCTTTTCTTCTGGAATTTATGGAAGATATGGGGTTTGTTCATTATGAGATATCCAATTTTGCAAAAGACGGAAAAATTTCACGGCATAATTGCCTCTACTGGACCGGTCAGCATTATCTTGGCCTGGGACCTTCGGCGCATTCCTATAACGGGCGCAGCAGAAGCTGGAACATTTCTTCGGTAAAGGATTGGGTGAAGCCGGACCAGCAATACAAAGAAACTTTTGAAGAAGAGATACTCAGCACGGAGCAGCGGTTTAATGAATATGTAATGACCTCGCTGAGAACGATGTGGGGATGTAACCTGGAAATTGTCAGGCAACAATTCGGTGAAAAATTTGAAAAGCAATTGCTTAAAAATGCACAGAGATATTTGAAAGAAGAAAAACTGGAAAAACGAAACGAGGTGCTTTACCTGACCAGGTCTGGTAAGCTCTTTGCCGATGGTATAGCTTCGGATTTATTCAACTGATCAGCTTTTCCTTGTCTTGCAGGTATTTATGCCAATCAGGCTGTAAAGTCCGCAAAAACCAAGCAGGGACGTAATCAGGAACATTCCCGCAACAATGGCTAATATAATGGCTGCCGCTCCGGTCAGCACCTTGGTTATGATCAACACCGCAACAATAACGGCCAGCAGTATGCGCAATACTTTGTCAACAGTTCCTATATTCTTTATCATGACTGTAATTTTTTCATACAAACAAATCCGACAGTGATTGGTTCATATTTTTGCCGGCAGGGTTGGGTTTAGCCTGAACCGCAGAAAAACCGGATGGTGGTCGGAATAGCTGAATTCGTCATAAAGGGTCCTGATTTCAAGTATTTCGATATTTGGAGAGGCAATATAAAAATCGATGATGGTGGTTGGGGTCTTGCCTTTTATATAGGGTGCGGAAACATCGCGGTTGGTTGGAAAATCCGGGTCGAAAGCGATATGCCAGGAAGAGTCGAAAACAGATGATGCCGATAGCAGGGGGATGCTGAAAGCCTCATCGCCACTTAAAAAATCCCTGAAATCATCTTCATGGGGGTTCATATTCCAGTCGCCACCGGCCAATACATAATGCCCGTTCATCCATGCTGTTTTCATGAAATCCGAAACCGTTTCCAATTGTGCATTTCGCAGTTTGCCATCATCAAAAGCTGACAGATGCAGATTGATCACGACAAGAGAAACAGTTTGATTAACGGGTATTTTAGCGGCAAGGAAACAACGATCGGGCATAAATAGCCTGGTTGGCCATGCATAGTTTTCATCGAATACGATTTTTTCGGCTTCCGCAAGGGGCAATCGTGTAAAAAGGGAAAGACCGGAAACGACCCTGCCCATCGGCTGATGAACAGGTACCGGCACAAAGCGTGAATCATAGTTTTTAACAAAAATGCCCTGGTGGGAGCCAAGACCTGCAGCAATATCACGGTAATGGTTTTGATAATATGAACGTGTTGAAAAAGTATCAGTTTCCTGCAGCAGGATCAGGTCGATGTTGTTGAATTCCTCTATCTGCCTGAGGACGCCCGCGTAATATTTCTCATAGAGGTGTTCTGGCGGGATCACCATTTTGCCGCCATCATAAAAAAAATCGCTTTCCATGCCGAGGCCGGCATAGCCGATGTTCCAACTGAGCAATGAGAATGTGTCGCCCTGGATGAACGGTTGCTGTTCGTATGGCGGTAATCGAAGAACAGTGCGGTTTTCAGGGCGATAATCAAATATGCTGGTGGTTATCAGCAGACCGCTGAAATATGTCAGAACGGCCAGTATGATAAGGCCGATTGTTATTGGCAATAAAGTGATTCGTCGTTTCATATGAAATGATTATCATAAAAGTAGAGAATATTTTTTAATTTTATCGCGCAAATTAACCCGTGTAAACTATGGCCATTCTTGGTACGATTATAAAACGGGCCTACGAACTTCGTAGCATTCCCTTTGAAATCAGAAAGGCTAAAGATTGTAATAAGGCACAGGCAAGGGTTCTGAAAAAATTACTGACCAAGGCGCAAAACACTGCATTTGGGGAGCATTACGGTTTTCAGAAAATCTTAAAACAACAAGATTTCATCAGGGCCTTTCAAAAAAACGTACCCACATTCGATTATAACGCCATGTTCCGTAAATGGTGGTACAGGGCCCTGAATGGAGAGGGCTTTGTGAGCTGGCCGGGAAGGGTCAGGTATTTTGCCCTGACATCGGGAACTTCCGAATCATCCAGCAAGCATATACCGGTTACCGGGGATATGATCCGGGCCATCCGTCGTGTAAGCATCCGGCAGTTGGTAAGTACTGCGCGCTACAAGTTTCCCATAGAGTTTTATGAAAAGGGTATACTGATGATCGGCGGAAGCACCCATCTTGTGTTCAATGGTTCCTATTATGAAGGTGATCTATCGGGAATATCGGCCGGAAACATCCCTTTCTGGTTCCAGCATTTTTACAAGCCGGGCAAGAGGATATCGCGTGAGCGCAACTGGGAAACAAAACTCGAAGAGATCATCAAAAAGGCGCCGGATTGGGATATCGGCGTTATTGTTGGCGTACCCGCCTGGATACAGATCATTCTCGAGCGTATTATCGAAAGATATGAACTGAAGCATATTCATGAAATCTGGCCAAACCTGTCGGTATATGTTCACAGCGGAGTTTCGTTTGAACCCTACGAAAAAAACTTTAAGAAACTCTTTGGCAAGCCGGTTATCTATAACGAATCTTATCTTGCTTCGGAGGGTTATATTGCTTATCAGAGCAGCCTGGAAAGAAGGATCATGCAATTGGTTACCGATAACGGCCTGTTTTATGAGTTTGTTCCTTTTAACGAACAGAATTTCGATACCGAGGGGAATATGATTGATAATCCTGAAGCACTTCTGCTGAGCAAGGTTGATGAAAACCAGGAATATGCACTCCTTTTGTCGAGCTGTGCGGGAGCCTGGCGATACCTGATCGGGGATACCATAAAATTTGTGTCGAAGCAAAATTGTGAAATCATCATTACCGGGCGTACAAAGCATTTTCTGAGTTTATGCGGCGAACATCTTTCACAGGAAAACATGAACATGGCTGTAAAAATGCTTCAGGACGAATTTAACATCGAGATCAGAGAGTTTACGGTAGCCGGGTTCAGGTACGGAAGCATGTTCGCGCATAAATGGTACCTGGGTACCGATGATCAGATCGATCCGGAAGTAGCGATTGAAAAGATCGACGGCTACCTGAAAATTCTGAACGATGATTACCGTGTAGAAAGAATTGCGGCAGTTACCGATTTATTTATAGAAATATTGCCGCCTGCTGCATTTTCCAGGTGGATGAAGATACACAACAGGGAAGGGGGGGCCAATAAGTTTCCGCGCGTGCTCAAGGGCGAAAAATATGAGCAATGGGAAACTTACCTCAGGGAATATAAAAACAATGCTTAGATCATGATTACTCCTATTTGGGAAGGTTTAATCCTCGGGCTAACGCTTGCTTTCCTTTTCGGTTTCGGGCCGGCTCTTTTCGCATTGATCCAAACCAGTATTCACAGGGGCCTTTGGGCTGGTTTTCAGTTGGCTTTCGGTATTTTTCTGAGCGATGTGGCCCTGGTGGCGCTCTGCCTGCTCGGCGCCCTTCAGATTGTTAATGAAACACCCGAAAATCAATTGATTTTTGGAATTATCACGGGAGTAATACTGATCGCATTCGGCCTGGTTACCTTTACCAGGAAAGTACATATATCCGTCGAAAACAACGGGGAGCCCATCCGCAAACCCAACCCCGTAACATATGTGCTGAAAGGGTTTTTCCTCAATTTCACCAATCCTTTCGTCTGGCTCTTCTGGATACTCTGGGTTGCCACCATCACGGCCAATTACAAAGGCGAACCCCGGTCGGTTATCGCCCTTTTTTCCACAACCCTGCTGGTAATACTGGCTACCGATATGCTGAAATGTTTCGGGGCCTACAAGATCAAACAATATGTTACACCCCGTTTCATTCAGTGGATTAACCGCGTAGCCGGTGCCGGATTGGTTGCTTTTGGACTGTTCCTGCTGATCCGTGCCATGCTCGAATATCTGTAAATAATCGCGTATGATTGCATCTGCAGGAAAACGGCTGTTGCATTTCTTTGGCAATATCGATGACCGGTACATTTGAAACAAACAATAATGGCTTTCCGGACTGAAGGTTTTAATTTTTATCTTCATACTTTAAAAATGACTAAAAAACTTTAATATGGACATGAAAAAGAACTGGTGGATCCTAACGCTGAATGGCGTGCTGGCAATTGTTTTCGGCGGCCTCGCCCTCTTTGCCACAGAGGAACTGATCATTAGCCTGTCGAAATTCTTCGGGCTGCTTGTTTTAATAGGCGGCATTTTACTTTTACTGGGGGCCTTCGACCAGAAAAGGAAAAAGAAAAACTATAGCCTGATGTTTTTTGAGGGGGCAATTTCAGTCATTTTAGGTGGATTGATCATGATATTCCCCATGCAAACGGTCAGGCTCTTTCTGATCTTCATTGGGTTATGGGCCATGCTGTTGGGATTGTTCAAGATCTACGTGTCTATCGTGATGCGAAAGATCCTTGACTTTAATTTCGTACTGGCCCTGGGGGGGATCCTTCTTTTTGCCATAGGCCTGGTTTTATTGCTTGATCCTGCCTATGTTGCCGGGTTTTTAATGAAAGTGCTGGGCGCGATATTCGTTTTGATCGGGATTATTCTGATATATTTTTCATTTGCCGTGAAAAACGCTCAGGCACGTAAAGGGTAATGGGTTTTACTGCGCGTTTGTGCCTTCCGGATCCCCGAACTTAATGTCTTTGATATTGAGCTGCAGGGTTTTTTTCCCATTCCATTCGTTTTCCTCAATGTGATAACAGGCGCTGAAGGCTTCGCCTGATTTTATGCGGATGAAATGGTGACCCTGCTGAAAGGCTATGGCGGAAATGGGCAGGCAGGAAATATTCGGATGGACCGCTTCAAGTTTGAGGTGGTTTTTACCCACGATGCGGGCATTTCCCGTATCAACAATGTTTTGGGTAGCGAAAACGGGCGATAGGTTTCCGGGGCCAAAAGGGGCAAATTGCCGCAGAATGCGATAAAATTTGGCGTTAATATCTTTCAGGAGGATATCGCTGTCGATTTCAATTTCGGGGATCAGTTGATCGGTAGTTATGTGTTCGTTCACATAATTGCTGAAACAGTTTTTAAAATTTTCGAAATTCTCTTCTTTCAACGAAAGCCCTGCTGCATATTTATGGCCTCCGAAATGTTCAAGGCAGGCACTGCAGGCGTCCACGGCATCATAAATATCGAAATCCTTGATTGACCGGGCCGAGCCGGTGATCATCCCGTTAGAATAGGTTAACACGATGGTGGGCCGGTAATAGCTTTCGATGAGCCGCGAGGCAACAATTCCGATAACCCCTTTGTGCCAGGTGGGGTTGTAAATAACGGTGAAGCTGGCATTGCGCATTTCATCGTTTTCGCCTATCATGGCCAGTGCCTCGCTGGTTGCAGTCAGGTCCAGGTCCTTGCGCTGATCGTTCAGCTTATTGATCTCACGTGCAAATTCAAGGGCAAATTCAAAATTGTTCTCGATCAGCAACTGTACCGAATCCCGTGCACTCTTTATTCTTCCGGCGGCATTGATCCGGGGTCCCACCATAAAGACAAGGTCGCTGATGGTCAGTTCCCTGTTAAATAAGAATTCATGGCCTGTAGCGTTTACCTTAATGATATTGCTGACCTGCAGGATGGCTTCCAGACCGGGCCTGGGCGAGCTGTTGATCAGCTTGAGCCCATAGTAGGCAAGGATCCTGTTTTCCCCGGTAATGGGAACAATGTCGGATGCAATGCTTACCACCACCAGGTCCAGGTAAGAATAAAGCGCATCCATCGGCATCCCTGCTTTTTGTGAATATGCCTGAACAAGTTTGAAGCCAACACCACATCCCGACAATTCCTTGAAAGGATAATGACAATCATTCCTCTTCGGATCAAGAACCGCGCAGGCCAGGGGTATTTCATCGCCGGGACGGTGGTGGTCGCAGATGATGAAATCAAGCCCTTTTTCCAGGGCATAACGCGTTTTTTCAATGGCCTTGATACCGCAGTCGAGGATGATCATCAAAGAAAAACCCATTTCAACGGCAAAATCAATCCCCTGGTATGAAATGCCGTATCCTTCGGTATCCCTGTCGGGGATGTAAAAATCGATGTTATCGTAAAACCGTTTGAGGAACATGTAAATGAGTGCCACGGAAGTGGTTCCGTCAACATCATAATCGCCGTATACCAGTATTTTTTCCCCTTTGGCAATGGCAGTTGAAATCCGGTCCACAGCCTTGTCCATGTCCTTCATCAGGAACGGATCGTGGAGGTCTTCCAGTTTGGGCCTGAAATATGTTTTTGCATCATCAAAACCATATATGCCGCGCTGAACCAGAAGGTTAGACAGGCTGGGATGTATATTCAGTATTTCCGATAATTCCCGGATATGCTTTTCTGACCCTTGTTCTTTGTACACCCAGCGTTTTTCCATCATTATTCTTTCGTTGGTAAAGATACGCAATAAATTTTCAGCCTGTTTTGAATAGCCGTTTGTTTTTAGGAAGGCCGGTTCCTGTCTTTTTGCTCTTTGGCCTTTCAATCAAGCACATAATATTAAATCCGCTTAAATTTCTTTATACTCCCTTAATATTTTTTGGGGCCTTATTCATTAATACCAAAATAGCGAAAATGTCGCGCTTTTTCGGTAAAAATTTTTATGGTATTTACCGTGCTGAAATTCTTGATTGATGGGTTGTTGGGGTTTTAACCTATAGAATTTGCAAACGGTGTGCATCCTGCCTGATGAAGATAAAGAGCAAAATGGTAAAGGCCCATAAGGAGGATCCACCGTAACTGATGAATGGCAGGGGAATGCCGATTACCGGCAACAAGCCGATGGTCATGCCGATATTCACGAGTACATGGAAAAAGATAATGGATGCCACGCCATATCCGTAGATGCGGCTGAATTCCGATTTTTGCCGCTCCGCGAGTTTGATCAGCCTTAACAAAAGTACCATGAAAAGCCCGATCACAAAAACCGAGCCCAGGTAACCCCATTCCTCGCCAATGGTGCAGAAAATGAAGTCGGTATCCTGTTCTGGCACGAAATTAAATTTGGTTTGGGTTCCCTGCAAAAATCCTTTACCGGCAAACCCTCCGGAGCCAATGGCTATTTTCGACTGGTGAACATTATAACCGGCCCCGCGAAGATCCGCTTCTAAGCCGATGAGTACATGAATGCGTTTTTTCTGGTGTGGTTCGAGCATCTTGTCGAAAGCGTAGTCGACCGAATAAATATAAGCGGTGGCGATCAGAAATAAGGATATCAGTATCAGGATGTTTTTTTTGCTCTTGTTGATGAAGTATAAGAGGATGGCTTTAAGAACGGCCAGGCCGATGAAGATATAAAGGTTTTCGATAAGCAGGGCAAGCACGAACAATAAAGCCATGAAAATCCCGGTAAGCAGGATGCTGCCCGGCAGTCCTTCGCGGTATAAAACAAGGATCAGCGAAGCATATACCAGTGCGCTGCCGGTATCGTTCTGCATCAGTATCAGGAAGGCGGGAAGCAAAATAATAGCGAAAGCAATGATTCTGGTCCTGAAGCGGCTAAGGCTTACATTAAATGTGCTGAGGTATTTTGCGATGGCCAGACAGCTCGCAAATTTTGCAAATTCGGCAGGCTGTATGGCAATGCTGCCAAACTGGAACCACGAACGTGAACCGGCAATTTCGGTGCCAGCAAACAAAACCGCGGCCAGGCTGATCAGGCTCAGTCCGTAAATCAGGTAAGCAAAGGTGCTGAAAAACTTTGCATCGATCAAAATAACGACAAAGGCAATGACCAGTGAGGCCATGATCCATACCAGCTGTTTGCCGTAACGTTGAGAGAAATCAACCATACTGCTGTGGTCTTCGTTGTATACCGCCGCATAAATGTTAACCCAGCCGGTAAGTACAAGCAGGAGATAGATCAAAACGGTGATCCAGTCGATGTTTTGCAGTATACCGGTTCTTTCTCTCATTCGGTGGGGATTAGCTTTCCTTCTATCATGCGTTTTTCCAGGTTTATTCTTTTTACTTCCCCCATCAGGTATTTTTCGATCAATAATGTTGCTATGGGTGCTGCCCATGTCGAACCATAACCTGCGTTTTCCACGATCACCGAGAGGGCAATTTGGGGATCATCTTTCGGGGCAAAAGCGATGAACATGGAATGGTCTTCTCCATGCGGGTTTTCAACCGTACCGGTCTTACCACAGATCAATACAGATTCCAGTTTATGCCACCGGGCAGTACCGTGTTCACCTTCAAATACGTCAAGCATCGCTTCCGCAATGAATTCAAAATGATCCTTTCCCACGCTTGTTTCAACTTTGGTTGTAAAGTGCTCATCCTTCTTTTTTTCGTAACCGCTTGCTTTAAGAATGTGGGGTTTAAAGTAGTAACCCCGGTTGGCGATAACGGCAGCCAGGTTGGCAAGCTGTATGGGTGTTACCAGTATCTCCCCCTGACCGATAGACAGGGAACGGATGGTCATAGCACGCCAGCGCCCTTTTGAATAAATGTTGTCGTAATATGCCTGGCCGGGGACGTTTCCTTTCAGCTCAAAGGGGATGTCGGTGTTGAAACGGTCGCCGAAACCAAAACTGCAAACATGATCACGCCAGTGCCTGAAGCCGATTGAGTCGTGGCCAAATTCAGCCTTGGTGATCAGCGAGCGGAAAACATTCCAGAAATAGGGATTGCAGCTGTTCTGTATGGCTGAATTCAGGGCCAGGGGACTTTCGTGATAATGGGTGCATTTTATGGGTTTTGACAAGGGTCCGTCGCAATGGTATATTGTACCGGGGAACAGCACTTTTTCCTGCATGGCTATCAGGGCGTTTACCATCTTGAAGGTGGAGCCGGGCGGATAGGTTCCCATAATCGCCCTGTTGATCAGTGGTTTGAGTGAATCTGTTTCGAGCATGCGGTAGTTTTTACCGCGGATGCGGCCAATCAGCAAATTGGGGTCATAGGAAGGTGATGTGACCAGGGCCAGGATCTCCCCGCTGCCAGGTTCAATGGCCACTATGCTGCCGGTTTTGTTCTGCATAAGCATCTCGCCGTAGCCCTGAAGTTCCATATCAATGGAAATGTAAAGGTCTGTACCGGGAACGGCTGCCGTATCATACAACCCGTTTGCAAAAGCTCCCTTTTCCCTGTTGAATACATCAACAAGGATCACTTTAAGACCTTTTGTGCCCCTGAGAAGATGTTCATAGAATTTTTCAAGGCCGCTTTTCCCGATATAATCACCCGACGAGTAATATTTATCCGCTTCAATATCATGATTGTTCACTTCGCCTATGTAACCAAGCAAATGCGCTGCATGCCGAAAGGGATAATGACGCAGTGTCCTGGATTGTACGTAAAAGCCCGGATATTTATACAGTTTCTCTTCCAGGTAGCCGAAGTCTTCCTTCGATATCTGCTCCAGAAAGAGCGAAGGTTTATGCCGGGAATAATTTTTGGCCCTCAGCAACCGTTTATCAAATTCTTCTTTATCGAGTTTAAGCAGCATACACAGTTCGGTGGTGTCGAAAGGCTGTATCTGCCGGGGAATGACCAGCAGGTCATATGCCGCTTCATTATAAACCAGCAACCGGCCGTTCCTGTCGTATATCAAACCCCTGCCCGGATACTGCGTAATATACCTCAGCACATTGTTTTCGGCCGATAATTTAAAATCGTTGGGAAGTATCTGCAGAAAAAACAAACGGATCAGGAATATCAACCCCACCAGTAAAAAAATGGCGGTAATCACATATTTACGCTTGTGGTAGTCGGCAGAGATCATTGATGCAGCGGCTTATTGCAAAAATAGGCGAAATATCTGCCCGGATGATGAGCGGGAAGGATTTTTGAAAACATCATCAGGGACTCAGCGGATACCGCTGTGGCCGAAGCCGCCATCGCCCCGCCCTGTTTTGTTCAGTTCCGTTACTTCAATCCATTCTGCCTGTTCATGAGGGGCGATGATCATTTGTGCAATGCGCTCACCATCCCTTACGAGGAAATCTTCATCAGAAAGGTTAATGAGGATAATCCTGATCTCGCCCCGGTAATCGGCATCGATGGTACCGGGTGAATTGACAAGGCTGATACCGTTTCTGATGGCCAGTCCGCTCCGGGGCCTGATCTGGGCTTCATATCCTTCGGGTAGTTCAATGAAAAGACCGGTTGGAATCAAAGCCCGCTGAAGGGGCTTTAACGGCACCGGTTCATCAAGATTAGCCCGGAGGTCCATACCGGCCGATAGCGCTGTTTCATATGCGGGTAAGGGATGTTTTGACTGATTCAGGATTTTAATTTTCATAGCAAATATTTATATTCCGGTGGTGGTTTTGGATAATTTTCTTTTTTCAAGCAAATAGGCAAAAAGGAGAAAAATCAGGATATATGCAGCATGCATGAAGTACCTGAAGATGGTTGCAGCAAATTCAACATGGACCGATAGGAAGTACAGACCCATCGCAAGCAAGAAATAGAACAAAATGTTCTTCAGGTCGTAATTTATCCTGTAGAATTTCCGGCCCAGCATGAAAGATAGTATCATCATGAAAAGATAACATGCAAAGTGTGCCCAAGCCGCACCGGTATATCCGTATGCCGGAACAAGCAAAATATTCAGGCTGATGGTGATCAGGGCGCCGCACAGGGCGATAATGGCCCCGTACCTTGTTTTATCCGTTAACTTGTACCATACCGAAAGATTGTAGAATATCCCCAAAAACAGGTTTGCCAGAAGAATGACAGGCACAATGTTTAAACCCGACCGGAAATCCGGGCCGATAAAGTACTTGAAAATGTCGAGAAAGAGTGTAACAAGCAGGAAGATCAGCAGGCAAAATATTACAAAATACTTCATAACGGATGCATAAAGCTCCCGGGCATTGGTCTCGGCCGAATGGGCGAAAAAGAAGGGTTCCGCCGCATAGCGGAACATTTGTATAAAAAGCGTCATCAAAACGGCCAGCCGGTAATTGGCACCGTAAATACCCAGTTGACCGAGTATATACTGATCTTTATCGGGGATCCCTTCGGGAACGGTGATAAGAAATTTGAAGAGGATCTTGTCCGATACTTCGTTGATCATGCCAAAAAGGCCTACCAATAAAAGGGGCAGGCCATAGGCAAGCATTTTTCGGAGCATAACGGCACTGAATGAAAAACGCGTCCGTAAGATATCCGGCAAAAGCAGTAAAAGGGTTACCAGGCTGGCAATGAGGTTGGAGATAAAAGCATATCCCACACCAATAGCGGGATCGTAGAAAGCCGTTACAAATGACTGGGGGTTTTGCGCAATGAGCCAGGGGCACATCAGCAGGAAGAAAAAGTTGAATAAAATGTTTACGGCTACGTTGATGATCTTGATCGTGGCAAAACGAAAAGCCTTGTTCTGTTGCCTGAGCCTGGCAAAAGGGATGGAGGTAAAGGCATCGGCGCCGACAATGATCGAAAAATAAACAATATACTCGGGATTAGAGCCATATCTGATCAGTGTGGCTATGCTGCCTGAAAAAACTGAAGCCAGCAGGATGAATACCGAAGAAGTTAGGAAGAGCGAACCCATTGCAGTGGAATAAACACGATCGTGTTCACGTTCGGAGCCCGCGAACCTGAAGAAAGACGTTTCCATACCATAGGTCAGCAACACCAGCAGGAAGGCAATATAGGCATACAATTCGGTAACGATGCCATATTGTCCTTCAACGAAAACACGGGTATAGAACGGGGTCAGCAGCAGGTAGTTCAGCAGTCGCGGAACAATCGTCCCCATGCCGTAAACGGCGGTCTGCCCTGCCAGCTTTCTGAGTGGTTTCAATCTTTAAGTGGTCTTGTGATGCAAATGTAAAGAGGAAAAACAAATAAGCAGCCCGCATCGGGCAAGTTTATCAAACAACCTGTGAAAAACCGGCCAAAAGTTTATTTGTATTCCGGCAGTTTTATAATAAAAACGGTTCCTTTGCCATACGAGGATTCAAAATCTATTTCGCCTCCCGCCTCAATGACAATATTCCTGACAAGGGCAAGGCCCAGGCCCATGCCGCTGCTTTTTGTGGTAAAACTGGGTGAAAATATCTTGTCCATCATATCCGGGGCAATACCCGGTCCGTTATCCGCGACTTTGATCAGGAATATGCCATTTAGTGATTCAACGGAAACGTCAATCAGGCCCCCGGATTCTTTGCCAATGGCCTGGATGGCATTTTGGATAAGGTTGTTAAATACCCTGATAAGCTGGTTTTTGTCGGCCAGAACATAACAGGGCTGTTTTTCGGGGAGATGGAACGAGATTTTGATATTGCCCGTGTCGGAAAAAAGATCGATCGATTTGTTGATGGCTTCCGCCAGGTCGACTTTTTCCTCCAGTTTTTGCGGCATTTTCGCAAAATCGGAAAAGGCCCCGGCTATGGCCGATAAGTTATCGATATGTTCAATCATGGTGGAAGTGAACTTGTCGAGGCGTTTTTCCCAGTCGGGCAATGATTCCTTCCAGGATTTTCTGAGATGCTGCACGCTGAGTTTCATTGGCGTTAAAGGGTTTTTGATCTCGTGCGCCACCTGCCTGGCCATTTCCCGCCAGGCACTTTCACGTTCAGACCGGGCCAGTTTTTCGGCGCTGACCGATAATTCGTCGATCATACGGTTGTATTCGGCCACCAGGGTGCCGATCTCATCCTTGCCGGCCCAGGCGATTTTTTCATTGTTAATGCCGAATGAAAGACTGCCCATTTTATTGCGGATGAGCTGGAGGGGACTGGTAATGTATCTTGAAATCAACAAGGCGATAAAAATGGCCAGGGCGATCATCAGAACGTAGAAATTCAGAAAGGTGTTAAGGAAATAGGAGATATCTCTTTGCAATCCGGTTTGCCTGGCAAAATAGGGGAGATTGAGATAAGCTACCACCTGGTTCTCGGCATTCATAAAGGGTACGTAGGCAGAATAATACTCCTGTTTGCCTATGTTTTCGGTGTGAATGAAAAGAAATTTGCGGTCGACGGTCAGCACATGAAATGCTTCGGCATTCATTCTTTCAGAGATCAGTTGCTTGCGGAATATTTGCGGACGCGATGATGCCAGCAGGTTTCCCTTGAGATCATACAGATGGATGTCGCTGAAAAACACCTGCGAGAATTTAACAAGCAGATAGGTCAGGTAATCATACATGGAAACATCCAATTGTTGCTCGCCGGCAAGTTTGTGTTCCAGTTCGATAAGCACCGAGTGGGTTTTTTCACTCAGTATCTCCTTGTTTTTTGTGGTATTCAGCCTGATCAGGTAACTGACAGTGATGATACCCAGGATCACAAATGAAGCAAGGATCAGCGATATGGTATATAACTGAATGCGGTTTCTGAAATTCAGGTGGAAGCTTGTGTTTGCAAAGGGAAAATGTATACAGAAAAGGAATAGGCCGATAAAGGCAGAAAAGAATATCAACAGATATGAGAAAGGGGCGATCACCTCGAAAAATGAAGCTTCCTCCTTGCTGATGATAAGATGACCGGCCTGCCCGTTGCTGTGAATATAGTGGCTGTGTTTGTTGTGGATAAGGAAGCCCCCCGCCGTGTCGAGTGGATAAGCCGTGAAGTTTGTGCGATATGAGTAATCCCCGTATTTAAAAATAAGTTTACCGTTTTTGTAACGCGCATAGCTGTAATTCTCAAGGCCGGATAATGTCCTGGCCGATTCATCGATCAGCAGTTCGGGATAACCAAGACCTTCGCCGGGTATAAAAACGGAGAATAGTTCAATGAATACACTGATGGTATCGCCATTATATGAAAAATCATTTCGGGCAATATAGTCATGCATCCCCGTTTCATTGGCATAGATATATAAATCATCACCGATGCCTGATTTCCTGGCGGTTTCAATAATGTTTTCGAAATAGGTTTTGCAGTCCGACAGATAGTTTTCAGGCTGTATGAGCAGGGATCTGCCGGGTGTGCAAAAGGTGATCAGCCATTCGTATTTTCTGAGCCTGTCCGACAAATAATTATTTTCGATATGGGCGAGGGCTTGAATTTCCGATTCGGGTTGCAAGGGAAGCCTGGTAACGATAGAGAGAAATGCCGTATCCTTTTTCAGGTCCGTACACACTTCATGAAGCAGGTATTCCGTCAGGGGATCTTCGCCACTGGCGAGCTGCAGGGCCATCAGCTTTCTTTGTTCTTTTTCCTTCATGATGTTGTAATGGGTTAGAACGGCGCTGCTGAGCAAAGTGAAAAGAAAAAGATATGCCAGCAGGCTGCTGAACCCCAGATTCGTTTTCCCGGTATTTCTCATTGGTGAGAGAATCAGGAAAACGGTGGAATAAACCAGTACAGGGAGCAGTAAAACGATTTCACAGTGATGGATAAAACTGCAAAAAAGATAAAACACGGCAAATGACAGCAGGTGTGTAAAAATATAAACAGCCCGTGAGCCATTGCAATAGAATCCGGCAAATTGCAGCAGGCGGATCGAGATCAGAAAGAAACCGAAGAGGAGCGAGCAGAGTATGAAAATAGCGATAACTGAAGGGGCCGACAGAAAAAAGATCTGATTCAGGTCAAGTGAAGCCGAAGAGTCGATGATAAGGCTTTGTGCAGCGGCCATAAAAAGCCTGAAGAATATATAAATATGCAGGAACAGGCTGAAAACCATAAAAATATTACCTGCCTTCGTTTTTTTGAGTTTTTCGGGGGGATGACCGTATTGTATAAAAAAAGCATAGGCGATCACGATGATTGTCAGGGCATGAAAGAAAAAATCACCCAGGGATGGTATCAGGTCGGAAAGCGCATAGGGATTGGGAGAAAAGATTACGCTGTTGTGAATGTCGTTTGGCAGCCTGAAAATGAACATCAGTACCCGTAGAATGATGATGTCGACGGCGAAGGCCAGCATAAAGAGGAAACGAGATTTAAGATACTGGCGGAAAGCAAGATAAAAGTGATAGATCGCGGCGCTTACCGAAAGGAAAAGGAATGCGTAAAGGAACAGCAACAAATATGCAGCTAAACCATCAGGCATTTTTTTTGCGGGAGAAATTACCGAGAAAAGGAACTGCCCGTGGCTGTCGTGAACGTTCCATTCACCTTCCGAAAAAGCAATGTCTGTTTTTGGAGGGACACGGTAGCTTTCGTGGAAATCATTGAGCAGGTATATGTTTTGGAAGGGATATTGATGTTTGATCAGGCAAAGAACAAGTATTCGCTTCGTGTCGATCAGGCTGTCGCGATGAAGGTATATGCCATTTGCCAGGGAGACCGGCTGGCTGCTGAATATAGTTGTGTCGTATTGTGCAGGAACGGGCACGGCATTGTCGGACCAGTATGCCAGGCTGTCGTCCTCATAGAAAAAGAAATAATAGTTGCGCGACTTTGGTTTTTCCGAACTGAGAATGGAATCGATGGCCGGATAGGAGAAGCCTTCGATTTCCTTCAGGAGATTGTTTATGGTTTGGGAAAGGCATGTTTCATTCTGAAGAATTTTTTTCTGGAGTGTTTTGTGGATATTTTCCGGAGAAACAATCTGCCCGCTCCGATATGAAAAGATCAGGGCAAGGGTTAGGAATAGCAGGCCGAGGCCCGAGTAGAAAATCGATTTTCTGAACGGATATGTGGTATGGCCTTCGTTTTTCATATTTAAAACATTGAAAATCAACAAAATAACACAAGACCTAAAATGAGCCCCTCTGATGAACGATCGCCCCCGGGGAGGGTAAAGACATTATTGAAGGGTGATCGTGTATCAGGGGGCCTAAAATGGCCTTAATTTGATTTCCTAAAGATATAGATTAAACTTGAATAATGACCTTTGCCAAAGAGGGCGGAAAAATTTGACAGGCATCCATGAAGCATGGCGGATGGAAACGGGAATTTGTTCCCCGAATATTTTTCACTCAGCAGGGAAATATAAAATGCATCCAGCCGCATCGGGTATTTTGCAATGAGGGAAAAGCCGGAATTGTTCATCAGGGTTTGAATGCTTGACGGGTTGAAGTGGTATAGATGACGTGGTACATCCCAGGCAGCCCAGTAGCTGCCATATTTATTTGCGTCGTATGATAAGTGGTTGGGAAGGGCCAGGATCAGGATGCCTTCATCATTCAGGAGTGCATGAAATTTCTCTGTCCTTTGTTTCAGGGGATACACATGCTCAAGAACGTGCCAAAGGCTGATACAATGTAGGGAGGATTTTTTGATGCTATCCAGTTTTTCTTCTTCATCCACCTCCAGGCCGTACTGTCCGATCGCAGCATTTCGGGCAAGGGGGTTGGGTTCGATTCCATGGCATTGCCATCCGTTCATATGCAGAAGGTTTAAAAATTCGCCGGTTCCGCATCCATAATCAAGAATGGTTTTACCGTTACTGTGTTTTTCAACCAGATTTTTTTTTCTTTTCAGGCTTTTTAAGCGGGCCAGGTGGTATAGTTTATTGATCAGCCCACGGCGGGTGCCTGAATGCGAAATGTATTTTTCCGATTCATAATATTTACCCGCCTCGGCCAATGTAGGGCGGGGATTAGTAAATAGCAGTCCACATTGGCTACAGGTGAAGATGGAGAATGTTTCGGACGAGATAAAGTGATCCTTGCAATCAATAAAGCGGGAAATATCCCTGGCTTTACATGACGGACAGCTGATCAGGTTTTCCATGGTCATTGTTTCACGTGAAACAGGCTGGCAAATATACGCTGCTTTATTAAAACGGGTTTATAATATTATGGGCCGATCATTTGGTTTCACGTGGAACAAAGGGGGAAGAATTGCCCAAATAAATGGCCAGCACAGCAATATCGGCCGGGCTTACGCCACTGATGCGTGCTGCCTGTCCGATGGTGGCAGGCCTGATCTTCGATAGTTTTTCCCTGCATTCGTAAGAAAGGGAAGTAAGCTGCTGGTAATCGATATCGTCCTTAATCCGGAGGTTTTCCAATTTACCCAGTTTATTGGCCAGATCCCTTTCTTTTTCGATGTAACCCTGGTATTTTATCCGGATCTCGGCCTGTTCAAGGATCTCGCCGGTAAGTCCCGAAAGACTTTGAAAGAAATGGTTGAGGTGACCGATACTTTCAAGCAAGTGCTGCATGTGCAGTTGCGGGCGCAGCAGGAGGGTGGCGATCTTGGTTTTTTGTTTCAGCGGATCGGTATTCTGCCCGGTCAGCATGTTGTTTACTTCCTCCGGGGAAGCGCTTTCGCTTTTGCAATAACGGATGATCTGCTGCAGGAGCTTTTCCTTGGCCGTAACTGCTTCCATGCGTTCGTTCCCGGCCAGGCCAATCTTATGGCCCAAAGGTGTCAGGCGCAGGTCGGCATTATCTTGCCGCAGCAATATGCGGTATTCGGCCCGGGAAGTGAACATGCGGTAAGGCTCGTCAACACCCTTGGTGATCAGGTCGTCGATCAATACGCCGATATAAGCATCCGACCGCTTCAGGGTAAAATCTGCAAGCCTGTGCAACTTACGGTGTGCGTTGATGCCGGCCATCAGGCCCTGCGCTGCGGCTTCCTCATAACCCGTAGTGCCATTGATCTGCCCGGCAAAATACAGGTTTTTTATCAGCTTTGTCTCCAGTGTGTATTTGAGTTGCTCTGGCGGGAAATAATCATATTCAATGGCATAACCCGGCCGGAAGATCCTGGCATCCTCAAATCCGGGAATTTTCTGCAAAGCCTTGTATTGTATTTCCTCGGGAAGGGAAGAAGAAAAGCCGTTCAGATAATACTCAATGGTATCCCAGCCCTCGGGTTCAACAAAAAGCTGGTGTTGGTCCTTGCCCGAAAAGCGATCGATCTTGTCTTCTATCGAAGGACAGTAACGGGGACCGATCCCTTCTATCCTCCCGGTGAAAAGCGGAGAACGGTCAAAACCCGTCCGGAGGATGTCATGAACCTCCCTGTTGGTAAAGGCCAAATAACAACTTCTTTGCTTGGTGAGCGGAGGTGTATCGGTAAAAGAGAACTTTGCCGGTACCTCATCACCGGGCTGCTCTTCCAGCCTCCCAAAATCAATGGTCCTTCCGTCGATGCGCACTGGGGTTCCGGTCTTCATGCGGGAGGAGGTAAAACCATATTGCTGCAGGTCTTCGGTGATGCCCCGCGAAGCACTTTCTCCGATCCTGCCGCCGGATATCTTTTTATCGCCAATATGGATCACTCCATTCAGAAAGGTGCCGTTGGTCAGAATAACAGCCGATGAATAGATGGTATGCCCCATGGCTGTGCGTACACCTGCAACTTTTTTGTCTTTTACAATGATCCCGCTCACCATGTCCTGAAAAAAATGCAGTTGCGGGATGCTTTCCAGTTGTGAACGCCATTCTTTTGAAAACAAAAACCGGTCGCTTTGTGCACGCGGACTCCACATGGCCGGCCCTTTGGATTTATTCAGCATCCTGAACTGTATCATGGTCTTGTCGGTAACAATGCCCGATAAACCTCCAAGTGCATCTATTTCCCTGACTATCTGGCCCTTGGCAATTCCCCCCATGGCCGGGTTGCACGACATCTGTGCCATGTTTTCCATGTTCATGGTCAGTAAAAGCACCGATGAACCCAGGCTGGCTGCTGCAGCAGCCGCTTCACAACCGGCATGGCCGGCTCCGACAACAATCACATCATAAGCGCCCAACATGAATTAAAATATTGATACAGTGTTTAAAACGGCAGCAAAGATAGGTAATAATCTTCTTTCGCGGTCATTTGTAGCTTGCTGCCGGGATCCCGGTCGTCATATCCAAGAAGATGTAAAACACCATGGATGATCACCCTTTTTACCTCTTTATCAAGGGATTGTCCGAAAATTTCCGCATTTTCCCTGATCCGGTCGATGCTGATGAAGATGTCGCCGGAAACTTCGTTTTCCTCCTCATGGTAATCAAATGCAATAACGTCGGTGAGGGTATCCCGCTCAAGGAAACGCTGGTTCAGCTCAAGCAGGTAATCGTCTTTACAGAAAATAATGTTCAGCACCGAAATACCGCCACCTTCCTTTTCAACGGAATGTAAGATCCATTCCTTTAAGGATTCTTCCCCGGCCGGCTTATAATGAACCTCTTCTTCAAAGAATTGGATGAGGGAACACATTTGAAATAACTATGGGGAGGGGATCAGACTTTTTGTTTGTGGGTTTTGAAATATTCGTTGAAATGGGTAAGGCGTTTTTTCATGGCTTCGTGGCCGATGCCCGAAATCCTGAAAAACATTTCAACGCTTTTTCCTTCCTTTTCAAATGACAATTTATCGGAAAGGGAGCGCATCAGGAAAATGCCTTTCCCTATACCGGATGGTGTTTCTTCTTCAACAGGATCGGGTATCACGGATGGATCAAAGCCATCGCCTTCGTCACTGACCGTGAACGACAGTCCTTTTGGCCGAGACTGGAATACAATATGGATTTTTTTTGCGGGATCTGACTGGTTTCCGTGTATAAGGGCATTGCGGAATGCTTCGGTCAGGGCTACCAGGATGTTACCAAAATAGGTATCATTTAAGTTGTAATAATCGCAGATTTCTTCTACAAAACGCTCTACTGAACTGATGTTTTCGGGCTTTGAGTCAAGCGTTAGTTTTTCCTTCCTACCCATAACCGGTAATATTTAATTCCCAAAGTTATAAAAATATTCATTCACTTTACGTTTATAATAAGGTTTTAAATCGGGCGGAACTGTTTTTAATAGTTCAACTTCTTTTAAAAGTAACTTGTTATACTCTAAAAATTCGCCAGGGTTACCCTGTTCGTGATTTTTTACTTCTTTTGATTCGCGGCGCTCTTCTTTTTCTCTCTCGCGCATGGCTTTTTCATGCTTCAGGAGCCTGGTGAGGATCTCTTCCTGCCGTTGGATCGTTTCCTCATCTAGCCTTTTGTTAACAAGATCAAGCTCTGTTTGTTCCATGTCGTCCATCAGCTTGTTGAGACCGGCATCGCCGGTTGCGCCCTGCGCTTTCAACTCCTCCAGGTATTGCTGCATCCGGCGGCGGACAGCCTCCTGTTCGGCAGCCATCCTGGCAAATTGTTCACTCATCGACTGTTGTCCCTGCTGTCCCTGCTTCCCGTCCATTTTTTGCCCGTCTTTCATTTGCTGCAATTGCTGATTCAGCTGCTTTTGCATTTCACTCATGTTTTCAGGCATTTTGCCGGGACTGCTCCCGCCGGGATTTTTGCAGGAGGCATCGCCGGGCATGTTCATGTTATTCATCTGCTGTAATTTATCAAGTGCCTCGGCCAGCAGCAGGGCCAGGTTGTTTACCGAGGTCATGACATATTGCTGGGAGACGGTTGCCTGTCCTTTCTTTCTGTCGTTGAGCTGATCCTTGGCATCCGTAATATGCAGGTTGATCTTGTTCACTTCCTTGAGCACAAATGGTTCGATCATGATCTGTCTTTTGCTGAGGGCCAGCAGCGAATCCTTAACGATCTTCATATTGTCTTCTATGTTGTGCTGCTTCCTGATCATGTCCTGGTACCTGGGGTCGGCAATATTGGTCCGTGCAAGATCATCCATCAGGCCTTCCTGGTCGAAGGAAATGAAGAGCAGATTGTCGAGTATCTGCCTGATGGTCCTGAGATCCTCATAAGCCGACTCCTGGTACATTTCCATTTGCATGTTAAAAAGCATTTCGGCAAGGTCCTCCATCTCTTCCCCTGCTTTTTTCTGGGAGCCGCCGGCATTTTTCATCTTTCCCCTCTCAAGCTGGTCCATGCTGTTTTGCTGTTCCTGCATGATGTTTTCCTCCTGCTCCTGCGTATCGATCAGTTCATGCGGCTTTTCCAGTTCCAGGTTCATTTCTTCAAGCCGATCGAGTTCATCTCGGACTTCATCAAAAGCCTGCCGGAGCTCTTCCTGTTCGCTTCTGATCTCCTCATTGTCGGCACCTGATTCAAGTGATTCTTCCGCCAGTTTGAGTTGTTCTTCCGCCAATTCATTCAGTTTTTCAATTGTTTCGGTCAGCTTTTGATCGAATTCAAGCTGACGGAACATTTCAAGGTTCCTGTCGAGGGATTCCTCAATCTCTTCGGCGCTCATCTGGAGCTGTTCGAGCATTTCGTTAACGTTGTCTTTATTGATCTTGTCGAGCATTTCCTGCATCTCCCTGAAAAGTTCCTTCATTTCCTCGCTCATCAGTTCATCGAAAAGTTCCTGTAGTTGCTGTTGTTTCATAAGGATGCTCTCGTCAATGTCTTTGTATTGCTGTTCCCTTATATTTTTCTGCATGTTTTGCTCTTGCAGCAATTCCATCCTTTCCATTAACTGCTGCTGCTGATCCAGCATGTTTTTGATCTGCTCCCTGTCCTGCCAGCTCAGTGATTCTTTATCCACCATTTGTTTGTTGAAACGCTCTACCTGGTCCTGAAGCATGCGGGCCTCCCTCACCAGGTCGGCCATTTCGTCCTTCATAAGGCGGTTGTCGGTATCGTTACGGGCCGAGATTTCTTCTGCGGTGGGTGCCCTGAAGATCATCCGCTGCGAACGGCTCCGCTTGTAACCGTTTATTTCATCATTATCCCAAACCTCGAAATAATAGGCAATCTCATCTCCCGCCAGGATGTGCAGCCTGTCGAGGTTAAAATGATGGAAAATAACCTGCCTGGGCATCGCCGGCGAAAACCGGACATCTTCACTGTATACTTTTCCTTCTATCCTGGATGAATCAAAATGATTCAGGAATTCATAATGGAAGGTCAGGGCGGTAAAGCCGTAATCATCGGTGATCTGTCCCTGGAAATAGCGTTGCTTGTCAAAAAGGGAATCGCTGAATTCCTCGATGAGGATTACGGGGTACTGATCGGGTATAACGGTGATGGCATAGGAAAGGGTATCGGGGCCGGCCACATGCTCATTCATGGCCGATACCGAATACGAGATACTCTGGCGGAGGGTTTTTCTGTAAACGAAAGTGTTTGAACCCGACATGGGCAAATCAATGTTTTCGCCCGGAAAACGCATACTGAGCATGCGCGTGTCGCGCGTGAAGAATTTCCAGCTGACCGAAGTGCCTTCGGGAACCACGAAATCGCCGGTGTTCTCATAAAGCTGTGCTGTTTTTCCCGTATAGGCGGGATAGCTTAGCTCCGCCTCGTAATTGATGATCACCGGTTTGGGCAAAACTTTCAAAAAATAGGGCCCGAAAACATATTCGCCGGCCATTACCCTGAAAGCGATATCCTGCTGCAGGTTTTTAAATGTATAATGATAATTCCCCGAAACATCTTTCTGAAAAGGGAAAAGGTTGTTCCCGGCCATCAGCTGAACCTGCTCGGGCAGTTTTTCCCCCTCCACAGCAATGCGGATCAAAAAATCGTCCTGTTGCAGGGCTTCAAGTTTGTCGTTCAGCAGGATGAGCCTGAATGGCATGGGTTTTTCAAAAGCCTGCCGGTGCCTGATCAGCCTTTGGGACGGTTCCGTTATGGTGGCCGGGGCGGTAAAGAGCAGTGCAGCGATCAACAGAAGTGGAGGCAAAAGATAACGCAGGTATTTCTTATTCTCACCGAAGTTTACGGCATGGAGAAAGGGAACGGGATGCAGCTTCCGGGTTTTCTGCTCTATCCCGGCACTGAGCAGTTCTGCCATTCCAAGCTCTTTGCTGAGCTTCTTTAACTGTATGGTGTTGATCAGCGTATCGCTTACTTCTGGAAAATGCCTGCCGACTATCCGGGCGGCTTCCTCGTCGCTCATGATACGCCCGATCCGGAAAAGTTTGAGCAGGGGGAGGAGCACAAGCCTGAAAAAGATCAGAAAGTTCAGAAACAGGTAAGTGTAAAACAACAGGGTTCTAATCTGTGTACTGCTCCATGAGTAATATTCGAATATATTGAGCAGCAGGAAGAACAGGGCAAAAAGGCTGATGAAATACATTACGCCCCGCAGCATACGGTTGATGTAGTACTTGCGGATGAACCGGTGCAGTTTGCCGATTATGATGTTGTATTGATCTGCCATATTTTTTGCCTGCCCTTTAAGGATGAACGGCCAATTGTAAAACTTATTTCGGTTTGCATCCGCAAAGGTAAGCAATCGGCCCGCACCCTTGTTCATTGGTGACGGATTCTGTTTCCCCTGAAAATAAAAGTGGCGACTTCCCCTTTATTAAACAAAAAACAGGCTGATCTGTTAAGGAATTGTGTAATATTGGAGCCGGTTATATAAAAGCAGAAACGAAAAAGCGGTATTATCTGAATGGTGAAGGTTTCGATTTGCCTTGTCAACCGTAAAACTAAAATTCAGCACAGATGAAAAAACTCATTCTTCCGCTTGTCATGGTTTTTATGGCAAGCTTCGGTTATGCACAGTGGAACGACCACAGCGACGGGCACCACGGATGCAGTCATGTTAAAACACAGCACCACAAGGGTGCCAAAGAGCTATTCTATTTCCAGAGCGACCTGCTTTGGGATTATGATGTGAAGTTTTACTTTCTCGATATAGAGGTTGATGCAACAAGCATTGACATAAGCGGCAACGTGACCATCCATGCCGAAGTGGTTTCGGACGTAATGGACACGCTTGCTTTGGAATTTACTGACGGCATGCAGCTCGACTCGCTTTTTGTGGATGGAGTGAAACTGCCGGCCACGCACATTTACGACCACATTTTTACCGTTTTGCCGGCACCGCTCACACAGGGCGACAACTTTGCCGTACAGGTGTTCTATCACGGGACCCCCCCAACGGGAGGCTTTTTCTCGGGTGTCACCAACGGGTATTCAAATACCTGGGGGAAAAGCGTGACATGGACACTTTCAGAGCCCTATGCGGCACGCGATTGGTTCCCGGTTAAACAGGTATTGCCCGACAAGGCCGATTCATGCTGGGTTTTTCTTACCACAAGCGATGAATACATGGCCGGTTCCCAGGGCTTGCTGACCTCCGTGGCACCTGTGTCCGGCAACAAGCTCCGTTATGAATGGAAATCGAAGTATCCCATTGCCTATTACCTGATCTCCTTTGCGGTTGCCGATTACTTTGAATATAATATATATGCCAAGCCCGATGCCCTTGGCGGGGATTCAATCCTGGTACAGAATTTCCTGTATGACAGCCCCGGCATCCTTAATTCATATCAGGCGGATATTGACCAGACCGTCGATTTCATCGAGCTCTTTTCCGACCTTTATCTTCTGTATCCCTTTCATGAAGAAAAATACGGACACTGTCTCACACAGCTTGGGGGCGGCATGGAGCACCAGACCATGACCACCATCGGCGGCTTCGGCTTTGACCTTGTGGCCCATGAACTGGGGCATATGTGGTTTGGCGATTATGTTACCTGTGCAACCTGGTCGGATATCTGGATCAACGAAGGATTTGCTTCCTACAGTGAATACCTGGCCCGGCAGTATCTCAGCGGGCAGTCGTCGGCAAACAGCTGGATGAGCAGTGCCCATAACAGCGTTTTATCGGCACCCGACGGCAGCGTTTACGTTCCGCCCGATCAGCTCGACAATATCTGGAGGATCTTCAACAGCAGGTTGTCCTATAAGAAAGGGGCTGCCATCCTTCACATGATCCGCTTCGAATTGCAGGACGACGAACTCTTTTTCGATATTCTTCAGGAGTTCCAGATACAGTATGCCGACAGTACGGCCACCGGACTTGATTTTAAGGAGGTGGCAGAGGACCTCAGCGGCATGGATTTCACCGATTTCTTCGACCAGTGGTATTTTGGCGAAGGCTATCCCACCTACAGCATTGTTTGGAACCAGGTTGGCAATGAACTGAATATGAATGTTACACAAACGGCTTCCTATCCCTCGGTCACGCCGGTGTTTAAAATGTTGATGGAATACCGGGTGGCCACCACGGAGGTGGATACGGTTATCCGGCTGTATCAGGATGCAAATTTTAACCAGTTCACGGTTACCTTACCCGGGCAGGTTGGGGCCATTATGGTTGATCCCAACAACTGGGTGCTGAACAAAACAGGTTCCATTTCGGTGGGGATCGAGGAAACCCAAAACCCGGTTTACTTCACGCTCGGGCCGAATCCGGCCACTGAGCTGCTTACCCTGTACATGGTAAATACGATCGATGACATACAGATCGGGGTTTACGACCTGGCGGGAAAAACGATGCTGCAAACCCGCGATGCCGGATCAAACATATCCCTGAACATTTCCGCTTTGCCCAAAGGTTCTTACCTGCTGAGGCTGTTCAACGGCGAACATCATTACAGCAGGAGATTCGTGAAGATATAGACGATAAAGCAGTTGTTCCGAAGGATGGCGGTTCATTCCGGCGCCATCCTTTTTTTCTTTTTATCTTTGCCTAAAACTCAATCACAATGACAGACCATCCCATCAGGGTACGTTTTGCTCCGAGCCCGACCGGCCCCCTTCATATAGGGGGTGTGAGAACAGCTTTATATAATTATCTTTTCGCACGGAGGCAGGCAGGGAAGATGATCCTGCGCATAGAAGATACCGACCAGGGCCGTTTTGTTCCCGGAGCGGAAGAATATATTATGGAGGCTTTTGGCTGGTGTGGTATCCGTTTTGATGAAGATCCCGTGAAAGGCGGCCCCTACGGGCCTTATAAACAGAGCGAACGAAGGGATATATACCTTGAATACGCAAACAAGCTGATACACCGCGGGCATGCCTATTATGCCTTTGATACGCCGGCCGAACTGGAAAAAATGCGTCAACAACTCGAAATGAGGGGTGCCAGGTATACCGGTTATAACCAGGAGTCGCGCCTTGAAATGGCCAACTCCCTTACCTTGCCCAGGGAAGAGGTGAGCCGGCGACTGTCAGCGGGCGAGCCTTATGTGATCAGGATCAAAATCCCTGAGGATGAAACCATCAGGGTGTATGATGAAATCCGCAGGGAAGTGGTAGTGGATTCGGGCAGCCTCGACGATAAGGTCTTGTATAAATCTGACGGCATGCCCACCTATCACCTGGCCAACGTGGTTGATGATTACCTGATGAAGATCACGCACGTGATCCGAGGGGAAGAATGGCTTCCGTCACTGCCCCTTCATGTATTGCTATACCGCTACATGGGGTGGGAAGATGCCATGCCGGTATTTGCCCACCTCCCCCTCTTGCTGAAGCCCGACGGAAAGGGGAAGCTCAGCAAACGGGACGGCGACCGCCTGGGTTTCCCGGTGTTTCCGCTGCAATGGACCGATCCCGTTTCGGGCGAGGTTTCAAGGGGATACCGGGAGGATGGATACTTTCCCGAAGCCTTTATCAATATGATTGCCCTGCTTGGCTGGAATCCGGGCACAGAAAAGGAAATATTCAGTATGGATGAACTGGTCGAAGCTTTCGATATCGATCGTGTTGGCCGTTCAGGAGCCAGGTTTGACCCGGAAAAGGCAAAATGGTTCAACCACCAGTATCTGCAAAAAACCGGCGATACCAAATTGGCAGAAATGTTTATCCCCATCATCGAAAGCAATGGCTGCAGTGTGCCGGATAGCGCTTACCTGGAAAGGATCGTGGCGCTGGTCAAAGAACGTGTGAATTTTGTGCAGGAACTATGGGAACAGGCCTGGTTCTTCTTCCGTGCCCCGGAGGAATATGATGCGCAGACTGTTAAAAAGCGCTGGAAAGAAAACAGCGGGCAGCTTCTTTCCGGTTTACTGGAGCATCTCAGGGCCACGGAGCCTTTTATCCGTGATCATATCCACAACGAGGTGTCTGCATACCTTGAGGAGAAACAAACCGGCATGGGACCGGCCATGATTGGTATGCGGCTGTGCATCGTGGGCAGCGGAACCGGCCCCGACCTGTTCACCATCATGGAAATGATTGGGAAAGAAGAAACGGTGAAACGGATCGAAGCGGGGATAAGGGCCCTGGGATAAGAATAGAATTGATAATATTACAGTAACAAATGCGAACATGTCGACCATCTCAATTGAACAAATGGAATTTTATGCCTACCATGGCTGTTTCAGGGAAGAACAGATCATCGGAACCCGCTTTCTTGTCGATCTATACCTGGAATTCGACACCCGGAAGGCTGAAAAAACGGATGAATTGACCGATACGGTGAACTATCAGGAAGTTTATTTGTTAGTGAAAAAGCAAATGGAAATCAAATCCAAATTGCTCGAACATGTTGGTAAAAGAATACTGGATGCGATCAGGGAAAACTACCCGCCGGTATCTTCGGCCCGTTTGAAGATCTCCAAAATGAACCCTCCGCTTGGAGGGAAACTAAGAAATGTAAGTCTTACAATGCAATACTGATGAGACGAGAAGACAGAAAATACCAGGTAAAGAAGATCATGTGCAGTTGTGGCCATGGCTTCGACTGCCTGAGCCCGGCCAATTGTTTATGCAGCGGTAACCTCGAATTAAAGCGTTCGGGGGTGGATGTCAGCAAACTCAAAAAACCCTGCTTGTGCCCCCATTGTCTGAAAGTGGTTAGCAGGAAAGTGAAATAGCTTTTCAGGGCACACCTTTACACCGGAATGCATATAGTTACACCTGCAGGCACATGAAATGCAGCGCGAAATATAAATAAACCCCCGGCTTCTTAAAAACCGGGGGTTTTGTTCATAAAGATATCCGAAACATTATTGCTTCAGGAATTTCCGGGTCGTGATCTCTCCCCCGCTCAGCACTTTTATGATATAAAGTCCTTTTTCGAACCTGCTTACATCAACCTCTTCATGGTTTTCCGGTTCTTCGTTGTAGTACACCAACTGACCCATTGCGTTATAAATGTATACATGCAGGTCAGTAGTTTCCGGTAGATATATATTCAGGAGGTCTTTTACGGGGTTTGGATAAACCTTTATTTCCGTTTCTTCCGTACTCACATCTTCCGCAAATATTACCGGGCTGATAACCTCCCTGATAAGAATGGAAGAAAAGGCCGGAATTAGTTGGGTGGAAGCAGTGATGGTTATATCATCGATGTAAACATCATCCCTTCTGTCTGTGGCATAGCACATGAACCGGATATTCATGTTGGTCGGGAAAGCATAGTTTTGCTCAAGAATGCTGACATTGACATTGTAGAATTGGTTGTTATAAAAATGAATCCCGCTGGTGAGATTTGCAACAGTATGCCAGGTTTCCCCGTCAAAATACTGAACCTGGAATCCCTTGTTGGCTTCCATGCCGATTGCTATGAAATAGAATGAGATGTCGATTTGTACGTAGCCGGGGGTATGTACATCCACGCCATCCGTCAGGAAGAATGAAGACCTGATGCTTGGTCTGCCCTGGATATTGGCAGCGTTGTTGCCGCTCCAGGCATAAGTGCCTCCTGTATAGAGCAAACTGTTATTGCCGCCCGGGGTCCAGATTCCCCAGCCACTTTCAAAATCCGTAAAGCTGAGTGTTTGCTGGGTGGGGGCCGGCAAAACACTGATATATTCATATTTTATTTCGGTATCGGAGCCATCGGCATTGATAACCGTGAGAGAAACATCGTAGGTACCTGCTGTGGCATAGCTTACCGATGGGTTCTGCTCGCTGCTGACCGCCGGATTGCCGCCTTCGAACGACCAGGACCATGAAACAGGATTGTTTGATGACAGGTCATAGAATTCTACGGTTTCCCCTTCAGTGACGGATGTGTTGTTTGCCGTAAAATCCGCTTCAGGCGGAAATAGGAGGTCGATAACATGAATATAGTCTTTTTTTATCTCTGTATCGGAGCCATCGGCATTGGTAACGGTAAGTTCTACCGTATATATGCCGGGAGTAGTATAGCTTACCAGGGGATCGGGCTCCGTGCTGCCGGCAGGCGTACCCCCATGGAAGGTCCATGACCATGCCGTGGCATGCATCGACAAATCGGTAAACTGTACGTTTTCGCCCTCGTTTATGGTGGTATTGTCGGCTGCGAAATCGGCAAGGGGAAGTATAATCACATTGTTCACCGTGATATAGGCTGTTTTGGTTTCGGTGGTACTGCCATATATGTTGCCTGCCACCAGGCTTACGCTGTAAATGCCGGGCGTTTCATAAGTTACGATGGGATTTTGTGTGGTTCCCGAAGCAGGGCTTCCTCCCTCGAAGGTCCAGCTCCAGTAAGTGGGATCCCCGGTGCTAAGGTCTGTAAATTGTACGCTGCCGCCCTCATCGATGGTTGTTTGGTCGGCACTGAAATCCGCTTGCGGGGGGTCTGTCACGTTGATATAGGCGGTTTTTGTTTCGGTCCCGGAACCGGCACTGTTGCTTGCTGTCAGGCTGACCGTATACGTTCCGGCCGTATGGTAGGCAATGGCCGGATGTTGCAGATCACTGGCAGAGGGGGTGCCTCCGTCGAAAGTCCAGCTCCAGGAATCCGGGTTGTTTGTCGACTGATCGGTGAACTGAACGGTTTCGCCCGTTCCTATCGTCGTATTATTGGCAGTAAACCCGGCAACAGGGGGTTCGGTTATGTTTCCTCCGTAAACTTCAACCAAATCGATGGCCATGTCGCTGTAATAAGTAGAACCGGCACCGCTGCCAACGATTCCCCTGAAACGGATCTTGATATTATCCTGCCCGCTCCATGGCGACAAGTCAACGATTGCCTGTTCATAAGGATCCGACTGCGTTGTCTGCTGGGCGCCGTAAATGGCCCATATGTCATTGTTCCAGTTTCCGTCATATATGTCGACATGAAGCGAAGCAATAGCAATCCCGTACATGTGATAGTAGAATGACAATTCCGGATTTGACAGGGAAGAGAAGTTGAAGGTTGCCTCCAGGTGTGCTTCATCACCGTTTACCCTTGGACTTGAGGATTCTGTAAACAGGTAATAGCTGCCGTGGTGGGCTCCTGAGGGGCCGGTATTTGATGAAGGCGTGCCACCGCTTTGCCGGGTCCAGTCGAAGTCGTCACCGCTGCTTTGCATCCAGAGCCCGAAACCGTCTTCCCAGCTTTCGGTGTAAGGGAAGTTGCTGATCACATATGCCGACGGATCTATTTCACTGATCGTGATATCGTCGAAGGTAAAACCGTCGCTGCCTGTCAGGCTGGTGGCCGGATAATTATCTTCCTGTCCGAAACGTACCTGGAATGTAGCACCCGGTACCTGTCCGTTGGATGACAGCAGGGCATCGATATCGATCTGGCTGACCAGGTTCCAGGTTCCGGCGGTTCCACGGTTTGAGTACAGATCATAAACTTCAATCCATCCGGCCGTATTATTGCCGCGTATCCATACACGGTCATTGTTGTGCGATTCTTCCCCGTGGTGCATGAATGCAAATGATAACTCCAGGTTTTCGGATGCAGCGTAGGCGGAAAGATCGAGGGTGGCAATCAGATAATTGATCGAATAGGTCCCCGAAGGGTTGGCATCCAGTGTTGCGGCATGGTTGCCGGAATGGTAAAAACCACTTCCGGCCGAAAAACGGAGCCGTCCGCTGGCAGTCTTTTCATATTCCCAGAAGGGTAAACCGTTAATATTGGCAGTATTTGCTGTAAAGGAGGTGATGCTTCCAATTCCTTCAAAATCCTCTGTCCAGGGGAGTGTAAAGGGCTGGGGTGCGGTTGCACTGATGTATGAAATCTTGGTTTCGGTATCCTGTCCATGGGCATTGCCTGCTACCAGGCTTACATCGTAACTTCCGGCAACATCAAAACTTACCCGGGGATGCTGTGAGTTTGCATGTGTACCATTCAGGTAGGTTACGGTGGAAGGGCTGAACGACCATGCCCAGCTTGTCGGGTAGTTTGACGACAGCTCGGTGAAGGACACGGTGCTGCCGGTATACGGATTGGTTTCGTCAGCAATGAAATCGGCCAGGGGAGGCTGTGGCGCAGAGGCCTGTATCCCGCTTACAACAAGGGAGTAGGCCTGTGATCCGCCTGTCAGGGTCCCTTCATGGTCTATAGTGATTGTATATTCAACACCTGCAACGGGATTATCGATGATAAGCACCTCGGTGTTGTCGACATAATTTTTCCCGTTCCGGGTGGCCGGATTTTCCGGGTTGTCGCGGTCGAGTTTCCAAGGATAATATGTGTTTGACCCTTCCGTTACTTTCAGGTCAAGATCGTTCACGATCATGGGGTCGATGGGGTCGAGCGATGCGGCTACCGGGGTGCCGGGGATATCGGTCCATGAAATCGTTACTTTCAAAGGCTGTCCGCCTGCCGCCGTTACGGTACGCTGATAATAGGCTCCGTCTGCAAGGATGTTTTCTTCGATGGTATTTAGCGAGGCGTTATCTGATATCAGGTCTGCAGCCGAAAGGGTATTCATCAGTCCCCATCCGAACTGGTAGTCGGGACCGTCGTGCAAGCCGGCTTCGTCGGCGGTATGTATCACCAGTGCCTTGAGGGTGGCGGCACGCATAAAGTTTCCGGCCCCGTTCAGATCTTCATAGTGTTGCTGCAGCAAAATCAGGGAACCGGCAGCCGAAGGCGATGACATGGAGGTTCCGCTCAGGCTTGTATAATCTGCATTATGATCGTCGTCGGTTGAATAAAGACTTACTCCGTTGGCAACAATATCGGGTTTGATGCGGCCGTCGTCAGCAGGGCCCCACGAACTGAAAGTACTCATGACCACGTCGGAAGCTTGTGTATAGCCACCGGGGATATCCGCCACCGCGCCTACCGTTAAAACATTCTTTCCAATGGCGGCATGGGCTATGCAGTCGTAAGGCCCGTCGAGGGGATAGGGCGGGTTGGAAGGCCCGTCGCCACGGTCATTTCCCGCCGATTTACAAATCAGGTAATAGGGGGCGTTCCAGGCGATCTGGTCCCAGTTGTGGGCCTGGCTGTCGTAGAAACCAAAGAGGTAATCCTCTTCTGTACTGATATTGGCGTTACCGTACCATTGCCAGGAAGAACCCGTCCAGACCCAACCTCTTGCGTATCCATACGAATGATTTGACACAAGGGCATTGTAATTTGCCGCTTCATAGGCCATTTCCGATTCATCGTTGTTCCAGTCGAAAGCCCTCAGGCTTGCAGCTGGCGCCATCCCTTTGGCGCTTGATACAACTCCTGAAGCGATCAGCGTTCCGGCAACGTGTGTGGAGTGATAATGGGTTGTGCTGGCGCCATCGCCCATCACTACCCTGCCGATGTATTCCTGGTGGGTGGTGAGAACGGCACCACCATCCCATTCGTGTACGGTCATTCCGGATCCATCAAGGGTATAACCATAACCGCCTCCGGGATGGACCTTGTTCGTAGAAATTGTAGCCGAGGAATTGGCATTGTTAATGATATAGTATTGTGGTTGCCCATGCTCATCAAGATGCATCAGCTCCATTAATACCCCTTCTTTGTCAATGACCAGGGGGAGATCGTGCTGTTTGGCATATTCAATCGCTTCGGCCTTCTTTTGAATGAATTCCCGTGATTTTCTTTCAAAGATCTCATTCAGGACATCGTGATTGGTTGTTGTTTGTCCGGTCGTGTGTAAAGCTGCGAAAAGGATAAACAGCAGGCTCAGGTATCTTTTCATGATCTGTTGATTTGGTTTCGTTTTTTTTATGGCAAAATAAAGGGCATCAGGGTTTAAAAAAACCTGCCGGATAACAGGGACATTCCTGCCAGTTTTCCGGCATTTGCCTTGCCAGTCAAATGTAGGAATTACAAAAACTGTTTAAAATCAGTGAATTCCTTCATTTTGCCATCAGTATTTTTACTGATAAAAAAGGGAAATGGTTACAATATAAACCACGAAAGGTAGGATATGAAGGGTATTGCAGGGGAATTCTGAGGGGGACCGGACGATCACCCGGATTTTGATTCATTGCTGCGTGATGCTGTAAAGGGAGAAATCAATTATCGAGCAATTCCATCATGTTTTGGTTGGTGGAAAGCACTTCTTCGAGAACATCCAGGAGTTTTTCGTAGTCGAGGGCGAGTTTTTTCACATCATCCGACAATTGCGCTGCATTTTCCATCCTGAATTTGTGAAATTGCCTGAAACCATCCAGTATCCTGGCCATTTCATCTGAACGTTTTCTGAACCTTTCTATCTTCTCATGGTTTTCCACAAGGGTTTCGGCAAGAAGTTTTTTGGCTTCCACGCCATTGATGTTTCCCCCTTCACCCATATGGTGGATCAGTTCATTGCGTGTAGACAGGTCTTTCCCGATCAGGTCTGACAATTCCGTGTTGAAGTATTTGCCGATCCTGAGCAGGTTACTCATGCTGGGTTCGGCGCTTTGCTTTTCGTAGGAGGCAATATTGCCGCGGTTCAGGCCGACCAGTGCAGCCAGTTCTTCCTGGCTGAGCCTGCTTTTTTGCCGCAGGTATTTCAGATTTCTTGCAAAAAAGTTCATGGTTTGTAAAATAATTTAACAAAATTATGAAAAATAATTGGGTTTTTGCTATAAAATGTTAAAATAATTTACAATTTGTTGATAATTTAAGGAATTTTACTTATATTTGTAAAAAATCATTACAATTATGAAGAAACGACAGATCTTACTGCCACTGCAAACCAATGAAATGAATGATGCCCTGATCCTTTCAGGAATCAGACTTGCTTCCCTGCTGGATGCAAAGATCACTTTTTTGTATATTCTGGATACGGCCAATTACGCGGGCTATGCCGCCGGAGGACCGGTGGTGGCCGCTTCTACCATCGAGAATGTCAAGCAACAGAAGGAGCGCGTCAAAACCCACTACATCAAAATGCTGGAAAAGTTTAAATCCAGTATGGATGCCAGTATCGAATTTGAACGAAAGACCCTGGTGGAAAAATCGGACAAATTGACCAGCTAAAATCGTTTTAAAGTGACCAGGCAAATCGGAGCAAACTGACCAGCTAAATCGGTCCAAAGTGACCACCCTATTCCGGAGTAAATTGACCACCCTTTAAA
>Ga0334898_1000314_pt1 | contig 84036 bp, 65 predicted proteins | sample GraSluR3_MG_10_FD_207228 | JGI IMG/M metagenome (GOLD analysis project Ga0334898, IMG submission 207228) | Sludge microbial communities from methane-producing bioreactor in Wageningen University, Netherlands - Granular Sludge_3_08-R3 | ecosystem: Engineered > Bioreactor > Anaerobic >... | reverse complement strand
CGTGTTCTTTATTCATCTTGTCAACGAGCTTTTCTTTTTCTTTTGCTATCTTATCGCCAAGCTTCTCGTGTTCTTTTCCGTCTTTATCGACGAGCTTTTCTTTTTCTTTTGCTATCTTATCGCCGAGCTTCTCGTGTTCTTTATTCATCTTGTCGACGAGCTTTTCTTTTTCTTTTGCTATCTTATCGCCAAGCTTCTCGTGTTCTTTACCCATCTTATCAACGAGCTTTTCTTTTTCTTTTGCTATCTTATCGCCGAGCTTCTCGTGTTCTTTATTCATCTTGTCAACGAGCTTTTCTTTTTCTTTTGCTATCTTATCGCCGAGCTTCTCGTGTTCTTTGCCCATCTTATCAACAAGTTTTTCTTTTTCTTTTGCTATCTTATCTCCAAGCTTCTCGTGTTCTTTACCCATCTTATCAACGAGCTTTTCTTTTTCTTTTGCTATCTTATCGCCGAGCTTCTCGTGTTCTTTATTCATCTTGTCAACGAGCTTTTCTTTTTCTTTGCCAGTTTTATCATTGGATTTAGGCATTTCAATTTCTTTGCCCATTTTTTCCATTACTTTGGGCTGTTCAATTTCTTTGCCCATTTTTTCCATTACTTTGGGCTGTTCAACTTCTTTGCCCATTTTTTCCATAACTTTAGGCATTTCAACTTCTTTGGCTGTTTTGTCCATTACTTTAGGCTGTTCAATTTCTTTGCCCATTTTGTCCATAACTTTAGGCATTTCAATTTCTTTGGCTGTTTTGTCCATTACTTTGGGCTGTTCAACTTCTTTGCCCATTTTTTCCATTGTTTTTTCAGCAACTTTAGGCTTATCATTCAATGAAATAACAGTATTTTCAACAACCTTTTGTTTATCCATATTCTGCATCGTCTGGACAGTACGTTTATTTAACGGTATAAAAGGCTGTAATGGTACAATTGGATTAAGTGTCATAGCTCATACTCCTCTATTTTCTCCCCAACTGGTTAACTCCTGTAGAATCTAATTTTTTTGTGCATAAAATATTTTGCGACCAAAGGTCACGTAATAATGCTCTTTGTCTTCTCCCCTGGTGAAAAAAGACTCTTAACTATATAAAAACAATTCCGACTTCCGAATTGTTTGTTCCTGTGCTGATTTTGGGCATTTAAACATCATATTGTATATATATTTCAGAGCATAAAGGAGGATAAATTTTATAGGCCTGATATATATTTTATGGATAAGAAAGATAATTTTTTCTGTCAGAGATTGAATTTTACAAAAGTTAAAAAACCAGGGTTTTTGCCAGCAGGGGCCGGTGGTGTCATAAGTACTATGATTATGCTGTAAATATTAAATATTTCTTTTCTGGTATCATATTATATGAAGTTAAAATTTATAAATTATTTAAGCAGCTAAAAGAGTATTGTAATGATATTATTTTATCTGGATCGTGAAGACAGCCCGGCTATAGAGCTTTATAAAGACCTTAAAACCAATGTTGGCCTGCCTGTTTCATGCCTGTTTCACCATAAGGTCATTGGAGCCTCAAAATTAACTGCTGTTAATCCAGATCAGACTGTAATTACAAACATTCAAACAGAAGATAATGAAACACCTGTTAATATAAAAGATATTAAAATATGCTTCTTTAGTCAGTATCCATACGTTCACAGTGGATTGTTGCCCTTTGAAGAAGAACTTGACAAACTTTATGCCCTTCAAGAATGGAATGCAACCCTGGAAGCCATCTTTCTGACCCAAAAACATATAAGATATTTGAACCCTCTCTGGGGCAAATATAACCTGGCTACTGAAATGGAGCATATCATGCTTTATCAAGAATTTGGTATAGCAACAGTAGAAATGCTTTTGACTAATACACCCGATGATGCCCGGGAATATTACGAAAAATCTGGAAAAGAAGTTATTTATAAGTCTGTTAGAGGAGGATATGACTCCTCAGGTCGTATGACAACCTCTGACCTTACACGTTTGAATAAACTTCATCTTTCACCGGCAATTTTCCAGAAAGCTCATATGGGATGTGAAATTATGATCTGCCTTGTAGGAAACAGATTTTTAGCAAAGAAAACAACAATGGAAGCCGCTAATGTGGTCTACAAAGATTTTGAAATATCAAAAGATTTAAAAGAAAAGCTTATACAGCTATCAAAACATATAAATGTACCCTGGATAATCTACAGCATAATCTATGATGAATTTATAGATGAATATAAAGCGTATTCAATTAACCCATCTCCCGGTTATGATTTGTGTATACAGATTTTTGGTGAAGACTTTAATAAACTTCTGCGACAATATTTCATCGAGGAATATAACAAATGATCTTACTTATCGGCGAAGGCGGGCAGGAAAGAATGTCTAAAGCTATACTTTCAGCCCTTCAGGAAAGAGAAGAAGACGTAATATGGCTTGATCAAAATACATTACCAGTGGATAATACAATATCGATAAGAGTTGTTGATGGAAAACTTCAGGGTCGTCTCTACCTGAAAGACAAAATGGAAATTGATCTCGATGATATCAATGGTATATATACCCGGCTGTCTTATCTGCAAACAGATCTCAATCTGAACAGTGCTCAAAAAGACTTTATGCAGGCAGAAAGAGCTATTGCCATTGAACTATGGCTGGAACATACTGATGCCATGGTTATAAATCGCATTAAATCACAACGTACAAATGGTTCTAAGCTTCTTCAAACCTGGATTGTAGAACAATACGGGTTTAAAGTGCCTGAAAGCCTGCTAACAAACGACCCTGAAAAAGTTAAAGAATTCTATGAAGCCAATAAAAAACACGGTATTATATATAAATCAGCAAGCGGTGAACGCTCAATGGTGACAAAATTTACTGAAGAAGATTTTGAAAGGCTTGTCAATCTTAAATCATGTCCATCGTTGTTTCAGAAGATTGTTCCCGGTATTGATATACGTATTCATACGCTGGCATCAGGCGAGGTGTTTCCTACAGAAATAAGGTCTGAATCTTCTGATTACCGCTACGATAGTGAAAGAATGCTTGAACCGATAAAGATACCTGAAAAGGTTAAAGAAACATGCGTCAACCTGACCCGTGATCTTGGTCTTTATATTTCTGGTATTGATACTCGCCGGTCGCCTGATGGAGAATTTTACTGCTTTGAAGTAAATCCATCACCTGCTTTTTACTGGTATGAAGCTCAAACAGGGCAGCCTATATCTGAAGCAGTTGCAGAACTACTTATTAAAGGCAAAGACTTTGTTAAAAAGGGCCTTGTAAAGAGAAAATATTAAATGAAAACCATTAAGATTATTGATTTAAACCTGATATATACCTGGATCTTGCTTGATGAGCTTATTGAAGAGCCCGATTCACAAGACAAAAGAGCTAATTTTATTGAATTTATTAATCAAAAAGATCAAATAAATGTTCTGGCATTTAAAAGAGCACAGAATGTATGGCAATATCTTAATGCAGGACAGGGTATTTCAAAGGTTAAACAGGCCATACGTAATAAGAAAAAATTTTCTGAAGAGTATCTTCAGGTATTAAGATATATGAAAAATGCTCTGGAGCTTAATTTTCAATTAGTTCAACAGAAAAGATTACTGGCTGGTGAGCTGGTTATCCTGGCAAAAGAATACATTTGTATTATAAAAAAGAAACTTGATACTAAATTACCCTCTGATGTTAACTGTCTTGCTGAATTACTTTTAAAGATTGCTGAATATATCTGTCAGAGGTTATCAAAATATCCTGAAAACCATCCTTTGCCCTGGGATATTTCTGGATTATACCTTGTACTGGATGGCTACGGCCAGTTTATTGAGTTAACAGAAATACCTGAACTTGAATTTCCTTCACTTGAAGAGTTTTACGCTTTTTACATTCAGCTGACAGGGTCAAAAATTAAGCCCATTTTTCTTTATGCTGATGAAGAAAATATTATGGTAGATACAACAAACTTTCCTGAGGATGTGTTACTAAAAATACTTTCATTAAAAGGTATAAATCATACACCATTTGAATATTGCTATATCATCAACGCTTTTGGAAAAAAACTCGCTCATACTCCTCATCTATTAAGTTTATTTGCACATGAGCTGGGGCATATACTTGATAAAAACTATCTTCAGCTAGAGCAAGCCGTCATGCAGGAATTAATGGCAAATTATTACCAATATTTTCAGGAAGATACATCAAGTTTAAACTGGCTAAACGAACTTATTGCAGACGCAATCGGTGTTTGTATGATGGGACCAGCTTATCTGTATGCTCAAATGTCTTTCTTTAAAGAAGAATCTATGATGTATCCCAGCAAACCCTATCCCGGCATTGCCTACAGGACAAAAATAATCTACAATTACCTTCTGCAAAATGAGTATCTGGAACTTTTTTCACCGGCTAATCGCCAGAAAATAGAAGCTAAATTAATATTTTATCAACAACAATACACTGCAAGAGAAGATTATCACAGAATACTTGAAGATATATTCTCTAACTACATAGCATTTATCTATCAAACTTTAATTGATTTCTTTAATAATCAAGATCTTTACCTTACTTATAGTGAAATAGACCACTATCTATCTGACAATAAAGGTAGTGTAACATCAGCACTGACTGCCCTGGATGAAAAATCACTTTCACTTAAAGAATACATACTGCGACAAAATTTGCTTATGTTATCAGAAATTGATAATTATGAGTTTCACCAGCAATAATCACGTTTATCCCTACTAATGCATAACCAGAATGATAGATTTTTAAAATACTAATCTATTAAATTAAGTTTGATTAAACAAGGAGTCATAACAAGAAAAATAAGCTCCTTAATTAAATATTTATTTTCTTTCACCCAGAGAAATTTATTTGGCTCTAAAAAAATTACGTACTATAATGTAATCATTAAATTTATCAGCTTAGCAAAGGGAATACCAATAATGATTAGAAAAGTTTTACTGGTGTCAATAGCCTTAATGGTAGGTTTTTTGCTTATCGCAGGGCATAATAATATAGCTTTTGCAAGCAACAGATCAGATACTGAGGTAAAAGGGCACATACTATCAGTGCTAAATAACCTGAAAAAAGCTGCCAACGAGCATGATATAATTAAAGTTGCCAGTTATTATAGCAATAACTATACAAGTGGTGACCATCTAAACAAAAGTCAGGTTCTAAATCTTATTAAAGACACCTGGAAAACCTATCCTGATATACATTATAGCACTGAAATAACTGATATAAGATACTCTGATAACTGGGCTGCCGTTGAAACACACGATAGATACAATGGCACAACCGGTAAAGTGTCTGATATAACCAACGATAAAGGAACCCTTTACTCAGAGTCTCATTCTGTTGTCTATCTAAGACGAATAGGCAAAGAATGGAAGATTGTAAGCGATCTTACATATTATGAAAAAGCTATCGTCAGGTATGGCAACGCTCAGGATCTAGATATAAGCTTTTCTGCTCCAGAACAAGTCAACGCCGGTCAGATGTATTCTGCAAGCATCTCTCTGGAAGTGCCCGTTGGTTCTTTTGCAGTTGGCTCTATAACACAGGAACCGATTATTTATCCCTCTATAAAACCTAAAGAAAAGTTCAGAACAATCAATCAAAACATGGGTGATCTTGAAAGGGTTTTTGAATCTAATGAAACTAACAATAATGAGCTGGTAACAGCTACTGTTGGCATTACAGAGCTTACAGAAGATAATCAGGCAAGACCTACTGTTAAACTGAAGGGTATCTGTATCATTGGCAAACGTGTTAACGTTGTACCTGAAAGTACTTTCGATAGAGAAGAATACAAAATTACTCATAAAGAAAACCTTGAACTGTCTCCATCAGAGATGAGAAAATTCGAAAATCCTGATAATATCGACTATTAAAATGAAAAAACAATATCTTATTTTTTCCCTGGCAAGCATATTAATAGTCATAGATCAGATAACCAAGCTTCTGATAAGGTTATACCTGCCAGAAGGTGAATCTATACCAGTATTACAGGGCATCTTTCATCTAACACATACCCGAAATACCGGAGCAGCTTTTAGCCTTATGACCGGTCATACCGGTGTGCTAACAGTAATATCTCTTCTGGCTATAATAATTATATCAATATATGTAATAAAAAGAAAGGCAGCGTTTACACCTGCGCAATCAACAGGATGGGCGCTATTACTGGGAGGAACAGCAGGAAATTTCATTGATAGAATATCATTGGGAGGAGTCACTGACTTTTTTGATCTTGCATTCATTAATTTTCCTATATTTAACTTTGCTGATATCTTTATTGACACCGGTGCTTTAATTTTGATAGTAATGGCATTCATGGACTGGCGCAATGAACAACAAACCGAAAAACGTAATTAAACTTGATATAGATAATGAAGAAACAGGTCTGCGTGTAGATCTTTATGCTAGTACACTATTGTCAGGCTTTTCAAGAACCAGAATTCAGAAACTCATTGATACTGAAATGTTGACAGTTAATGATAAACCTGTTAAAAGATCCTATAAGCTAAAATATGGTGACACTGTCACAATATGTATACCTGAAAACAAGCCTTTAGAAATAATACCAGAAGATATTGCTCTGGAATTTGTTTATGAAGATGCTGATCTTGCTGTTATCAACAAACCTGCCGGTATGCTAACACATCCTGCTCCCGGCAAATACACAGGCACACTGGTTAATGCACTTCTATATCAATGTAAAGACAGCCTTTCAGGTATCAATGGCTACCTGCGTCCTGGCATTGTGCACCGGCTCGATCAGGATACATCCGGGTTGATTGTTATTGCCAAAAACGATTTTGCTCATCAAAATCTGGCAAAGCAAATTCAAGACAGAACAGTAGATAAGTATTACCTGACAATAGTTCAGGGCAATCTAAAAGATGACAGTGGCATGGTTAAACTGCCTATCAGCCGGCATCCTGTGAAACGTGAGAAGATGGCAGTTGTTGAAGACGGCAAAGAAGCAATTACCTTCTGGAAGGTTATTGAAAGATTCACTCAGGCTACTTTTGTAGAAGCTAAAATTATTACAGGCAGAACACATCAGATAAGGGTTCATTTTTCTCACCTCAAGCACCCTGTGCTTGGAGATTATGTCTATGGCAACCCTAAATCACAGAAGATAAAACTCGAACATCAACTATTGCAAGCTTATAAAATCTCTTTTACACATCCTGTAAGAGGTGATAAACTAACGTTTGAAATTGATACTCACGAAGAGATAAAAAGAGTTTTGAAAATCTATAACAGTCAATATTTAAGGGAGAGGAACAAATAAAATGAAGAAAGTATATTTATCACTGGGTATTCTGGCTCTAATTCTGGTTTTAATGCTTTCTTTTGTAAACTTTAAAACTACCTCAAGTTTATATTTCTTTACAGGCAGTACTTATGAACTGGCAACAGCACTGGTTATTTTTACTGGTTGCATTTCAGGTCTTGCCGGCGGGGCAGGGATAACAGCTTATTTTCTATTAAGGCTTAAAGAACAAATAGGCAAACACACAAGAGTTGCAGAAAAAGCCAGCATCGAAGCTGAAAACAGCACAGACAAAGTAAAAGCCCTGGAAGCTAAAGTTCAAACACTTGAAGAAGCACTTAAAAAAGCACTAAAAGGCAAATAATAGCTAAAATCCATGTGGCGGCAAACCACAACAAAACTAAACAATTACATATATCATACAAATGTAGCGTATTGGCCTGGTTTTTAGCTTACAGATAAACGTTTTTAAAAAGTATATACGTTTTAAATAAAGTTATCAGAGCTTTATATCAATTGTAATTCTCAAAATCATTGTAAAATAAAGATAATCTTTCATTATGTGACAATTTATTACACTGCAAAACAATCACAACACAATGGTTTTAAAAAAAACCATTTTTGTTTTTTAAAATTAATAGCAACTTTTTTGATTGAGAGGTTTTTAGTCATCATACCTGACAGCTCTCACTCAGAATAAGGAACCCCGAATGGTAATTGAAGTACTTGATACAATAAAACAGGTTTCTCAAAACTCCGGGCCATATACTCAGTGGAGAAAAGATACCAGAAAATACGAGCAAAAGCGCCAGGAATATTATAAAACACTTAACTTCACACCTGATCAGCTTAAACAGGCTGAAAATTACGGCAGCACAATTGTCAATGCCGTTAATATAATGGATAGATACTCAGAAGATAAAGCCGAAGATATTGAAAAAGCAGCAGAAATAACCAGTATGATCATTATGCAGGTAGCTGCAATTGCCATTATGATGCCACTGATGTTTCTTTTAGTAACCAGACCAGAAGCATTTAAAAGACTTAACAAATTTTTTGCACCAGTAGAAAAAAAGATTGACAAGCTTTTAGGTATAAATTTCTTCAAAGAGATGCATGCAGTTGGCGGTGCCGGTCAGTTTCTAACCCAGCAAGGTTTGATATTAGGAACTATGACAGCTATTATGGCTCCGCTGTTAGTAGCTTCAAACTATTTTAAGAAAAAAGGTTCCAGAATTGCCCGCTTCCAGGCTAGAGAACAGGTTTTAAATGATCCTAAAAACTTTGTTATTTACGATCAGGATCAACTCGAAAAAGCCAGTCAAATTGCCAGCCAGATTAAAGAAGAAGAAAAACCTGGCGGTCTCTTTGGTTTCTTGAAAAAGAAAAGTTCTGAAGAAGAACTTTACGGCAAAAAAGATGGTGCAATTGCTTCATTGAAATCTATTATCAAAGATTGGAAAGGTTATAACCAGTGGAAAGTAGATTATCAGCAAGAAAAACTGGCCAAAACACAGAGTTTTACTAGCATGAAGGTATCGGAAGATAAACTTGCTGAAGCTAAAGCCCATCAACAGATCATTACAGACATTATCAGAAAAATTGACATCAAAGCCCAGGATTATTCTGAGAATACAGAAACCGTAGCTGGCTTTACACTTGCAGCCATTGGTGCAGAAGGTCTGGTTGCATCTAAGCTTACCAACAAAATATTAGGTTTTCTCTCTAATAAAGGGGTTTCTATTAATCCAAACGTTATAAAATATGCCCCGGCAGGTGTTGCTGTTGCCCTAGCAATACCAATTATAAGTTATTTTACTCATTTACAAAAAGATATGGCTCGTGTAGGTAGATACAAAGCCAAGAAAGAACTTTTGAATGATCCTAAGAACTTTATTTATATACCTGAAAAAGAACTAAATAAAGTCAATGTTTCTGAACAGGAAAAATCAGGTATCTTTAATAACATCAAAAACCATATAACCACAGGCATTCAAGTTTTAAAGGATTATAAAGAATACAAAAAATATGAAAAGACCGTCAGGCCAGAGGAAGTCAAACTGCAAAAAGCCCTTCAAGAAGTAGAACTTAAGCCCGGTCAGCTTGAGCAAGGCAAAGCTCTTCAAACAAAGGTCTTTGATATGTTTGAAGTTCTTGATGACAATTCACAAAGATATGCTGAAGATATAGAACTTGCAACAACTCTCTTTAATCAGGCTTTTAGTCCCTTTGTCTCTATTGGTTCAGGTTTTGGTACTTTCTACCTGGCAAACAAAGCTTTTCCTTTAGGCACGAAAGGTAAGATAGCAGCAGGTGCAGTTGGTTACCTGGGTTCTTTATTTGGTCTTCAGGCTCTTGCCACCAGTTTACAAAAGCGTGCTTCAAAAATTGGAGTTATGAAAGCAATTGACGAGATGAAAGATCCCAGAAATTTTGTAGATTTTTCAGGTCATCCATCTGGAGTCATTTCAGCTGATCAGGGTATAAGAAATACATCAGGTTTAAACAATGGACAGATAAATATAAATAGCACTCCAGCAACTCAGGATGCAATTAGAGTAAATAATAATGTCAACCCTGATGCTATTAACTCAGTTATGCCAGAAATAACACCTGTTAATAAACCGATTAATATCTATCCTTCTCAGAACCCGGTTAATTCAATCAGCATGAACTACAAGCTACCAGATTTTCGCCCTGCTAATGAGATTACAGACTGGTTAAATCAATTAAAATCCTGAGCTGTATATCACATATAAATATAATAGTTAATTGTTTACTATGTGATTGATAGGCTAAAGAGATCTCTGAATAATTTAAAAGTTCACAGATTCAAGAAATTAATGTCGGGGGTTAAAAAAACCGCTGTGCGGTTTTTTTAACCCCCTCCCTGTTTTTGCTGGAATCAGTAATTTCTTAATTAATCAGAGGTTCCTAAAACTATTAATAATCTTTTTGAAAAATAATGAGTTTGCTTAACCTCTTTCGCCTTATGATGCTAGAATAATGGTATCAACCCCGGCCACTATCGACCCTGGAGATCAGTCATGAAAATAACCAGAATATTTGAAAGCAAAGGCCATGAACTGGTACATTCGCCGATTGCATATGTTTTGAGCCTTCTGTTTACAGGCGTCTGGATGATTACAATACTTGTTGGACCACTGCTTTACAGACTTCCTGAAAAATTTTCATATCTGGCTGATATTTATTATGTAATTTTTAATTATACCTGTCATCAGATACCTTCACGCTGCTACTGGCTTTTTGGATATCAGATGCCTGTTTGTGTACGCTGCCTGGGAATCTACCTGGGAGCTTTTCTTGGCCTTGCACTTTACCCTGTAATTAAGAATGTCAGGTCTCTTGAATTCCCTTCTAAATGGTGGCTTCTTGCTTGCTTTGGCCCTATTGGCATTGACGGAATAGCACAGGTTTTGCATCTATACCCCAGCCCTCACTGGTTACGACTTCTTACAGGGGCTTTGTGCGGAGGAATAGCTATGTTTTATGTCGTTCCAGGGCTCAATGACGTCGTAAGAATAATAAACAAAGAAAACAACCTTTTTTAATTCTTATTTACCCTGAACTTGTAAGCGAAATACAGATTATATTGTCTGGCATACAGTCATACTAGCGGAGCGAATTAAATTCGCTCCGGAGAAAGTAGTTATTTCATACTATACCAGGCTATACGAAGAATTAAACACCCGCCCTTAACTTCTAAAGTCAAAATAAAAGATCAGTGCATAACTTAAAAATTTTTCGATTTTCAAAACCCGGATCCCGCCAACCCTAAAGGAAGGCATAGGCTCTCTTCTTCTTGAAAAAAGAAGCAAAAACTTTTCACAACTGACTTGCTGCCTTCGTATACGTGCTTTGAAAGCCCAGGCCAATCGACTCGTTCAACCCATATCTTTACTTTTAAAATTTTTGAAAATCAAAAACAGAAAATTGATTGTTATAGTTATGCATTAGTCTTATAATCATGACGTTGATTATATTATCAAATTCAAATAACAATGAACATTTGTTAAATTGCCTTTGCATACAAAAATAATTATTCTATAATCTTCACAATAGGGTTTCAGTATAATCAACAAAAGCATGATGTTTTTCTTGTTTGTATGATCCCAAAGTTTTGTTATTAGTGTAATTTAAATTACTTAAAGGTAAAAATGCTATCAGCTGCTGAAATTGAGGGATTAAAAAAAGACCTGAGAGATTTTTATAATAGATTCCCTCGTTATACCACCCTGGGGTCTTTCTATCAGATTACAAAGCTCTCTCAATGTAACTTTTATATTGACTATGTGCTTGAATATCTTGAACCAGATATGAAAGTTCTCGATATAGGAACAGGCGCCGGTATCTTAACCCTGGAAATGGCTAGAATAGCAAAAGAAGTCACAGGTATTGATATTGCCTCACGTGTGGTGGAATTTGCTTCAGCCCTGAAACAAATAGAACTTAAAAGATATAAGCTCATTGAAGATTATAAACGTGCTAAACTAAATACTGATAAACTTAATAAAGTAGAATTTCACGTGGCTGACGCAGAAAACCTGCCCTTTAAAGATAACGCATTTGACCTTATTGTTGCACAAGACCTTTTAGAGCATCTTCCGGCCCCCATTAAAGCTATTAACAATATGATGCGCTGCCTCAATGATAACGGAAAACTAATACTTATAATGCATACACCCAATATTGATATTAACTTAAACATTGAAAGCTGGAAAAAAGACATCTCCAGCATGAAAAATAAAGACGCCGTATCAAAAATGAACTACAACATGCTTAAAAGCTGGATCAAACGCAAGAATATCAAAGTCTATAAACACAAAGTCATCTATGACAAACCTGAAATCAATTATTTAACCGGTATTTTTAAATGGCTAAACGGCGCACAGTTTCTTGAAAGGAATGAAGAAACAATTATTTTCGTTTTAACCAAATAATGTAGTTGTTTTTATTTACAGGAAAGGTTATTTAGCATCCATCCAGCTGATGCCTTTAGCAATATCAACTACAAGCGGAACTGATAGCTCAGCAGCTTTTTCCATTGAGTCTTTGACTATGGATACAACCCGATCAAGCTCACTCTGTGGCACTTCAAGGATCAGTTCATCATGTACCTGTAACAATATCCTGGCTCTCAGGCCTGATTCTTTAAGCTGAGTGTGTAATTTCAACATTGCCAGCTTAATAAGATCAGCAGCAGACCCCTGTAGCGGAGAATTAATAGCAGCCCTTTCTGCAAATTCTCTGATTTGTTTGATTCTACTTTTAAGCTCATTGGCTAAATAGCGTTTTCTACCAAACTTTGTAACGGCATATCCTGTTTTATGAGCTTCTTCTATAGCGTGATCCATATATTTTCTAACATCAGGATATGTTTCAAAGTATTTATCAATAAAAGCTTTTGCCTCCTTTGGTGTTATATCAATTGTTTCAGACAACCCATATGGCGTTTGCCCGTATACTATACCAAAATTAACAGCTTTTGCTATGCGCCGTTTTTCCTTATCAACGTTTTCAGGTTTAATGTTAAATATTTTGCAGGCTGTATCAGTATGTATATCCTTATTATCTTTGAACGCTTTAATTAGCTGTTTTTCCTGACTTATATCAGCTAGAAAACGCAATTCTATTTGAGAATAATCTGCAGCGAGAAGCAGATCATCTTTAGATGCTGGCACAAAAGCTTTTCTTATCCTGTTACCAAGCTCTGTTCTAATAGGTATATTTTGAAGATTTGGATCGCTGCTAGAGAGCCTTCCGGTAGTTGTGACTGTCTGATTAAAGGTTGTGTGAATCCTTCCTGTTTTTTTGTTAATCAATTTTGGCAGTGCATCAACGTAAGTAGATTTAAGTTTTGCCAGGTGTCTATAATCAAGGATTAATTGAGCAATTTGATATTTTTTCGCCAGCTTTTCAAGCACCTGAGCAGATGTGCTATAGCCTGTTTTGGTTTTTGTTTTTGACCCGGCGGGTATACCCATATGATCAAAAAGAATGTTTCCAAGTTGTTTGGTTGAGTTAATGTTAAATTTTTCCGGGTAATTAGCCTCTTTATAGATTTCATCTTCTTTTTTCTTCAGTAAATTATCAATTTCTTTAGATAAATCTTTAAGGTAGTTTATGTCAAGGCCAATACCTGCTCGTTCCATATCAACAAGTACTTCAATTAGAGGTATTTCCATTTTGTAAAGCAGCTTTTCTTGTTCTTCACTTAGAATAGAAGCATAGTAATGAGCCAGTTTAAGTGTAATAGAAGAATCCAGGCGGGCATAGCCAGCAACTGTTTCAATATCTATATCGCTTAATTTGACCTGTTTTTTGCCTTTGCCTGCAATATCAGTATATTCACTCATTACAAAATGAAACTTGGACATAGCAAGCTCTTTCAGGCCATGTCGTTGAGCTGGATCTTCAATATAGCTTGCCAGCATTGTGTCATAAATAACGTTTTTCAGGTGAATGTTATAGTTTTTGAGTACGTGAATATCATATTTAGCATTGTGAAGTATCTTGGCATATCTTGTACTTTCAAAAATTTCTTTCAGGTTTTCTAAGACAGTATTTATTTCAAGTTGTATCCCTTCATTATGCCCAACCGGAATATAGGCAGCACAGCATTCAAAGTCATTACCTGTTGTTTTAAGTTTATCATTGACAATTTTGATTGTATCAAGTTTTTGCCAGCTGATTGCAATACCTACAATCTTTGCTTCAAGTGCATTTAGAGAATCTGTTTCCAGGTCAATAGCAAAAAGTTTATGCTTTTGCAGATTTTCTATCAACTTTTTAAATTTATCTTCTGTATCAACTGTTATTGCATTGCTAACAGGGTTTTTGGCTTCTTTTTGCAGGGCAAAATCAAATTTAACCTGACCTGTTTCATCTGCTTGAAAGGCTTCTTGAATTGTTTTAACTGTTTGAGGATTTACCTTAACTTCTGGAGTTCTTGTATTACTTGAAGAATCAGATTTTAATTCTGGTTTTACTCCGTTAAACTGTATTGATATTTGTTCGCCATCAACCTTAATATCAACCTGATCATAGTTTACAAAGTTTTTAAACAGGGTTGGCAGTTGTTTCAGGAAGTTTCTGAATTCCATTTCTTTTAGGAACTCTATAAACGAGTCAAGATCAGGTATTTCAAGTGAGCAACATTCAAAATCTATGTCCATTTCGACATCACGGCATATTTTAGCAAGGTCTTTACTTAATATAGCAATATCTTTCCCTTCTTCGAGTTTTGTTTTCAGAGCTTTTTTAGAAATTTTATCGAGATTATTATAAATTTCTTCAATGTTATTGAACTGTTTAAGAAGTTCTACGGCTGTTTTTTCTCCTACGCCTTTAACTCCGGGTATATTATCTGACGAATCTCCTCTCAGGCCCTTATAGTCTACAAGCTGTTCCGGGTAAACGCCAAATTTTTGATATACTTTTTCCCTGTCGAATTCAGTTAATTCACCTTTTTGTGGCAATAAAACTGTTACTTTGTCGTTATCAATTAATTGAAAAGAATCCTGATCACCTGTAAGTATCATAACTCTATTGCCCTGATCAACCATTTTTTTGCATATAGTACCTATTACGTCGTCTGCTTCAAAGCCTTCCTGTTCAAATATAGGTATATTCAGGGCTTCAATACCCCTTCTGATTTGTCCCATTTGTTCTCGCATAGCATCAGGCATTGGCGGGCGGTTGGCTTTATATTCAGGGTACATATTATTGCGGAATGTTTTTTTTGATACATCGAAAGAAATAGCTATAGCATCAGGTTTTGTTCTTGCTATCAGGTCAAAGAATGCCTTAAAAAACCCATAAACACCCCAGGTAGGTATATTACCACTGTTACGCATACCTGTTCTTTCCAGTGCAAAGTATGACCTGTAGGCTAAAGAGTGGCCATCTATTAATACGATTAATTTATCTTTACTCATAATCTAGTCCTTTTTTGGTTTTAGTTTTTTTACAGATTCTGGAAGTTTAATCATAGTCACTGAATGGTTTTTACAGGTTAAATAGATGTTGTTTTTATCCAGAAGTGGGTCAAGACTATCTTTAAAGCAGTTAGGAACCTCTATTTTACTTTGAATATTGCCAGCTGTTTTATCTATAACATAAACTTTGCTGCCTTTTTTATCTTCCAGTGCTACAATAACCCTGTCTTTATCAATGATATATGGCAGATCAGGGGTCGGAAAGTCTTTATTGTAAAATCTCCAGATTTTGTTTCCTGACTTCATATTGAAGGCGGTGAGTGATCCACCGGTTGTCTGAATGACAACAATATTATTTGAGATATATTTCTTAAGTTTATTTATGTCAAGAGAATATTTCAAACCTTTTTGCCAGATAGCTTGACCTGTAAACAGGTCTATAACATAAATTATTTGCTGTTCTTTAGTAATAATTTTGCCCCTGGTAGTTTTATGAACATCTGTAAGATTAATTGTATTTAACAGCGCAAGATATTGGTCTCTGATAATATCTATAGTACTTTTAGAGAACAGGGAAACATACTTATATTCCCATATATATTTAGACTGCACAAGATCTACCACATAAACATTGTCTTCATCTGTCAGTATAGCGGCTATATCTTCTTCAAATGTGCACTCAACAGCCTTTGAAGGTATTTTAAAGTTGTAAATCACTTCAGAATTTTTTCTATTGATAGCAAGTATTTGATCATGATTGCAGATATAAAACCTGTTACCACTGATAACCGGCCTGGTAGAATTATAAAAACCATTTTCTATTTTGATTTTCCATTCTGGCAGCTTGGTATGAATATTAACATTCTTGATTGATCCGGCTACATCTACATAATAAATCTTGTCTTCGTGGATAATATAGCTCCATTTTTTGCTATAATACTGATCTTTCCAGAGTAAATTAGATGTAAGCGGCTCAAAAATATTAATGAAATTCTTTTTAAGATTATGTGTATCTACAATAATTAAGCCCTTAAAGAAAACAGGCGGTATATTTATCTTGCCAGGGTTTATATTATTTAATGGTTTCAGGTTAAGTTTATCAAGAATATGAATTTTATTATTATTATTCAGGCTTGATGTAAGAATAATAAAGTCATCAGTGCCTGTAATATGGTTTATTGATTCACTGGGTGGCAGCTCACAGGTGGCTTTTACATATCTACCTGCTTTATTAAATGAGCTGGCAGCGATAAGTATAATAAGAATAATGATTATTAATATTAATATGATGTGTCTTTTACGCATAATATCCCATAAATACAGCAATAGCTGCAAGAATGTTATTCAAAAGGTGACCAAATATACAGGGCACAGTAGAATTATAATATAACCTCGCAAACCCCAGAATTAATGAGAGATTAATCACTATCAGCATAGCAGCAGAATACTCAAAATACTGTGCATGAAGAAAGGCAAACAGCAAAGATACCAATAAAGTACCTTTTATATTACCTATTGCCCTGCAAAACGCAGGCTGCATAAACCCCCGAAAAAATACCTCCTCTAAAACAGGTGATATCAAAATAGCTAGTACCGATATCATCTTCAGTTTTTCTACAGGATAATCAGCATAGGGGTTTTCAAGCGGCTTCTGAGTTATCACTATAATTATAATCGAAATCAAAAAAGAACTAAAATAAATAAGAAGTGCAATAATTAATCCACCTTTAAGGTATGTTTTTAAAGTCTGTCTGGTAATTTTTAATTTGAGAGTTTCAGCAATAGAGTCTTTATAATAATATTTAATTGCTCCAAAAATTATCAAAAGAGGAATAACAGAAAAAATAATCTGAACAACCCCTCCCAGTAAGATATTTTCTGAGTCGAACCCTGCTCCTTTTAATATATAAGAGATCAATACATTTAAAAAAAAGATAAAAACAACGATATAAATAACATCCCAGACAGACCAGGGTACTTTTTGCTCTTTAAAAAGGTTATTCATACTGATGATCTCAAAATTTCTCTCTATAACCACCATAACAGGTTTTGATCTGTGTTTTAAAACCTGAATCGTAACAAATTATCTCTGGCAGTATGATTCTTTTTTCGCTCATATTATAATACAGGGTACCAGAAAAAATAATGATAACGAAATGAAAAAAACTGCCTTTTTAATAGATATTTTTTTATGGATCATTATAGCAGTCCTTTTAATTGCTGGAGGCTGGCATTTTTATAAGAGCTTAAGACCAGATAACACAATATCTGTTGAATTCGGAGATATAAACAGCCTTGATATTGGTGCCCCTGTAAACTTTATGGGAGTAAGAGTCGGTTCAGTTAAGTCATTCGACATTATTGATGATAAAGTAAAAGTTACTTTTTACCTGAATTATCCCGGGTTAAAAATACCTGATGGCTCAGTAATGTCAATACAGTTCACCGGGTTGGTCGGCTCTAAAAGCCTCGAAATTGAACCTTCTTTAGGAGAAAAGCCTGCAAAGGGCCAAAAATACATCACAAAAGATCCTATAAGAATTTCATCCTTTATAGAAATGTCTGCTAAAACTTCTGAATCTATAGCTTCTGGCAGTGAAAACTTCCTGACTATACTAGGGGGCGAGGGTACCATTGCTATGATTAAAGATAAGATTTATAAAATAAGCATTATGGCCCACAATGCATCACAGGAATCAAAGATTATTACTGAAATAGTCAGAGATGCCAGAATAGCTACAAAAGACGCTCTGGAAGACGCTAATAGATCAGTAGATAAATATGTTCACGTAACAGATATAATTGTAAGAAGCATGAACACCAGAGATTATCATGAAGACACCAGGGCAATAATGAGATATATCCAGCTTACACTTCTCTATTTCTATTATAACCTTAAAGAAAGCAACTATCAGCGTACCCTATCAGACATTATATTTGCCGGAGAATCAATTAACAGGCGTTTTGACTTTAATATACTTATAAGATTTAGTAAGATTGAACCCGAACATGCTATAGAATATCTTGATAAGCTTGATTTAAAGATTATAAAAGCCGGAAATTCTTTTGAAAAGATTTATAACGCTTTTAAAAGCAGCCGTATTGATGAGATATTCAAAAATATTATAGATAAAACAGAAGCCCTTAAAAACATTACACGAAAAATGGAATCAGCTATTTAGCATGATTAGTGCATAACTTAAAAAATTTTCGATTTTGAAAAATTTTAGCTTCCAGATTGCATTAATTGCTGTCTTGTTTCTTTTTACCTTCAAATCTGAGAATTTTACCGGTTCAAAACCTGTCTTAGCTTTCTATAAAAATTCTCATGGGCTGCGATAAGGTGCACTATTACAACCATATCCGCTTCATCAATCGTGTAAGCTATTCTAAATTCTTTACCTTTATACTTAATATGATGCGAATAGACATCCGTAAGGGGTGTACACAACTTCTCACCAAGATTTTCAGGATCTTCGGCAATTTCTAATAATGAATCTCTCACTTGTACCCGTAAAGGCTTGTCAAGCTTCTTTTGAGATTTGTCAGCGGTTCTGGTTAGCAATATTTCATATGACATAGCCAGCTCTCTTTTCAAAAAAGCAGACACGAAAAGCCTTTCAACTTTTCATGCCTGATTAAAAGTTTATAAGGTTATTTCCATTATGGAAAGTCTCTTCAAATACTAGTCCAGATCACCAAAAGCTTCTGCAAAAGTTACAACCTGCCCTAATCTGGCTTCTTCCAGACTGGTCAGTAACATTTGGCATTGATCTACGTCAAATAATATTTCCAAGGTCTCCCACTCCGCAGAAGAAAGGTTTAACAATCCTTTTCTATTTGCGAAAAACTCAGCCGGGTTGATAGCGAAGGAATTTTGCATTTTCACACCTCAAACTTGTCGCTAACTGCTTAACTTCACTTTTGAGGCCTACGACCTGATTTTCCGCTTGTTTATGATATTACACCAAACCAGGCTTTTTGAGTAGACCCCCTGTACATACTAAACATCGACCTGATTGCAAAAAACTTTAGAATTTAGCACATACAGTTTCTATATACATAAAAACAATCTGGCCGAAATAATTGCTAATATTAAACAATTTGTTTAACTTTTGTAAAAATCTTTATAAAAAAAGGCTTTCAAGAATTCAAAACGCTGGTTTAATTAGTATGAGTACAACTTAAAGAATTGTTAGTTTAAAAAAACAATCATTTACAAAATGTAACGGTGATTATGAAGAGAATTTTACACACAGTAGCAGTAGTATTATCAAAACTGGCTTCCACCCTGAGCCAGAAACTTAATACAGGCGGAGGAACAAGTTTGCCCGGTAAGCTGGCCGGTAAACTTTCTCCCGATATACTTTCATATCTGGTCAACCAGACAAAAAAAGAGAAAATATTTGTCACTGGCACCAACGGTAAAACCACAACAAGTGGACTCATTGCCGGCATACTGAAAGCTGATGGCAGAAAAATTGCCCACAACAGAAAAGGCGCTAACATGACTAATGGCCTTATTACAGCAATGTGTAATGCCAGCAGTTTCACAGCACGCCTTAATGTTGATAATACCCTGCTGGAAATAGATGAAGCTTATTTCAGGATAATCTCAAAAGATACTTATCCTGATATTGTAGTTTTAACCAACCTCTTCAGAGATCAACTTGACCGCTATGGTGAACTTGATACTACAGCAAAAAAGGTAAAAGAAGGCATAGAACAGATACCTGATGTTGAAAAGGTCATTCTAATTGTCAATGCTGATGATCCAATCACCAGTGCTGTTGCAGAAAAACTCCCCTGTAAAAAACTATATTTCGGTATCGATAACATTGTTTTCAGTTCTGACACAGGCAATAGAGAGTCTCAAAAAGAATTTACAACCTGCTCCTGCGGAAAAGCGTACACATACACAAAGGTATTCTACAGTCACGTCGGTCACTATTTCTGCTCCTGCGGAAAAGAACGACCGTTTGCTGATATACTGGCAACTAACGTCGAAATAGGAGTAGCCTCATCGGATATATCAATGGTAACACCGGGAGGTAGCTATTCACTGACTCTTAAGATGCCAGGACTTTACAATGTTTATAACGCCCTGTCTGCTATTAGCGTAGCAAGCGTTTTAAGCCTTTCTCCAGAAACCATAATTGATGGTATAGAAAACTATTCCACGGTTTTTGGCCGGGCAGAAACTGTCAGAATAGACAATAAAGAAGTATTAATTCAGCTGATTAAAAACCCTGTCGGTGCAACAGAAGTCTTAAAGACTGTCGCCTGTGATCCTGATGGCAGGTTAATTATTGCTATTAATGACAATTATGCAGACGGCAGAGATGTCTCCTGGCTCTGGGATGCTGGATTTGACCTGCTTTCAGCTCATCCACAAAAGATCATTTGCAGCGGTATCAGGGCATCAGATATGGCTGTGAGACTAAAATATGCAGGCATAAATTCTACTGCGATAGAAGTTGTGGAAGATATTCAAGAAGCCATTAAAAAGATGATCAACGAGATGAAAAACGATGAAAAGCTATACATTCTGCCAACTTACACTGTGTTACTTGAGATGCAGACCTTTATGCCAGCTATAACAGGCCGAAAGAAATAGCCAGAAAAGTAAATTATTTCGCAACTTTAGTATGATATTAAAAAATCCAGACTATGAACTGCAAACTTTGTAATAATAACACTTTTGTTATATATGATAAGCAATATGATCTTGATTATTATCATTGCATACATTGCGATTATATTTTTGTCAATCCTGACAGTATAGTATCAGAACAAGAAGAGCTAAATATATATTTGCTGCACCAAAATACGTTAGAAAATGACGGTTATGTAAATATGTTCAGGGATTATATAAATCAGACTATCAGACCCTATAAATCACAAATTAAAACAGCTCTTGATTTTGGCTCAGGGCCAGGCCCTGTTCTTGCTCATCTTTTGAGGGAAGAAAATATCCAAGTAGAAGTATATGATCCTTATTTTTCACCTGAAAAAGTTTATGAAAACAAACATTATGATTTAATTACATCAACAGAAGTATTTGAACATTTAAAATGCCCGATTAAAACATTTGAAATTCTTTATAACTGCCTGAAACCAGGTGGCATTCTTTCTATTATGACTTTATATCATCCTCAAGATACCGAAATATTTAAAGACTGGTGGTATAGAAAGGATATTACGCATATATCATTTTACAGTCATAAGACTATGAGATATCTTGCAGAAGCTTTTAATATGAAGATACTTTTATTAAGCCCTAAAAACCTGTGTATAATGCAAAAATAGTTTATACAGGCAAGTTTTGTTTGAGCTTTTATCTGGAAAGACCTGCTATACATAAAGAGCAGGGTACGCATTACGCACCCTGCCAGTTTTTATATTTCCCTTATCTGAATTATTGCACTATTCTTCGAGGGGGTTAAAGCCTTTTAGGCCTTCGATATCCTGTAAAAGGGTTTTCATTGACCCCAGGACGTTCTTGAGCTTTTCATCCTGTTTTCTTGATTCTTTTGAGATATGTTCTTCAAGTTTCTTGAGACGTTCTTCAACAGGGCTTCCTTTACCGCTGGTAACCTGCACAATTTCTTTCATCAGTACTAATTTCTGGTCAGCTTCTTTCTGCATGTATTCTATCAGTGACTGTACAGCCGGGTCAGTACCTGATTTAGGTGCCTCAAGTGCAATAGTGGTTGGCAGGTTTCTCAAATCTTCACCCAGTAAATCTATTTTTTGATCAACACGGCTGATAGCTCTGAGTTTGCTGTCAATTGTTACAACGTTTTTATCAACGTTAGCAGTCAGTTTACCGATACGGTCAACTTCCTGATCAAGTTCTACAAGAACATCCGAGACAAGGCTGTCAATTTGAGTTACTACATCTACACTGGCCAGCGTATCAACCTTGTTTTCTATACTTTCAGTGCCCGAGAGCAGTTTAGCATAGAGGTCTTCCATCTTCTCGATGACATTGTGACGTATAAAGTCAAGCTTGGCATCAATATAATCTTCACTGGCCGGATCAAATTTATCTCTCAGCAGACTGGCAATGCCATCAAGAACACCAAGACGGTTTTCAATGTTTTCTCTAAAGGCTTTAAGTTCACCAAGATCACTTTCATCAAACTGTTTCTCTATTCTATCCATAATAGCTTCTGTTTTCTCGTTTACTGAAAGTGTTATAGCATCTATATTAGAGAATAGATCTTCGATATCTGTCTTGGTTAGCAGTTCATTCTGTGCTATATCCTGTATTTCATTTACTTTTATATTTATGTTATCTGTAATAGCCTGAAGTGCGTGAAGTCTTTCTTCTGCTTCACCTACAAATGAACCTATAGAAATGCTTTCAGTGGTATTAGATATAATGTTTTCTTCAAGGTTGCTCAGCAGGTCAGAGATATAGTCTCTTGTTGAGGTATAGTACTGGTCTATTTTTGTACCGAGACCGGCATTGATACCTTTCATGAGGTTCTCTGAAGTAAATTGTTCAGATTCAAGCAGCACATTGAGTTTCTGTTCGAGGTTTTCTTTAAATAGTTTCATACCTTCTTCAGTCTGCAAACCTTCAGTATTGGTTATAATACGCTCAACCTTTTCTGTAATATCTTCTGTAAGGTTTCTTAACAGACTGATATCAGTCATAACGTTATCAAGGCCTTCAGCTATGTCATCCGGAGCAATGGTATCAACTTTTTCCTGTAATATTGAAGTCTTCTCCATTATACCGTTATAGAAAGTTTCAAGAGTAGCATTCAGCGAACTAACCAGCGTTTCGGCTTTTGCAGCTTCATTAAACATACTTATGCTTGATTGAACCTCGTTCTGGAAGTTTTCAATAACTTCAACAAAGTCAACTTCTTCATTTAGATGATCAACTTTCTGGTTAATGTTGTGTGAAATAGTTTTCAGTGTATGCAATTCACTTAGAACAGTTGAAATCTGGTCAACTCTTTCCTGATCCATCAGTTTGTCGAGTTTTGTATCAATTTCCTGGTTATGATCCATCAGGTGAACGAGCTTGTCAGAGAGGTCTGAGCCAAGATTATCAAGTATTCTTTCAAGCCCAACATCCTGATCTAGAACTTCAGTTAGTTTATCTTCAAGGTGATCTTTAATTCTGGCAACAAGGGCGTCAGAATCGATGTTGCCAGTAGCATCGAGCACCTTATCTATTTTAGTATTCAGGCTATTGTTGAATTCTATAAGCTCATTGAGATTCTTTTCGACACTGCTTGTGTCAACGATATTCTCAAATTCAGAGAAGGAGCCTTTCAGGTTTTCCACAATACCCTTGAGATACTCAACTTCACGGGTAACAGATGTTTCAACTTCAGTTATAATATCTGTTATTGCATCTGACGAAGTTTCTCTTGAAAGCTGTTCAAGCCTGGTAGATACTTCAAGGTTATGCTCTTTAAGCTTGTTAATGCTTTCAGAGATATTAAACAGCTCGTCAGACGGATCTTTTTCAGCCATATCTTCTATTTTGCTTTCAAGGGAAATAGTGAGATCCATTACGTCTTCATAGAGTTTTTCAATTTTGTGGGATAGTTCACCGACTGAACTGGTCAAAAGACGCTCAAGATCTAGTTCAGATATTTTACTTTCAAGCTCACCTTTGATGTTATCCATCAGGACGTCATAATCTATGGTAATTCCATTTTCTATGAGCCCGTCAATACGTTTAACCAGACCATCATAGGATGTTTCATCAAGTTTTTCAATACTTTCTGAAAGTACTTCTGCTGATTCTTTGAGGTTTTCGATTTTCTCTTCGATATTTTTCTCAATATTACTGAGTATATCCACAACCTCTGCTGAACTGGATTGATGTATAATCTCTTCAATGGAAGTGATTTTTTCATTAATCTCTTTCAGGTCTACAGAGAGGTTTTCAAGTCTGGAAATAACAATTTCGTCATCTTTAAGCTGAATATCTCCCGTAATATCACCTTTATCAGGTAGTGGTGTGCCTTTAAGTTCGTGAAGCAGCTCTTCTTTAAAGTCAGCAAGCAGTTCATTCAGCACCTCAGAGCTATCTGTTTCAGTCTGGGCAAGTATATCAACTTTTTGCTCGAGAACCTGTGTTTTCTTCTGTATGGTGTCAAGCAGAGAGTCAATTTTGCTTGAAATTCTACCTGAGACTTCTTGCATGAGCTTTTGTTTGTCTTCTGGCACAGGGAAGGCTCCTGTTGAAGAATATGTTGCTCCTGCGGCCTGAGCTGCCGGAGTAGTACCGCCACTAATATGAGACATTAAAGTGTCTATAGAAGCCGTCAGGTCTTCTCGCAGGTTATTCATTATCTCTTCATTGATAATTGATTGAGACTGAATTGATTCATTTGTCAGAGCATTAGATGTATGGATGTAATCACGCAGATCTTCAAGTTCAGCAGAAAACTCTTCAAGCAGTTCATCTGTTGTTGCGTGGCTTAATTCTTGTACTTTGTCACTAATATCAATGTTATCGCCGACCTGAGAGGCTATTTCTTTTATTTTATCACTAATATCACTCAGGTTATTGACTTTAGAAGATATTTCTTCAACGCCAGACTGCTCAGCAAGTTCTTGTGCACGTGCGAGTATCTGGTCAAGATCGCTCTTAATATCTTTTAGCGGAGTATCGCTTATAGACTTTCCTGCAAGACTGGTGACATCTTTTAGTGCTGTATCAAAACTGCTGGCCAGTGTTTTCAGTTGTTTTAGATCTTCATTAATGTCAAAGGCTTTAGAGGCAGCCGGCAATGAACTGGATTCTTTTACTATCTCGTTCATTACTGATTCCAGTGAGCCTGTGCCAGTAATCATAGAGTATTCAAGATCTTTTAGCTTATCTTTAAGGCTATTAGCAGCACTTTCAATTTTTTCGAGTGTTGCTTTGTTGAGTTCCGGCAATTTAGAATGAATATCAGCTACAACATCCTTGATATACTGGATGTCACCCTGCATTGAATCATCGTATTCATCTTCTGAAATCTGTTTGAGGGTTGTGCTGTCATCTTCTTCAAATACACCTGTAATCTTTTGTATAATAGCTTTATTAGTTTTCTCTACGGCATCTTCAACTTTATACTGCATCTGTTCTATTATTGTTTTCGCAATATGCTCACTATTTAAGGAATTCAGAGAAGGATCATTTATCTTTTCAGAAATAGCATTCAGCATATCACGCAGGCTTCCCAGTTCGTCATTAACATCTTTCTCAAAATCTGCCAGAAGTTCGTTAATAACATCTGATGAATCTGTTTCTGCCTGTGCCAGTATATCAACTTTCTGTTCAAGTTGAGAGGTTTTCTTATGTACTGATTCAAACAGGTTTTCCATCTTGTGTGAGATTCTATCAGAAATCGTTTTGAGAAGTTCAGCTTTTTCTGTTATATCCTGCTTGAAGCTTTCGAGTTTTGAGGTTTCTTCAGCAAGGCTCCCACTGTCTTCCATAGTTTTTAATGTTTGAATAACTTCATCTACAGAAGCAGATAGATCTTCACGCAGGTTGTTGATAACTTCCTGACTTGAGATACCCTGAATTTTAATTGTTTCTCTTGTGTTGGCATCCATCAGGCCGATGGAATCACGCAATTCATCAATCTCTTCAGAAAATTCTTTCATAAGATCTTCAAGTTCAGATTGAGCTATTTCATCAACTTTTTCTTCTAATACATCTGATCTATTATAGATTTGATCAAGTTTTTCGTTGATCCTGCTATTCATATCTGCCAGTGATCTGGCTCTTTCACGAATAATTTCATTATCAGAGTCAGATTCAGCCATTTCCTGGGCGTGGCAGATGAGTTCTGACATCTGATCTTTAAGAGATTCTTTTATTTTTTCTACTATACGTTCTTCAGGGCTAACATTCTCAAGCTCTTTAATTTGTTTGTCAAGAGAAGCTGCAATTTCTTTAAGACTTCTAATGTCTTCTTCTATGCCGAGAGTTCCACCGCCAGGAGCCCCAGTGAAGGTTTCTTTCATTTTGTTTTCAAGATATTGTGTCTTGGCATCAAAGATTTTACCTATCAGGTCGAGTTTATGGTTCAGCATATCTGCAAGTTCTTTAAGTTCACCTGTAGGCATATGGGCGTTCTGAATAGCTGCTGCTATTGTATCGCCAAGTTTTGTATTGACAGAACTAGCTATAGCATCAATAGCAAAGTCTGTTGATAGGTCAACTTCGCCTGTCATACCCTTAAGTCTGTTTTCAATAGCCAGAGCAGCGTTTTTCACCTGTTCTAGTTCAGAGCTGAACCCTGATCCAAATTCTGCTATAAGGTTACTGACCATATTCAATGATGATGTTTGAGACATAACGTCTATTTTCTGATCCAGAATTTTCATTCTTGAGGCCAGGTGGTTTAGCATCTCTTCGTGTTTTTGTGCTATTCTGTCTGTCAGGTCAGTTATCTGGCTTGTTTTAGTATCTACATCGTCTCTTAAGCGACTGATATGAGTTTCAACATCTGTTTTTTCTCTAACTTTTTCAAGTTTTTCATCCATTTGTTTCAGGAACAAGCCGTGAGTACCGAGTTTTCTTTCAATGTCTTCACGCAAAAGCTTTGTAGTCTGGCTAAATTGCCTTTCAAGTTCTTTTTGAATAAATGTATCATCAATGTTGAAATCTAATTTCTGGCTTTCTTTTATAATTATTTGTTTTGAGTCTTCAACAGTCTTCATAATTTTGTTTGCAGTTTCTTCAAACATCTTATCAAGACCCGAAATATATGAAGCTCTAAGCTTACCACCAAGTATACTCTGAATTTCATTATTGGCATTAATAATAGCGCCAACAGATTCATTCAGTTTCTTATAAATCTCACCCTGTGTGGATTCAATTTTAGTAATAACATCAGTGAGTTTATAGGTTTCTTCGAGTGATTTCACCGGAAACCTTGTCAGTATGCTGGCGACGTTTTCGATTTTGTCATCAAGCTCCTGAATTTTCGCATTAAGCCCCCCGGCTCCTCCGACAGGATCATAACCAGAGTCATAGCCATAATGTTCACCTGCTGCGCCTCCTTCAGGAGCAGTTGCTACTCGCTCACTGAGTACTTTCAGGCTGGCAATAATATAATCTAGCTTGCGGTCAAGCAATATTTGTTTTTTCTCTATTTCTGGCAATCCTTTGCCTGATATTTCAATTTTTTCTTCTAGTTTATGTTGAAGTTCATCAGGCGTAAGAGATTTTGGTTCTTGATAAGCCTGAGGTTGATGCTGCTGATAAGATTGATCAAATTGCTGCGTATACTGTTCAAAACTATTATCAACAGGTGCCGGGCCCTGTTGTTGAGATTCTTGAGCTACATTAATACTAAAGTCTTCTTCTGCACCATACATACCCCGGGCAGGATTAAAATCTTTTGGTAAATACATCTCTCCGGGCCATCTGGTATATTTATCAAAGATGCATTCTCTTAAGTTAAGGGCCGTTTTAAAGTTTGTTTCTGATAGGTTGGCCTGGCAAAAGTTGGTACTGCTTAGATTGGCTTGATCAAGAACAACGGCTGTAAAGTTGGCTTTGCTAAAGATAGCCATAGACATATTTGCACCGCTAAAATCAGCTCCTTCGAGCTGTGCGCCGGTGAAGTCTGCTCCTTCAAGATCAGCTTTTTTAAAGCTAGCCGTTTGAAGATTCGCATGGAGCATCAGAGTATTATGAAGTGTACATCCGGTAAGGTCTGCTGATACAAGGTTTGCATATTCAAAGTCTGCTCCAGAAAAATCAATATTCTGAAGTTTGGCCCCAGTCAGTGTGGAGCCCTGAAATCTCGTATCAGACATGTCAAGTGGGGCATAGTTTTCCTCTGCCCTCATCTGGTTAAACATCTTGATGTTGCTTTTCAGCAGCTTAACCAGTTCTTCCTTTGTTCTTGTGGATTCATTGTTTGCCATATCCATTTTTTAGCCCTCTATTCCAACCTAAATGTATAATTAACCTTTTATGTTTACGTCATAAATTTTTGTAAGTTTAATAATTAATTTCTTCTTTTGATAATAGTTTTACATAATATTTGAATTCAAATGATATGATATAGTTGAAAAAAATTTTTTCGGGTAAGATATTTCTTTTGTACGCAGGCAGTTTATCTCTTTCATATAGTGCATTCTGGCCAATTGTAAAAAAAATTTGATTTAAAACCCGTCATAACAAAAGAACATAAATTTTATCAAAATTTTTTTCAGGTATTTATATTAACTTGAATAATTATTCGAATGTCAAATACTCAATTATGCCAGTACTAAACAATTTATATAGTATATGTTTTGTTGATTACTACTTGCAGTTGACTTTTGGTTATGGATGCTAGCCAAAATTCACTTATAACAACATTTTTGTAAGCTTTTAACACATTATAAAAAAAACTGCCACAATTAAAAGAATCATTTATAATAAAGTATAATAAGACTCACCAGCAGGTTTGATAAGGCAAATTATACATTAAAATGCCCAATAATGTTATAAAAAGAAAGGGTTTATTACAGTGCATCAGCAAATATCTGAATATCTAGAATATCTGGAGATAGAAAAAACACTTTCTTTAAATTCACTCAATTCTTATAGCTGTGACCTGCTTCATTTTGCTAATTATCTCAAAGACCAGACTATAGAAGACACTTCAACCCTTGACCGAAAGGATATAAACAGCTATATCAGGCACTTAAGGAAAAACAACTATGCTTCAAGCACCATAAACCGCAAGATAGTATCACTAAAAGGGTTTTTCAACTGGCTGACAGAAAGAAAAGTTCTGGATTCTGACCCGACTCTCTCGCTGGAACAGCCACGACTGGAAAGGTTTTTGCCCAGAGTATTAACACAGAAAGAAGTTGAATATCTGATTAATCATTGCCGTACTATTGAAGAAACCACTATACTTGAGCTGCTTTATTCTGCTGGCCTGCGTGTAACTGAACTTGTAAGTATTAAGGCAGATGATATTAATCTTGATGCAGGTTATTTAAAGTGCAGGGGTAAAGGCAATAAAGAAAGACTCTTACCAGTAGGGAAAAACCTTACCTATGCACTGAATATTTATTTTAAGCTCAGGCAGGAAAGACTCAAAAATGAAGGCCATAGTTCAGAATATCTGTTTTTTGATGATAAAGGCCAGCCACTAACACGCCAGGAAATCTGGAAACGTATAAAAGAAATTGCTAAACCCCTGAATAAACCTGTTTCTCCGCATACATTCAGGCATTCATTTGCAACACATATGCTTGAAAATGGGGCAGACCTCAGAGTAGTTCAAGAACTATTAGGCCATGCAGATATCTCAACAACACAGGTTTATACTCACGTAAGCAAAAAGAGATTAAAAGACGTATATTTCAATATTCATAAATAATTACAGTATGCGATAATATTCATAATCCAGTGTGCAGAATAGTTTAATAGAACCTGCAATCTTAATTATGCTAATATACTGATTCTTGAAAGTAATGTATAGATTCCAGATTATATAGCCCGAGCAAATTTATTTTTTAAAACAACGCCCCCAACGCAATTCTGACCTGTGCAACATCTGCCTGCTCTTTCAAAAATATTTTCTTATATTACTATTTTTATATAAGAAACTTTACAATTTTGTGCTATAGTAATACTACTAACCGTAGTTAGCAATACTCTCAATAAGGGGGCAAAATGGGAAGAATTGTCATTGACCAGGAAAAATGTAAGGGCTGTTACCTCTGTATAGAAGCCTGCCCTAAGAAATTGATTGTTAAAGGTGAAATTATTAACCACAACGGCTATCACCCTGCCGTATTTACGGGCAGTGAAGAAGACTGCATAGGTTGCGCAATGTGTGCGCTAAGATGTCCTGATATTGCAATTAAAGAAGTCTATAAGTAGGAGAAAAGTTATGGGCGAAAAAGTTTTAATGAAAGGTAACGAGGCATTAGCCGAAGCTGCTATAAGAGCAGGTTGCAGGTTTTATGCTGGTTATCCAATTACACCACAGAGTGAGGTTTCAGAATATATGAGCCGCCGTATGCCACAGGTGCACGGTGTTTTTATACCAGCCGAAAGTGAGATTGCTGCTATAAACATGGTTTTAGGTGCAGCTGGCACTGGGGCTCTCGCTATGACCTCTTCGTCATCCTGTGCGATATCTTTAAAACAGGAAACTCTCAGTTATATGATCTCCCAGGAGGTTCCATGTCTTATTGCTAACGTCTCAAGAGGTGGCCCGGGCCTGGGTTCTATCAGCCCCTCTCAGGGAGACTATTTTCAGGCAACCAGAACAGGTGCTAACGGTGATGTTAGATTGCTTGTTTTTGGCCCCAGCACTATTCAGGAAATGGTTGACCTGGTTCATGATGCCTTTGTTTTAGGTCAAAAATACAGAACGCCGGTTACAATACTCTCTGATGGCATGATAGGCCAGATGGCAGAACCAGTAGAGTTTAAACATAATGCTATCGAACTTGAACACGATAAGGGCTGGAATCTAACAGGCGCTAAAAACCGCAAACCCAGAAGACTATCTTCAATACACTTGAAAGAAGGCGAACTTGAACAGCATGTTCTTCATCTCTTTGAAAAATTTGAAAAAATCAGAGCCGATGAAGTCAGATATGAAGCCCTTTACCTTGAAGATGCAGAACTTGTAGTTATGGCTTTTGGCAGTTGTGCACGGATTACAAAGACTGCTATTAAAGAAGCACGCCGTGAAGGCTATAAAGTAGGTTTGATAAGACCAATTACACTCTGGCCTTTCCCTGCAAAAATTGTTAATCAGGTTTCTAAACGCTGTAAAAAATTCCTCTGTATAGAGATGAATATGGGTCAAATGTACGAAGATATCAAAATGGATATCGAATCTGACGCCAGGCTAGACTTTTACGGCAGGCCAGGTGGGGCCATACCCACTCCAGAAGAAATTCTGGAACGTATTAAACAATCTATGCGTGAACTTACCAGTGTTTAAAGGCAAATAATTAAAGAGGTACATAAATGACTAAACTTGTTTTCAAGCAACCAGAATCAATAAAACCTGATTATAACTTTAATTTCTGCCCTGGATGTGACCACGGTGTCGCTGTAAGACTGGTGGCAGAAGTTTTAGACGATCTGGGTGTCAGAGAAAAAACCCTTATGGCAGCCAGTGTAGGCTGTTCTGTTTTTGGCTATGACTATTTTAACGTCGATGTTGTTGAGTCACCACACGGCAGAGCTCCGGCAGTAGCCACAGGAATGAAAAGAGCAAACCATGATCACGTCGTGTTTACCTATCAGGGTGACGGAGATGCTGCATCTATTGGCTTTACAGAGCTTATACACTCTGCTGTCAGAGGTGAAAGAATAACCGTAATATGTATCAACAATACTAACTTCGGTATGACAGGCGGACAGGCCGGCCCAACTACTATACCCGGCCAAAAAACCACTACGACACCATATGGCAAAGATATTCATGAAATTGGTTTTCCGGTTAAAATAGCTGAAATGGTTGCCCTGTGCGAAGGAGCAGCTTATGTAGCCAGAGGTGCTATGGATAGCCCTGCTGCTATCAGAAACGCTAAAAAGCTTGTCAGAAGGGCTTTTGAGGTTCAAATAGAAGATTTAGGTTTTGGTTTTGTTGAACTTCTTTCTGCCTGCCCGACAAACTGGCACAGAGACCCGATTGAATCACACCACTGGGTTAAAAAGGTACTTTATCCTGTTTTTCCGCAGGGTGTATTAAAGAATATTACAGCCGAATAGGAGAGAATATATGTATTTTAATGTTGTATTTGCAGGCTTTGGCGGTCAGGGCGTTCTGATGACAGGTAATGTCCTGGTACACGCAGCCATGTATGATAATAAAAAAGTTACCTGGATGCCATCTTACGGTGTTGAGATGCGTGGAGGAACAGCCAACTGTACAGTTGTAATCTCTGATGAAGAGATAGGTTCCCCTGTTACCGGGCATCCATACAATGCTGTTGTTTTTAACCTGCCATCAAAAGAGAAGTTTGAACCACTAATAAAGTCAGGCGGGTTTATTATCGTCAATAGTTCACTAATTGAAGATAAAGTCCAGAGAGAAGATATTAACGTTCTCTATATACCTTTAAATAAGATAGCTGATGATCTTGGAGAACCAAGAGCCTTAAACATGATTGCACTTGGAGCCTTCATAGAATATACTGGTGCAGTATCTCTTGAAACTACCAAGAAAGCACTGGATGAGGCATTTAAAAGAAAACCCACTGTAGTAGAAATAAACAAAGAGGCCCTTGATATTGGTTCAAAATTCGTTAAAGAAAACCCCATTGTCAGGGCAAAGCAACTTACAGCATAGGTTTTAATCAATTTATTTATTAAAGAGATCCTTAAAATGGGTCTCTTTTGTTTAAAAAGACTAATGCATCACTATAACAATGGATTTTTTGTTTTCGATTTTCAAAAATTTAAAAGTGAAGATATGGATTGAACGAGCCAATTGGCCTGAGTTTTCAAAGAACGTATACGAAGTCAGCAAGCCAGTTGTGAAAAGTTTTTGCTTCTTTTTTCAAAAAGAAGAGACCCTATGCCTTCCTTTAGGGTGGGCGGGATTTGGGCTTGAAAATCGAAAACTTTTTAAGTTATGCACTGATCTTTTAAATTATATTTATACAAATAGCCTAAAACCCTTTACTTTCAAGAGAAACCAGCGTTAAGGGTATATCAATTCTTGCTGTGTCGTGGAATTATTTTCTTTAGACATAATTATACAGCATCTTTACCTGATAAAACTACTGGCACCGTCTTTAGAAGTATTTTAAAGTCCATAAACAAGTTCCAGTTCTTAATATAAAGATATTCAAGGGCCACTACCCGGTTAAAATCAAGCAAGCTTGATCTTCCATTAGTCTGCCACATGCCGGTTATACCTGGTTTTGCAGCAAAATAAATGTAATGCCAGCGGTTCAGATGACCTATAACCTTGGGCAGAGTTGGACGAGGGCCTACCAGGCTCATTTCACCTTTTATAACATTTACCAGCTGTGGAAATTCATCAAGGCTGTATTTTCTTAAAAACCTTCCCAGTGCAGTAATACGGGGGTCATTATCGAGTTTGAACATAATCTGTGGTTTATTTTTATATTTGTGTCTAAGCAAATCATCAAGCTTGTCGGCATTTTCAATCATCGTTCTGAATTTATACATATAAAAAGGCTGACCGTTCATGCCTACCCGTTTTTGCTTATAGATAGCTGGTCCCTTTGATTCAAGCTTTATAAGTATAGCAATCAATAACAGTAACGGCGATAAAATAATCAAACCGGCAAGGCTGGAAGTAAAATCAATAACTCTTTTTAAAAAAGCCTGAACAGGTTTTCGTTTACTGATATTCATCTCAGATGGTACCCACAGGCAGATGAGATTATCGACCGGTGGAGCTTGAATTATTTTTGGGGTAGCGCTTATGACCTTTGGTAATACTGCCATAATTCCTTCTGATGGGTTGCTGCAAACTTCTCTACGATAAGGGAAATAATTGTATCTAATACACTTTCACTATAAGAATACTATTTATAATGATTCTTATCAAGTTTGTTAAGTATATTTGAAACAAAAATTCACGGTTGTAGTAGTTCAGACGAATTCTTTCTGACTGGTAGAAACCTTTTAATTTAAACGGTGTATCTATTATACTGCCATAAGTGATTTACGGGCATAATAAAGGTTATGTATTCAGCTATATACTTATACTCAACAAATAACAATAGTTCCTGCGAACCAGTGCTCTAAACACTGGAAATTAGCACCAGGAACAATGATAATTATAAATAAGTATTTAATTATCAGGTAAAAATGTTTAAATATTCAAGAAATTTCTTTCTTCTGTTCATACTGGTAACCTTTTTACCGGTTTTGTTAATGATATTCTGGTATCTATATAGCTTTCACCATCTGGATCGTGAACATGTTCAGGCTGTAACTGAAATGCAGACAATTATGACAAAAGAAAATTTTGCAAAATATATTTCAGGAAGAAGATCTCAAATAGTAAGAATTGTTAATAAACTTGAAAATTATGATCTTGAGCTTGATACATATAAAGAAATTCTCGATGCACTTGATGTCAAATGGTATAAACTGGATAAGCAACATAAAAATCTGCTGGCTATAAGCCTTATAGATCAATCTAATAAAGTTAAAGCCATTTATGTTAAAGAAAAACATAATCTTGATAATGCTTTTAGCTTTTATGATATGCATTTCAATAAAAATAATAATAAACATGAACTTGTAGCTGTTTATTTAATACCTTTAAAAGCTCATAAATTTGATGGCATATTTGTTAGCAGAAAAGTACAAATGCAAAATATTATTCATAACAGGCCACCTGTTATTATTAGATTATATAACGGCAATGATATTGACAGAAATAACCTTATTTATTTAAATGCTAAACCACCAGGGTTAAGAAATGATAGGCGAATAATTCATCCTCCTGAGCCAGATTTCTCGTTTGAAGACGTTAAACTAAAAGGTCAAACCTTAAAAATCAATAATTACAGAGGAGATGTCATAGCAACACTAATAATAGGCGTGCCTGATAATAAAAAACCCTTATGGTTTATCCCGAATCCTTTTATAGACAAAGTATTTAGAAAAATGTATCTTATTGGTGCCCTGATTCCATTAATGGGTATTGTTTTAAGTATAATTACCGGTTATTATCTGAAGAAATATTATATAAACCCGGTAGTAGAAATATCAAAAGCCTGTAACGAAGTTATATCAGGCAATCTTTCTGTACGGGTAAACCCTGAATGTGCTGAAAAAGAAATAAGAGAAACTCTTATACGCTTTAATAAGATGATTGATTCTCTTAAAGAAAAAACAGAACTAAGAGATAACTTTATTTCTAACCTTTCACATGATCTAAAAACACCTCTGCTGGCAGAAAATAAGACACTTGAACTTTTGCCAGGAATGATAGAAGAAAATGATATCAATGCCCAGAAAGATTTAATTAATGCACTTATCAAGAATAACAATCATCTCTTAAATATGGTAGACCTGCTTCTTGAAACTTATCAATTTGAAGAAACAAAACTTATTATAAAAAAGAAAGAAATTAATCTTGAAGAGCTTGTTAAACATTGTTATGAGCAACTTAAACCTCTTGCAATAGAAAAAAACATAAGTTTAGAGTATAACATTGATACAGATTTATCTTATATATACGGGGATTATAAATATATTAAACGTTGTTTTATTAATATTATCGTTAATGCCATAGAAAATATACCTAAAAATTCAACAATAAAAGTTAATGCAACAAAAGAAGATATGAATACCATTATCAGATTTAAAGATAATGGCCATGGTATACCTGAAATGGAAAAAGAAAAGCTCTTTGATAAATATTATTCAGGCAAAAGAACTGAAAGAAAGCTGGGGTCAGGTCTGGGGCTTTATATATGTAAGAAATTCATTGAAGCTCACAATGGTAATATATCTGTTTCATCTGTCCAGGATGAATATACTGAATTTATTATATATCTACCTCATTCATAAGGAGTAAAATATTGGATTCAAAGTTAAAAATCCTTCTTGTAGAAGATCATGAACTGACAAGAAAAGGTATTATATATGGTTTAAGAAAGCAAGAAAGGTTTGAAATAGCAGGTGAAGCGTCAGACGGCAAGGAAGCAGTGGAAATGTTTGAAGCTCTCCTGCCTGACATAGTTTTAATGGATATTGCTTTACCTGTTTTGAATGGTATTGAGGCTACCAGTCAGATTAAAAAGATAAATCCTCAAACAAAAGTAATTATGCTGACATCTTATGGTGAAGAAGAAAAGATCTTTTCTGCTTTTAAGGCAGGTGCTGATGCTTATTGCATGAAAGATATCAAGCTGCCCAGGCTGAATAAGATTATTGAGGTAGTTGCTGAAGGCGGCATATGGCTGGATCCTAAGATAGCTCATCTCATACTAAAAGTACTTTCTTATATCCCTGCAAATATAGAAGATGAAAAAACAAGACAGAAAAGCAATACCCTTCATGCTAACCGTAAAATTCAGTTAACCTCAAGAGAAAAAGAAATATTAACTCTTATTTCCAGAGGTAAAAACAATAAAGATATTGCAGAAGAACTATCAGTATCAATATATACTGTTAAAAACCATGTTAGCAATATAATAAGCAAGCTGGCCGTAGAAGATAGAACTCAAGCTGCTATAAAGGCCCTCAATGAAAACCTTTTATAGCAGCTAAAGAATAAAGAAAGGTAGTTTACTGTTTTTTAGAGAGCGGCAAAAGCCGACATGAAGGTGGTTTTGAGAGTATCATAATATTGTTTTTGGCCTATGTCTGTTGTCTGATCCATCATCGTGCTGATTCTGCTCATTACAGAAGCATAGTCAGAATCTTTTGAGCCTGTAGGATTTACTCCTACTGCATTCATAATAGCCAGTATAGCAGCTGGCAGAGGTGGTGGACCCTGCGGGCCACCGTTGCCTTCTTTTTGGTTTCCCTGAGCAGCCTGGCTGGCTTGAGACTGATTTTGATTTTGCTGTTCTTCAACCTGAGGGTTATTGCTGGTTTGCATCCAGTTGTTAACGATATTGGCCTTGTTTTCAGCTCTTGCCATCATATTATTCGGGTTCTGACTGGGAAAAATGCCCATTGCTTTAAGTGCCTGAAAATCTTTTCTCATATCCATTTCGCCAACATTAGAATAGAAAGCACGCATTTGATCTACTGGCTGGCCGGTCAGCCTGGACAGTATATTAGCTTTAATGTCTTCTCTTTGCATGCCAGCTGAATCTATACCAAGTTGCCTGCACATTTTCATATCCTGCATGCGATCAGCAGGGTTTGGAGGGCCAAAGAACCCTGGTTGAATACCGCCCTGACTATTTTTTTGAGCCGGGGTAGTTTGCTGAATACCCTGAAAACCAGTTTGAGTAGACTGAGAATTGTTTTGATGCATTTGTTCTGGGCGCTGAAAGCCAAACATATTGTTGAATTCAATTCTGCCAATCATAAGAGCCATCCTTTTGTTTGGTTAAACAGCGGGTAAAATGTCATATTTTAATTTAAACATGCACCCTTGATTTTATTATAGTTATATTTTTTTGAAATAGCCTGATGCCAAAGAACTATTCACAATAGATCGAATTACTTATACCAGTTTGACATCAAACTGATTCCAGAGATAGTGGGTCGGATTTAATCCGGTGAAAAGTTATGCAAAGTAAAATGATATAAATTCTTGAATAGTTACAATTTGTCGAAAACAGACAGAGTTAGGCGGTGCGTAACTAAAAAAATCCGATTTTAGAAGGGTATTAAACAATTTTATATTTCAATGCAACAATTGCAGCCTGGGTTCTGCTGTTAACTTTAAGCTTCTGGAAAATATTGTGAATGTGATTGCTTACAGTGATTTCGCTTATGTATGCCAGCTTGGCTATTTCTTTGTTGCTATAGCCTTTTACGATATAATCAAGAATGGTTTTTTCTCTCTTGCTGAGTTCTTCAAAGTTACCGTCAGTAAAATACAGGTCAAAATCAATAGCAGCAGTTGTTTTTTTCTTATTAATACAATTTTCAATACGGGCAGTTAAAACCTTCATACTGAAAGGCTTTGTAATATAATCATCAGCCCCATCATAGAGTGCTCTTGTCTCACATGATTCATCATCTACGCAAGTTATCATAATTACTGGCAGGTGAGCAGTATTTTTATTTGATCTCAGCTTTATTAAAATCTCCCAGCCGTTAGCACCCGGCAACATCAAATCCAGTAAAACCAGATGATAGTCATCTCTATTCATTTTGTCGATGGCATTTAAAGCAATAGTACCATTCTTTATAACAGTTACTTCATAATTGCGAATTTCAAGCCCGCCTTTAATAGCATTGCTTATATTTTCATCATCTTCAACGAGAAGTACCCTGTATTTTTGCTCTACCTGTTCTGACATTATTTTTCCTGCTTATAATGATTTTACTTTACAATTATATAATATAATTTAACTATTTTTATGAATTGATCTTTAATTTTATAATGAAACAGGGGAATTAAAAATAAATATTTTTATGATTTTAAAAAAGAAAAATTTAATAGTACTTGTTTTATTTGTTGTATCGGTTTTATTACTCGGGTTAATAAACTCTCTTGGTGTTTTTGATGTTCTAAACGAACGTATTTATTCTACTTTAACAGTTTCAAGGAATATAGAATCAAAAAGCAAAGAAATAATTATTGTAGGTATAGATAACATCAGTATAAAACAAATCGGACAATGGCCTTTTAGCCGCAAAATCTATACACAGGCACTAAATAAGATCATTAAAGCTTCACCAGCTGTAATAGGGCTTGTTATAGCTTTTACAGAACATCAGAATACTGAAGACGATAAAGAACTTTACAGCACACTCAGATCTTTTGAGAATATGGTTATTATACCTAAATATAGCCCTAAAAAAATTGGCACTTTGTCTATTGTACAACCTGATAACAGTATCTTTCCTGATATAGAACACGGACATACACTTTTAAATGTTACACAAACAGGCATGGTTAATGCTTTTCAGCCTTATAAATATTATCTTTCTTTTGCAATAAAAGTTTTATTTCTGTATAGTAAAGCTGCTGGTATACCTGTAAACCCTGATTTAAAGCTTTATTCAACTACCGAAGATGTCAGTTACACTACCAATCAAATAATTTTGATTGAATATAAGCGATCTCCTCATTCTTTCAAGCATATTTCGTTTATTGATATACTTGAAGACAATGTAGATTTAAATACATTTAAAGATAAAATAGTTCTCATAGGTTTTGCAGACGACTTTAACACTACTTTATATGCTACACCCTTTACCAGAATTAATGGCAAATATTCTAATTCTGTTGAAATTCAGGCTCAGATTATTGATAGCCTGCTGCATTACAGGGGGCTTTCAAAAACATCTGATGTATTTATCTATCTTTTTGCCATTATGCTTGCTGTCTTTTTCTTTTTCCTTATAAAAGATAATAATGTTCTTATTCAGGGTATTTCATTTATTGTAATGTTATTTTTAATTTATTTATGCTCCTGGGGGGCATTTGCATATTTTGCTATCTGGTTGCCACCTGCCTTTTCTCTGATATTGATTGTTGTAACCTTTGGTGTCAGCATATATTATTCATCTTCTAAAGCTGAATCAAAGATTAAAGATGCATTAAATAACCTTGAGGCTGATTCAAATATAGGTATGTCTGAAATACCGGTGGGTATTAATAGCAAAGTTGAATCTCTCATAGGCCTTTTAAATATCATTAATAGCGACAGGCAAACAATTAAAACGATTATTAATGGTGTAAATAATGGCATTGTTGTTATTAATGAAAAAGGAAATATATCCTGGGCTAATGACTACTTCATAGAGGTTTTAGGTGAGATAGAATTGTTAAATAAGTCAGTAGAAGAAGTTGTGCCTGAAATTTGTTTTAATGATATTGTTTCTGAAATAGAACAAAATGATATCTATCGAACTGAAGCAGCCATTCAAGACTATTATTTTATGTGTATTGCAAATAAAATTAAGTCTGGCAAAAAACAATATATAGCAATTTTTAATGATATTACAGACATGAAAAGACTTGATAACCTTAAAACAGACATGGTCAGGATGGTCAGCCATGAACTAAAGAGTCCTCTCACTGCTATAAGGCTCAGTGCTGATAATATTATTGACATTGATAATAGAGACTTTACCTTGCAGAATGCAAAAAGCATTGTAAGTTCTGCTGAACTTCTTTTAGGCACTATTAACAATTTCTTAAACCTCAGCAGGCTTGAAAATAATATGATAGAAATAGAAAAAATACCGTCAAATATTGTTAATCTTATTAATGATAGTATTAATATTCAGAAACCACTTGCAGATTCAAGAAATATTTCAATAACATTTGCCCATGATGAGCTATTAGAAGCAATGCTTGATGAAAAGCAAATTCTTATAGTTCTGAATAACCTTTTATCAAATGCCATCAAATATTCTTTCGATAATTCAGAAGTCAATATTGAGGCAAGAAAAGAAAACAGTTATATAAGAGTATCACTGCAGGATCACGGCATAGGTATACCTGTAGAAGACCTTGAAAGGATCTTTCACAAATTTTTCAGGTCATCAAACAACAAACAGCATAAAGCAGAAGGAACAGGGCTGGGGTTATCAATAGTACAGAAAATTATTGAAGTTCACGAAGGCCAGATAACTGTAGAAAGCATTTATGGCATGGGCAGCTGTTTTAGTTTTGTTTTGCCCTTAAACAATATTGTTAAACCTTAAAAAAAGACCCCTGATTATCAGAGGTCATTTACTTTATTTACTATGAAAGAGTTAGAGGTCTTCACTAGATATAAAACCATAAATCAAAAAGATTTGCTTGTGATCAAGGGTATTTTTTACACTTATTTACATTAAGTGTATTTTGTACCATTAATCCTTACTGAAGTTAGGAACAACCTCAAAGCCCTGTTAAAAGAGATTGCCAGCTTTGTAGTAATCACATAAGGTATTAATGTCTTTTTACCAGAATATTACAATTTCTTATTAATCGGGCCAGGTTCTTAAATATTGGATCCTGTTCAGACATAAAAAATTCAACATATTTATAATGGTCATAGGTCATTTCAATATCAGGTTTAAATGGAACATAGGGCTGTATGCGCTTTTCCAGTAAGTAAACACTAAAGTCTCTGAGATCTTTGTCTTCCATACCAGAAGTAAAAGCAATTGGCACCAGTATCTTATAGCCAACTTGGGTGTTTTCCAGTATTGTCCTGATGTCTCTTTTGAGCCTGTAGTTCTTTTCGTTGTAGTGAGGTAACAATATTTCAATGGATTTTTCAAGGTCAATTTTCTGTATTTCTTTTCTAAGAAGTGCTCTTTTTCTATCTATTTCAGCGTTGTGGCCTGTAGTATCATCTCTTAAGTATCTTCTTGAGCATTGTTTTTCAAGCTCGGCCAGAAGTTTGTTTAACTTGTCTACTTTTGCATCTAAAATAAGCTTCTGACGTTTGATTATATCTGACTTTTCAATAATTGAAACACGCTGATTAATTATAATTTCTATTATTACTGCTCTTTCTTCGTCTGTAAACTTTTCTATTTTTAATAGTTTTTCAAAAACCATAACAACATGCTCTTCTGACCGTATTTTTAGAAATTGATTGATAAGAAAATCAAGACAGGCAAAATCTATTGATGGCAGTTCATTAATAATTCGCTCTTGCTCAGAAGCAGGAAGCCTGAAAAACATCGGTATATAGTATGGTATAAGCTCATTAATAAATATTTTCTGTTCTTCTTCTGAATATGAAGATATTTTATTTATCTGGTACAGCAAAAAACCCATGAATGTAGGCGATGAATAGTTTTTAAGCATCTTAAATATATCCAGTTTAAGGGTTTCTTCAATGTAAGGGAAAAAATCTCTAATCATATTAAAGTCAAACGAATAATTTTGTTTTCTGATAAACGACCTCAGGCGTTGTTGAAACATACAATCAATGGGTGTGCCTACAAAATCAGTGAAATGCTGACAAAGCTCAACAAGAGAAAACTCATTAATAGTATTTCTGACCTTGTTGTATTCCTTAAAGTAGTTACATAAAAACAATTCATTTTTAATACCGAGAATATCTCTATTGTTCTTCAATAAATCAATCAGCCAGTGGTTATAGGGGTTTCTTTCATACTCCTGGAGAGCAAAATAACTATCCATTGTTTCAGGATGTTTTTTAATATACTGATCAAGCCTGTCAATTAATGAACTTGTATAAGTTTCTCTATTGCCATCATATCCTTTAACATTTGGCACCAGTTGTATATAAAAAATTTTTTCTTTAAAACTCAGATGATTAAAAAATTTATCTATAAAATCACAATAGCAAGAGTGGATATCACGCTTAAAAAGGCGCATTATCTCGGGTATATCATCTTTATTAAGGGTTTCTTGAAGCCGTTCAACAATCATTTTTTTGAGCTCTTCTACATCAGAGTTAATTAATACCTGAAAACTATCCTCAATAGAAAGCTTATCAACTGCTTTTTTTGTGCTTTCAGGGCCATAAATAGAAGAATAAAATTCTAGAGTCTTAAAAATGCTGCTAAACTTGGGCATAAACTTTTTTTTGCGAATAATATGAAGTATTCTGGGGTGTTTGTTTTCAAGAAAATGATCACAAAGTGCAATAACAAGCTCTTTATCAGTTTGATTATATTCAAGGCTTAATAGATATGTTTCTGCAATTTGCCTGACCTCATTATCTTCGCATTTGACCCCTTCTATAACAGCAGCTATTTTCTCGTTTATCCATCCTTCAAAACGAGCATTACAGATTTCTTCTATGACTTTTTTGCGGCGAAACTTCCCTAATATTGGCGTTGAATCTTTAAGTTGAGCTTTTCGCACCTCATAAAAGTCGCCGGGATTTCTTTCTCTCATTGGGTTTTCCAGGAACCGTTATCACATTAAATTTAATGCTGCAAGCCTAACTTTTACTATACTACTACATTTTATAATATTTCACGCAATTAAACCAGATGGATAATTTGAAGTGCTGATAGGGATAAGACATTTGTATTTTAAATTCATACATACTTATCCTGGAATTATCAAAGACTTGAAAAAACAATTATGCTATTCTTTTTTAGCCACAAAGCCTATTAATGCAGCAATACAGCGATTACAAAAATTATTTATACAGTTAGTAAAGAATTATTACCTTTGTGTTATGTGCTAGCATCAACTTTTTTTCAGGGTGTTTTAACAAATTGAGATAAAAACCTTTATTGTTCTACGGGGGTAGAAAAAAGATTGAGCGTTGCTTTTAACAGTCATGTTATTGCTGTTAATCCTGTTAATACGCAGGTAAGAGGCTTTAAAACGCAGGCACTGCCAGCGTTTAAAGCTGATAGGGTTTCTTTTACTTCTGACAAAGAAGATAAAGAAGAGAATGTTGCTAAAAAGAAAGATAAGATTAATTCGGCCAGTCGTGAAAAGCTTAAAGTTCTCTCCAGCCTTGGTATGGGTTTTATACAACCCATTAAAGATATTTATAAGACAGTTATGAAGAACCCTGTTGCCAGTGCAGTTGTTATAGCCCTGACTGCAGCAGCAATGAAACACATTAAGCTGGTAGGAACTCTTTTAACTGTGGGTATATGTGCTCTTGGCAGCTATAAAGTTGGTTCAGGTACCCTAAACAGCCTCAGAGCTATCAGGGCTGAACGCAAAAAAGATAGCGAAGAACGTGACTATGCAAAAGCTAACAATAATATTAAAAAAGCAGGTGAGGGTATTTTCGATGTGGCTCTGACTGCAAATGCAGCCATAAATAACACCAGATCACTTTTTAGATCTGGGCAGGCTGTTAGCCAGGCAAAAGAGGCTAATACATACCAAAAAATCTATGCCCTGCTTAAACAAATCGAATCTAAAGATGATATTTTAAGAGGACCAGCTAATATTAAAGCTCTGGGCAATACGATAAAGCATGAAGGTATAAACGAAATTAACAAACTCAAACGCATTTTAACAGGCTCCAGAGGAGATCAGGTACCTGAAAGTATTTTACCACTTAAAGATGCGCTTGTTGATTCAGCAAAGCAAAAAGAAGTTTTAAAACGCTTGCCGCTTGATGAACTTGAAAAAATGCCAAAAGTGAAAGGCAATAAAGAGCTTCTTGATCTGATTAGAAAGATCAGAGAAGGACAGGTCATTCTTAAAGAAGACGAGTTCCTTCAAATTGTTGAGCTTGCAAAGTATATAGAAACTCCGGATAAAGCACTGGCAGGTATGAAAGCTATCAAAACCATTGCAGATACTGCTAGCAGGTCTGATGACGCATTAAGAATTATTGCAAAACGTGTCAAAACCTTTGAAACATCCGGCCTGAGTAAATCTGCAAGGGTCAATGCCACTGCAATCAACGAGGATCGATAAAAAAAAGATCAGTGCATAACTTAAAATTTTTCGATTTCACAATAAAGAAACCATTCAGTTGGTTCCTTTATAATTGTTTATAAATTATCCTGACTTCTGATAAGGCAAATGTAGTGCCTTAAAAAAATAAACTCTCCTTATTTCATGCGCCTTTTGGCGTTTTTATATTGGAAGTCGGGAGTTAACAGAAGCAATTTAGCTTCTTAAGACTTTAAATTAACATATTTAGCACCGTATATACCATCGATTTCTTTTAATTTTGTTAGCATTTCTTTACTGACAGGATCATCAACATTCAGAACCATTACAGATTCACCTCCCGGGGTACTTCTTTCTTTTCTACCGACCTGCATCATAGAAATATTGATATTTTCATTTCCAAGAAGACCTGCTACCTGAGCAATCATACCAGGTCTATCGTGGTGAGGCAATACAATCATATGTTCAGCCGGTTCAATATTAGCATAATAGCCGTTAAGTCTTATAATTCTTGGGATATCTTTACCAATAACAGTACCATAAGCCTGATTAACTTCTTCTTCAGTAGTTAGAATTACCTTTAACAATCCTACATAGCTGCCTGAGTCAGTTGATTTAGATTCTTTAACGTGTAAACCTCTTTTTTGAGCGAGAATAGGAGCATTAACATAGTTAACACCTTCCTGAGAGCAGCATAACATACCTTTAGTGACAGCAATAGCAAGCGGTGAAATATCAAGATCAGCAAGTTCACCGCAGGCAACTATCTCTACATTTTTAGCAACTCCAGAAGTCGTTTGCCTGACAAGAGAACCGAGATTTTCTGCCAGCGTCATGTAGTGTTTTACAGGCTCAAGAGTTTCGGGTTTTAACGAAGGAATATTCACAGCGCTTTTAGCTGCACGGCCTGAAGCTATGTCTCTAATTTGCTCTGCAACATCAACTGCCACGTTAATCTGAGCCTCTTCTGTACTTGCTCCAAGGTGAGGTGTTAAAACCACTTTATTGCCTAATTTATGCAATGGAGAATCAGTAGAAGGCTCTTTTTCAAAGACATCAATAGCAGCCATTGCTACCTGCCCGTTTTCAATAGCCTCTGCAAGTGCCTGTTCGTCAATAATGCCACCTCTTGCACAGTTGACAATTTTGACTCCTTTTTTCATTCTGTTGAGAGTATTTCTGTTGATGAGATGCATCGTTTCTCTTGTTTTAGGGACATGTAAAGTAATAAAATCGGCATGTGGCCAGATTTCATCGTATGATTTAGCATAACAGGCGCCAATCTGATTAACTACTTCCTGACTGACAAAAGGATCATAAACAATAACATTCATTCCAAGGGCTTTTGCTACTTTTGCAACTCTGTTTCCAATTTTACCCAGACCAATAATACCCAGAGTTTTCTTATAAACTTCTATGCCTACAAACTTTGATCTTTCCCACTTGCCTTCTTTCATTGAAATATCGGCTTCAGGGATATGTCTGGCTATTGAAAGCATAAGTGCAATAGTATGTTCAGCAGCTGCAACAGTATTACCCTCAGGGGAATTGATAACTATGATGCCTTTATCTGTAGCAGCCTCAAGATCAACGTTATCAACACCGACACCGGCTCGACCGACCACTTTTAGTTTATCTGCAACTTCAATAACCTCTTTAGTTACTTTTGATGCACTTCTAATCATTAATCCATCAAAATCTTTTATGATTTCTTTAAGTTCATCAGCACTTACAGAAGGCCTGTAGTCAACTTCGCAAGTATTTTCAAGAATTTTAACGGCAATGGGATTTATTTTATCTGTAACCAGTACTTTAAAGCTCATTTTATTTACCTTCCTTAGCATATTCTAATATAACTTTAGCTGCTTCTGCTGATCCTTTGCCAAATTCAACAGGATAACCTAACTCTGCAAGGCAAACTTCTATGCAGGAAACAGTTGCAAGGATATCTCTATCTGAACAAAAGCCAAGATGACCGATACGGAATATTTTACCTTTAAGATGCTCCTGTCCGCCTGCAAGTGAGATATCAAAGCGTTTTTTCATAGCTTTCCTGAAGTCATCAGCATTCATGCCTTCAGGAGCACAAACAGCAGAGATAGAATTTGAACGAACACAAGGGTCCTCTACGTATAGTTTCATACCTAATGACGGCACAGCCGACTGTACACAAGCAGCCAGCCTAGCATGACGTTTAAAGATATTTTCAAGTCCTTCTTCCTGCATCATTTTAAGAGCCGCTTCAAGTGCTACAAACAGGTTTACAGCAGGAGTATAGGGAGTTGTATTTTTTAAAAGGTTTTTTCTGGCAGATTTCAAATTGAAATAATAGCTAGGCATATTACACCTATCAACTGCTTTCCAGGCTTTTTCACTGAGAGCAATAAAACCCAGGCCAGGCGGTAACATAAAACCTTTTTGACTTCCTGAGACAGCTATGTCAATATTCCACTCATCAAAGGGCATATTTATAGCACCCAAACTTGTTACAGCATCCACGATTAAGAGAGCACCGTGTTTATTGACTATTTCAGAAATATCCTTAAGAGGATTCGTTACTCCAGTAGAAGTTTCATTGTGTGTAACACATACAGCTTTAATTTTCTTAGCTGTATCTTCATTTAATATTTCTTCTAAGATGCTTATTTCCAGGGCTTTACCCCATTCAACATCTATAGTATCAACATCTGCACCTTTCATCAGTGCAATGTCACGCCATCTTTCGCCAAACTTACCACCAACAACACATAATACTTTGTCGCCGGGGTTAATTGTATTGTATATAGCAGCCTCCATGGCACCTGAACCACTTGATGCAAAGGTAATTACATCCTGTTTAGTTTGAAACAACCACCTGAGACCTTCAAGAACGTCTGCAAATATCTGGGAAAATTCAGGGGTTCTATGGCCTATAGGGTGTTTAGCCAGTGCCAGAAGAACTGATTGTGGGGTTGGGGTTGGGCCCGGTATCATTAAAAATTCTTTGTCTCTCATATTTCACACCTTTTCTGGTTCTCGTACTGACAGCGTTTAGTTTATCATAGAGATGTTTTACAAAATATAACTCTAAAAGGTAGCATATATACTAGACTATAGAGTAATAAAACCAGAGAGCCTTTTAAACACGCATGATAAAAAACTTTACGTTTAAGAACAATAAAAAGGTTAATATTCAAATAAATATAATATCTATATGTGGAATAAACTTAACGTATTCTTTAAATACAGCACTTAGTAGTTAATCACGTAACTTCCTATTATTTGTTACGATGAAAATCATAAAATACTTTACATTTATATCATCTTCCTGCCCGACAGCGGGTTCGCTTACTTTGCAGCTGTGCTCACGCATTCTGTTTTTTTCATAAATATAAACATTTTAGACAGAATAAAAAAAGGCTAAGCCAGATACTCTAATAGAAATAATTTGAGCTCTTAAATATTAATTTTACATAGTAATTCTTTATGTTTGAGGCAATTTTTAGAAATAATTTGTTTTTATATAAGTAAGACAATGTAACAGGCAAAAATTTTTAAGAGGTTATTAAAATGAAGGATATTCAAGAATATATTAATAAAATTGAGCAAATGTCAAAATCACAGACAAATGTCAGGTGTATGCCTGTCACAAAAGAGCATATTAAAAACAATATCAACAATATGGATGCCATAGAGGACTATAAAGAAGTCAAAGAGATCGTCGAAGAATGGGAAAAAGAACTGGGCAACCTTGGCAGAGAAGCTGCACCGGTTCCAATACCTGTCAGAACGAAAGACAAGTAATACTGAATGGCTGAAAAGTTTAGGGTATAAAGGCGGTTGTCACAAGACAGCCGCTTTTATATTTATTTTAAAGGAGCGTTGCACTTTGTTATTGATTAAGTAAGTTGTAAAAATATGCAAAAAGCTGATTTATTATAATCTATCATTACTATCCGGTTAATTTTTTTCTGAGGGTTTGGTTTTGGGGCCAACAAGCGCAAAAACCAAACCTGATCCATCTCTTCACTGAACCCTGTTTAATAATTTTTGCCCGTTTCTTAAATTTAACTTCCTGTAAAATTTTCTAACCTAAAACAAAGATTATGACAGGTTTTATACATCTAAATATAATCTTTTACCGGACACCAGTGATAATTTATATGTTTACCAATCTAATTGTTTGACTATTTTACCTGTTGTATATCCATTATTTGTTGAGTATTGCCTTTTATGAATATGCTACAAATTGTTTAATTACAGTTTTTAACGATAAAACATATTCTAATCAAATGAATAAAGCATTATATCTGAATTATTAAAATTATTACAGCCTGACAATATTACTTAAAATCAGCCTATTAAAGGTTTTCAGTCATCATTTAATAAATATACATTCTTTATATTGCCCGAATAGCATCCATTTCGGTAAAATAAATTCAGGATATAAACCTCAAATTATTTTAATCAAAATTTATTTCTTAGCTTCTTACAAAAACCATTCATAATGAGGTGAAAAATGATTTCAAACAAACTTAATAATCTCAATAATAACAATGATTTTAGTGGCCCTGGTATAATTGGTGAACTCTTTGATATAATCAAGAGTATTGTATCAATGGACAGAGGGGATGAAAATACTGTTGGCTTATCAAGATACAAAGAATTTAAACCCTGTTTAAGTTCACAAAAAAGAGTTAACACAAAGCACTTAAATCAGACACCTTTTAGAATGGCTGCAAACACTCATCCGGGGTATCGTGGCAAAGCTCAAATGCCGGGTTTTATAGAAAATAAGTTCTAAAAGTTACTATTATTAATAGTAAAGGGATGGTTCTGAATGCAAAAAACCATCATCAGACAGATTAAAGATGTAATAAAAAGTTTATTTGAATGCAAGCATGAAAAAATTACTACAGCTACCAGACTGGGGTTTTGCCCTGATTGCGGTAAAAAGATTAATCTGTACTGGCTGATAGCAACCTGTTCTGAATGTCATACCAGCAGAGAAACTGTTCTTATTATGGGTAAGCCTTACTCGTTGGTAAAAAAGTGCCCCGAATGCAAGTCAACAAAATATAAAATCTTTAAAACAAAAGATATAGAATCTTTTAACTCTGGTGATAATCAAAGATATTATGTTATTGTTAAAGAAGAGGTAAATGCAGGGCCTAAGCAGCCAGATAATAAAGAAAATCAGAATTTAGCACATAAGAAATATTATAAGTCATTAAAAAACAACGTTTCTTATAGCGGTTTATATAAAGTAAACCCTAAATTGCTAAAATAAACATCATTGAATCAACTTTATCCTATTGCTTCTGAGCCACGTTCACCTGTTCTTATTCTTATGCATTCAGGCAGTTCCAGTATAAATATTTTTCCATCGCCTATGCTGCCTGATTGAGCCCCTTTAATAATAGCATTAACTGTTTTATCTACAAAATCTTCATTAACAGCAATTTCCAGCCGTATTTTATCCAGAAGGTTGACCTCCCTTTCATAGCCTCTATATAATTCCTGGAAGCCTTTTTGCTGACCACAGCCGACTGCATTAATGACTGACATTTTGTATACTTCGGCCTGATAGAGTTCCTGTTTAACTTCATTAAGTTTTTCGGGTTGTATATATGCTATAACAAGCTTCATTACATATTCCTCCATATTTGTTGATAAGAACTTATATTGTGTATCCTCGTTCACCGTGCTGGCTGATATCGAGTCCGGTTGTTTCATCTTGATCTGCAACTCTGAGGCCCATAAAAGTATCCAGTATTTTGAGTATTATAAGTGTGATAACAAAAACATAAACCCATGCAGCAATCACACTGATTAACTGGGTTCCCAGTAATTCAGGGTTACCAAGAAAAAGACCATTAGCCCCTCCTGCATTAACAGCGACAGAGGCAAATAGTCCTGTTGCTATGGCTCCCCATGTACCTCCAATGCCATGGACACCCACAACATCAAGGGAATCGTCAAGGTTAAACTTGTTTTTGAGGCTCACTGCAATGTAGCAGAATATGCCTGCACCTATGCCTATAATGATTGCTGCCAGAGGACTAACAAACCCGGCAGCAGGTGTAATTGCAACCAGGCCAGCGACTGCTCCGGTAGCAACACCCAGAACGGTTGGCCTGAACCGGTGTATCCATTCAATAATCATCCAGGCAACAGCAGCTGAAGCTGATGCGATATGTGTAACTACAAAAGCTGATACTGCAATAGAGTCAGCAGCAAGGGCACTTCCTCCATTAAACCCGAACCAACCAAACCAGAGAAGAGAGGCTCCTATTAGTGTAATAACAAGGTTATGCGGAGTTATGCTGTGTCCTGATATTCTTTTTCTTTTGCCAATGATAATTGCTGCTGCAAGAGCAGCTACTCCAGAGCTGATATGAACAACCAGTCCACCTGCAAAGTCGAGAGCACCGAGTTCACCAATCCAGCCACCACCCCATACCCAGTGTGCCAGTGGCAAATAAACAAATGTGACCCATACAATAATAAACACCAGAAAGGTTTTAAACTTAAAGCGTTCAGCAAAAGCACCGGTAATAAGGGCTGGTGTTATAACGGCAAACATTAATTGAAAAGCCATAAAAAGCTGATGGGGTATTGTTGGTGCTAAATCAGGGTTGGGTGTTAGCCCTACGTTTTTTAAACCGATATAATCAAAGCCGCCAATAAAGCCGGCAATATCAGTTCCAAAGGCAAGACTGTATCCGTATAAAACCCAGATAATTGTAACTACACCAAGGCATATAAAGCTTTGCATTATGGTTCCTAAAACATTCTTTTTTCTCACCATACCGCCATAAAAGAGAGCTAGGCCGGGTGTCATAAGCATAACAAGAGCAGTACTAATAAGTATCCAGGCGGTATCACCCGTATCGATTGCAATAGATGCCTCTTCAGTATTTTCAGATTCAGAAAGTTTATCAGTTATTTCAGTTTTTTCTAAATTTGTAACCGGTAAAATCTTTTCCACTTCAGAATTAAGAGCAGTATTATTGCTATCTTTCTCCACTCCTGAAACAGTTCCGATAAAACAAAACAGAGCAATACCCAAGAGCACAACTAATGCAACAACAGGATAAATATTATTTGATTGACCTTCTGATTTTATTAACAGATAATCTCTAACATTCTTCCATCGCAGGTGTTCTTTTGTTAGTATAGCCTTTATAGCAAACAATAAAAGAATAGCAAGGATAACACTACCCATTAAAGGGTTGAAATTAAAAGCTAATATGGCTATTATCAACCAGAATACAATTGAAATAAATCTTTTCATCAAATCCTCCTCTAAAGCAGCTCAGACAAAAGCCTGATCAGGCTTGCTTGCTGTAATACACCTGAAAATAAATAATTCAAACTAATAATTCTAGCTAAAAAAGAAATACGATAAATTTTTACTCTAAAGTTCTTTAAAGAGCCTTTTACAACTACTATACAGGGTATATTATAAATATTAAAAACAGGTTAAATTAAGGTTAAATCTACATTAATAATAAGTTGGTCTAAAAATGTTTGATCACGAATAATTAATTATAATGTTTTGCCGGATTGAAAACCAAATTAAAAAGGGGGTTATAAAGCTAAAACCCCCTGAATGGATTTAATAAACTTGCTTACTACTTGCAACCGCAGCTTTTCTGGCATGCACCTTTGATAATGCCATAAAAATCAACAGATTTTAAACTGGCACCACCAACAAGAGCACCATCAATATCACTTTGAGCCATTTGCTCATCAATAGTACTTGGCTTTACACTTCCACCATAAAGTATTCTAACTTTTTCTGCTATCTCTTTTGAAGATAAAGAAGCAACAACTGACCTGATAAGCTTAATAACCCTGTTAGCTTCTTGAGAATCACATGTTTTACCTGTGCCAATAGCCCATATTGGTTCATAAGCAAAAACAAGTTTCTCTATATCACTGTTAGAAACCTCTTTTAGAGCTGCTTTAATCTGTGATTCAACATGGCTATCAGTTACACCCTGTTCTCTCTGTTCAAGACTTTCTCCACAACAAATAATCGGAATCATATTATGATTCAAAACAGCTTTAACTTTATTGTTGACTCTTTCATCAGATTCACCAAAGTACATTCTTCTTTCAGAGTGACCAATGATGACATACTCAACACATAAATCTTTAAGCATCAGAGGAGAAACTTCACCGGTGTAAGCCCCACTATCTCTCCAGTCAACAGTCTGGGCTCCCAGTCTCATTTTTCCACCGTGACCAATTTCTTCTCCTGTGGTTACAAGAGAGGTAAACGGTGGGCAAAGAACTATTTCAGGCAAACTATCTTTTGAAGCATCTTCCAGTTTGCTTTTTAACTCTTTAGTAAGCTTTTTTGAGTCACTGACAAGGTTATTCATTTTCCAGTTGCCAGCAATTATAGGTTTTCTCTTTGACATAGCTTTCTCCTACTTAATAAATATACGTCTTATTCAAATTTCAACTATAATACAAAAATCCTTCTGTATCAAATACAGGGCTATATTTGTTTTTCAAAATAGTTACAATACTCACAAAAAACAAAGCCTGAAAGCAAAAACCCATTAAAGTTTCATATCAACGTATTTGCCAATGCCAGCCTCTTTCATTATCTCATCAAGCAGATTAAACGAAGAAGGTGGCTCAATTTTAGATGCTATGCTATTCATTTCATCATTATATCGCCTGCGTGGGTTGTATGCCTGCAACATTGCCTCATAGGGGTTTTTAATTGAGTCGCTAATAATCATCTGTGACCCTCTGCTGCTATTTAAAAGTATAAAAGTATTTTATAAAAAACATACAACAAAGTCTTCGTTATGACTTGACGATCGTAGTAAAATTTTACAAATAGCTGTAACTTGCTAGCAACGCCTGGCATGAATTTCTCAGGAGGCTATCCTTATGCTGCACCTGCGGCAGCAGCAGCAATTAATGCACCTATAACCACAACTACTACTATAAAGTAAATAATACCAATAACAATACCACCACAGGAGACGATAATAAATGATCTCAATAAAGTTACCCTGTGGGCTGCTGATACACCGGCTATAAGAATTATAAGCCCCCATAATTGGAGCACAAGCCCATTTATGAGGCCGTATAGACAACTTCCTGTGACATTATCAGCTTTACCCATCAAAACTCCAATGCCAAAAAGTTGTAATACCAGAAACATAACAACAAATCTGGCCAGATCAACAACACGTGACCAACCAACTACTGCCTGCAGTTCTTTAAAAGTGCCTTCACCCTTGAAAATTTTACCTATAAACAACAATACTGCCGGCGTAATAAGGAACATCATAACAATAAAGAAGACAAAATAAATGACAGCAGCAATCATTATAGTAGGTATAGGCCCTTTAGCAAGAAATGAAGCAGCTAAAGCTATTGTATTTACCAGTGAAGCCAGTAAGACCAGGAATATTACAAATATAATATTAATTGGTTTTGCAGCAACAATCTGTTTCATTGTCATTCGAGGTTTTATAAACATTGATAACATTGCTCCAAAAACTGGCGGAGCCTCTACATTTGCTTCAGGTTCATCTTTTTGTGGTTTCTCTTTTTTCTTTACTGGCTTTTCTTCTCTTTTCTTTTTAACTGATTTTTTACTTGAAGGCCTATCTTCTAACTTTTTGTCTTTTGTTGAACTTTCTTCAAAGTCTTTTTCGATTTCTTCTTCGGCAATAGAGCCATCAGGTCTTAGTTTTTCAGCAATATCATCTTCGGGTATTTCTACTTTAGAAGTTTTAGGAGACCCTTCTTCATCTGAATCTACTTGAGGCAATTTTTTCAAAACATACCCACAATTATCACAGTTAACAGAAAACATATCAAGACCACAACGAGGACATTCTGCGACTCTTCTGGGTCTTTCAATTTTTTTTACTTCCTGAACAGATCGTTTTCTTACTGAAAACTTCTGTTGTTTTTCTGCAAATAGCTTGTTATTAAGAGCTTCTTCATATGATGGGTCAATTTTAAGTGCCTTTTGCTGGCATTTGATACAATTTTCATAGTCTTTCTTTGAACAATAAATGTATCCCATATGATACCAGGCTGTTTTTCTTTCAGGATCAGCTTTTACAATCTCATTAAAAATATTTATTGCTTCATCATGATTGCCTATCATACCGAGTGAGATTGCCATAGTTTCAATAGCATCAAAGTCTTCAGGCTCTATTTCTACGATTTTTTGATAACATTCAATAATTTCTTTGTACCGCTTAAGGTTTTTAAGACACTCACCTTTAAATTTCAGAAAACTAATGTCATCTGGCTGAAGCCTGAGAGCAATATCAATATATTGAACCGCTTCATGATATCTTTGCATACTGTAAAGTAGCTTTGATTTATTTAATATCGGGTCAATAAACCCGGGATGCTTACTGATTGCTCGGTCATAGCATACAAGAGCTTCTTCTCTATTATTGAGAATTTCATTTAGCAGTCCTTTTCTATTCCAGGCTGGCGCAAAATCAGGGTTTTTGGTCAATACTTTTTCATATGTTTCATATGCTTTGATATTATCATTTTCTTCATAATATATTTCTGCAAGACCCATCAGGGCTTTAAAATTTTCCTCATTAAGTTCAAGGGCTTTTTCGTACAACCTTGTGGCCTGGTTAAATTTTTCCTGCGAAACAAGTAATTTAGCCTTATTACAGAGGGCATCATCGTTGTCAATGTTGATACTCAGGGCTTCATCAACACATTTCAGAGCTTCATCGTTTTTATTTAAGCCTATCAGGGCTTCAGCCTTTTTGGATAACAAATAATCCCGACTGAAATTTGATTTTAGCAGGCTGTCATAAAAATTGAGTGCTCCTTGGAAATTGCCAATATCAAGTAAGAATTCGCCCTGCTCTATCCATAGTTCAATCTTTTTAGGGGCTAAAAGTCTTATGTTATGTAAGCAATTCCAGATACCTGGTTTATCATTAACGTATTTATGAACTTCAAGGCTCTTAACCCATAAGTCAATATCTTTAGGATCAAGCTTTAAGGCTTTTTTAAAGCTATTTAAAACATCACTGACTTTATTAAGATCAACAGAAGCCAGGCCTTTAATTATCCATGCGTCTTTATTATTTGGATTAGAAGAAAGAATCCTTTCTGCACAATTAATAGCATCTTTGGGCCTTCCAATATCAAGATATATTTCTGCCTTAAGAAGATTTGCTTTCTCGTGACCTGCTTCAAATTTCAATATTTGCTCGAATGACCCGAGTGCTTTATCGTGGTTGCCAAGTTTAAGGTATATTTCACCTCTTTCAAGCAGTGCTTCCTTGTTTCTTGGATCCTGTTTAAGCTTATCTTCAACTATTTTAAGTTTTTGTTCAAATTCATTTGTCATTAATATTTTCTTCTGGATACTTTAAACTACTAAAATACGAAATGCGCCTATTTAAAAGTAATTTCAGTTTTTTAGTCTTCAGAAATCAGTCAGTTGAACTCAGGAACTTTTTTCTCTATTATCATTCTAACATTATACATTTATGTAATTTGTTAATAATAATGATTGTACTAGCTTCAAATATTAGACATGTTACCTAAATTTATAAAGAATTTTAACAATAAAATCAAATATGTTTCGATTAAAAAGTTTTTTCAAGATGATAATAATTTCACTTTAGACAGGTATAATTTTAAAATATATCTGCAAGCTTGAAAACCGTTTGATAAAATTAAATTGAAAGGTTCTAAACAGTGAATGTTCTGGTGATTTTTAATCCGGAAAGCGGTAACCGGAATCCAAAAACAATAAAAACCAGTTTTCTTGAAGCTATGAGAAGCTTTGATATTGAGTATGAACTTTTTGAATCGAGTAATTTTGAGGATATCCTTGAACGTACCAGAAAAGCCAGCCTTGAAAAGGTTTCAAAGATAATTGCTATCGGTGGAGATGGCACTGTAAATCAGATTATAAACGGCATGGCAGAATCAGCAACTACTCTTGGTATTATACCAACCGGCACAGCCAATTTGCTGGCCACTGCTCTTGGCATACCTGCTGATGTTAAAAAAGCACTAAAGATAATTTTTGAAGGCAAACAGGATAAAATAGATCTCGGAAAAATCAACAACCGCTATTTTGCTATTACAGCAGGCTGCGGGTTTGACGCTAAAATAATGAAAAACGTCGATAGAAACAAAAAGAAATTTCTGGGGTTTCTTGCTTACTTTATAGAAGGATTTATTCAGGCGATAATCCCTGAAAGATCAGTCTTTCAGCTAAATATTGATGGCAAAAAAATTAAAAAACGGGCAGTTAACGTATTATTTGTTAATACAGGCAATCTTTTTGGTAACTTTTTAACACTGGTACCGGATGCTTCGCTTACAGACGGTTTTTTGGATATATGCATCTACTCACCTACCCATACTGGTGAATATATTCCGGTTTTGTGGAACATTATTACAAAGCAGAAGTACACAGAAGAGCATAAAGCCTTTAAAATGCAGCACTTCAAAGCAAAAGAAGTATATTTGAAATGCCGTCCCAGGCTACCTGTGCAGGCTGATGGTGATCTTATAGGGTATCCACCTGTGCATATAAAAGTATGCCCTGATGCTCTCAGTGTCTGTATGCCTTTCAAGATAGATTCTTTCATTATGAACCCTGAAGAATACTTCCGTACTATGCTTGATAAAGCATTTAAAGACAACGATACTTCTGGTTAAGCTTTAATTTTACTGGCCTGTAAGTGCATCAATGATATCAAAGATCGCCCTGCCTTTTTTGATACACTCTTTATACTCATGTTTTCCTACCGAGTCTGCTACAATGCCAGCTCCAAACTGCATTAAAGCGTAATAGTTTCCAGATGAAGTTCTTTCAAGCACCATCGTTCGTATAACAATATTAAGATCTATACTTCCACGTGCATCAATATAGCCAATACTGCCAGTATAAAGCCCTCTGCGCAGAGGTTCTATTTCTTCGATGATTTCCATACATCTTACCTTGGGCACTCCTGTAATTGTTCCTCCAGGAAACATTGCAGGTATTAGATCAAGACAATCATTTTTTTCATCAAGCATAGCAGATATATTACTGACGAGATGCATTACATGAGAATACTTTTCAACAGTAAAAAGTTCATCTACCACTACTGATGAATATTTAGAGACTTTACCAAGATCATTGCGCTCAAGATCAACCAGCATAATATGTTCTGAACGTTCTTTGGCAGATGCAATAAGCTCTTCTTCAAGTTTATTATCTTCAGAAGTAATGTGACTGCGACCCCTGGTACCGGCTATTGGTCTGGTTTCAATGGTTCTATCAGGGTTACTTTTTATTAATCGTTCCGGTGAGTTGCAAATAATACATATGTCGTCAAAATGAATATAAGCACAAAAGGGAGACGGATTGATATTATACAAAAGGCGATAGAACTCAAAAGGTTCCAGTTCCATAAGTTGACTGAATCTAATAGATATATTTGCTTGATATATTTCACCCCGGGAAATATAGTCTTTTGTTTTTTCAACTTGAGCAATGAATTCTTCTTCAGTAAAACTTTGTTTTCTCTTGCCTGAGAGCTTTATATTAACAGAAGGATCTTTTTCTTCAAAATTCAGGTTGACATTGTTGATCAGATAATTCAAAATTTCTTTATTTTCAGCTATAATCCAGAGAGTGTTGTCTTTATGGTCAATGATAATACTGTTTTTAGTTAAGATAAACTGCATATCAGGGGTATATTCTGGTATATTTTTTTCAGGCAGTTTTTCAATATATCGAACAAAGTCATAAGAGATAAAGCCTATAAGCCCGCCGGTGAAGGGTAGATGAGAAAGTTTATCAGGCAAGTCTTTTTTGAAGGTTATTGCCAGAAGTTCCTGAAGTATAGACTTAAGCTGTGAGAGACTTTGAATATGTATATGCCTTTTAAGTTTCTCTTTATGGTTAATCTGCTGAAGTGTAAGTTGTGAAGCTCTCAGGGTAAGAAGCATTTCAGGCAATACTGAAATAATAGAATACTCACTGGTTTTATGTATATAGCTATCAGAGCTCTGCAAAAGTGCCGTATAGTTAGCCTCTTTTACTTTTTCATAAATAAGGTGCACTGTTTCAGAGGCTTTTAGCTTCCTTGAATAGTAGAAAGTATCTTTTTGGCCGGATTCTTGTTGCATTTGATACCCAGATTAAGGAGACAGTAAATTAATTGTCTGAATGAGTGCTTTTGCTTTATTGACGCATTCTTGATATTCATTTTCCGCTACAGAGTCGGCTACAATGCCTGCCCCTGCCTGTACAAATAGCTTATTGTCTTTAATTAGCATAGTTCTAATTGTTATAGCAGTATTCAGTTCGTTATTAAATCCGATATAACCAACACAACCGCCATATGGTCCTCTTGCTGACTGTTCCAGTTCGTAAATAATTTCCATCGCTTTAATTTTTGGCGCTCCTGAGAGTGTGCCAGCAGGGAAACAGGCTCTGAGGAGGTCTATAATACTGATATCTTTTTTTAGTTTTCCGGTAACATCACTAACAATGTGCATAACGTGTGAATATTTTTCAATTTCCATCAGACGGGCCATTTTTACGCTGCCATATTCACAAACTCTGCCAAGATCGTTCCGGCTGAGATCAACCAGCATAATATGTTCGGCACGTTCTTTCGGGTCACCAAGTAAATCCTGGGCCAGTAAGTCATCTTCTTCAAGAGAAAACCCTCTGTGCCTGGTTCCTGCTATAGGATGTGTATTAACTGTGCCGTCCGGTGTACATTTTACAAGCATTTCAGGAGAAGAGCCTATAATCTGAAAATCCTTAAAATGCAAATAATACATATATGGAGATGGGTTCAGGCTTCTGAGAGTCCGGTATATAATGAAATTATCAATATCAGGTTTTTCTATTTCAAACCTTTGAGATAATACTGCCTGAAATATATCGCCGGCTCTAATGTATTCAATAGTTTTGTTGATGATAGAGTTCCATTTTTCTTTTGATATATTAGATTTAATAGTTGTTTCACGGGGTGTATCATTAAGCTTCAGAACAGGTGCACTGAGTGGCTGTTCAATTTTCCTTATAATATCATTAATTTTTTCAATTGCATTTTTGTAAATTATTTCAAGATCTCTTGTTTCATCTACAAATACATTATTGATCAGGTATATTCTATGTTTAACGTGATCAAATACTATAGTGGTGTCAGCTATCATAAAATACGCTTCAGGAAAACTTACACAGTGTTCTATAGTAGTAAAAAGGTCATTTAATACAGGCTCAATGTGCCTGACAGAGTCATAACTAAAGTATCCAACAGCACCACCTGAAAAGTAAGGCTTACCTTCATCTACCAGTGAATACTCTGAAAGAAAGTTTTTAAGGGCTTCATAAGGATCACTACCTGCCTGTATTACTTCTCCTGTAAGCATATTAAATATTTTGACAATGTTGTCTTCAGCTTTAATGATGTAAAGAGGCTTGCATCCCAGTATGGAATAGCGGCCAAACTGTTCACCACCATCGGTTGATTCAAGCAAAAAGCTGTAATCTTCGTCTTTACATACTTTGTAAAACAGTGCCACCGGAGATTCAAGATCAAGAACCAGCTCACACCAGACAGGAACAATGACCTTGTTATTAAGGTTTTTAAGCTTTTCACGGGCTATCGTTTTAAATTCTTCAAGTGCGGGATGTGTTTTAACCATTTTTTTATCTTAAATTGCTTGATACCTTATTTTTGAGCTCATTGGGAGTAAATGGCTTTATTATATAATCATTGGCACCAAGTTCTAGTCCTCTGTTTATGTCGCTCCCTTTGTCTAAAGAGGTGACAAATAAAACCGGTAAGTCTTTTGTAGCCTCATTTGTTTTGATCTTTTGAATTAATTCAAAGCCATCCATGCCTTCCATTACTATATCTAATAATACAATATCAGGCAGAGGATTAGTTTCAAGATATTTAATTGCTTCAATGCCGCTGTTTGTAACAATAAATTCATGCCCTTCGGCGGCAAGATACTTCTTCATCATTGTTATAACTAGCTTGCTATCTTCAACAATCAGGACATTCGCCAAAGTTTTACCCTCTTTTCAAACTATTCTTAGCACAATAACCTTTGCATAATACTTTTTCAACTAATAAATTTTTATTTTATTATGCACAGGATGCTGCCATTTATTTTAAAAGAAAACTTTAAACTTTCAAAGTTTTTATTTTAACAGGCTGTCAGAGGCATTTTGCGTGTGTTTTGAGCTGCTAATATTTGCCTGCCTTAAAAACTTGCGTAAATGAAAGTAAAATAATTAATAACAATTGTTATAAAACGTTGACTTTCAACCTTTGAAATTTTAATATGATTTTAACCTCAAGTCGGGGTGGCGGAATTGGTAGACGCGCACGGTTGAGGGCCGTGTGGGGAGACCCATGAGGGTTCAAGTCCCTCCCTCGACAGTTTTTGAGACACTATTTCTTAACCGCAAAAGAATGCGGTTTTTTCTGTTTTTATATCTTCTTTGAAAACTTTAAATTCTTTTGACTGTTATGATAAGATAGCATCTGATAGGCGGTATAAAGAATTTGAGGATTATAAAATGATTACGCTTGGTGTAAATGTAGATCATGTCGCAACAATCAGACAGGCTAGAAAAGGAACCGAACCTGACCCCGTAACTGCAGCAGCTATCTGTGAAATGGCTGGTGCCGATTGTATTACAGTTCACCTCAGAGAAGATAGAAGACATATCGTCGATCGAGATGTAGAAATTCTTTCAAAAACCATTCAAACAAGATTAAACCTTGAAATGGCTTGCACAAAAGAAATTCAGGATATAGCTTTAAGATTAAAGCCCTGGTCAGTTTGCCTTGTCCCTGAAAAGAGACAAGAGGTTACAACTGAAGGTGGCCTGAATGTTAAAGACAATAAAAAATTTATGACTGACTATATTTCAGCTTTTAAAAATGCTGGTATTATAGTTAGTCTATTCATTGACCCTGACCAGGATCAAATTGAAGCAAGCTATGAAGTAAAAGCAGATTTTATTGAAATTCATACTGGCACATACGCCAACGCTAAAACAGAAGAAGATATTCTTAATACATTTAAAGAAATAGATGACGCAGCAGGTTTTGCCAGAAAATTAGGCTTAAGAGTTAATGCAGGACACGGTTTAAACTATGTCAATGTCCATAGAATTTGTACCATAAAAGATCTTGAAGAGTTGAATGTTGGCCACAGTATTATATCAAGGGCTATTTATGTTGGGCTTGACAGGGCTGTCAAAGATATGAAAGACATTCTAAATAGTTATAATAATGCAATATTCTCATCAAAAAACTCTTAAGGTATTGATTTCCTGAGATGCTTATTTAATGAAAGATTTAGTAACAAAATCCTTAAAAGATATTAATTTTATTGCATTAATTATTGTTGCACTGTTTGCTTCTGCAGTATTAAACATCGCAGACCCTGATTTCTGGAGCAGACTCTATTGCGGAGCTGCCTATCTGGATAACGGATGGGTTCTTTATCGTGATATATTTACCTTTTCACCTGCTAAAGATATCTGGGTAGATCATGAATGGCTCAGCAGCATTATTTTGTTTTTTATCTTCAAAAATTATGGTTTTACGGGCATTTTAATCTTTAAAAGTACTGCTGCTATCCTTGTTATGTGGTTAATTTATCTTATTGCCCGCTTGAGACTGGATACAAACAAAAATATATTTTATCTAATGCTTGTCTTATTTGCTCTTGCACCAGGCCTTGCATCAAATATGCGTTCTCACATATTTACTTACCTGTTTTTTCTACTGTGGATGCTTATACTTGAACACTCTCGCCTGAAAGAAACGCAAAAATACCTCTGGATTCTGCCAGTCTCAATGATATTATGGGTTAACCTCCACGGGGGATGCATTGCAGGTCTTGCACTACTTGGCATTTACACGATTTCTCAGCTTATTGAAAGAAAAGAGTTTAAACCATACCTGATAGTTCTTGTTATTAGCATACTTTTGACTATTGTAAACCCCTATACTTATCACTATTACCTGTTTATAATTGACGAATTAACAGCAAAACACTACCAGATATCTGAATGGGCAAAACTTGATCTGAAAAACATAGAAGATTTCAAGTTTTTTAAACTACTTTTACTGGTTGGTATAATAGCGTTTATTTTTTCTAAAAAGCCTAAAAGTGATCCGGCAGCAATAATACTTCTGGTTTCACTGGCCTTTTTTAGCTTTATGGCTGTCAGGCACACAATGATTTTTTCTCTTGTTGCTGGTGTCTTTATATATGAACATCTTTCAGATATTTATCAACGCCTTTTAAAAGACCTGAGAACCAAAAAAGGAGATGAATATGCAAATATAATTGATTTTTTCCTAAATAAGGGCTTTGCAATTATTGTCATAATTGTGTTTACTGCCCTCTTATCGACTATAAACTTTTCAGATTGGAAATTTAAGTTCCTACAGGAAAAATACCCTCTGAATGCTATCAGATTCATAAAAGAAAATTCTCTTAAAGGTAATATACTTATACCTTTTCACTGGGGATCTTATGCTACCTGGCGGCTATATCCTGATAATAAAGTTTCAATTGATGGAAGATATGTAACTGCATTTCCTGAAAAGGTTTATAATGAAAACCTTGACTTTTATTTCGCCAGAAAAAACTGGAAAAACTTTCTTGAAACCTTTAAGCCAGATATATTACTTGTTGATCAAAAGTTTTCTCCGGTATATGAAAAGCTTTTAAAAGAAAAATACTGGAGAATCATTTACGAAGACAGCTATGCAGCCATATTCATACCTTATAATAATCCTGAAATCAACAACTTAAAAGAAATCAAAAAGATACATCCTTCTAAAATAGATCATTTTGATTCATATTTCCTGAGAGAATAATTACTTTTTCTGTGATATATTTTTCTTGAAATCTTTTCATTAAGGTATTACCCTGTTATAATCAAACTTCAAGAGTCTATAAAGGAAAGAATTTTGTTAGATAAGTTTACTGAAAAAGCCATTAAAGCTGTAATTAATTCTCAGGAAGAAGCTAGAAGGCTTTCTCACTCTCAAATAGGCACACAACACTTGCTCTTAGGCCTTGTTCAGGAAGGAACCGGCATACCCGTAAGAGTATTAAGAGCCGTTGGTGTCACTATTGAAGAACTGAGAGAAAAAGTAGCTGAATCCAAAAGCCTGACCAAAAACACTGGGATTCTTAATGAGGTAATATTCTCAAATCAGGCTATTCAAGCCCTTAAAGATGCTTCAGAGCAGGCTAAAAATCTTGGCTATGTTTATGTAGGCTCTGAACACCTGTTTATTTCTCTCTTGAGTAATGAAAATTTTGCAGCAGTAAAGGTTCTCAAAGACCTAGAAGTAGATGTTGATAGAATTATTGAAACAGTCACCAGAATAACAGTCAAACGATCTTTAAACAGGGCTCATCCTGAAATACAACAGTCTAAAAAGCTAACAGAAATATCAAAGGCAATACAGTCAAAAATTTTTGAGTTGCCATTTAGTCTTGAAAGTGAATCAACATCAGAAATTATTAATCTTGCAAAACAAGAAATGAAAGCATTTAACAATGATACAATTGGCACAGAGCACTTACTGCTTGCAATCACAAAATCACAAAATAACAACCTGAAATCATTACTGGAAGAAAATAATATTAACTATAACCAGTTACTTGAATACCTCTCATACCACCAGGATCGCTCACCTGAATATCTTGATGTTAACTTTCAACTAACGCCTGTAGCTTTCAAAGTACTTGAAAAAGCCCACGAAATAGCTACAACGCTTGGTTATGGATCTGTAAAACCAGAACATATTATGCTTGGAATGCTTAAAGAAGACAAGGGACTGGTAAAAGCTATTTTTGAAAACAAATCAATTAATACTCAACAGCTATATCAAAGAATCATCGAACCTATAGAAAAACAACGACCGCCTACACTAAGTATTATCAAACTCGCTCAGGAAGAAGCACGAATGCTTGACTACAATGTTGTAGGAACAGAGCATATTTTATTGGGCTTGCTCAGTGTTGGCATAGGCATTGCTTCAAATGTTCTGCAAAATTTAGGTATAACACTTCAAGATGCCAGACATGAGGTTAAAAAAGTCGTTGGCTATGGCTCATATGATAGTAATGTTGAAATGACCTTCACTCCCAGAGCTAAAAAGCTACTTGAACTTGCCTGGGAAGAAGCTAAAAGGAAAGATTATACAAGAATTGAATCTGAACATCTTCTCATTGCAATTACAAAACTGAAAGATTCTATGGCAATGAATATATTAACTGGCCTTGGGGTAGATTCAATAGAGATAACTCAGGGTATTATGACCTCTCTGGATAGTAAATCTATCGACGTTAACCAGTAAAAATTAAATTCGTATTTGTTCCTTGAAATTAACCTTTACATAATAAGATGTAAAGAAATGATATTGCGTTATGTGCAGTATATTACCAGCGGAGCTGGTTCAAAAAGCCAGCCTGGCACTCAAAAAAATCGTTTTGGTATTGAGTGTACCAGTAATATATTGACATCTCGCACCGCTCGAAAGAGCAACGGACTGTGGATCCGCCGGGTTCAATTCCCAATTTGTCTGGTAGACTTGTTAAACCTTGCCAGAAAAGGGTACTGCGTGTAAATGGCGGATAACAATTTATTCTGGCTGCGGTTAGAATATTTTGTATAAAGCCATTTACAGTACCTGATGGGCTATGCAAAATCGTGGATACCGGTTCAGTCTTCTGGTTTGAGTGTTTATTCTGATCTCTGGCCTTTAAGCTGGCCCCGGTTAGCTAAACCTTCAGAAGGATGAGTAGATGCAATAACTAAAAGTCTTTACCTTAAACGATTTTCCGCCCTGATAGTGCCAGTGGTACCCTTGAATGGTGAGGGAAGAAAGGGAAAAAATGATGGAACTTATAGCTAAACTGATTATCTTTCTTTTAATTCTTATATTACTTTACGTACTCTTGAAATTAATATTCGAACAGCTTGAATCATCTGTAAATTTAAGGCTTTTCAAACGATTTTATGTTAAGAAACACCAGAAAGGTATACTATATAGAGAAGGAGATTTTGAAAAGATTCTGTTACCTGGAGTATACTGGTATTTTGATCCTCTTAACAAGCTTGAAACAGGCTTTTATGATCTCAACCAGCCACTTTTTGATTTACCAATAATTGATTTTCTTATTGAAAAGAAACCTGAGCTTATAGAAACACACTTTGAGATGGTCGATCTATCAGATAATGAAGCTGCTCTTATTTATCAGGAAGATAAACTGGTTAATATTCTTCCACCATCTTCAAGAAAGCTCTTCTGGAAAGACATCATTGAAACAAAAATTGAAAAAATTAATATTGATAAAGATTTTGAAATACCCGAAAAACTAATGTATATTGTTCCTTACTCACCCGAACTAGAGCAAAAAGCCTGTATATATAGAATAGCTGATCATGAAAAAGGGTTACTCTTTATCAATGGGCAGTATTCAAAAATTCTTGAACCAGGAACACACGGATTCTGGAATTTCAACCATTTATTTGAATGCAAAATAATAGACCTGAGAATTCAACCAGTTGAAATCAATGGACAGGAAATTATAACAAAAGATAAAGTCACTATGAGGGCTAACTTATCAGCCAACTACAGGGTAAACGACCCGGTTAAAGCAATAAAAGAGCTGAAAGACTATAAAGATTATATCTATGTAACCCTTCAGCACGCTTTAAGAGAGGCTATGGGTACTCATACAATGGATGAATTGCTTTCTCTAAAAGATGAAATAAATAAAATGGTCTATGAATCATCTGTCAATAAGCTTAACGAGTATGGTATTGAGTTAAAAGATGTTGGCATCAAAGACTATATTCTGCCAGGCGATATGCGGGATATTATGAATCAAGTCGTTGCTGCTGATAAATTGGCTCAGGCAAACCTGATACAAAGACGTGAGGAAACAGCTGCAACCAGATCACTGCTGAATACTGCAAAATTGATGGAAAACAACCCTGTTCTTCTTCGCCTGAAAGAACTTGAAGCACTTGAAAAAATTACCTCCAAAATAGATAATATAACCGTCTATGGCGGGCTTGAAGGTCTTTTAAAAGAACTTATAAGCTTTAAACCAAAAAAAGAGAAAAAAACAGATGAATAATCTTGAAATAAAAGCCAGATATCCAAATGACAGGGCATTAAGACTAGTCCAAAGCCTTGATATAACTGAATATTATGAGTTTAATCAGACGGATGTTTATTTTAATGTACCTGAAAACAGGCTAAAACTAAGATCAATTAACGATGAATCAGCTGAACTAATTTATTATGCCCGTCCTGACAGGCCTGAAGCAAAGAACAGTTATTATGAAATATACCAAACAAAGGATCCAGCACAGCTTCAAAAACTTCTTACCCTTATTTTTGGTATCAAAAACACAGTTATAAAAACTAGAAAAGTCTATATCTATAAAGATTGCAGAATTCATATTGATAATGTTCAGGGTCTTGGTGAATTTCTAGAATTTGAGGTTGTTATAATCCATGGCAGAACTGCCGAGGAGGCACAAAAACTTATGCAATACCTCACAGAACATTTCAATATCACCGCAGCCGACCTTGTAAACATTTCTTACACAGATCTAAGGAATTAACTTCTTAAATGCCTCATTGTTTTGCAGCTTCTTAAAAGCAGGTTCTTCTTTAGCTCTTCTAAAGGCACTTCCGTCATAATCAATTGCTTTAGCCAGGTTTTCAATAGCCTTTGAGTCTTTGCCGGTATTTGCATGAACTATAGCAAGGTTATAATAGGCAGGAGCAAATTTAGGATCAATTTTAACTATCTGCTGAAACTTATTTATGGCTTCTTGAAGCTTATCTTTTTTCATATCAAGAAGAGCCAGTTTATTAAGAGCAATAATACGTTCATTTGATGCTTTAAGGTCACCATGTTCCTGAGTCGGCGAAGTCTTTTCAAGGACTTTTAAAAAGTTCTCTTCAGCATCTTCAGGATATTCAAGCATTTCCAGGACAATACCCATGTTAAGATACACTTTAGGATCATCAGGAGCAATTTTAGAGGCCTGCTTAAACTTCTTTACTGCTTCTCTCAGCCGGTGCTTGTTCATAAGTGTTATACCCCAGTTGATATAAGCATCTGTAAAGTCAGGCTTTAGTTTTACCGCTATCTTAAAACGTGTGATAGCTGCATCATATTCTTCCAGAGCGAAAAAGCAGGCAGCCCAGTTATAGTGAAGATATGGATTGCTGCCCTGTGCGGCTTCTGCCTTTTGATAAAACTCCAGAGCCCGCCTGTAGTCTTTGCGAACAAGACATTCATCTCCCATCTTCAAATAGTTGGGAAAGCGCTTTTCAAGTTCTTTTAGAATGAAATCGTTTAAGTTCCCCATTATTGCCCATTTCCTGATTATTATTGATTCTAGCACACTGTCAATATTGCGAAAAATATATTAAGCAATTTTTGTCAGGTTAACTTTTGTTAACTGACTGATGCTATATTTGTCAATAAAACAGGATTTGTTCCGATAACAAAAAAAGCACCTGTTAGAGGACAACCACCAGAGCAATAAAATATGACATTAAGCTTTGTAAATAGCATCAATAGCTATTATTCCATTATGGGAGATAGCTATCTTGCGCAAACAAACCGCATATTTAAGCTGGTAACAGGCAAGTTGCCTAATGATTATAACTATGACCGGATAATGGACGGGTCATTTATTTATCATGCTAATGAAACAACTATGGCTGGAACAGTAAATATGCTTTACCGACAGCTTCAAGAGGTTCAATCAGCACTTGGAGCAATGGAACAAGCTTATGAAGGCTTAGAGATGGTCTCTACAAGGCTCAATATTATAGATGGGCTGGCAGAGTATTATCAGGAAAACCCTGATATTACTGATGTTAAGCGTGAGAATATCAACGAACAGATTAACTATACTCTGGCAGAAATTCAGAATCTTGCATCAAGCACCCGATATAACAATGTTCCTTTGCTGGATGGTCAGTTAGAGACAGCAGGACTCTATCTCAACCTTGTAGGCAATAATAGTATCGATATTACTGACGCTTTTAGATCTGTAATACCTGAAGATATTGGACTGCCATATCCAGGAGAAGTATATCTATATGAAGATAACGTTGAAGACCTCAGAGAAATGGTTGTTGATGCTCAAAACAGAATAGATACTCAGTATAACGATATCAATCAATATAAAGAACACCTTGAAAAAGCATTTGAAAATATTGGTGCAGCTGTATATTCAACAACAGTGTTTCAAACATTAAATACAATATCAAATTTATTTCCTTATAACGAGTCAGAAACGATAAATAATAGCCTTTTCCTTACAATGGGCAATATCTCACAGAGTGTTAGAGTAGATAATACTTATTATGAAAGAATAATGGGGCTTCTTAATTAGCCAGATCATTATTAAAATTAAGTTATAGAGATCAGTACCTGCCAGGGCACAGTTTGAAAATCGAAAGTTTTTCAAGTTATGCACTGATATTTCTTTTTGTTGTAAAATAATTCAATTAAAATCAATAAATTATATTACTATAGGATATGTGTCAGCCCTGAATCAGGCAAGAGGATTTATTTTAGAAAGGTAAGCAATGAAAAATTATCTATTAGAAGTTGGAACAGAAAACTTACCTGTGGAATTTCAATCATCACTTGAAAAACAACTAACTGAACTGGTTTCTGAAAACCTCAAAAATCAAAAGCTTGATTTTGAAAGTTTAAAAATATTCTATACACCAAGAAGAATAGCTCTCATTATTAATAATCTCTCTGATAGACAACCTGATGAAGTAAAAGAAGTTAAAGGACCTCCTGCAAATGTAGCTTTCAAAGATGGTATTCCTACTAAAGCTGTTGAAGGCTTCTGTAGAAGGCTTAATATTTCAGTGGATCAATTAAAAACAGTGCCTTTTGACGGAGTTGAATATATTGTTGCCAGTGTAGAAGAAAAAGGAAAACATGCTTCAGAAGTCTTACAGATTTTGCTGCCTGATATTATTCTGGGGCTCAAAGGCAGCTATTTTATGCGCTGGGAAGATCTTGATGTTAGATTCTCTAGGCCAATAAGATGGTTGACTTCTATAGCTGATGATTCTCCTCTTGAGATGGAAATTGCAAATGTTAAAGCAACGAATTATTCACGTGGCCACAGATTTCTGGCCCCTGGAAAAATTCAAATTACTTCTATAGATAACTATGTAGATAAATTGAAAGAAGCCTGTGTTATGGTTAATCCTGTTGAAAGGCTTGAAAACATAAAAAATCAAATAGAACAAACAGCCCTGCAAGCAGGAGGTACTGTAGTACCCAATAAAAAATTACTTATGACTGTTAATAACCTTGTTGAATGGCCTGTTGCAGCACTGGGTACTTTTGATGAGGAATATTTGCGATTGCCTGTTGAACTTATTACTACTGTTATGTCTGCCCATCAGAAATATTTTGCAGTATATAATAAAGAAAAAACAGGGCTTTTAAACTACTTCATTTGTGTAAATAATAAAAATGGAAGTAATACAGAAAATATTATTAAAGGAAACCAGCGTGTATTAAGGGCCCGGCTTGAAGATGCAGCGTTTTATTATAATGAAGACTCTAAAACTAAACTTGCTGATAAGCTGGAAAGCCTTAAAGGTGTTACTTTTCAGAAGGGGCTGGGGAATATGCTCGATAAAAGCCAGCGTATCAAAGAAATAACAGCCCTTGTTTCTGACCAGCTTGGCTATTCAAGCAGTGAAAAACAACATGCCACTAGAGCAGCTGAACTTTGCAAGGCTGATCTTACGACTTTTATGGTTAGAGAGTTTACCGAGCTTGAAGGCATAATGGGCAAGGTTTATGCTCTGAACGATGGAGAAGCAAAGGAATCTGCCGCAGGTATCGGCGAGCATTATCTACCACGCTCTGCAGATGATGTTATGCCAGCCTCTAAAGCAGGTATCGCCGTATCTATTGCTGATAAAATTGATACAATTGTCAGTGTTTTCTCTATTGGCAAGTCTCCTACTGGTTCAGCTGACCCGCTTGGGCTCAGAAGAGCTGCCCTTGGGGTTATTTTAATGACAATAAACAAAAAGCTTTCAATTAATATTTCTGACCTGATAGAGATTTCTTGTGATCTTCTTGGGGAAATCAAGCATCAGAATGCTGATGAACTTATTAGACAGGTTAAAGAGTTTATTATTCAACGTCTCAGGATATATCTGCAAGAACTCAAGTATCGCTATGACGTTGTTGAAGCAGTTATTAACACAGGTGATCCACTCAGTAACCTGAATGACATTATGGCCAGGGTTGATATTGTCAACCGAATTGTTAAGGATGCAGATTATACAGCCTTTCATGAAAGTTCTAACAGGATTTTACGTATCATCAAAGGCCAGAATGTCAATGATATCGTTGATCAGTCTCTGTTTTCAGCAGATATTGAAAAAGAATTTTATAGTTCCCTTGAGGCTATTGATACTGAAGGCTTGAGCTATGAAATTCTTGTCAAGAAGCTTAGAGAGCTTACTCCTGTTGTTGAGAAGTTCTTTGATGATGTGCTTGTAATGGATAAAGACGAAAAAATTAAAAATAATCGCCTTTCACTGGTAAAAATAGCTGACAATAAATACAAAAAGCTTGCAGACTTCAGTTATATCGTTAATTAAACGTCTAATTTAGCAATTAATGCCTGGAAGAAAGTTGTTGCTGATAGCTTGAAACTACGGCTGCTGGTGTTTTGCCCTCAACAAGATCCCCGAGAACCTTCAAAGCTAACTGTAATTGCCTGTCATTTTTCTTTTCAAAGTCTTCTTCTTTATGTCTGATTTCAATATCAGGTTCAATACCTTTAAGGTTTATGTCTATATCATTGGGTGTAAGATATTTCTGGGTAGTAATATTAATACCTGAACCGCCGGGAAGCTGATTGATTTCCTGTACAAGGCCTTTACCAAAGGTGCCTGTGCCGATCAGAACTGCCCGATGGTGGTCTTTCAGGGCTCCACTTAAAATCTCTGATGCGCTGGCACTTCCTCTATCTATGAGAATGACAAGTGGTTTATCCCATATGACGTGAGAGGTAGCCTTTTTAGTTTCCTTATAGCCATCTCTATCTACTGTACTGACAATTGTACCTTCATCAATAAACATATCTGTAATACTGACGGCATTTGAGAGCAAACCACCCGGGTTTGACCTGATATCAAGAATAACGCCATTTTTATCTTTGTATTCTCTCAGCATACTGAGAACTTCATTACTGGCATTTTTGCTGAGGAATGAATTAAGCCTGATATAGCCTATATTGCCGGATATTTTTGTTTTAAATGGGGTTTTTTGAGAAACTGCTTTGATTTTTATTTCATCCCTGATTATTTCATAAAGCTTGTCTTTGTTATTTCTTCTTATGAGCAGCTTAACTTTAGTGCCTTTTTTGCCTCTGATCAGCTTTGCTGCTTCCTTAACATCGATACCTTTTGTGCTTTTGCCGTCTATAGCAATGATTTCATCATCTGCTTTCAGGCCAGCTCTTTCAGCAGGTGTTTCTTCAAGAGGTGCAATGATAACAAGCTTGTTATCTCTCATACCTATTTGCATGCCAACCCCAAAAAGCTTTGCTCTTATAGATTCATTTTCTTCTCTAAACTCATCAGGGTTTAAAAATCTGGTATATTTGTCATTGAGACTGGCCAGCATTGTTTCTATAGCTACGTAAGCATCATCTTCTGTTTCAATAGCTTTGTCATACTTGCGACGCCACCTTGACCAATCCTGCCCGTTCTCAGACTGATCAACGTATTTATTGTTAATCAACCTCCATACCTCATCATAGAGTGACTGAGGAGTATAAGCAAAGACATCATTGACAAATACACCAAGCATTAGCAACAATAATAATGGCAATGTAAGCAATATTGAAAGTTTTTTGTTGTTTATCAAGAGAGTCCCCTTTCTATTTAAGAATGAATATTATTAAGTTTAGTGTTCACTACATTGATTATATCATCTGACATTGAAATTTCATCCGGCCATTGTCGCTGAAAACCTTCGCAGGATAGCTTTTTAGTGGCATCAACACCCATCTTTGAGCCATACCCTGTAATAGGAGCCGCATGGTCTAAAATATCAACCGGGCCTTCCATTATTATACAATCTTTTAACGGATCGGTGTTATTAAATACTTTCCAGCTTACTTCGCTAAGATTATGGACGTCAACCTCTTTATCTACAATGATGATAAATTTCGTAAACATTAGCTGACCCAGCCCCCACAGGGCAGAGATGACCTTTCGGGCGTGACCGGCATAGGATTTGTCGATGCTTACGATAGCGCAATTGTGAAAAACCCCTTCAATGGGTAGGTTTAGATCAATGATTTCTGGTATAAGCTGTTTTAAAAGCGGCAGGAAAATTTGTTCGGTTGCCTTGCCCATATAGCAATCTTCTTGAGGGGGCTTGCCAACGATGGTTGCCGGATAAATAAAGTCTTTCTGGTGTGTCATTGCCGTAATATGGAAGACAGGAAACTGATCTGCTAGGCTATAATAACCGGTATGATCACCAAAAGGCCCTTCTGTTCTATATTCACCAGCCTTTACGTATCCTTCGAGTACTATTTGAGAGTTAGCAGGTACCTCAAGATCTACAGTTTTGCACTTTACAAGCTCTACGGGCTTGTTTCGCAGAAAACCGGCAAATAGAGTTTCGTCTATACCCGGTGGCAATGGTGCAGTAGCAGCATAGGTTACCGCAGGATCTGGGCCTATAGCTACTGCCACTTCCAGTGAATCTTGATCTTTCAGGTTTTTAAAGTTGAGAGCACCATCGTGATGTGGATGCCAGTGCATACCTGTAGATGTATTGGAATATTTCTGGAGCCGATACATACCAAGGTTTCTTATGCCTGTTGCCGGGTCTTTTGTAATAACAACGGGTAATGTGATGAATGGCCCTCCATCCTGTGGCCAGCATTTAAGAATTGGCAGTTTATCAAGAATGGGTTCTGCTGTATTGGTAATAATTACTTCCTGACAGGGAGCCTGTTCAACCATTTTAGGGGGGAAATTAGCCAGCTCATAAAGCTTGGGTAGAAGTTCCAGCCTGGCAACCCAGCTATCTTTAATGTTTTTAATCAGGAAAGAATTGATTCTCTCTGCAACCTGAATGGGTGTCTGGCCTCCCAGGGCAAGGTTCATTCGCTTGTAGCTACCAAAGGCATTTGTTATGACAGGGTTATCATACCCTTCAACATTCTTAAATAGCAGGGCTTTATTGGGCAAGCCTTTTTCTTTTGAGGCTCTATCAGTAAATTCAGTAATTTCAAGCTCACAGCTAACAGCAGTATCTATTTCTAGAAGCTCGTCATCTTTCTTTAGAATGTCGATAAAGTCTTTAAGATCTTTATAGTATTTAATTCTGGTCATTTTTATTCTCAATTCTGCTTGAATAATCCGGTATCTGAAATACTCTACTTCTGCTAGCAGGCCATGAAACTGATACAAGCTTTGAACGTATTAACTCAACTCCTACCGGGCCTATTTTTCGGCTATCAGTAGCCATTTCTCTATTGTCACCCAGCACGTAATAGTGATTTTCTGGAACCTCAAGAGGACCACAATAATCATATGTTTCATCGCATAGATTGCTCATAGCATCCTGTATATAGGTTTCATTGAGTTCTTTATTGTTTACAAAGATGCCTTTCTGGTGTTTTACTTCGATCTTTTCACCGGGAAGACCAACAATACGACGAACATAAATGTTTGTTTCTGTTTGACCTGTTTTATCAATGATTTCATCTATCATAAAAACTATCAATTCGCCCCGTTTAAGCCCGGGTTTAATGGCGTTAATCTTTTTAGAAAGTACTGTATCACCATACAATATTGTGGGCTCCATAGATTTTGTGACTACATTAAACCCTTCAGTATACTTTAAAACAAGGTATACCAGCCCTACACAAAGAAATATCAGGATAAGGCTTGCTAGCAAAACATAAACAACAATTCTATTGGGTTTTAGTGTCATAATTTAAGGGAATATTTTCAGCAAATTTATTGCTCTGGTTGTAATCAGGATGATTGATGAGTCCTATGCGGCCTGGTGGCCAGAATCTAAAGTATGCTTTACCTATAACACGGTCAACAGGAAGAAAACCCCAGAAGCGGCTATCCTGGCTATTGTTTCTATTGTCGCCCATAACGAAATAATAGCCTTCAGGTATTATAAGAGGTCCGCAATACATGGCATCTACACCACATCCACGGTTTGCTATTTCGTTAATATAAGGCTCATCAAGAAGTTTTCCGTTGATAAAGACTCCTTCTCCATCTCTTACTTCTAGCTCGTCACCGGGAAGGCCCACAAGTCTTTTGATATAGGCTATATCATTATTTAAAAAACCTATTGTCCTTGTGAATTCATCCCAGGGATCATGTTTTAGCTCTGTCTGAGGTGGATAGAAGACGATTATATCACCACGGGAATATTTGCCTGCATAATTAGAAATCTTTTCTATAAAAAGTCTGTCACCTTCTATAAGTGTTGGTACCATTGATTCTGTTGGTATCCAGCGTGGTTCACCAAGCAAATTTCTTATACCTACAATAAGAATCAAAGTTAAAAGTACCATTTCTATTGCTTCACGTAGAAGTGATTTATTTTCATCAGGAACAATCACTTTTTTAGGTCGTTTTACTGATTTTTCTGTCTCTTTTTCTATGCTCATTGGTTGATACCTGATTTATTATACAAAAAATTAAAAGTCTCTGGTGATAACGTATTCTGCCAGGCTGATCAGAGAATCTTTAACCTGAGAAGGCTCAAAAATATTAAGTGTTGAGTGTGCTCTGTTGATGTAAGATTTTGCCAGTTGTCTTGATTTATCGATAGCATCAGACTCTTTAATTATATTTACAGCTTTTAAGAGGTCTGCATCATCTACAAACTCAGTATTAACTAGGGTTAGCAGGTCAGATTTTTCTTCAAGCGCATATATAACAGGGGCAGTGATGATACCTGAGCGAAGATCTTCATAACAGGGTTTGCCAACCTGATCTTCTGTATAAAAATTGAGTATATCATCAACTATTTGAAAGGCCAGACCCAGATATGTGCCATAGTCTTTCAGGGCTTCAGACTGTTCAGTTGTAGCTCCTGATACCATCGCAGCACCCCTGGCAGCAGATGAAAACAGGCGGGCTGTTTTTCTATTTGATTTTAGTATGTATTCATCCCACGTAATGTCAGTTTTAAAAGTCAGGTTAGCCTGTTGTATTTCTCCCAGGCAGATTTCTTCAAGGGTTAAAGAAAACTCTTTTATGATATTAATGTCATCTATAGATGCCAGCAGTATTGATGCCCTTGAAAGTAAGAAATCTCCGCTAATAACAGAAATTTTGTTACCCCAGATAGAGTTAACAGTTTTATGTCCTCGCCTGATAAGGGCTTTATCAATAACATCATCGTGAAGAAGAGAGGCTGTATGAATCATTTCAGCAATCTGTGCAATAAGATAGTGTTTTTCTTGCAGGTCTTTTACAAACAGTTTTGAGCACAACAGGCTCAATGCTGGCCTGATATGCTTGCCACCAGTAGAAAAAGCATAACCTACAATGCTGTTTAACATTGTATTATCTGATTTCAGGTTCTGTTGAAGCTTAAAAATAGTTGTCTCGAGCTCTGCTTTAACAGGAATAAAAAGGTCATTTAGAGTTTTTTGTGTAAACATAAAAGAACTCAATTATTATAAAGTGGGCAAGGAGAGACTCGAACTCTCACAGGTTTCCCTACTAGTTCCTAAGACTAGCGCGTCTACCATTCCGCCACTCACCCATTTGTGTTTTCATTGTAAAGTTTACGTCTTAAATTCTTCTTAAATCTATTGATGTTTATATTTTCAGGTTAACACTTTATGGATCGTGGCGTCAACATTTTTATCAGAATCATTTAAGAATCATAATATTTGTTTGCAGAGATTATAACCCTGTGCCATCGCTAAAGGAGGGTTTGATGAGGTGAGCGCAGCGAACCGAAACATAACCCGACCACTGAGGGTGGGTGGGCGGGCCCTGAGCGGCCGAAGGCCGCTTATCCTGTCCTGTGGTGGTCACACCATAGCAAGTTACTGCTTGATCGAGCTTGTTTCTGTCTGTTATACTAAACAACATAAAAAATTAAACAATTCTAAAAGTGCCCTATATTTTCTGAAATCTGATTACTTATTACGTTGATTATAATCCATGAACAGGAAACACAGCTATCAGGAAGATAACCATCAATACTTTCAGAGTTATTATACTGATACTTTATAGTAATGTATAGATTCCAGATTATATACTGAATTCTATCAGCATATATTAATTATTTACGTGGAATGGTATATGTCTGTAATTAAGCAGCCAGCAAAACATTTTTACAGAAAAAATATACCTTATTAAAGACTTTTGTTGAAGCCCCGGGCCAGAACCTTTGCTATTACAGCATTTAGCTTAACCGAAGGTCAGTTCGTTGAAGTAAGCAGGAACTCTGCTCTTGTATCTTATTTTCAGGTCTGATGCGGTTCCGTCGATGTGCCAATATTTAGACATATCGATAATCCTGTGGGCCAGTTCGAACCCTTTGTTATATGTGTCTCTATCAATGTTTTCTCTGACGGTGTTAATGGCGTCGTAAAGCTGCATGGCTCCCATTTCGATCATGTATGTATTCCACCACGGGCGGCAACTTGACCACCACCACTGGCAACTATGTAAACCTTTGTCGAGGAGGTCTCTTGCTACCTCATAATTAGGTGTACTTTGTGGATCAAGGTTGTTGAGCGTTTCAATAGCTAAATAAGTCAGATCCCACTGCAACTTGTGAATTTCATTATCAGGATAATTCCATTGCGGGAAGGGCACACCTTCTTCCATTTCATATTCCCAGGCTGACCAGGAAGAATCGAGTACTCTTGTTGTTTCTCTATTTTGGAATATATCGATCAGAGAAGTTACTTTAACAAGTTTAACCTCTTTGTCTTCAAGGGATTGCTCGAGAAGTATTTCCTGTCCGTGGCGGTGGTGGCCGTATATCTCGCCATCAGTGCCGGTAAGTAGAAATTCATTATCAGGTATGCGGCTTAAGACTTCCTTTTTAAACTCGTTTAACAGAGGGAACAGTCCGAAGGTAAGCTTGGAAGAAACGTCTCTGTTATTAAAGAAGATATAAAAATCATCGAGCCCTTCGACTTCATATATCCTATCGTATTTTACTTCGCCTATTTTGCCTTTATAGCCAAGTTCATCACAGATCATCCATCTGAAGCCCAGCTTTTTAACGACTTCTGCAAGGTGATGACTCACGCACATTTCAGGAGGAAAAAAGCCGACAGGGTTATAAACATCGCCAAACACTTCTTTATTGACTCTAGTATTCAGTTCAATCTGTCTTTCGATCTCATTATCAGGTATCAACGGTAGAATAGGGTGATATTTAGCGCTACCGGTGAATTCTATTTGACCACGTTCTGCCAGCTCGCCTATACCATCAATTACGTCGTGAAGTTTGTATTTAATAAGCTGTTCAGTTAAACTTGCATTGATATTAAATGTAAATTCACCTGTAGGATGTTCGTTTAAGATTTTAACAATTTTTCTATAGCTTTCGTTAGTGACTTTGAGTACTATTTCTTCTGTTTGTGTAGGTGGTTGATAAATATGTAAAAAGTTAGCCCAGTACATAATTTCTCCTCTACTTAATTCAGGCAAACATATTGATAAACTTGCTTATACTATTGTATCTTCACGTATCCAAAAAATAAATCTCAGAAACAATTGACCCTGTTTAGTTAATAACTATTATCCACTTTCATTCATAAAAATCAATCAGAATATTCGATAATAATTGAAGAATTATAAAAGAGAGGATAGGTTATACTAAGTTATTGAGGCCTGACAGCTTTGATTAACAGGTATTTTACAGAAAATTTTACCGATCATAAACTCAGTAAAACATTATTGAGATCTCTGAATAATATATACTGATACTTGAAAGTAATGTATAGATTCCAGATTATAATGGCCCAGCATATATTAATTATTTACGTGGAATGGTATAAACGACATAAAAAATTAAACAATTCTAAAAGTCTCCACTGAAATCTGATTACTCATGACGTTGATTACACAATTTACAAAATTAGTTAAGATATGGATATAATAAATTTTATTAAAGCTTAAAGCTCACTGTTTACCCATATCATAGCCCCGGGAAGAGATACCAGAGAGTTATTAAGGCTATAGATAGAACCTTTTTCAAGATCTAGAACCCTTATAACATAGCTGGAACCGTCATTAAAAGCAAAGGGCTGATGCTCAAAATAAGCCATATAGTTAGAATCAGGCCCCGGAGTCTGTCCCCATACATAGTTATTAAATGCTACCTTTTTTGTATTGCCGGTTTTAGTGTTTTTAATGATAAAAGTACTATTTGACCTGTCAGTAGTTATTTTGTAACGGCCATTTTTGCTTATCAATTGATCTTCTTCTATGTTTATAATTGATCTTAATTTTGGTTCAACTATCAAATTAAACATATCAGGGTTAAAATACCCTGAATAAAACCTGTCGAGGTTTCTATGTATTAGCTTGTAGTGGTGTTTAACTTTCTTTTCATCGATATTGTTTTCATTTACAAAATGGCTTTTAAGCTCAAGTATACTGATAAGCTCCGGGGTTTTGAGTTCTTTAAAGGATTGTGATTGAAGATTATATTTCCAGTAAATAACAGGAGAACCAGATACCATATATCCTTTAATGATAAGATTGTCGTTTTTATCAGTCATAAAAGCAGCATAGTTATTTGAATATGTATTGCAACCAGACAAAACGACAATAATTAACATTACTATTATCGTATATATCTTAGGCAATTTCATTATAGCAAATTCTATTAAGTAAAATTACTACTAGCAGGCCAGCCTTATGTTGGCCAGAAGATGATGGTAAAATGTATCTCTTAAAACAGGTTTTTTATTAGATGAAATAATGAGTTTTATGAGGTCTTCAGCTTCGACAAATTTGCCGAATTCTCCACCAGCTTCAAATGTAATTCGTTCGTCACCCAGAGTACCACCGATATCATTGACGCCCCAGTTAAGAGATTCTCTGGTTTCTTCCATACCCTGCTTGACCCAGCTTGCCTGAATGTTAGGTATAAGATCCTGAAAGAATAACCGTGAAACGGCAAGCATCTTAAGCCTTTCTTCTGGGTTCAGGGGTTTAACTTTTCTTGAAAGCATTGTTTTTGTTGCCACAAGCGGCAGCGGAATAAATTCTGTAAAGCCGCCGGTTTCTTTCTGGATATTTCTTATTACATTCAAGTGTTTTGCCATATCTTCTGGTGTCTCAAAGTGCCCGTACATTATTGTTGCAGTTGTAGGAACATTCAAAGTATGCGCCAGCTTAATAATTTCAGACCAGCGGGCAGTATTAAGCTTTTTGGGGCAAATTTTTTCTCTTACCTCATCAACGAGTATCTCTGCTGCTGTGCCGGGCATAGTATCCAGGCCATAGTCCTTGAGGTATTCCAGTACATAGCGCACTGATTTATCAGTCATAATACACAGAAAATCTATTTCTTCAGGTGAATAGGCGTGAGTTATTATCTCAGGAAAATGTTCTTTAGTCCAGAGCAATAGTTTAGCATAGAGATCAAGTATATTTTTAGCATTTAACCCCGGTATTTTGATTTTTGAATAGAGCCCTCCCTGATAGCATACTTCCAAAGAGCCTTTGCTGGTAGCTATTTTCAGCTTATCATAAAGCTCATCAAGGCTGATTATATAAGCTTCACTATCATCAGGGTTTCTTCTGAATCCGCAGAACAGGCAATTGCATTCACAAATATTGGTAAAATTGATGTTTTGATTTATAGTATATGATACTACATCGCCATTAAGCTTTTTTCTCAGGGCATCGGCAGCCTCTTGTATAACTGAAAGCTCATCTTCTGCTGTTGCTTCAAACAGGCAGGCAGCTTCTTTTACAGTAAGATAGAGGTTGTCAGATACAACTTTTCCGGTAATTTCTTTTATATCGTGTAAAGACATTTTATCTTTTTGCCAGTGCTTCCTGATAAATAACGTTATAGTTGTTTCTGGTGGTTCCGTCTTTAATCTGGCGGTTATATGATAATTGCAGCATTTCTAAATAGTTTTGATCATAAACGTTTCCTGCATTGCCAAATAATTCAAAAGCATTGCTAGAAGACATAACGGCTGCCTCAGTAGCCTGTACTTTAGCCAGTGAAGAGAATCTTACAGATGGTTTGCCTGCATCCATAAGTGCTGCACTGTAATAAGTAAGCATTCTTGCGCCTTCGATTTCTCCATACATGTCAGCCAGAGTAAACTGAACTGATTGAGTTGCTGATATGGCCTGTTTTTTAGAATCTTTAATGTTTCTGGTTACGCACAGGGCGCCGGTAAGATTGTTATGAGCAATACCCATTGCTGAAGCTGCTATCATATTTCTGTATACAGAAAGTTCATCTCTAAGTTCATTGGCGGCAAACATGATTTTATCTTCTGCTACTTCTGTATCAACGCTAAGGCACACAATATTAATCTGATTATTTGAAGACTCAAAAGATTTTGACTCTATATTAACACTGTCAGCCCCGACAGCCACAAGAGCCAGTTTTGTATTCTCACCTTCTATAAGCTTACCGGCTATTAAATATACATCGCTGTTATTGTTTTCTGGTGCATATATTTTGGTTCCTGTAACCTTATAGCCATTAGCGTGTTTTTTTATGGTAGTTGCCAGTGTTTCAAAGGTATAATTGCCAGGTTCAGAGAATAAAACATTAATTTTTTTCTCGAGAGTATAAATTTTATTGAGGCAGCTTGCCCTGCATTCTTTAGAAGCGCAGTTTTTAACTACTTCCTGAGCAAACATAAGTTCTACCATACGGTTAGCAGCTTTAGCATTAAACTTTGATGTCTCTTCAATGGTAAGCATCAAAGAAATATAGTCATTTGCCTTGCTATCTTTTAGCCCTGGCAAAGAAAGGTAGCCATCTTTTGCAGCTGAATTAATTATATCATCTTCATTTTGAGTATTTAAACTCTCAAGATATTCTTTAATATTTTTTTGATAATCAAGATGAGTCTGGCTTAATTGAAATTGAAATACCATAGCACTTACCTTTTTCTACTTTTATCTTTAAAAGGATAACACAAAAAAACTTTAGACAAAGCAATATGTTCTATTTGAATTAAACGATAATGCTTAAAATGGGCGTGTTTGGCTCAATATTAATTAATGATACGTTCAAGAATGTTATCATAATGATAAATTAAAAAACGGTTTCATTATTGTTTTTGGGCAAAATAATTTAAAAATGTTCACATTTATACTGATCCTTGAAAGTAATGTATAGATTCCAGATTATAGAGGCCGGGTGTGGTGATTTTTGTTGATGACATTTTGAGTATAAAAATCCTCTCATTGATTATTTGACGGATGAGTTTTGCCCGCTGTGCGGGCAAAAACACCCTACTGAATTCTATCAGCATATATTAATTATTTACGTGGAATGGTATAAATTAATTTAAGGTATTTATTTTAGGGGGAAAGGTAAGGTTAGCAGGCTGCTGCCGGGCCTGATAGTTTTGAGGGTATTGCAGGTGAGCTCATTTTTCTGGTGCTATCTGAACATGTATTAGAAGCAGGAGGCGGCCTTCGGCCGCTCAGGGCCCGCCCACCCACCCCCAGGGGTCGACTTTCAGGGCTATAACCTCTGCAAACATGACTCCAGACAGGCTCAAGCGAACGAAAACTTGAGTGAGCTGTGGTTTGGCAACCACAAGGGGTTCTTTGTGTCATCCTGAGCGCAGCGAAGGATCTATTTATGAAAGATTCTTCGGGCTTTGCCCTCAGAATGACAGTTTAAAAACAATTATAATACATATTGTAAGGGAACTTGCTGTGGTGTGAGCGCCACTCTACCGGCTGAACCCTGTTTTAAGAGGGTTTGCGAGGCGAACGAAGTGAGCCGAGCATAACCCGAATTGAAGGGCGGGCGGGTTGGGGACTTGCTGTGGCTTGGCAACCAATGTACTGGAAAAGGTGCCCCGGCTCTTTTATAGGGTCAATTGTTGACCACGCACCTTCTTTGCTAAGTCCTCTACCCTATTTATACCCGATTTGGGTATAAAAAGTCGCATTTTTAGGGCACTTTTGGCAAAATTGTTACAATTTTTTACATTATGAGGGCGTTTTTAGCTTTGACGACGTTGTTTTTGAGGGAACAGTGGCCCTAACGGCCGATAACAGGGGTAGAAGCAGCTATCCTAAGACAGTTTTGCAATAGGTAGCGAAAGGGGCAGAACTCCAGAGGTTTTAAGGATAGTTTTACTTGTGGATATAATTAATTAAGAAAAAAACATGTCTTTTGCTGGAATCAGCAATTTCTTAATTAATCAGAGGTTCCAAATAATATTAATGTTTTGAGAAACTTATTTAGCCTGTGATACTATATTGGTATATTATTTTCTAAACTCTTGAAAAAGTATAGAGAATCGCTCATAATGAGAAAAGCTCATTATTAAAGGATTTACATGAAACTTCCAGATATTGCATTTAACACAAACTTTGTTAGTAGCTTAACAGGGGTTTCTGTTAGCAAGCTTAATTATTGGGATAGAACAGGATTAATTAAACCTTCTGTCTTAAAAGCAGAAGGCAAGGGAACTATCCGCTTATATTCGTTTGAAGATTTAGTTGAAATAAAAACCGTTGTTTTTTTATTAAAAGCAGGCCATAAGCTACCACAAATCAGGTTAGCGGTTGATTATATTAGAAAAGAATTAGATTTTTCCAGACCTTTAAAGGATAAGCAATTAATATCTAATGGGAAAGAGATATTATGCACAAATGAAAATATTAATAATGCCTTTTATAAGTGGGTTTCTGCCAGTCAATATGGCCAAATAGTTATGCCTTTCATTGTACCTTTAGGTGCTATTACCAGTGATATTGTAGATAAAGTCACTGAGATAACTAATAGAGTTGAAAAAGGTAGAGAACAGCATAAACAAGGCAAAACTATATCTTGGGATAGTATAAGGGATGATTATGTATCAGATAAACCTGACAAAAGACGCCCAGGAAGATCTAGAAAAGCTTCATAACGCTGGAATTAATTTAAACCCTTTAGATAGATATATTGAAAGGCTTAGGAAAAATCCTTATACTATTTCCAAGGAAAAATCAGGTAATTTAGCAAAACTCAGAGCTGTTGAATGGGGTAATGGGTACAGATTAGTTTTTGAGATATTTGAAGATGCTAACCCGAAAGAAGTATTAATAGTTGCAATAGATAAACATAATAATGCTTACAAAAAAGCAGGCAGAAGGAAAAAAAAATAAAATCAGTTCATATTTACCTCAAAGCTCTCCAGCCCCTTATGGGGTTCATTGTGTCATCCTGAGCACAGCGAAGGATCTATTTATGAGAGATTCTTCGGGCTTTGCCCTCAGAATGACAGTTTAAAAACAATGATAATACATATTGTAAAGTAAGTATATAATATGCTACAATAATAATGCATAGACAATTTACAAGATCTCAACCCTCACAAAGCATAACCACAGGAGCATCCTGTGCCCAAATATTACCTCATACCCTTCTGTGAATTTTTTCACTGGCTGCGGTACCGCCTGCTGCTGCTGATCGCCTACAATCCGCTGGCCAGAAAGTATATACAATCCTGTTGTGCTGCTGACTTCTTCTTCTGGGCGGAATTTTTCGTTTACCTGCCGCACTATACAGCAGAAACCAAAACGGCAAAGCCGT
>Ga0334898_1000313_pt1 | contig 84065 bp, 82 predicted proteins | sample GraSluR3_MG_10_FD_207228 | JGI IMG/M metagenome (GOLD analysis project Ga0334898, IMG submission 207228) | Sludge microbial communities from methane-producing bioreactor in Wageningen University, Netherlands - Granular Sludge_3_08-R3 | ecosystem: Engineered > Bioreactor > Anaerobic >... | reverse complement strand
TTTGTGTTAAAAAAGAACTTCATCTTGAAAAAGACTCGAACCTACGTCCGCCAACTGGCGGATATGAGCCCAACGAGCTACCAACTGCTCCACCCCGCAATATAATATTTTGTGTTAAAAAGAACTTCATCTTGAAAAAGACTCGAACCTACGTCCGCCAACTGGCGGATATGAGCCCAACGAGCTACCAACTGCTCCACCCCGCAATATAATATTTTTATGTATAGAACCTTTTTCTTAATTGCGGTGCAAAGATAGCATAAAAATATCATTCCCCAAAACATCCCCATTTTTTTATTCCAATTTCTTTGGATCACTGCGCTTATTAACACTATTTAATGCAATTCAATATTTTAGCACTTTACATTAATAGCGTTGCATTGGTGCTAAATATAAAAAGGTGCTATCTTTGCACCAACTTGTAGATGTTGAACTATGACTAAGCCAAAATCGAAAAAGCGCTATATAAATAAGCTTAAAAATAAGTATAGGCTGAGTATATACAACGATCAAACCTTTGAAGAGGTTTGGATAATGAGGCTCTCCCGCCTAAACGTTATTGCAACAGTTGGAGGTTTGGCTATAGCCTTAATCGCCATTGTAACTGTTCTCATAGCCTTTACGCCTATTCGTGAGTTTATACCTGGCTATCCCGATGGAACGACAAGAAGGCTGATTGTACAAAACTCCTTTAAAACTGATAGCCTTGAAAGAGAACTTCAGCAATGGAAAATTTACCTCGGAAATTTGCACACCATACTAAGGGGCGAAAGTCCTGATAACCTCGAAAGCCTACCCGACACTTCCGTTCGTTACAAGGAAATTAGCTTCACACGCTCGCTTGAAGATTCCCTGCTAAGGCTACAAATAGAGTCGGAAGAACTTTACAACCTTTCGGTTGTAAGCACAACCGACGAAGGTGAGAGCAGTTTAACTCGAATGCACTTCTTCCCTCCTGTTAAGGGAGTTGTTACAAACTCGTTTAACGCACAGCATGGGCATTTAGGCGTTGATGTGGTTGCACCTCCTAACGAAGTTATTGTTGCCATTGCCGACGGCACAGTTACCCTGTCAAGCTGGACACTAGAAACAGGTTACGTAATACAAATTCAGCATGGAAACAATCTGCTTTCGGTTTATAAGCACAATAGTAAACTGCTAAAAAAATCGGGCTCACAGGTAAAAGCAGGTGAAGCTATTGCTATAATTGGAAACTCTGGAGAGCTAACAACTGGTCCGCATCTTCATTTTGAACTATGGCATAATGGCACCCCGATTAACCCCGAGCAGTACTTAGTTTTTTAAAGAAACAACTCCCCTCTACGTGAAAAGAAGAATTGCCATACTAGGCTCAACCGGATCGATTGGAACACAGGCATTACAGGTAATAGAGAACAATCCCGACCTATTTGAGGTTGAAGTGCTCACGGCAAATAACAATGCAAGCCTTCTTGTGAAGCAAGCAATTAAGCATAAACCCAACACTGTTGTTATTGGCAACCCCAATCTATACACACAAGTATTATCGGAGCTCAACCAATACGATATAAAAGTATACGCTGGTTTAGAGGCCATTGCCCAAGTAGTTGAGATGGAAACCATCGATATGGTGTTGACAGCGATGGTTGGCTATGCTGGCTTAAAGCCAACGATAAATGCCATAAAAGCCAGAAAACCTATCGCTTTAGCGAATAAAGAAACTCTAGTGGTTGCGGGCGAGCTAATTATGGGACTTGCATACGAGAACAATGTTCCAATTCTCCCTGTTGACTCAGAGCACTCTGCCATTTTTCAATGCCTTGTTGGAGAGAATAACCCTATCGAGAAGATTATACTTACAGCATCGGGCGGCCCATTCAGAAATCATTCCTTCAAACAGCTTGCTCGGGTAACCAGGGCTGATGCGCTTAACCACCCCAATTGGTGTATGGGGAACAAGATCACTGTCGACTCGGCAACACTCATGAATAAAGGGTTTGAGGTTATTGAGGCCAAATGGCTTTTCAACCTTAAGCCTGAGCAAATCGAGGTAATTGTGCATCCACAATCAATTATCCACTCGCTTGTGCAGTTTGAGGATGGATCCATAAAGGCTCAAATGGGATTACCCGACATGAAGCTGCCAATTCAGTACGCGCTCGGCTATCCTAAACGCATAAAATCCGACTTCCCCAGGTTCTCCTTTGTTGGCTTCCCAAGCTTAACCTTCGAAGAGCCCGATACGGACCGATTTCCCGCTCTCGATTTTGCCCTAGAGGCAATGCGAAAGGGAGGCAACATGCCATGCATACTTAACGCTGCAAACGAAGTTGCCGTTGAGGCATTCCTAACCGAAAAGGTTGGCTTCCTTAAAATGGCCGATATCTTAGAAGATTGCATGCAAAACATAGGCTACATTGAAAAACCTAAATACAGCGATTATTTCGAAACCGATAGCGTTACCCGTGAGTACGCAAAACATTTAATTTAGTAACACTCAACAAATGCTTTTTTGCACTGTTGATAAACAAAAAAATTGCAATGGGAGTTTTTAATCAAATAGTTCAGTTTCTGCTTAGCCTTTCAATTCTTGTATTTTTACACGAGTTAGGCCATTACACAATCGCCCGAATCTTCAAAACTAGGGTTGAAAAATTCTACCTGTTCTTTAACCCTTGGTTCTCGCTATTCAAGTTTAAAAAGGGTGAAACCGAATACGGCATTGGCTGGTTACCCCTAGGAGGTTACGTTAAAATAGCGGGTATGATTGACGAATCGATGGACAAGAAGCAAATGCTTGCTCCGCCAAAACCATACGAATACCGTTCAAAACCGGCATGGCAACGCTTTCTAATTATATCAGGAGGTGTGCTAGTAAACTTTATCCTTGCTCTTGTAATCTACTCAATGGTTCTTTTTACCTGGGGTGAAGAGTACCTACCTACCGAAAACGCAAAATATGGCGTACACTGCTCGGAGCTGGCCAAAGAAATTGGATTTAAAGATGGCGACAAGATTTTGAAAGTAGGTGGCGAGCAGGTGGAATCCTTTTTTCAGATAGCACCCAAAATTGTTTTTGACGAAGCCTATACGGTTACGGTTGAACGAAATGGCGAAATTTTAGATGTTGAGATAAGCGAAGACTATTTGCCCACACTTCTAAAATCGAAGTTTTTGTTTTTACCTCGTTTCCCCCTCGAAATAGCCTTAGTTTCGGAAAATTCGGCTGCCGATAGCGCAGGATTTAAGGTTGGCGATAGGCTAGTAGCCATAAACAACCAACCCGCAAAATTCTTCGATGAGTACAGCAACTCTGTTAAATCGAGCGCTGGCGATAGCATTCACATTACCGTTGAGCGAAATGGCATTAGCCAAACCCTCAATGTAAAGGTACCTGAAACTGGTGTTTTAGGTATTTTGCCAGTAGCAGAGCGTAACTTTCTTAATCTCGAAAGCAGAGACTACACCCTTGCACAGTCAATTCCTGCAGGGATAAAACGCGGAGCCAATACCATATCGAACTATCTAAAACAGCTTAAGCTTATCTTCTCACCCAAAGCCAAAGCTTACGAATCCGTAGGAGGCTTTATAACCATCGGTAGCATATTCCCGAAAGCTTGGAACTGGCAATCGTTCTGGGAACTTACTGCTCTAATATCAATAATTTTGGCCATTATGAATATGCTGCCAATTCCAGCACTCGATGGTGGGCACATGCTCTTCCTAATTTACGAGATGGTTTCGGGACGTAAGCCAAGCGATAAGTTTATGGAGTACGCTCAAATTACCGGAATGCTTCTAATTCTTGCTCTTGTTTTCTTTGCCAATGCAAATGATGTAATAAAACTTTTTAGGTAGAAAATTGCTTTCGGCCCTTTAAAAGTTAATGCTTAATGCTATTTTTGCTAAACATTAGTTTACTTAACATTAAGCAGTATGAGCGCGTTTGTAATTGCAGGTCAGTTTGGTGTATGGCAAATAGTACTAATCGTTGCCTTAATACTTCTTTTTTTTGGTGGCAAGAAAATTCCCGAGCTAATGCGTGGCTTAGGAAAGGGTATCGGCGAATTTAAAAAGGGCATGAAAGAGAACGACGATGACACCCAACAAAACGAAAAAGAGAACAGCAAATAACTGAACGTTTTACCTAATATGCCGTTTAGAGTTTTAATCAATTTTGCAATTGTAATTGCTTTAACGCTATTGCCATTCAGCAATGGGTTAGCCCATAGTCCGAAGAGTTATACGAATATCACTATTTGCAGCGTAGAGCAGCTACTCGACAGCCTTGGTCAACTTGAACTTTTCGCCCCCGACACCCTGAAATGGCAAAAAAAGGGGCAAACTGCCTCAACCCCCGATCTGGTTTACGAAGTTAAAATTGCAGAAATCGACCGGCTTTCTCCAATCTCATTCGACTTTAACCAACACGTTAAACGGTATATTGATATTTACACCATTGAACGAAGAGAGCAAGTTGGGCAAATGCTTGGCCTTGCCAAGCTATACTTCCCGCTATTTGATGAGATGCTTGATAGGCACAACCTTCCGCTTGAGCTAAAATACCTTGCCGTTGTCGAGTCGGCACTTAACCCCTTAGCCGTTTCTCCAAGCGGAGCAGTAGGTTTATGGCAGTTTAAGATTAACTCGGGCCGTATGTTCGACCTTGAGGTAAACTCGTATATCGACGAAAGGATGGACCCCGTTAAATCAACCGAAGCCGCTTGCAAATACCTTGAGTATTTATATAGGATATTTGGTGATTGGCACCTAGTTATGGCCGCATACAACGCTGGGCCAGGTGTTGTTCGAAATGCCATTGAACGTGCAGATGGAGAAACCCGCTTTTGGCATTTATATGATTATCTGCCCGAAGCAGCCCAAAACTACGTGCCAGCATTTATAGCTGCTGCTTATGTCATACAAAATGCATCAAATCATGGAATTGTTGCCATCCCTCCTATGATAAGCTTTGAGCAAGTTGATTCTGTTCATGTTACCCAACCAGTTTCGTTCAAGGCCATTTCCGATGCTATTCCTGTTACCATGGACATCCTGCGTTTCCTAAACCCTTCGTTCCGGAGAGGTTATATTCCTGAACCTGAGCAATCAACACCAATCCTCTTGCCAACAAGTGCTATCCCCTCATTCATTCAAAATCAGGCTAGTATCTACAGCAATACGCTTCCAAAATCAACCTATCACCAAAGAGTGGCAAATGCCGGAAACAATAGCAATAAGCAAAAGATTTTATACAGCGTAAAGCCTGGCGATTATTTGCATAAAATTGCCATTAAGCACAATTGCACAATCGATGATATTAAGGTTTGGAACCCCGATAAGGAAGCTGAACTTTCAGCTGGCGACACTCTTGAGATTTGGGTTAACAAAATTACACTTCAGCAAATTAGCAGTAGCCAAAACAACTAGCCACACTAATTATTGGCTGTTAAAAAATATTTTAGCACCTTTAGAGTTATTCTACTAGGCCTAACCTAACAACCAAAAAATTATGAAAAAAATATTAGTTCTTTTGTTTTCCATTACCCTTGTATTAATTAACCAGAGCTGCGACAAAGGCACTAAGGGTAGTAAAACTTTACTGCCAAATGTTACAGGAAAATCGGGTGAGGTTGTTGTTGTTATTAGCAACTCGGTTATTAAAGACACCATTGCCGCCACCTTTAAAGCAATACTTGAGGAGGAGTACCCAATGATTCCTCAGTCGGAACCCCTTTTTAACGTAGTGATGATTCCCACCTCGAGTTTCTCCGACATATTTAAAAGCCACAGAAACATAATTATTGTAAAGGTTGACGATAGCTTTAAAGAAGCAAAGATAGTTACACAGCGCGATGTTTGGGCTGCCCCACAAACGCTGCTTAACATTGTAGGCCCCACCTACCCAGCCATACAAAAAATGATTACCGAGGAACAAGACCGACTAATCCAACTCCTAGAGCAGGCCGAGCGCGACAGAATAGTGCAGAACGCAAAAAGGTTTGAGGCCGAAGGCCTACGTAATTTCTTAGCCAAAAAGTTTGGTATATCGGCATACTTCCCAAAAGGGTATAAGCTTAACCTCGACACTACAAACTTTGCATGGATATCATACGAAACACCTAGCACAACCCAAGGTATTCTTATTTACGAATATCCGTACACTGATGCCAATACTTTTTCGGCAGAATACCTAATTGAGCAACGCAATAGCTTTACCCGTAAATATGTAGCAGGCCCAACACCCAACAGCTACATGAGCACCGAAACAATAATCCCCCCGAGGTTTACCCCATTAATGTATAAGGGACGTTACTTTGGTCAACTTCGTGGGCTATGGACTGTAATTGGGCACCCCATGGGTGGTCCGTTTATTAGCCTAACTACAATTGACGAAAAAAACAACCGGGCAATAACTATCGAGGGCTTTGTTTTCGCTCCAAGGCTCGATAAGCGCAACTACGTTAGGCAGGTAGAGGCGTTAATGCTCTCGTTTGAACTACTGGAAAAAGAAGTTGAGGATTAGCCAAGTATTTCTGAATATGCAAAAGGAGGCAAAATGCCTCCTTTTTTTTATGGGTGAAAATTCACAATTAGTCATCATCAACAGGGGCACCGTTGCTGTTTGGCCCTCTAACAATTCCTCGGCTCGATTTTTTAACGAAATCAAGAATTTGGTCGCGCTCTGGGGTTTGGGGCATAGTGGTCTCTATTTGGCTAATTGCCTGTGAAACATTTAGTCCCTTTGAGTAGATAATCCGATATATCTCCTGTATTTCGGCAACTTTCTCCGAGTCGAAGTTTCTGCGCCTAAGTCCAATGGTATTTAGGCCCACAAAGGCTATAGGATCACGACCTACGCGTGCATATGGCGGAACATCCTTGTTCACCTTCGAGCCCCCCTGAACCATTACATGAGCGCCAATGCGCTCAAATTGGTGAACCAAACATCCACCAGATAGAATAGCAAAATCATCAATTTCAACCTCACCTGCAAGCTGAACGGTATTTCCTAGGATTACGTTATTACCAACAATACAATCGTGAGCAACATGAACGTAAGCCATAATAAGGCAATTGCTTCCAACTTTCGTTGTTCCTCTTGAGGCGGTACCACGATTTACTGTAACACACTCGCGAAGTACTGTGCCATCACCAATAATTGCGGTGGTTTGCTCTCCCTTAAACTTTAAATCTTGAGGTATTGCTGACACAACGGCCCCAGGGAATATTTTACAGTTGCTTCCTATACGTGCGCCATCAAGTATTGTAGCATTTGGGCCTATCCAAGTATCATCACCAATTTCAACATCTTCACCAACATAGGCAAAGGGTTCAACCTTAACATTGCTACCTATTTTTGCCTTGGGATGAATATACGCTAATGACTGATTCATGTTGTTTTACTTTGATTTTGTAATCTGTGCAAGAAGTTCTCCTTCCATCACCAAATTTTCGCCAACAAAGGCTTGGCCAAACATATTTGCAATGCCTCGTCGGATTGGCTCGAGCAGTTCGAGCCTAAAAATAATTGTATCGCCGGGCACCACTTTTCGCTTAAACTTAACCCTATCGATTTTTAGAAAATACGTTATGTAATTCTCAGGATCGGGAACGGTATTGAGCACAAAAATACCGCCCACTTGTGCCATTGCCTCAATTTGTAATACACCGGGCATTACAGGCTCTTCAGGAAAATGGCCTACAAAAAACTCTTCGTTCATGGTCACATTCTTCATTCCCACAATGGAGTTTTCATCCATACTTAAAATTTTGTCAATAAGCAAAAATGGGGGCCTGTGAGGAAGGATATTCCTTATTTGAAGAATATCGTAAAGAGGTGGTTTATTAAGATCGAACTTGGGTATTTGGGGTTTCATGGCCTCTTTTCGTGCCATTTTACGAATAATTTTGGCTAGCTCGGTATTGGCTAAATGGCCAGGGCGTTTTGCAATAATCTTTCCTTTTATTCTTCGGCCAACAAGAGCCAAATCGCCAACTATGTCGAGGAGTTTATGCCTTGCTGGTTCGTTCTGAAAATGCAGATCGAGGTTATTGAGAATTCCCTCTGGTTTAACATGAATCCTCGGCTTGTTGAATAAATCGGCAATCCTATCGAGCTCTTCTTGCGGAACCTCGTGCTCCATAATTACGATTGCATTCTGCAAATCGCCTCCTTTTATGAGGTTATTCTTAAGCAGTACCTCAAGCTCGTGAAAAAACACAAAAGTTCTGCAAGGCGCAATTTGCTTGGGAAAGTCGTTTATGTCGATGAGCTGAGCATACTGATTACCAAGCACTCTAGAGTTATAATCGATAAGCACATCAATGCTAAACGATTCGTCGGGATAAGCAGCAATTTCAATCCCGTGCTCTTCATCGGTGTATACTAGCTTCTCTTTAATAACATAAAATCCACGTTCGGCATTTTGGGTTTGAATGCCAACTTTGCTAATCTCTTCAACAAACACTCTGGCACTGCCGTCCATAATTGGCATTTCAGGACCATCAACCTTAATAATGGCATTATCAATACCCAATCCGTGTAGCGATGCTAGCACATGCTCAACGGTACTAATGCGAACTCCGTTCTGCTCAATGGTTGTTCCTCGTGAGGTATCAACAACGTTATCGGCAATTCCCTCAACAATGGGTTCGCCTTCAACATCGGTTCGCTTAAAAACGTAACCGGTGTTCTCCTCGGCAGGACAAATAACGAGGTTAACATCTACACCAGTATGCAATCCTTTGCCTTTAAAATGTATTTCGGTTTTAAGTGTTGTTTGCTTCTCTGTCATAACATGAACTATTCAGTAATATTCAAATTTACCTATATCGTTAAAACTATTTGCTATTGGCTGAGCGCTTAAGCTCATCAATTTCTTGCCTTATTTCGGGTAGCCTTTTGAAAAGAACGAAAGACCGGCTGAACTTTCTGGAGTTCATTGCTGGTGAACCAATTAGTACCTCATTTGGCACCTTAAGGCTGTTTGGTACACCGGTTTGTGCCGATAGCTTAACACCATCGGCAATGCTAATGTGCCCCGAAATGCCAACCTGCCCACCAAACATGCAGTTTTTGCCAATTTTCGACGATCCAGCAATACCCGTTTGCGCTGCAATTACAGTATTCTCACCAATTTCAACGTTATGCGCAACCTGTATAAGATTATCGAGCTTAACTCCTTTGCGTATGATTGTTGACCCCATGGTTGCCCTGTCGATGGTGGTGTTTGCACCCACATCCACATTATCTTCGAGTATTACATTACCAATTTGCGGAATTTTCTGGTACGATCCGTCGGCCTGAGGGGCAAAGCCAAAGCCATCGGAACCAACAATGGCTCCTGAGTGTATTGTGCAGCCTTTGCCAACTATACAATCATCGGCAACCTGAGCACCAGGAAAAATGGTTGTGTTCTGGTAAATTGTTACGTTATTACCGATGTATGCATTGGGATGTATTTGCACACCAGCTGCAATGGTTGAATTCTCGCCAACGTAGGCCGAAGGGCCAACATAGGCAGTGCTGTCAATGTTTGCTGAGGGCTCAACAAATGCCTTTGGGTGTATCCCCTGTTTAGCTCCCTTTGCAGCAGCCACCATGTTTAGCAGCTTTGCAAACGATTCGTATGCATTCTTTACCTTAATGAGCGTAGTGTTTACCTTTTCCTCAAGTATAAAATCTGAATTAACAAGAACAACCGACGAGCTTGTTGTGTATAGATATTTTGAGTACCTAGGGTTTGAAAGAAAAGATAGTGCACCAGGTTTTCCCTCCTCAATTTTAGCTACCGTACTAACCTTAACCTCTGGATCACCTTCAACATCACCCCCAAGAAACTCAGCAATTGCCTTTGCTGTAAACTCCATATTATCCCAAATTTAAAAATCGTCGCAAAATTAGCTATTTATTATTATTAATTGCCACTATTACTTAACATAACATAGGAAATACTTTGTAATGTTTTTTGACAACACGTTAGTATTAAGCATATCCGATGCGTTGGCTATATCGATTAGCTTCCCATTATTATATAAAATTTGTATTGACTCTTCGGTTGAGCGGTATGCGTTGTTACTAACCGAGCTAGTTGTTACAAAATACTCTTTGTAATTGGCCAATTCGGGAAACTGTTGACAAAAAAGTTTTTCCTTTCCGCTGAGTTCCTCGATGGAAAAAGGAGTGTTTCTTAATTCAACTTTATAAAGCTTACGTGCAACCACCATTTTTGCGAGCGTCGAAAGGACTTTGTCGGGATGATGCTGCCATTGTTTCGCTGCATAAAGCACATCTGTATCGTCGATGTTTGCAAAATGGTATAGCGCCGAATTGGCATTGAAAGGTTGCTGAAAATCGGCTTCAGTAACCTTGTACTTTAAGAAGAATAATAGCGATTTCGAGCAGTACATCTCTTCGCCCTGTTCGGCAAGTTCACGGGCTCTCCTTAGTAGCTGAGTAAGCAGCTGTTCGGCGGCAACTACTGTTTTGTGGAGGTATACCTGCCAGTACATTAATCGCCTTGCAATTAAAAACTTTTCAATTGAGTAAATTCCCTTTGCATCAACTACAAGGTTATCGTCAACTACGTTAAGCATTTTAATAATTCTGTCGGAGCCAATGGCACCTTCGGTTACTCCAGTAAAAAAACTATCCCTTCGGAGGTAGTCCATCCTGTCAACATCGAGCTGACTTGATACAAGCTGGTGCAAGAAACGTTTTGGATACTTATCGTTAAAAATATCGATTGCCATTGCAAGCCTTCCATTGAGCTGACTATCCATTTCGCGCATTAACCGGTGGCCAATACGTTCATGATTTATTCCTTGGGCTATGCTAAACTCGAGCGAGTGCGAAAATGGGCCATGGCCAATGTCGTGCAGCAGAATGGCTGCAGTGGCGGCCTCCGCTTCTTGCTCGGATATCTCTAGGCCTTTTGCCTTAAGCACCTCAATTGCCGAGGCCATAAGGTGCATTGCCCCAAGAGCATGCTGAAAGCGAGTATGATTTGCGCCAGGATAAACGAGGTAAGTTAGGCCAAGCTGTCGGATATGGCGTAACCTCTGAAAAAATGGATGCTCAATGATATCGAATGCAAGGGGGAAGTAGATGTTGATAAACCCATGTACCGGATCGTTAACAATCTTTTTTTTCTTTGTTTCCAGCATCGAAATGGGTTTTGCTTAAAAATTGGGGAAAACTTACGATTAGTTAAGATGCAAATATTAGATAAAACGTTGCGTTTACTAATAAAAAAACCAGCAATTGCTGGTTTTATGCTAAAATATTTGAATGGTTAAATTTCAATTAAATTAAAGTCGGTTCGCGTTATTAGCGCTTTATAATCATTGCCTGCAAAGTAAATATCCTCATCATCCTCTTCGTAGTACCAGTTAATTACCGCTGTTTTATTCTCAAGAGAGGCAATGTTTTCGACCTTTTTCATAATATCGAACAAGCGCTTTGACGAGCTAGTATTGAAATACTCGAGCTTAAAGTGCACCTCCGTTTTGTCCTTAGGTTCCTTTAAATAGCTATCAATCCAGTTTAAAATGGGTTGATAAAAATCAATCACATTTTCGGGAATTGATCGCCCCTCTACCTTTATCATTCCATTATCGGCATCGAGTAAGAGGTAAGGGGTAGTTATAGTTTCTTTTAGCTCAATCTTCTGCATTGACATATCTTTAGTAAAAGAAATTCAAATAGGTAATACGGTTATAGCTCCTCAACAATAACGTAATCGTCGCCATGTCCATTGCGAAGAATAGCATCCCAGTAACGCAAGGTAATTACAGCTTCATTACCCGATTTTTTACTTTTCACTTTTATCTTTTTAAGGCTCTCACGCTCCATGGGTACTTCTTCCAACTTAATGGGGATGTTAATTAGCGAATCTAAATCTTGACCCAACATGAGTATCGATTCATCATCCTCTTCGTAACGCCATAATATTTCAACACTATTGCCATTTGAGGCGCATGCATCAAGCAGCTTCATCATTTCGTTAAGGTACTTGTTTGAGCTACTATTGGTATACTCAAGGAAGATTACCACCTTGGTTTGTGATGCTGGCGCCTTTACGTACTGTTCTATCCAATCGATTAGAGGCTGCCAAAACGAGAATACATCCTCGGTTATGGATCTTCCTTCTATCTCTAGCAAACCCTGCTCACTAAAGTTAACATATGGACAATCAGCTGTTTTATCAATTAGGATTCCCATGGGTAAACATTATCGAGTTATCAATCTTGGCCTTAAAGGTAAAATTTTGTTTTTATAAATCAAATCTACGAAAAAAAAAGCGATGAAAAAACAAGTGACGAATCTACTTTTCGAGCCCTACTAATAGTAAAAAAATCTCTTTAATGCGAACTACACGCATTGTAAATGAAATAATTGCAACTGAGACTATGATTATGACAAAACCCAAAATCCAACTATTTGCTTTATGCACGATAATTAGCGATGCACCTATAGAGAATAAAACAAATAGAGCTAGTTGCAAAGCGCCCTTTAGGCTTACCTTAACGCTAAAAACCCTACAAGATAATATTGACTGCAGAACACCCATTGTTAGCTGAGTAGCTAAACTAGCAAATGCTGCCCCAACAACGGTATATCTTGGTATTAGAATTAGGTTAAGTAAAACATTAAGGGAAACACCCAATATTGAAATTAGGTTTAAATGCCTAAGGTTTCCGTTGGCGGTGAGTAAGGTTCCGAAAATGTATACGAATGATATAAACACGAACGATACCATTTGGATTGCTAACACAGCTGACGATTCCGCAGAGTGAGCGTGGTATAGCAAATCCATAATCTGATTTCGATATGCAACACAAGCAACTGAGGCTGCTAAAGCAACTGTTAATAGTAAACGAAAGGCAAAGCCCAGCAATGGCCTAACATCCTCATTATTCTTAATCATCTTTGAAAACAATGGCAACAGCAAAGTTGAAAATAAAAAGGGCAGCATACTGGCAGCATCGAGCAGTCTAAACGCCTGTGCATATATACCCGATTGAACAGCCCCATCGGGGAGCATTCGCTCCAGCATAACGCTATCTATCCTATAGTAAAACGACATTAGCAAAACAAGTATGGCAAAAGGATAGCTTTGCCTAACAATTGAAACAATGAATGCCCTATCGAACCTAAGCTTAAAAAACTCTGTACGCCTAACCACTAACAAAAAAGCCAGTAGAGCGGTTACGGCATATGCAGCTGTTTGCGCATAAGCAAACCACTGAATTGTAAATCGCTCGCGAAAAGGACCCCAAAGCAAAAAGCTGCAAAGACCAATCATAAGCACCCTATCAGCTACCGACAGTATGCTGTCGGTTTTGAAAAGTTGCAAACCGCTTATATTGCTCCTTAGGTAAAGTATTAAACTCGATAAAAACTGATTAAAGGCCAATACCCCTAAAAGCAGTAGCTGAACTTTACTATATCCAACCACCAACGCAAACAAAATGCTAACTAACGCATACACCACTCCCATTAAAAACTTAACAGTTACCATGTTCGACAGGTAGCGCGATAACAAGTTAGCATGCCGGCTTATCTCCCTGTTGTTGAAGTTTGTTAAGCCAAAATCGAGTAGAATATTGAAAAGGATTGAGAAATTGAAAAGCGCAAAGTATATCCCATACTCACTAGCGCCCACAAGGTTTTGAACTGTTCTGTCAATGCCAAAAATCCAAAAAGGCTTGACTAGCAAATTTAGTGTTAGCAGAAGAATGAGGCTGGTAGTGAACTTCCGTTTCAAAACGAATAATTTTTGGTAAAAGTAAACAAAACGTCTTAATTAAGGCATCATCGCGTAGCTGTATCCGCTATTTATTTTAGGCTAACAGCTCGGCTCTTTGCAAAAAACATTGTACTTTGCAGGCCGAAACTCAAATTCTGCTATGAGAATTGCCATCAACACACGTTTACTCCTAAAAAATAGGCTTGAAGGCATTGGCTGGTTTACTTTTGAAACGCTTAAGCGAATTGTTGAGCAGCATCCAGAGCATGAATACATTTTTCTGTTCGACCGAAAGCCACACCCCGACTTCATCTTCTCAAAAAGTGTAAAACCCATAGTGCTTAAACCTCAGGCACGCCATCCATTTCTGTGGTATATCTGGTTTGAGCATTCTGTTGCATCGTTCCTCCGAAAAAATAAAGTGGACCTTTTTATTTCGCCCGACGGATTTATCCCAACAAGTTGTAAGGTACCAGCTCTAAACGTAATTCACGATATCAACTTTCACCATTACCCAAAGGGTCTGCCGTTGCTCACTAGGGCATACTACAAACATTTCTTCCCTATTTACGCTAAAAAGTCGACTCATATTGTTACGGTTAGCCATTACTCCAAAAACGATTTAATCGAAAGTTATGGCATTGAGCCAAGCAAAATATCGGTAGTTTACAATGGAGCAAATAGTACGTTCGCGCCAATTAATGAAGAGCAACAAAGGCTAGTAAGGCAAAAATACACAAACGGCTACCCTTACTTCGTTTTTGTGGGAGCGCTAAATCCTCGAAAAAATGTTGACAGATTGCTAAGTGCTTTCGACCAGTTTAAAGAAACCACAAACAACGAGCACAAGCTCGTAATAGTTGGCGAGCCAATGTTTATGACCAAAAGCATTGAGCAAACGCTGAAGGCAATGAAGCATAATAGCTCCGTGGTTTTTACTGGTAGGCTTCAGGTTGATGAGCTTAGCAAGGTTGTAGCTGCAGCAACTGCCCTAACCTTTGTTCCGTATTTCGAAGGGTTTGGCATTCCGCTGGTTGAAGCCATGTACTGCCATGTTCCAATAATTGCATCAAACGTAACCTCAATGCCCGAGGTTGCTGGCGATGCTGCCTACTACGTTAACCCATTCGATATAAATCAAATTGCCGAAGCAATGGAACAGCTTGTTTCGAGTAACAAGCTATTAAAAAGCCTAACCGAAAAGGCAATTGAACGGAAAACGCTTTTTAGCTGGGATAAAACGGCCAGCGAGTTTTACAAATGCATTGAGAATTTGATAAGGTAGAGCATTAAAAATGTTAAAGCCATTTTTTAAATCGGCAACCATTGAAGCCGGATGCGATGAGGCAGGCAGAGGATGCTTAGCGGGCCCTGTATTTGCTGCGGCAGTTATTCTTCCCAAAGAATTCGAGAACAACCTGCTTAACGACTCCAAGCAGCTTAGCAAAAAAAACAGAGACAAGCTAAGGTGCATCATCGAACAAGAGGCAATTGCCTTTGCCGTAGCACAAATTGCTCCGGCAGAGATTGATAAAATAAATATACTTAACGCTTCAATTGCAGCAATGCACAAAGCAATTTCAATGCTAAAGGTTATACCCCAGCATTTAATAATTGATGGGAATAGGTTTAAGCCTTACAAAAACATACCCCACCTCTGCATTGTAAAAGGCGATTCGCTATACCTTAGCATTGCAGCAGCATCGGTTTTAGCCAAAACCTATCGCGACGAATACATGGAGAATTTGGCCAAGGATTTTCCGCATTACATGTGGCACCAGAATAAAGGCTACCCCACTGCTGCACATCGCAAAGCCATAGCCGAGCATGGTATTACCGAACATCACCGAAAATCGTATAAGCTAACCAGCAATCAGCTCGAGTTAAACTTTGCTCCATAGCACATTAAACCGTTACAGGAAAAATAAATCGAAGTGATAACACTTAAATTAAAAACAGCAAAAATGAAACGACTAAACATCATTCTGTTAGGATTAATCCTAATGCTTTCGCCCCTCGCAAAAGCCGATGAGGGGATGTGGCTTCTGCCCCTTCTTCAAAAGTACAACATAAGTACTATGCAAGAAATGGGTCTTGAACTTACTGCCGAGCAAATTTATAGCATAAACAACACAAGCCTAAAAGATGCCATTGTAATTTTTGGGCGCGGATGTACTGGTGAGATTATTTCCGACAAAGGTTTAATCCTCACAAACCACCATTGCGGCTACGGTGCCATACAACAGCATAGCAGCCCCGAGCACGACTATCTAAAAGATGGCTTTTGGGCCATGAGCCACGACGAGGAAATTCCTACTCCTGGCCTTTCGGTAACCTTCCTTGTTCGTATCGAAGATGTTACCGACAAGATGCTTAAGCCTTTAAACGACAAGATGAGCGACGAGGAAAGAGATCTAACCCTAGAAAACACAAGCAATACAATTACCGCCGAGGCAAAAGAGGGAAATCACTACAACGCATCGGTTCGAAGCTTCTACGGAGGAAACAAATACTATTTATTGGTTTACGAGGTATTTACCGATGTTCGAATGGTTGGTGCTCCTCCATCGTCAATAGGTAAGTTTGGTGCCGATACCGACAACTGGATGTGGCCTCGCCATACTGGCGACTTCTCGCTATTTAGGGTTTATGCCGATAAGGACAACAAGCCAGCTAGCTACTCGCCAAACAACGTTCCGTACACGCCAAAGCACCATCTACCCGTTTCGTTAAAAGGGGTTGAGAAAGGCGACTTTGCCATGGTAATGGGCTACCCAGGATCAACACAACGCTACATGACATCGTGGGAAGTTGAGGAAACACAAACCATAACCAACTCGCTTCGCGAGTACATTAGAGGCATCAGGCAAGAGATTATACTTGAGGATATGCTAGCCAACGACGAGGTAAGGATTAAGTACTCATCAAAATACTCGGGTAGCACTAACTACTGGAAATACTCAATTGGACAAAACCAAGCGTTAAAGCGTCTTAAGGTAAAGCAAAGCAAAGAAAAAGAGCAAAAAGAGTTTACCGAATGGATGAATAGCAAGCGAAAAAGAGCAAAGCAGTATGGCGAAGCCCTTAACCTAATCGAAAATGCTGTTGAATCGCGCAAGGATCACGTTTACACAAGCATCTACCTAAGCGAAACGCTCCTCCGCGGAACCGAAATTATATCGCTAGCATCAAGAGCCGAAGGGCTTTTAGGAACGCTTGACAGCGAAGAACAAAAAGGCTTAGAAAGTGCTATCGACAGGCTAAAAAACTCTGCCCGTTCATTCTACAAAGACTACAACGCACCAACCGACCAAAAAGTGGCTAAGGCCATGTTCACCCTTTTTGCAAAAGAGGTTAAGGACGACTTTAAGCCAACCATTTTTAGCTCAATTGAGCAGGATTACGAAAGCTACGACGAGTATGTTGACAAGCTTTTTGCCACATCAATTTTTGTTGACTCAACACGCCTTTGGAAATTTCTCGAAAACCCAACCAAAGAAGCGTTAGAGAACGATATGGCCTTTAAAGCATCTCAATCGGTAATGGAAAAAACCCGCTCGATATGGAACGAAATGCGTGAACTAAACGCAAAATTTACCGAAGGTCACAAGCTATACGTTGCAGGTATTATGGAAATGAACGATGGCAAACCAATGTACCCCGATGCTAACTTCACCATGCGCCTTACCTACGGACAGGTACTCGACTACTACCCTAGAGATGCCGTTCACTATAACTACATCACCACCCTAAAAGGCGTTATGGAAAAAGAGGATCCAAACAACTGGGAGTTTGTAGTGCCCGAAAAGCTTAAGGAGCTATACAATAACAAAGATTTTGGCCCTTACGCCCTCGAAAACGGCGATATGCCAATTGCTTTCATCACAAACAACGATATTACCGGAGGCAACTCAGGAAGCCCTGTAATCAATGGCAAAGGCGAGATAATTGGCTGCGCATTCGATGGAAACTGGGAAGCCATGAGTGGCGATATTATTTTTGAAGACGACCTACAAAGATGCATTAGCGTTGATATTCGCTACGTTCTATTTATTATAGATAAGTATGCAGGAGCTAAGCATTTAGTTGACGAAATGACTATAGTGGAATAGGAGCACCTAAAACACTATTTTTAAAATATCAATACCCCACCTGTAATAGGTTACATCATGCTTATGCAACGATGACAAGCCTAGCTACAGGTGGGGTAACTGTTTCATTTATAATTAAAAATGCACAACCATACTCTTGTTTTAGAAAAAAAAAGATACATTTGCATGTAAAATCTGAAAAAAGTCAGTTTTTTATTTTTAAAAAGATAAAAAATCTTTACTTTAGAATTATAATTAATGACCGAATTAGAGGTGACGAAACAAGAGAATATTCTAGCACATTACGGCCCATTAAGCTACGAAGAGATTGGTTTTTTACTCAACAGAATGTCGGCCTTTGTTGATAAGCAAGGATTGAGCATTACGGTAAAAAAGAAGGTTTACTCAGCAATGGTTGAAAGCCTTGAGAACATTTACAAGCACCAAGATATTATCAGCAGCAATTCCGATTATCAACCCCGTTTTTCACTCTTCCTCGACGATAAAGAGTTCTCTCTGTTTGCATCAAACAGCTTGCTTACCTGCAAAATTGGCCCACTTAAAGATAAACTTGACAAGGTAAACTCGCTTAACCGCGAAGGGCTAAAGGATTTATACAAGCTAACCATACTAAGCGGAAACGTTTCACCCAAAGGTGGTGCTGGGCTTGGCATTATTAATATTGCCAAGGTTTCTGAAAATAAGATTAACTACAAGTTCGAAAACGTAAACGATGAGTTTTCATACTTTACAATCAACGTTTCAATTCTACACAATTCTGCCATATAAACACCAGCGCAAATGGAACCACTATACATAGAACCAACAGAGTTTACACCAAAGGTGTTTTTTGATCCGGAGAACAGCGTTTTTGAAATTTCCGGATTCTCCAGGCCAGAAAACGTAATTGGATTTTACAAGCCAATACTTAAATGGCTTGAAGATTACAACGATAAAGTGCTTAGCCAAAACACTAATTTCGAAAAGAGCATCCTTACTCTTAATCTCAAAATGACCTACTTCAACTCTGCTTCTTCAAAATTTTTACTCGATATTATGCTGGAGTTCATGAAGTTTATGTCGAAGGGAAATAAAATTGAGGTTAACTGGTACTACGAAGAAGGCGACGATGAGATAATGGAATCGGGAGAGGAAATTGCCGATATGCTTGGCTACAATTTTAATTTTATATCATATTTACCCTAACTGTAACCCTAAACCAACAAATGTTAGCCTCTATGTCATATAGAGGCTTTCTTTATACAACAAAAAGTTGCGCTAGATATATCAACAGGAACCAACCATCTGTCAACGATTTTTTTGCATTCACCAAAAAGCATTTTATTCAGTAGCTAATATGTGATTTTTTGAACCTCTTTTCATATCTTGCAACAGAATTTTATAATCGTTTATGGAAACGTTAGTATTTGAAGGAAATACGGTTAACCCAAAAGTATACTTCGATCCTGAGGAGCAAATCCTTGAGATTGGCGGATACTCTCGTCCTGAAAATGCACGCGACTTCTATATGAATCTTGTTAGCTGGCTTGAAGAGTATAAGAAATGGCTGCTCGAAAAAATAAAGATTGTACAAACCATTGAACCCGTTACCTTTAAGTTTAAATTTATTTACTTTAACAGCTCGTCGGCAAAGTTCATTTACGATATAATCTTGGTGCTTAGCGATATGCAAAAGAGCAACATCCCCCTTAAGCTATACTGGTATTTTGATGAGGATGATGACGAACTCCGCGAAGCTGGAGAGGAACTCTCCGACATGGCAAACGTACCCTTCCATTACGTTGAAATTAGCCACTAGCTAATCTAATCAACCAATTCCTTTTCTAAATTTCGTAAAAAGTACTGCTTGTTGGGTAAACTCGATAGTTCAAGTTGCTTTACCCACTCTAGGGCCGTATCGCGTTCGCCAATTTGCCAGCAAATGCGAGCAAGATTATAAAATGAGTATCCGTAAACATGGGTCGGCCTCTCTGGTATCTCCTCAACAATTTGAGCGAAAAGTTCCAATGCTTTGGCATAGCTATTCTCCGAATAATTTCTCATCGCTTCATCGAATAGGCGAATATCTCGGTTTAGCTTCTCGCTCAAAATAATCCCTTTAAGCTCAAAACACGACTTGTCGCAAACCTCAACTATGTTTAACGTTTCAGGATTTCCAGCTATTGCTGGAAAAACAAGCGAAAACGCCAACTCCTCTCCTACCTTAGTAAACCTGTGCGCATCGGGACACCATGGAATCCCCGTTTTTCCAATCAACTTGTGACGCGTAAAGCTATCGGGATCTTCAATGAACGTATTCCTATCGGCACAAAACCAGCCACCCTCGGTAAGCTGATTTAGTATCGAGAGCCTAACCACTACCGAATCGGTGTAGAATAAAATCTGATCGACTTTTAGCTCAGGGTGCGATTGCTGGGCAACGGCAGGATTATCGACAATCCGAATTTGCCCCTTTGCCTGTAGGCATAACAGGAATAAAACCAGAAATGCTAATGTAAAATTTCTCATAATGATAAAGACCTGACAGGCTTCACCTGTCAGGTCCTGAATTTGTGTGTTATTAAAGCCTAAAATTTATAATCGAAACCAATGGCTGCAACCATTGCTTTACGATTGTAGGTTTCTTCGTAACCTGTAAAATCTTTAGTGTATCCTTCGTATGCGGTGTACATAAAACCAAGGTTAACGCCCAGCTTTTCGCTTAACAAATACTTTCCGCCCAAACCAACAGAGTTGGTATTTAGGCTATGGCCTAAATCGGTATGAAACTTATCATTTGCACCCGACTGTGTGCGAAGATAACCAATGCTGGCTATTATATTATCGTTAATTGCATATTCCAACCCAAGAGCGGCTTCCCACGAGTTAGCGTCTAGCACCTCTTCGTTATCAACAAATTCGCCATTAATCTTTTTGCCATAGTTAGCATTCTTGTCGAAGTAGTAGTGAACACCACCTGTAACAAACAGCTTTTCGGTTGGACGATACCCAACACCCACGGTTAGCAGCGAAGGCATATCGTTTGGCGTTTTAGCGCCATCGGGGTAAAGACCTGTGTTGTCAATAACTGTTTTGTTGGTAAGGGTCATCTCCGTTTTGTGCTCGTATTTAACCGCAACGTTAAGGTTGTCGGAAAACTTAAGGTTAACACCAATAATTGGTGAAATGCCAAAGCTGCTTTGCGAAGCGTCAACTTCCATATCGGAGGTAGCTGCAGCGTTGGCAGCCATTTCATCAGCAGTTTCAAAATATGCTCCTTGAATTTGAGTTACAGTCATTTCTGAGTCGTAAGCATCACCTAATCCACCAGCTATTGCATCAGCCTGAGCTTGTGTTATTTGACTGCCTGCAACAAGTTGATCTAAGGTAAAACCTCCGGCTCCATTATCAATTAAATCTTCTTGAAGTTGATTAGCTGTACTTGTAGCGGCAGTTGATAGTGTGGAAAAAAACAGGGGAGCTGAAACCATGTTTCCGGCTCCTTCGGGATTAAGTGGGTGTAATGGATTTATCATTACATCCTTAAGGTATCCTTCATAGGTATTGTTTGCAATTACATACCTAAACCCAAGGCTAAGCGAAATCATATCGTTAAGTGCATACGATGCATTAAACTGAATGCCCCAGTTTAACGATGAACCATTAAACGAGCTCTTCATGCTATACTCTTCAGTTTCTATTCCATTGGCCGTAAGCTGGTCTCTTACACCATAGGCAATCATTTGTTCAAACGAGGGCAAACCATTCTCAAAGTTGGCGCTACCGCCACCACCAATGGGATTAACACCAAGCGAGTAGGCAACCTTATCCTTTTTGTAAACTGCGTAAAAGGTTGGGAAAACGGGTGCAAAAACATCGCCCTGAAATTCCGTTTTATTCATATCAAAGGTACTGCTTATCTCACGGGTTTGCGATACCGTTTGGCTACTTAACGATACGTAGAAGCCATTATCTAAATGCACCAAACCAGCAGGGTTAAAGTAAACACCCTCGATGCTAATGGTTGCATCTTGGGCAGGCATACGAATAAACGATGCGCTTTGGTTGGTGTTTGTTACTATGCCACCGGCATATAGGGTTGCTGGTAAAAATGCGGCAACCGCTAAGCAAAATGCTGCTAATTTTTTCATACTATTTAAATTTAGGGTTTAGAGTTCTTCTGAAACATTACGCAATATATACATTTGTTTAAAATGTTCTTATTTTTTTAATAACATTATGCTGGAAAATTTTGGTGAATGGCAAAAAAATAAGCTTATACCTTTAAACTATTACAGCAAAATAGTATCAACATACAAAACCTAAGAGCCATGAAAAACTACATTACTATTCTTTTAATTTCAACACTGATTGTTTTCTCATCCCTTTTCGCCACTGCTCAGGATGATAATGCTTACCAGTTTCAGATTGTGAAACAGCTTGCAACCACACCCGTAAAGGATCAGCAACGAACTGGCACCTGCTGGAGCTATGCCACAACATCGTTTCTCGAATCGGAAATTATTCGAATGGGGAAACCAGAAGTTGTTCTGTCGCCTATGTTCTTTGTTAGGCATGCCTATGCAAACAAAGCCGAAAGGTATGTTCGTTTTCATGGGGCAAATAATTTTGGACAGGGCGGACAGGCTCACGATGTACTAGCTGTAATTGCTGAATACGGAGCATTACCCGAAAGTGCATACGCTGGCAATAGCTATGGCGAAAGCATGCACGTTCATTCCGAACTAGCCACTATACTGAGCAGTATTCTGGATGCTGTAGTTAAAAACCCAAATCGCAAACTCTCAACAGCATGGCAATTGGCATACAACAACGTGCTCGATGCATATTTTGGCCCTACGCCCAACCAGTTTACAGCTAACGGCAAAAACTACACTCCAAATTCGTTTGCTGAGGAATTAGGCCTTGATCTTGATAGCTACATTGAGCTTACATCGTATAACCACCAGCCATTTTACCAGCCCATTGTACTTGAGGTTCCCGACAACTGGGCGCATAAACCTTACTACAATATCCCAATTGATGAGCTAATAAATATAATGAACAATGCCATTGAAAATGGCTACACTGTTTGCTGGGATGGCGATACAAGCGAAAAGGGATTTGCTTACCGCAAGGGATTAGCCGTTTTACCTCAGGTGAAAGTAACCGAAATGAGCGATAGCGAGCAGGCCAAGTGGGCCGAAATACCCGAAGATGAGCTTACTAGTAAGATTTACGAGTTTAACACAATTGTACCTGAGGTTAAAGTAACGCAGGAGCTACGCCAGCAAACATTTGATAACTATACAACAACCGACGACCATTTAATGCACATCACGGGCATTTCAAAGGATCAGAATGGGAATACTTACTACCTTACAAAAAACTCGTGGGGTAGTTCCGACCATATTTTCGATGGATATTTGCACATGTCGGAGCAATACGTTAGAATGAAAACGATTGCCATAATGGTGCATAAAGATGCTTTACCCAACGATATAGCAAAAAAGCTAGGGGTTAAGCGATAAAAAGCAACGTAACCTTTTGGTTAATGAGGTTTAATTGCTTTTTCATGGTTCTTTAGGTTTCCACTGCCAGCGCTGCTGGCAGTGGTTTTTATTACAAAACCAAAAGGTTACAACCTCTAATCTGACTGCCATCTAACCTACCCAAAACCTCGAAGGTTTCATTGCTATGCACAACACCCAAATCGTCGGTTTGGATAAATGAGCATGAATGTACATTGGCCAAATCGATTATATTGAGAGCACCCGATCGTTCAGGAGGAAGAAGCGTAAACGGATCGTACGCATCACGAACCAGCACTTTCATCCAGGGGGGAGTTGCAAAAATTCCATCGCCTTTGGAGTATGCCTGCGAGAGAAGTTCGGTCATTCCGTACTCCGAGTGAACTGCATTTATACCAAATGCATCCATAAGTATTTTGTGCATCTCGCTTCGGATTAGCTCTTTTCCGCGCCCCTTCATCCCGCCAGTTTCCATAACAATTGTGTTGCTTAGCTTTAAGCTGTGCTTTTTGGCTAACTCGAGGAGTGCAAACGTAACCCCAATTAGGATAGTGGGTTGACCTGAAGCCTCAAGCATTACAAGAGTTCTGACTAGCACATCGGGGTTGTGGAGAAAAAATCCGCTTTGCGGATGCTGGCTATCGCAAATAAGCCTGTTTGCCATATAAACAAGCGACGATCCTTCACGTTCGAGGTACGAAGGGAGTAACGCTAATATGCAGTATTTGCTAATGTCACCATAAAAATAGCTAAACGCCTTTGTGAAACTTTCCTCGTAAATGTTAAGCGACTTTACAAAATGCTTGCTGGTTTCAGCGCCTGTTGTTCCGCTACTAGTAAATACAATTTCATGCTCACTGGAACCAGTATAAACCTTGTGGGTTTTAAAAAACGAAATGGGCAAAAACGGAATTTTTTGCACCGACTCTACATCAGCAATATTGATTTTGAGCAGCGACAAAAACTTTGCATAAACCTCGTTATGCACAGCCTGATAGCGAAAAACATCAAGTGCAAGCCTTTCGAAACTTTCGCTATTAACATCAAAAATGTTATGTGATAAATCAATATTCATTGCCACAAAGTTATACAATTATGCTTTGCTAATTGAACAAAAAAAGCGGCAGGATAAACCTTGCCGCTTTAGCCATATAATTGCTGTGAAATTAATCTCTTACGGCCTTAATGCCTGGCAGGTCGCCATTCTCAAGATACTCGAGCAAAGCACCTCCTCCGGTTGATACGTAGCTAACCTCGTTGGCCAATCCAAGCTGGTTAACTGCAGCAACCGAATCGCCGCCACCAACAAGGCTAAATGCTCCATTTGCTGTTGCACTTGCCATGGCTTTAGCAACTAGTTTGGTGCCTTCGGCAAATTTGGCCATCTCAAAAACACCCATTGGTCCGTTCCAAAGTATGGTTTTCGACTCCTCAATAACCTTTGAAAACAGAGCAACAGATTCGGGCCCAATATCTAAACCAAGCCAGCCATCGGGAATTTCATCAACCTTAACGGTATCGGTATTAGCATCGTTGTTAAACTCATTGGCAATAACTGTATCGGTTGGCAACAGAATTTTCACACCCTTTGCCTTTGCCTTTTCAAGTATATCCAAAGCCATTTGCAGCTTATCATCTTCCACCATCGATGCGCCAATTTTTCCTCCAAGCGCTTTGATAAATGTAAACATCATGCCACCACCAATAATTAGGTTGTCAACCTTATCTAGCAAATTTTCAATAATGGTAATTTTGGTGCTAACCTTTGCTCCGCCCAACACGGCAGTGTAGGGTTTTTGCGGGTTGTGAAGCACTTTGTCGAGCCCTGCCAGTTCGCTCTCAATGAGGAACCCAAACATCTTGTTTTGAGGGAAAAACTTGGCAATAATGGTAGTTGATGCATGTGCACGGTGAGCCGTTCCAAATGCATCGTTAACGTAAACATCGGCTAGGTTTGCCAATTTTTGGGCAAAACCTTCATCTCCCTTTTCTTCTTCTTTGTAAAACCTAAGGTTTTCGAGCAAAAGCACCTCACCACCTTTTAGGCCACTTGCAAGTTGCATTGCCTCACTGCCAATGCAATCGGGGGCAAACTTAACCGAAGTGCCAAGTTTACTCTCAAGCGTAGAGATAATGTGCTTAAGAGAGAACTTATCCTCAGGGCCTTGCTTTGGCCTTCCAAGGTGCGACATTAGGATGGCAGAACCGCCATCGCTAAGAACCTTTTTAATGGTTGGAAGAGCAGCCCTAATGCGGTTATCATCGGTTACCTTCTGGTTTCCATCGAGAGGAACGTTAAAGTCAACGCGAATTATTGCCCTTTTACCTGCAAAGTTGTATGATTCAAAGCTAATCATGATTACGTATGTTTTAGTTTAATATCCATAGCAAAGATACGAAAAACTGTTGGTAGAGCTTGCGCATTGCACTACATTTCAACGCAATCGTTTGGGGGAGGATGATTGGATTAAGCAAAACTTCTCATCCTTTTTTGCTAACTTTGAAACCTTGATTTAAATTACTTAGAGGTATTATGCAGTTTAAAGATATTGTTGGTCAGAAAGAGGTAAAAGTAAAGCTGATAAAAAGCGTTAAGGAAGGCAGGATAGCACACGCACAGCTGTTGGCCGGGCATGAGGGAACCGGAAAGTTGGCTCTTGCCATTGCCTATGCACAGTACATTTCGTGCCAAAACAAAAGCGACAACGACTCGTGCGGCGAATGCCCATCGTGCCATAAGTACCAAAAGCTTATCCATCCAGATTTGCACTTCGTATTTCCGGTAAACGAAACCAAAAAGGAAGACGACGACGAAAAAACCGGTAAGGGCAGCGATGCTCATTTACAACAATGGCGCGAAACCATACTTAGCAATCCATACTTTACCGAATCGCAATGGTATTCAACCATTGGACTTGAGAATAAGCTAGGCATTATTAGCACAAGCGAAGGCTCAGAGGTAATAAAAAAAATTAGCCTTAAAAGCTTTGAGGCCGAGTACAAGGTTATGGTTATTTGGCTTCCGGAGCGGATGAACCTATTTGCAGCCAATAAGCTGCTAAAGCTAATTGAGGAGCCTCCCGAGAAAACTGTTTTCTTAATGGTCTCGGAGCATCCCAATAGCATAATTGGCACAATACTTTCGCGAACCCAAATTATAAAAGTCCCACCCATTTCACGCGAAGCAATTGCTGCTGCTCTGGTTGAGCGCTTTAGCATTACACCAAGCAAGGCACACGATTTTAGCCGCGTTGCCAATGGTAACTACCAAAAAGCCATAAGCCTTGCGCTGTCCGACGATACAAGTCCATACTTTGATCTATTCCGCGATTTAATGCGCGCATGCTTCACCAACAACGTGCTAAAGCTAATGGACTGGGTTGATAAGGCTTCGAGGCTAAACCGGGAAAAACAAAAGGAACTACTTAGCTATTCAAATGGGATAATACGCGAAAGTTTTATGCTTAACCTTGGCCTTGAGGACATAGTATACGTTGCTGGAGAGGAAAAAGACTTTAGCCTTAAGTTTGCTCCTTTTATTAATGCCGAAAACATTATACAGGTATACAATACCTTTAACTTGGCCATCGAGCATATTTCGCGCTACGGAAATCCGCAAATTGTATTTACCGATATGGCCATGAAATTGGTAAAGCTAATAAATAAGAAGTAGCTTGCTTTTTAAAATTGGGGTAGCCATTAAAAGCAATTTTTAGGCTGGATAAAAACATTAGCATCAAAAATGCTAACTTTGTGCCAGCAAATAAAATACAAAAGATATGGAAAAGAGCATATGCTCTCGAGGGGTTATAGTTACTGAGAGCGATGGAGCCGAAAGCTCAATTTGCCAGAATAATGGTTGTGCAAAGCTAGATGTTCACAACTGGTTAAGCGACATACCAACGCCCCCACTTACAACCGATATTGTTGAAATTCAGTTTAAGAATACCCGCAAAGCCTTTTACCGAAACGTAAATAACCTGCCTTTAATAAAAGGAGATGTTGTTGCAGTGGAGGCCTCGCCCGGCCACGATATTGGCACAGTTACCCTTATAGGCTGGTTAGTTAACAAACAGCTCGCTAAAGTTGGTGTAGACCCTAAAAAAACAGAGTTTAAAAAGATTTACCGAAAGGCTAAACCAGCCGATATTGAAAAGTGGCTCGAAGCCATTTCGCTAGAGCACAACTCAATGATTCGAACACGACAAATTGTTGTTGATCTGAATCTGAATATGAAAATTGGCGACGTTGAGTACCAAGGCGACAAAACCAAAGCCGTGTTTTACTACATTGCCGATGAGAGGGTTGACTTTAGAGAACTCATTAAAATTTTGGCCGAAGAATTTCAAATACGAATTGAAATGCGCCAGATCGGCGCTAGGCAAGAGGCTGGCAGAATTGGCGGAATTGGCTCGTGCGGAAGGGAACTTTGCTGCTCATCGTGGATAAATAATTTCGTATCTGTTACAACCAATTCAGCAAGGGTACAGGAGCTATCGCTTAACCCGCAAAAGCTTGCAGGGCAATGTGGCAAGCTAAAATGCTGTCTCAACTACGAACTCGACACCTATGCCGATGCTCGCAAAGGGTTTCCCCGAACCACCATTACCCTCGAAACCAAAGACGCATTATACTACCACCAAAAAACCGACATTTTCAAGGGAGTTATGTGGTATAGCAGCGAGCCAAACTCTGCGGTAAACCTAACACCAGTTCAGGTTGATAGGGTGAACGAAATTATTGAAGCAAACAAAAAAGGGATTAAGCCTCTCAAACTTGTTGAGCAGTATACCAACAACGAGGTTGCTGCTGAAATCGGCTACGGTAGCGCCATTGAAGAGAATAGCCTGACCCGATTCGACGAGAAGAAAAAAAGAAAAACTAAAAAACGCCGAAAAGGAAAAAGAAAACCCAACAATGAGTAAAAATGCCTTGTTTTTAGCTATTGTAATCGCTGTAATCGCTTCGGCTTGCGGTAGCAATGCTGTGTACGACGCCAGCATCGACATTCCTCAAAAAGGTTGGAGTGCCGATAGTGTTGCAACATTCAACGTTACTATTTCCGACACAACATCGGTTCACAATATCTTCATTAACTTACGGAATACTACCAACTACCCAAATAGCAACCTTTTCCTATTCATACAAACACACTCCCCTTCAGGTGCAATGCTCCGCGATACGCTGGAGTGCTTTTTAGCCAATACCAAAGGCGAATGGCTAGGCAAAGGTTTTGGTGCGCTTCGCGACAACCAAATTCTGTACAAACGGTATATCCGTTTCCCCGAACATGGAGAATTTTCCTTTAGCATACAGCAGGGAATGAGAACCCATAGCCTCGAAGGAATTGCCTCGGTTGGCATTAGAATTGAAAAAGCAGAAACAAAATAATCCATCCAATTAACAGCTCATTATTTTTTTGAAGTGGGAAAGAACAAGCTCAGAAAATTTGCCGAAAACGAAACCTTTAGCCATCTTATTCAGCCATCGTTTGACGATGTTTGGAGAAAAGACCATGAGCTAAAAGGGAAATGGAATGACGTTTTTTTTAAGAACAACAACCCTATTGTACTTGAACTAGGCTGCGGAAAGGGTGAGTATACAGTTAACCTCGCAAAAGAGTATCCAAGCAAAAATTTTATTGGCATCGACATTAAGGGTGCTAGACTTTGGAAAGGCGCAAAGGAATCGTTTGAGAACAAAATGGGTAACGTTGCGTTTATTCGCACCCGTATTGAGAATATCAACTCGTTTTTCGAAAACAATGAGGTTAGTGAAATCTGGATTACCTTTCCCGATCCGCAACCACGCCCGGCCAAAGCCAGAAAGAGGCTATCGTCGAGCCGTTTCTTATCGTACTACCAAAAGTTCGCAAAGAACGGATGTATTGTTCATCTTAAAACCGATAGCCAAGGGCTTCACGAATATACTAAAGCGCTAGTTGAGCAGAACCAACTTAACATGCTTGAGTGTACAAATAATCTTTACAATTCATTGCCTAACCATCCTATCCTATCTATCAGAACATTTTACGAACAAATGTTTCTTGAGCAAGGAAAGCCCATTACTTACATTAAGTTCGAACTCGATACTGAAAAAGTGCTAAAAGAGCCCGACCTTGACTGAACCCAACTTTTTTGATAAGGTATACGCGGTGGTTAAGTTGATACCCGAAGGTAGAGTAACCACTTACGGAGCCATTGCCCGATTTATTGGCTCGCCCCAATCGTCGCGAATGGTTGGGTGGGCACTAAACTCAACAAAACACCTGCCCAATTGGATTCCGGCTCACCGCGTTGTTAATAGAATTGGGTTGCTAACCGGCAAAATGCATTTTCAGAACAGCAACACAATGGTTGAGTTGCTGGAAAGTGAAGGTATTTTGATAGAAAACAATAGAATCTCCAACTTTAAACAGGTCTTCTGGGATCCAAATTTTGAAATTGATGCTGATTAGGCTAAAAGATTCTATTCTGAATTTGAATTGCTCTCAACGCTAACCTTTTGCACTTTTCTTTGTTATGATTAAGTAGAATACTTATTTTTGCCTTTTATTTAAACTAATTACAAACAGATGAGCCTTACACAACAAGAAGTTAACAGCATTCTTAAAACCATAAAGCATCCCGAAATAGGAAACGATATAGTCAGCATTGGAATGGTACAAAACCTAAACATAGATGCTAATGGTATTACCTTCACCCTTGCGCTACAAAAGCCAAACGATCCGTTTGCTGCATCAATCCGAAAAGCCTGCGTAAAGGCTATCCAACAAAAATTTGGGGAAACTCTAGAGGTAGCCATTGAGCTGAAAGCTCCCGTTAGCAAACCCAAGGAATCGCCATACAAGGCACAAGCCTCTGTTAGCAAGGTAAAAAACATTATTGCTGTTGCCTCGGGTAAAGGTGGTGTGGGAAAATCAACCGTAGCAGTTAACCTAGCCGTAGCCATGGCAAAAACAGGTGCTAGCGTTGGCCTTATCGATGCTGATATTTTTGGACCTTCAATTCCAAAAATGCTAGGCATGGAAGATGCAAAGCCCACAATATCAAAAGAAGGAGATTTAGAGCTTATAACCCCAGTTGAAAACCATGGGGTGAAGCATCTTTCCATAGGCTTTTTTGTAAACCCTAACGATGCACTTGTGTGGAGAGGCCCTATGGCAACCAATGCCTTAAGGCAGCTAATCCACCAGGGCGCATGGGGCGAACTCGACTACCTTTTTATTGACATGCCTCCCGGAACTAGCGATATTCACCTAACTCTTGTACAAGAGGTTTCCGTAACAGGTGCCATAATTGTTAGCACCCCACAGGATGTTGCCCTAGCTGATGCAGTAAAAGGAATAAGCATGTTTACTGGGAAATCGGTTGATGTACCGGTACTAGGCTTGGTTGAGAATATGGCCTGGTTTACACCTGAGGAGCTACCCAATAACCGCTACTACATATTTGGTAAAGAGGGCTGTAAAAAGCTAGCCGATAGGATGCGGCTCCCACTACTTGGTCAAATTCCAATAGTACAGAGCATCAGAGAAGGAGGCGATAGCGGTATGCCAGCAGCAAGCCAAAGTGGAGTGTTAGCTCAAGCTTTCAATGAGCTAGCTCAAGAGGTTATTGCTCAGGTAACCAAACGAAATGCGGAACAGCCTACTACAAAACGAGTTGAAATAAAGCACAAATAGCAATTTAATAAATTAACAACTGAAAAAAATGAGCACAGAAGAAGTAAAGCAAAAAATTAGCAACGCCATCGAACAGGTTCGCCCTTTTTTACAGAACGATGGTGGCGATATCTCACTTGTTGAGGTAACCGACGACCTGACAGTAAAAGTTGAACTACACGGTGCATGTGGCAGCTGCCCTTACAGCCTAATGACTCTTAAAAATGGAGTGGAGCAGGCTATACGTCGCGATGTTCCTCAAATTAAAGAAGTAGTTGCTATTAACATGTAGTTTACATCTCCCAACAGAACCAACTAAAGGAGGGTTTGGCTTTTGGCTAAACCCTTTTTTTGCAATCAATAGTTTTTGCTATTTGGTATATCTAACTCGACTAATTCGACACTAAAAAATAGTTGTACATAAATAGCAAGCGTATAACCTATTGATTTGTACTGTGTATTTGCCATAACTTTCACTATAACAAATACTACACAGCCATGAAAAAAATTGCCCTGCTTTCCACTCTAATTATTTGCAGTTTATTTGCACACAGCCAAAACGGAATTGAGATTACCTTTAAACGGGCATCTCAACTTCAGGGTAGCGCTGCCAAAATAAATATCTCATTTTTGGATCAGGAAATTACCCTACGTAATGGAGAAAATGAAACCCGATGGATACCCCTTGAATCGACTACAAGCATTACTGTTTTGGCAAAATCGCTAGGAGGAAAAGAAACGTTTACTTTGGATGCAACGCCTAACAGCCAGTACACAATTGAGGTAGGATTTGCGCTGGTTGGGCTGTACATTAGACTAGCCGACTCAATAATTGGTGCCACAACTGAATTGGATACTACAGAAAATAAGGGCAACGAGTGGAATAGCAAGCTAAAGGTTAATCGCAATAATGGATCATTATCGTTTAAAGCCGAAACGATGCATTCATCGGAATCAATTAGGCAAGAGTGGCTAAAAAAAGGAGGAAAAATTAGCTATAACTCAACAATGCTAAACGGCACGTTCTTTAGTTTGAATCAAGAGGATTATGGCAAAATAAATGGTTTTGGCGGTGGAATCTCCTTGTTCTATAACTACATCAACCTAAAAATTCCGGAGTACAAACCAGGTATTACATCGTGGAACAGCTTTAATAAAGGTTTTGGCATCGACCTACTGATGTACAACACCAAGTTTAGCATGGAAGAGGAGCTCTTTAGCACTGAAGTCAGCACCCTTAACATAAACATGATGCTTACCTTTGACTTGGGTTGGACCGTTGCATTCGGTAAGTTTAAAGCAGAAGATCATTGGATTGGAGTGGCACTGCTAGCTAAGTATCGTCCATCTATTAGTCTGGTTCAGGGCACTAGTACAGTTAATATAATTTCGAACTCTGAATTCATTCCTAGTTCCGAAACCACATCGAAAGTTGACCCAAGCGTTAGCTTTAACCCTGGTGGTTTTGGGTTTGATTTACAGCTCTCGAACTTTTATGCCACAATGAACCAGCTTGCACCTAAACCTACGGTTAAGTTCACGTTTTTTGTGCTACCTCCCATTGGCGACAATCCGCTATTTATTTCGGTTGGGCTTGGTGTGCTAATGTACAAAAACTAATGCCGTTTACTCAAGATACGTGTACCCGTATAGCCCCGAACGATAGTTAGACAAGAATTCTTTACCCTCCTCGGTACTTATGGTTCCGGCCTTAACGGCTCCGGTAACCCAAGTTTCTACCGTTCTAACCATTTTTTTAGAGTTATACTGAACGTAATCGAGCACCTCGGCAACAGTTTCGCCATCAATAACCTGATCGATTGAATAGCCCTTATCATTTACCGAAACATGAACGGCATTTGTATCGCCAAACAGGTTATGAAGGTCGCCCAAAATTTCCTGGTATGCTCCTACCAAAAACACCCCTATATAGTAGGGTTCACGTGGCTTTGGAGTATGAACTGGGAGATAATACGAGAAGTTACGGGTTGCAATAAAGTTATCAATCTGCCCATCGGAATCGCAAGTAATATCCTGAATTGTAGCCGACCGATCGGGCTTTTCGTCGTGACGCTGTAAAGGGATTACTGGGAAGATTTGGTCTATTGCCCAAGAGTCGGGTAACGACTGGAATAGCGAAAAGTTACAGAAATACTTGTCGGCTAACAGCTTGGGCAGCTGACGAAGTTCATCGGGAACATGCTTCATTACCGAGGTCATTCCGTGTATATCGCGTGCAATTGACCAGAAAAGGCGTTCAATTTGGGCTCGGGTTTTCAAGTCGAGTATGCCAAGGCTAAACCTATCGAGTGCCTCCTCGCGTATTTGCTGCGCATCGTGCCAAGTTTCGAGCATACGGGGCTGATTAAGCGTATCCCAAAGCGAGTAAAGTTCCTGTACGAGCTCATGATCATCATCGCCAACCTCCTCGTTTTCGTCCCAAGTTGGGAGCGTTGCTGTTTCGAGCACTTCAAAAACCAATACCGAGTGGTGTGCAGTAAGCGATCGACCCGACTCTGTAATAATATTTGGGTGGGGCAGCTCATTCTTATCAGCAGCATCAACAATGGTAGAGACCGCATCGTTAACATATTCCTGTATGCTATAGTTTACGCTGCTACCAGTATTTGCCGATCGGGTTCCGTCGTAGTCGACGCCCAAACCCCCGCCAATATCAACAAACTCAACATGGAAACCCATTTTGCAGAGTTCAACGTAAAACTGTGAAGCCTCTCGTAATGCAATTTTTATTCGGCGTATTTTGGTTACCTGACTTCCAACATGGAAGTGTACTAGTTTGAGGCAATCCTCCATTTTATTACGCTCAAGAAAATCGAGCGCTTCGAGAAGTTCGCTTGATGTAAGTCCAAACTTGCTAACATCGCCGCCTGAATCCTCCCACTTGCCGCTACCCGAACTCGCCAGCTTTATTCTAATGCCAATATTTGGCTTAACGCGTAACCGTTTCGATATTTTGGTGATAAGCTTAAGCTCGTTTAGCTTTTCGACAACAAGAAAAATACGACGACCCATTTTTTGAGCCAGCAAAGCAAGCTCAATGTAATCCTCATCTTTGTAACCATTGCAAACAATAAGCGAATCGTTATCGGTATTGATGGCAATTACGGCGTGTAGCTCGGGCTTCGATCCTGCCTCAAGTCCAATGTTAAACTTCTTGCCATGACTCACGATTTCCTCAACCACGGGGCGCATCTGGTTAACCTTAATGGGGTAGATAACAAAGTTTTGTCCTTTGTAATCGTACTCCTTGGCGGCTACGCCAAAACAGCTCGACATCTTTTCGATTCGGCTATCGAGAATATCGGGAAAACGAAGCAGCATGGGCGTTGCCACATCGCGTAGCTGAAGCTCATCAACCAGCTCCTTTAGGTCGATGGCCACTCCATCCTTGCGGGGGGTTACCAATACATTGCCCTTTTCGTTTATTGAGAAGTAGTTCACTCCCCAACCCTTTATGTTGTATAGCTCTGCGGAATCGTCAATGCGCCATTTTCTCATTCCTTAACCGTATTATGGTGTTAATACATTATGAATAATCTGAACATGCAAAGTTAGAAATTATTATCCACGTTAATACTCCATTACGAACCCATTTTAATTGGAAATTCCAATTCGGAAACAAATAGCACCATTTTTTTAAAAGGTTTTACTTTGGTTAACCTCAAAAGTAAACCATTGTGAGCAAAAAGTGTTTTACTCAAACAAACTTTAGCTGGCTATAGTGAGATTGAAAAAATGGTGTCGAAGTCATAATTCAAATATTACAAAAACTAATACGATATGATTACAAAGGATATTTTTGTTGAAGAGCTGGTAGAAATGCTCCCCGATTCCGTTACCTTCCTTCGCAAAAGGGGCTTGGTTTGCGTGCTATGCGGCGAGCCAGTATGGGGTACCCTTTACGAGCTGGCAAAATCGAAAAATTTTACCGATGAGCAAATCGACGAAATTGTTGTCGAGCTAAACCAGCTACAAAGCAGCTAAACAAGAAAAAGGTGTTAACGAAAAACTACAATACGTTCGTGTAAAAAATGCAAACGTTTACATAGCAAAAAGAATTAGACTATAAAAAAACTGAACGCACTGCTAGGTAGTTAATTATATGTTTATTATCTTGCAGTAAATAATGCCTTATTTCATAATGCTTTAACCTAAAAAAAGAAAAAACTATGAAGTCAAAACTAAGAATTGTACTACTTGGTGCTTTACTAACAAGCACGTTAGCCTTAACCTTTGTTGGCTGTAAAAAGGATGAGGAAGATTCAATTGTAGGGAAATGGTACCTATATAAAGAAATTGACACTGAAATCTATCAAGGCGAAACATATGTTGATGAGTGGGTTTACAACAAGGATGCTGATTACGATTACTATGGTGCTCAACTTTTTGAGATTACAAAGAATTCCATCATTTCTTATCATAACAATTTTGACGGAACCTATGATGAAGAAGAAATGCCATATTCAATTAGTGGAAGTACAATAACCATAACTGATGGTGAGGGTGAATACGCAGAAGAATTTTCAATGAAGTTTAAAATTGACAACGGTACGCTTGTTTTTACAGAATCAGGTGAAGATGAAGATGAAAGTTGGGAGTACAAAATGTACTTTAAAAATTACAGTGGATCTATCCCTCCTGCTAGCTGGATTGAACCAATACAAGCCGACAGCTATGAGCCTGATAATACATACCAAGAGGCCAACACTATCCCAGTAGGCCAAACTACAAACGCACATACAATTACTGCTGAGGATCAGGATTGGTTTGCCTTTAGTGCCACCGAGGGCGAAAGGTATCTTATTCAGGTAAATGCATACATGGATAATTATATGTACTTGTACGATACTGATGGAACAACACTTCTGGAAAGTGATGATGATAATGAAGATAATATTGATGTAGAAGTTCTTGATGGATGGAATCCTGTTATACTCTGGGACTGCCCAGCTTCAGGAACCTACTTTTTTATGGTAAGGGGTTTCGCTTCTGATGATGTGGGTTACTACTCCGTTAGCCTGTCAACAAGCAATTTGGAATTTCCATACCTAAAATCAACGCAAGTTGATAAGAAGAACTTAAAAAGGGGAAGTAAGCTATTTAGATAGCATTCCAGTTTAACTCCTTTACAGTAAGGGTAAGCTGCTAGCATGCGGCTTACCCTTACTTTTTTTGCAGTTACCATTTCTACGCTGGGCATGTCCTTGGCAACCTAGCAAATAAATTTGCTATATTTGCTAACTATTCAAATTGCCATGATTGAAGTTCAGAAAATTGTTAAGTCGTTTGGCAGCCTCACCGTTCTTAAAGAGGTTGATATTGAAATACCTGCCGAAAAGGTTGTTGCCATTGTTGGCCCAAGCGGCGCAGGAAAAACAACCCTACTACAAATTATGGGAACACTCAGCAAACCCGACTCGGGCAAGGTGCTCATTGACGGAGCCGACCTTTCGCTCCTCAACGACAAGTCGCTTGCTGCATACCGTAATCAGAATATTGGCTTTGTGTTTCAATTTCATCATCTACTTCCCGAGTTTACTGCCCTCGAAAATATTTGCATCCCAGGGTTTATTGGCCGGCAGCCAAAGGCCAAGGTAGAGAAAAGAGCAAAGGAGCTGCTCTCGTTTCTGGGTTTAGCCAACCGAATGGAGCATAAACCGGCTGAGCTATCGGGTGGCGAACAGCAAAGGGTTGCCGTTGCCCGAGCGCTAATAAACCAGCCAAAGGTTATTCTGGCCGATGAGCCATCGGGTAACCTCGATTCGAAAAATAAGGATGAGCTTCACCAGCTATTCTTCACACTTCGCGATGAGCTTAAGCAAACATTTGTGGTAGTTACACACGATAAGGAGCTAGCCCACATGGCCGATTTAGAGCTTACCATGAACGATGGCCGCTTTGTATAGCCAATGATTAACCAAGAAGAAATTCGGGAACTCCTCAACCAAAAGTACAGGCAGTACGCCTCGCCTGAGTTTATTGATACCGACCCCATACAAATACCTAAGGCATACACACGCAAAGAGGATATTGAAATTTCGGGATTTTTAGCCGCTACCATTTCATGGGGGCAGCGCCCCCAAATTATCAAATCGGCAGGGCAGCTGCTATCACATATGGGCGAATCACCATACGAGTTTATTACCGATGCCTCGGAAAGCGAAATTAAATCTGCATCGGATTTTTACTACCGTACCTTTAACCAAACCGACTGTTTAGCATATTTAAATTCGCTAAGGCGTACTTATAAGCAATTTGGTGGATTGCACAAAGTTTTTACTGATGGTTTTAGCAAGAATGGGAACGCACTTGGAGCCATTGCCCATTTTCGTGAGGTATTTATTAGCTCCTCTTTCCCCACCCGATCGGTAAAGCATCTACCCAACGTGCTAAAGGGTTCGGCAGCCAAACGCATGAACATGTTCCTAAGATGGATGATTCGGCCACAAACCGAAGGCGTTGACTTTGGCCTATGGGCCAATATTAGCCCATCGTTGCTTATGCTGCCCCTCGATGTGCACTCGAGCCGAGCGGCTCGCAACCTTGGCCTCCTAAAACGCAAGCAAACCGATTGGAAAGCCGTTGAGGAGGTTACCGCAAACCTTCGTATATTTGACCCCACAGATCCTGTAAAATTCGATTATGCCCTATTTGGTTTGGGCGTTTTCGAAAAGTTTTAGCGCAATATGCCCAACAGCTACTTTAGGTTTAAACAGTTTGCCGTAAGGCAAGAAAAATCGGCCATGAAAGTTGGTACCGATGGCGTTCTGCTAGGCGCATGGGTAGCAATTAGAGAAGCCCATAACATCCTCGATATTGGCACTGGTACGGGGCTAATTGCCCTTATGCTGGCACAGCGAAGCAATGCCCAAATACACGCGGTTGAAATTGACGAGCAATCGGCGCAGCAAGCCAAGGAAAACGTGTCAAATTCGCGTTGGAGTAATCGGGTTGAAATTCACCATGCATCGTTTCAGGATTTTGCCAAACAATCGGCAAAGCAATATGACCTTATCGTTTCAAACCCTCCGTACTTCATAAAATCGTATAAATCGCCCGAAGTTGCTCGAACAGTTGCTCGGCATAACGAGCTACTCCCTCACAACGAGCTGCTCAAAGGGATTGATGCTATCCTCACCCCCAATGGGAGGTTTGCTGGCATTTTCCCCTACACAGAGGGAAATGTATTTGTGGCAAAAGCATCGACATACGGACTTTACTGCACAACAAGGGTAAACGTACACGGTAAAGAGCAGGGAGAGGTTAAGCGCTTGCTACTTGAGTTTGAGCGTAAACCCAAAACGCTAACTGAAGAGAGTATAAGCATTAGGAACTTGAATGGCGATTTTACCGCTGAATATATGGGGCTAACCAAAGATTTCTACCTGGCATTTTAGGCTATCCCTAAAAAAGAGACTGTCTCTAAGGTTTCAAACTCCCATTGCTTTCTTATTCTCGCCATCAAAAAGCGAAGTAACAACAGGAAAAAACCTTATAGACAGCCCTATACTGATGTAACCTTTAGTTTATATTGTACGACCTGGATAGGCTTTTAGTGCAGCCTCAAGAGTTTCCATGGCATTGCGTAAATCGTCAATTTTAAGCACGTAGGCTATACGTACCTCATCTTTACCTAAGCCAGGCGTTGCGTAAAATCCCGATGCTGGTGCCAGCATAACCGTTTGGTTCTTGTACTCAAAATCTTCGAGAAGCCACTGCGAAAACTTATCGGCATCGTCAACCGGAAGTTTTACAACCGTATAAAAAGCGCCTTTGGGCATTGGGCAAACAACGCCCTCCATCTTGTTAAGCGCCTCAACCATAAAATTCCTCCGTTGTATGTACTCATCGTAAACCTCGGTAAAATACTCCTTTGGTGTGCTAAGTGCTGCTTCGGCAGCAATTTGGCCATACGATGGTGGACAAAGCCTTGCCTGTGCAAACTTAAGCGCTGCTGCCATTACCTCCTTGTTGCGCGATATTAGCGCACCAACGCGAACACCGCACATGCTGTAACGCTTCGAAACGGAGTCCATAAGAATAACGTTATTCTCTAGCCCTTTTAGGTTCATGGTTGAGAAGTGCGAGTGCCCATCGTAGCAAAACTCACGGTAAACCTCGTCGGAGAAAAGATATAAATCGTGCTTTTTAATTAGCTGCGCAAGCTGCTCAAGCTCATCTTTTGAGTAGAGGTAACCCGTTGGGTTATTGGGATTGCAAATAACTATACCCTTTGTTTTTGGGGTGATAAGCTTTTCGAACTCGGCAATAGGAGGCAGCGCAAAGTTACTCTCAATTGATGAGGTAACCGGAACAACCTTAACGCCCGCCGATGTGGCAAAACCGTTGTAGTTGGCATAGAATGGCTCTGGAATTATAACCTCGTCGCCTGGGTTTAGGCAGCTCATAAAGCCTATTGTAATGGCTTCTGATCCTCCGGTTGTAATAATGATATTTGTGTGGTCAATATCAATATCAACGCTTTGGTAGTACTTAGCAAGCCCCTTGCGGTAGCTCTCGTTACCAGCCGAGTGGCTGTACTCAACAACCTTTAAAGGGTTTTCCTTAATGGCCTTTAAAGCCACATCGGGTGTGGGAATATCGGGTTGCCCAATGTTTAAGTGATATATTGTTCTTCCCTTTTTCTTGGCCTCCTCGGCGTAGGGTACCAGCTTACGAATTGGCGAAGCTGGCATGGCTTTACCTTTCTCTGAAATTTGTGGCATGATGCTATATTTTTAAATTATCGGATTGCTTGCTGTTGCTCGTTCTTTTTTACCTGTCCCTTAATACGAAGCACAATTGGTGATGGTGTTGCATTTGAGTATACCGAGATGCTTTTGCTAAACGCTCCAGGAATACGGGTGTTATACTTTACTTTGATTTCACCTTTCTCTCCGGGTTTAACGGGGTCTTTAGTCCAGTTAGGTGATGTACACCCACACGATGCCCTAACTGCGCTAAGCATGATGGGTTCGTCGCCATTATTGGTAAATGTAAATGTGCAATTTCCATCGCCACCAAATTCTATCTCTCCGAACTCGAAAACAGTGGTATCAAAAACAATAGTTTCCTTTTGGGGCTCGTTGCTACTGCTTGCGGTTTGAGCTATTGCATTAAGGCTAAATGCTAACAGAGCAAACAGAGTTATTACGTATGTTTTCATGGTACTATGGTTTAAATGTAAACATTAAAGCTTGGCCTCAAAATTAGCATAAAGTTGCGAAATGCGTAGCAAACAAACTACTGAAAATCAATTGATGCTATTAAACACAAGACAAATTTCTCAAATTTTGCGACAGTAAGCAAAACTATACATTTGCAATACACTTGTTGATATTGCAATTTTTACTGATAAGGAACGATTCCCTCGAATCAAAATCGCTTCTCCCCACAGAAAATGTTGGAAGAAGCGATGAAAAGCGTTTAAGCAAATTGAGTTACTCCCTAGTTGCCACCCAGCAGGAAGATAATAAATCGCACACCACAATGAAATATTTCGATATTTATTGTTAAATGCGTTGTGCATTTCATATCTTTGAGAAAATATTTAATCAAAGCAATGAGAACGCTCTATCAGAAATTTGAAACGCTTTTACAAAACACTAAAACAGACTTTAAGCGGTATTTATACGAGAAAGTCTCTTGGGATAGTCGAATGACTGGAATTATTGGAGCACGTGGTGTAGGTAAAACAACTATGGTTTTGCAATTTATTAAGGAGAACTTAGATAGCAAAAGGGCTTTATACGTATCGGCTGACGATATGTATTTTGGTGAGAACAGACTTATTGACTTAGCGGATGATTTTTATAAAAATGCTGGAGAGTATCTTTTTATTGATGAAATACATAAATACGCCCACTGGTCGCAAGAACTAAAGAATATTTACGACTCATTTCCTTCTTTAAAAATTGTTTTCACAGGCTCCTCAGTACTTGACATACTAAAAGGCTCAGCAGACTTAAGTCGCCGTGCAATAATCCACAAATTACAAGGACTGTCATTTCGGGAATACTTAAAACTATTTCATGGTTACGAAACTGACGTTTACACATTAGAACAGATAGTTAATAATGAAGTGAAGCTAGCGGAAATTAAACATCCGCTACCGTTGTTTAATGACTATTTAAAAAGAGGTTACTATCCTTTTGGACTTGAGAATGAACTAGATTTACGTTTAGGGCAAATTATCGTCCAAACATTGGAGACAGATATTCCGCAATATGCCAATCTAAATGTAGGAACCAGCCGTAAACTAAAGCGGTTACTTTCAATTATTGCTGAAAGTGTGCCTTTCAAACCAAATTTCTCAAAAATATCAGGAATGATTGGGGTGAGCCGTAACTCTTTAGACGATTACTTCCAGTATATGGAAAAGGCAGGGCTTATCGGTCAGTTACGAAATGAAACTAGAGGTATTCGCGGATTAGGAAAGGTGGATAAGGTTTATCTGGACAATACTAATATAGTTTATAATTTGGTTGGTGATAAATCTAATATAGGCAACATTCGTGAAACCTTCTTTTTCAATCAAATGAGGCTACATAATGAAGTAATATCCTCAGAAAAAGCAGACTTTATTATTGATGATTATACGTTTGAAGTTGGTGGAAAAAATAAACAACAAGCCCAAATTGAGAAAGATGGCAAATCGTTTTTGGTAAAAGATGATATTGAATTTGGGTACCTTAATGTAGTACCGTTGTGGGCTTTTGGTTTAAACTACTAAAAGTCGATGTTGAAAAATGCCACACGGCTACAATACGTATAACCAATTACAGTTCAGAGATTAATAAAATTTCTCAGTGGGCAGTATACTTTACTACTTTTACGAGTAGGGTCGGTATAAACCCGTAATTGGTCATACGCTAGCCGTTAACCTACCTGCGCGTTATAGCCTCGTGCATCTCCCTAAAGTACGAGATTTCGATTTTACGCTTGGCCTCTTTAAAGGCTTCTTCGCCTGCCTGCTTCAGCTCGAAATGTCGACCCTGAAAACCCTCAAGGGGTTTGTGGTACAGCTGATCGCCCTTGCTGGTTTCTAACCTGAGGGTTCCCTCAAGACTCGCTACCTTAAACTGCCCTGCTTGCCCGCGACTACTTGTTGCTGCAATTATCCTTATAACATAATCGGCCTCTTCAAGTGCACTCTTCACAAGGTATCCCATTTCTACAGCCTTCTCTTTAACACTTTGCTCAAGAGGCCCTGGGGAAAGCGGATCGCCCAAATTTGTTTCGTTTGATAGGATGTAGATTACAGGCTTATCAACGTTAATCCTAATGGTTCCCTTTGGTAAGTTGAAACGAGTTACTAACCTGCGTATTAGCGGATCGGTACCCGCCTCGGTTAAAATATCGTTTAGGTTGATGGTTGCGCTAAAGCTCTCGAACGTTTTTTTCGATCGCACCACATCAACATCGAACGAGGCATTGCCGTTGGCATTGGTTCGCTGCTTATTGTTGCGCAACGGTTTTTCGGTATAGGTAACCTCAAGCGGTAGGCTGGCAATGGGCGTTGAGTTTTGGAAGAGGGCACTAAACCCTAGCAACGACGAAGGAATGGCCTGCCCCACTTTTACGCTAATTTCGGCCGTTTGGGGTACAAGGCTAATTTGCGCCAGCGTATTGCTTATCTCCTTAAAAATTTCGTTACCTAGGTAAACCTCAGCGCCATCGATATTAACAGGTAGCGGCTCGCTAAAGTAGGGTTTAATTGGCTCGAGAGCCTTAACCATTTGCACTAGCGCAAGCCTTACGTCGCCCGACTGGCGAGCGCTGATACCGCTGGTAAAAAAATCGACCGAACGGGTAACCGCATCGCTCTTTTTCTTCTCCTTTAGCTGCTGGTAATGCGCTTTGGAGAGGCGGTACGAAACCCAGTAGGTGTTCTCGTCGTCCCACGAGTCAACCTGCTCGTACCCCTCCAAATCCTGTTGCGTTTGCGCCCTGATGGTAGAGGTAAAATCCTCGCGGAAGTTCAGATTCGACTCAAACGCATGAATTACCGAGTTTGATGAGATGCTGATGGATATCTCATTGGCCATATCGGCAAGAGCGTTTTGCCGGGCAGCCTGCTGGTACTGGCTAACGTCGCTTGATTTGCGTGCAGCCCCAATGCCATAGTAGTACATAGGCGATGTTGGGCGATTGGTAACCCAGTCGGGTTTGGGTGGCCCCTGCACCTTTTTACCTCCTACGCAAGCCCCAAGTAACAGTACAAAACCTATAATTGTAAGTAGTTTAGTTCTCATCGATATTTCTTTTTATCGTGTTACTCCTCCGGATTAAACGCATCAATTTTGCTGGCTACCTTCTGGCCAATATCGCTTAGGAGTTCGGCCTGCAGCTGCTGAGTCGATTTAATGGTTTTAGGTGCAGTAAAGGTATCGTGCAGCCTTTTAACCGACATGGAGTTATCGTCGACCCTATCCTTGGGCGAATCCTTTGTAGCGCTTTCCCAGTGACCCGGCACAAGGTTTCGGTAGTCGCCGCTAAAGTTTGAGTAGTTTACATAGTCCGACACGGAATGGTTTATGGCATCGGAAACAAGCACAGCACCCGTTTCGACCGAGGCGAGCTGATACTGAAACGATATATTCGCCTCGTTTCGAGCGCTAACGCTCTCGTAGGTAACCTTGCGGTATCGGGTTTCCTTAATCTCATCGCCAGTGGCTTTATCCTTTTTAGTGATAACTTCCTTTAAATAAGCCTTCTTCTCCACTTTTTGCACTTTGCCATTTATTAGGTTGAACTTAACTACGCCTCCGTTGAGCACGGCTTTGGCGGCTAGCATTTGTCCAACCTTTATATCGGAACCAAGCGAAACCCCTCTTACCTGCTGATCGACATAGTTGGCCGTGTTCTTGGTATCGACAAACTTAACAAATGGGTTCGATAGGTCGTTTATTGCGCTAATAATTGAGCTCTCAACCAGCGCCTCGGCATCGCGGGTACGGCTGTTGTTCGTAATTTTACCCATGGTTATGGTAATTAGCGCTTTCGATAGCGCCTCGTCGCGTAGCTCCTTTGAATCCTTGTAGGTTCCCTGGTTGCTCACAATATTATTAAAATTATGGTAAGCTTTGCGGTAAAAACCGCTTTCGAGAAACGAAAGCCCCTCGCGGTAAACAGGCTCGGCAACGGCAACCTTCATGTGCTCATCGATACCCTGATAGCTGGGGTCGATGCTCTTAATTTCGGCAAACTTAGCCTCCGACTCCTTAAACTTCTCCTCGTCGAGCAGCACGCGCGCCTCCGAGTATAGCGATTGTAGATAGCGAGGCTTTGCCTCATCAAAATAACCCTGCGATGTTTCCGAGAGGTTAAGGGTTACGCCGAGGGCTTTTACCTTATCGTGGTAGGTTTTGGCATCGAGAAAGGCGTAAACGGTTTGCTTATCGTTACCATCGAAATAGGCTTTATGTACTTGCATCGATTTTTCGTCGAGCAGGCGCTGCCCATTCTTTTTAAGTCCAACGGCAGCATCAACATTTTTTTGGTTGGCCGCTAACGATTGGTAGTACAGTTCGGCAGCCATTTCGTACATGCCAGCCTCTTCGAACTTAAGCCCTTTTTTGGCCAAACGTTTTGAGGCACAGCCCGAAGCAACAACGGCCAATGCCAAAAGGATAATGGGTAGAAGCTTTCTCATATGGTAAGTTTTTTTGTGATTTTTGTGCGCAATTGCTTTTCAAATACTATGCCCTGAATTTATGTGGCAAGATAAAAATAATTTGGGGTATTGGCCAAAGCAAAGGGTAAGATTATGGTCAACAGGCCAATTTTAACTACAAACCGCCCTAAACCAAATATACGCCCCTGCGGTAATTGAGTGGGAGGTTACCTTTGACCAGCCCATTGATGGCTCAACCGTACCCGGCATTGAGAACGGCATTGCTGTAAACAACACCGACTACAGCGAGGCCATGCGCTCCGTTTGGCGCGCCTACGTTATGCAGCGCAGCACCGTGCCCGGCACCACGTACCTGTTTATTATCCCCAGCTTTACCGATAACCCCGGCATGGCTGGCTACATGTATCATGAGACTTGGGAGAGATGAGTTTGCGAAATCTCACCATAGTCGAACGAATCCCGTACGCCAGGACGGGGCCGCTGAAAAGCAACTACGGCTTCCTCACCCCGCAGGCCACCACCCGCGATGCCGCGCACGAGCTAGGCCACGTTCGTGAGGCTATGTCGGTGCAAGCCTACGGCGCAGCAGCGGCATTTAGCCGAACAATCCCGTCGGTTCTGACGGGAGCGTTTTTAACCTACGCCACACCTTTAGCCAGCACAACACCATTACCCTGCCCGAGGGCACCACCCAAAACCTAATGGATTATTCTACTGAAACCGAGCTATTCAAGTACCAGTGGGACTTCATACATAACCCCGAAGGCGGATGGTTTGTTTTTGAGGATAGTGAGGAGGGGGCGAGCCCTTGGCTCACCACCCACCTTTCTGATATAACCCGAATCCTTGGAAATATAAGGTGTTCCTTTGTCGAAAAGCGCCCGTTTAGTTTCCCTAAGCCTACAGGTATTTCAAGTGGCCACCTCAGTGCTAACTTTCCCCTTGGAACTAACGAGATACCTGTCACGGTTAGCATCAGCAATGATATTTTAGATTTTGTGCCAACCATCATATCCTACGATGCAGAAGGCAATGACGCACGTTTCCACTTCCCTAACTTTGTAGTGAAAACCGACACCCAAAACGCCGAAGCCCTGCGCTCGTATCTTAATGGCACAACTACAAGCGAAGCAGACCAAGAAGCGACCCAAAGACTGGAAAGTCTACTTCAGGCAAACAAGCCCTCGGATGCCCTAGACGAACTGTACCGCCTTCCCACTTGCCTTGTTTGTACCTTCAGCGCTGAAACCAGGCTTCAACTTCTAAGTGCCATTGCTTCCGAGACCGTTAGCGATGATAGCCGCGACTACGCAGCCATTGACCTTATGAGGTGCTTTGTGGACAAATCCCAAGGTGATGTTCTTTTTAAAGCGTTTGAGGAAAATCATCAATTTATTAACGCCCTCTTTAATCGGGTACAAGACGATTACACTCAGGATGTCTTTATCGCCCTTTTCCTCGAAGCCTATACCCAACGATATAGCACGGACGAGCCCCAAGTACAACCCAATAGTTACTTCGTAGCAAATAGAACTATAACAGGTGTTTACCTTGGATCGAACAGGCTTAATGGCCCTCCGTACACCATTACGCTAAGGCAGCTCGACACTCGAGTAGGTCATTACACCAACGTGCAACGCTACAACCCTTGTGATGTTGTGGGTATGGTTATTCCCGCAATAGAGAGTAGTTCGCAAGACCAGATTATATATCTCCCTGCACTTTATCTATATTCCGTTTTACAGCAAAAAGCACAGCAGGATTTGGTTGATTTCCTTGTGGGAGCAGCGCAGGTAGCAGGTATCTTCTCGGGCACAAGCCTTTTTATAAGCGGGGTAAGCACATTCCAAAAGGTAATGGGGTGCGTAGAGGCTCTCAACGCCGCCACCAACGTGGTATTGGAAACCGATGCAGTGCGCACGCAGCTACTGGCCACCGAGTATGGGCAAGATTTTCTAGATAGCTGGGGCACCATAAGCACCGCCGTTGACCTGGCCACCGTTGGCACTGCCCTTGCAACTTTTAGGCGCACCGCACCCCAAGTTTTAGATGAAATTGATACCTTTGTACCAGAGGGTTCTTTAGGGATTCGGAATATAAGACGGGTTAGTGGGGCGGGGAGATTCATTGCAAAGTCAGGTACAGAGCTAAAAACTTATTTAGATGACCTTGTTACTTTACCTGCTGGTAAAACTTATAATGGTCAATTCTATAAATCTATAAATACAGATTTTCATCCAAACCCAAATCCTCAATTAATTGATGATTATGCAACTCTAAATTTAGACCACAGATATAGCAAAGTTGGAGAATCAGGATATTATGTTAGTCAAACGAATACTGGAAACATAACGGAAATGGGATTTACAAATGGAGTACCTACTAACTATAAAAGATATCGTTATGACAATGTATCTATCGATAATATGCTTGATTTAACTGATGATGTTGTAAGACAGCAGCTTGGAGTCACTGAAGAAATGATAAAAAAGCTGGGAGAGGGTAAATATGAATATACCCATATATTGGGTACTTGGGCTAAAGATCGCTACAAAGGAATTATATATCCAGGAGCTCAAGGAGGAAATTATACCAACGTAATAATTTTCAAGCAGATTGATGTAGATAATGCTCTTGGAAATTTGATAGCCAATCCATTGTAAAAATTTGAAATATGACCGAGGAGGAAAAATATTACTTTGAAAATAGATTTAAAATATCTGAAAATGATATGTCTACTTGGCAATATTTTCCAATAGGCGAGATAAAAAGAAAAATATATGATTATCATTACCTGTCATTAAATTTATTTTTGAATCGTTATTATCAAGACTATTCTAAAATGAATCAATGGAAAATTCAATGGATGGATGCAATAGTTTTTCCTGCATTTGAAAATGATGTTAAAAAGCTTTCAAAAATACTTGGAGAAGGTGTTGTTAACATTTTTTCGCATAAAAAAATGATGGATTTTTATTCAAAAATAAAAGGTTTAGATTTTTTTGATAATGACATAAAATTATTTTTGTCTTGGATGAATGGAATGAATTTTTTTGAGGATCAAAAAACATCTTTTCAAGATTGGATTAATTCAAAAAAATATAATATTGGAGGTAGGCATAATACCGAAGATGACCTATATACACTGCAAGAGATTGCAAAGGAAACCTATGGAAATAATATGCTTCGTGATAAGCTAATGTCCTTAGAATGGCACAAAAGATAATCTTTAAATCGCTTTCAGTTTGACATTATTAATCATAACATAAAGGGCGTAGAGAATACATTCTTTATCTTTTTCGGGAAATTTAGCAATGTCGTTTAATCGTTTCATCATAGTTGGGTCTTTTAAAAGTTCCCTATCTTCTGTTTCACCCCGTTCCCCGCTCGGCGAAGTCTGCGACTTCGTCGTTGCTAAGCAGCGGTCTCCTGACCGCACACAATCCCCCAAGCTCGGCGAAGTCTCCAGATTTCGCCGTTTCTAACCGAAAGAAGAGAGCCCCCGTTAAGCCGAGGTTGTAAAAGTAAATAAACGAAACGTGTTCGGCGGCGGTTGTACCGCCGTCGGACTATTCTTGCAGGCTACGCCTGCAGTACCACCATATCAAAATATTTTATAGTTTTGGGTCTGTGAGATAGATTACTTAAAAAAACCATGTCAACAGGTTACAAAATACACAAGAAGTTACAGCATCAAGGATGAACGTAATTGAGGTTGACTTTAGGTGGAAGACGTACTTTTAGCTATTTCTTGGCAGAGCCAAAAGAGATAGAAACGAGAAATATCACCTGTTGAAATAAAAACACACTTGATTTTGCAACTAAATATAGTTACTTTTGCGTATGAGTAGGAAAGAAAAGCTAATAGCCCGATTTTTAGCCTTGCCATCTGATTTTCATTACGATGAAGTAGTTAAGCTCTTGAGTTACTTTGATTTTGAAGAGGTGAAAAAGGGTAAGACTTCAGGCTCAAGAGTCAAGTTTATAAATCAAAAAGGGGTTCCCATATTGCTTCACAAGCCCCATCCAACGGGAATTATGAAGCACTATCAGCTAAAACAGATTAAGGAGGTATTAGGATTATGAAAAACTTAGAGTATAAAGGCTACACAGGTAGCATTGAATACAGCAAAGAGGATGATTTGCTGTTTGGGAAAGTGCTTGGCATTAATGGCCTTATATCCTACGAGGGGAGGACTGGCAATGAATTAGAGACAGATTTTAAAGAGGCTATTGATGCTTACTTGGCTGACTGCAAAAGGGATGGAGTTACCCCAGAGAAACCGTTTAAAGGAAGTTTTAATGTTAGGGTATCGCCCAAGCTCCATCGAAGAGCCGCTCTACTGGCCATGGAGGATAAGATGTCGCTAAACAATTTTGTTGCCGAATCTATAAGAGAACGAATCTTTAAAGAAACCGGAAGCCATATTTAATCCCACAGCCCCCCCGCTCGGCGAAATCTGTAACTTCGTCGTAACCAAGCAGTGGTTTTTCGCCAACTGGCGGAGAACTCAGCGAAGCTAAACTTCGCCGAGCGAGGGGATACAATCTATTAAAAAATACTTTTCAAGTTCTAGAGCAGCAACGATTTAACCCTGTTTTTGGGGTTTTTGAAAGAGAATCAGTTGGGGAGATAAAAATGTCTTCTGGAAGAGAAGGTGGTGCAGATAAAGATTTATGGATTCCAGGGGGTAAAACAAGTGGTGGAACAACTGAGGCGGTAGTTGATTTATCGGAAAATACAACTTTTTTATTAATTGACTAAAACATTTATGAAATACGCAACAATCAAAAAATCCGGCTGGAAAGTAACCCATGATGGGGGTACTTTTTATTTAACTTTTTTGCCAGGTGAAATTGGGGAGTTAGGGGCTTCTTATGAAGTAAATAAAGAAGTATATGAAAGAGCTTTAAATAGTGAGGTTAGTTTAACACAATTAATAAATGAGTTTAATATTTTTCGGAACTTCAAGAAAGTTTATGATATCAAAAAGCCACCAGAATTGCCTTTAAGAAAAAATACCCCCACTAAATTTTATGGTAAGGATTTTATAACAACTCATGAAGAAGATAAATACTATTTAATGTATCAGTTAGGAAGACATGGAGGTGGATATAGAAAAATCCCAATCACCAAAGAGATATACGAAGATGCCCGGGAGGGAGATAAATCGACATCGGATTTATTTAAGAAATACAACCTGTACCACTTGGATGTACCGGAGAATGATGTAAAATAGAAACAAAAACCAATCTTAACCGGGTTGGTTTTTATTTTGCATACGCTTGTCTGGCCCTAACATCTCTTAATAAACCATCAATAGTATAGAGAATACATTCTTTGTCGTGTTCTGGCAAATGACCAATTTCATTTAGCCTGTTCAACATTGCCGGGTCTTTTAGCAAATTTAAATCCCCCGTTCGGCGAAGTTTGTAACTTCGTCGAACCTAAACAGCGGTTTGCCTTCGGCGAGCTCGTCTCGTTAAAAAGACGAGACTCGGTTCCTGACCGCACAATATACCGCTTAATTAATTGCATTAACTTTTCAAATAAATATGTTACTTTAGTCGTTGCATGACAACTGGCTACCAAATAGAGGATTAACCAGCTATTACTAATATTGAAGGGCTGTTGGAAATCGTTTTTCTTGATATGCCATGGAAAACGTATCGGTAGTTGAATTTTATGCGATCGGGAGATCGCTATTTAAATTCGACGAAGTCGCAGACTTCGCCGAGCGGGGGGCACCCGGATCCAACCGTGGCCCGGCGCACAAGAAGCGGATTACCAACAACGACCCCGCCGCAGGCAGCACCGACCCGCTGCCCGATGAGCTCAAGGGCTTGAGCGTAACCATTAACGGCAAGCAATATACGCTAACAGGAACAATAACAGTAATTGAATACTAGCATGGTAAAGTTTCTCTACAATGGACAATACGCCCCCATGTTTGAGAGAGTGGGCGCCATTAAAGCACCATTAGAGGATGTGGTGAAGGCTTTTATTGATTGGAAGGAACCTCAAGTAATAAAAAGCGGAAACAGTCTGAAAAATGCAAGAGTAAAAGGCAGCCTTGAGGATGTTTTTATTGCCTTGCAGCCCTTGGACTATCCCTTAAAAGAGGTTTTTATCCCTGCACAAAATGGGTACACCTTTTTTACGGATAACAGGCCGACGGCGGAGTCCGGAAGAATAAGGATAATATCAAAATCACTTAATTTACCCGTTTATCAAATATGGGCGCATTACAAGGTGGAAGGCAAACAGGTAAATGGATGGGGAGGTGGTATGTTTGATTATACCCTTGCAGATGGCTCTTATCGAGCAATTAACCTTATGAAAGACATTTCATGGAAATTTTATGAGGTAGGCGAACCACTGCCCTTTGAAGAATTTGAACGTTATAATGAGAAGTTGGCGCGTAACCGTTTTACGCCCGATATGCTGGAGCGATATTGCCAGCAGGTGGGCATCGACTTTTTTAATGAGGACTTCTATATGCCCTCGGGCTCAGAGGCTATCATCATAGAAACCGTCCGCCCCGTTCGCCCGAGGCTGCCTGATTGAAACAACGTTCGGCGGTCGGCTGTGCCGCCGTCGGTCTATCATAAGTAGGCTGCGCCTGCGAACATTGCCTGTAATGGCAAAAGTGATTAGTTTTGTGAATTAGGCAACCCCGCTCGGCGAAGTCTGAGACTTCGTCGTAACTAAGCAACGGTCTCTGACCGCACAATATACCGCTTAATAAACAGCTTGATATGCCAAGGAAAACGTATCGGTAGTTGCTTTCTATGCGATCGGGAACCGAGTCTCGTCTTTTTAACGAGACGAGTTCGCCGTAGGCAAATCGCTATTTAAATTCGAGCAGGCTCCTTCGACAGGCTCAGGGCAGGCTCACGGAACCGAGCTATTCAAGTACCAGTGGGACTTCATCCACAACCCCGAGGGGGGATGGTTTGTTTTTGAGGATAGTGAGGAGGGGGCAGCTGTTAGTTTCGATGCATTTAACTTTATTCAAGAACTTAGAAAAGCGGCATTGAAAAATGAAGAATTCAACTTTAGCAAAATCTATAATAGTCCTAGCCCTTATCTAAGTAACCTTGGTCCAGTTATTAAGCATAATCTAAAACTTAAAGATAACAAAACTTTCAATATTTTGATATATTTGCATAAGGTTCATCCTGATACAGCAAATAATAGTATTGCTCCATTATCATATGTTAAAAGTACCTATAATCGAAAAGTTCACTATGTAAATTCTAAAGAATACCGAACTTTTAAATGGAACTATTCAAAAAGAGAAGTTGAAGGGGTAGAAATTGCTGTGCCAGAGGATCAAGCAGACGAATTTGAGAGATATGTATTTGGTGACAACAAGATAATAATTCGCATACTTCGCACACACCTTGAAAATGATAGAACAGTGGGCACAATTGATATTGACTATGGAACAATTAAAGGATACACACTTGAACTACCTAGAGGAACGGACAGACAATGCAATACCCCTTGTCCTGACGAAACACCTTTAACAAGTGAGAATAATTGTCATAGTATTGTAGAAGGATCTTTTCGTTTTACTGTTACAACATGGTCAGGAACTAATGAATTCATTAACCGTTCTTTAAGATTAAAAGATGAGGATACACATCCAAGAGGTTCAATACTAATACATAGAGGAACTTGGGCAAAAGGCTGGTCACATGGCTGTATCATTGCAATTCCTAATGATCCTATTAATGATACAGCTGGAAATAGAGCAAATAGTGCTACTCAATCTGAAGATTTTTGCGTGGAGATTGTAAACTATGTTAAACAACGTGAACTAGCTATAAAGCAAAAATACGAATTAACTGAAGTTGAAAAAATAGTAATAATTCAAAAACAATAATTATGAAGGCTATACTAACAACTACAATGATTACCTTAGCAATACTAAGCAATGCTTGTGGTTACTCTGCACACAAAGAGGAGTTCTTAAAAAACGTACAATATAGAGGTTTAGTTATTTATAGCCCTATTGATTTAGCATTTGCTTTAGATGAATTCTGCTATGCCTTAGAAACTGATTCAACAGTAAAAGAAACATGGTTGCTCATCATGGATACATGGAAGTATAGCAAAGAAAAACAATTTTATTATTACCATGCAAATCTGTTTTTTGCTTCTCAAGTTGAAAAAAAATACTTGGAAAGAAAGATTCCTGAAAATTGCTATCATTTCTTAAAGAACTCAATACCAAAGATTGAACCAGTAGTTTACGATAATTATTATGAATTTTATAATAAATCTATTATTTCAGGAGAAGATGTTGATAAATCATTTATGCTTACCCTTATTTTATTTTCTGATAAAGAATTTTCTTCAATTGAAAACAACAGAATTTCAAAATCATATTATGAAGATTGGATTTATGATAGGATATATGGAGTAAGAATAAATTATGAGCCAAAATCATTCATTAATAAGCGTATAGCTGAGTATCTTATTGAAAAGCACCAAGATTCTAAACATCCCTACATAAAGCAGGCCGTTGCTATATTTGAGAAATTGCTGGAGGAAAAGGAGTAATTTTTGAATTTCCCCCGTTCGCCCGAGGTTGACTGATTGAAACAACGTTCGGCATTCTAAGATAAAAGCAAGAAAAAAGCAGTAAATTTTCATCATTCCTTACTACAAAAGTATGCCCCCCCCCGTTCGCCCGAGGCTGCCTGATTGCAACGAAGTTCGGCGGTCGGCTGAGCCGCCGTCGGACTATTCCTGCAGGCTGCGCCTGCATCTTCTCCTGTTAAAATGCCCCGCCATTAATTGAAACTTTAGCTATATTTACCGGGTACAACCCGAACAGATAGTACGACTGAGGCGCAGCCTCAGCCGAACGGGGAGGAAACCTCAAGAGCATCAGCAATTCTCTTGGCCACTTCGATTGACTGCGCAAATAAATTGGAACAAAGTGAAAGGAATAAACGTAAAAGAGTATATTTGTACCAATATTGGTACACGAATTAAAAAAGTACAATCATGAGAATAGTAACTAGCCGCGAGTTCCGGGATAATCAGAAGAAATTTTTTGATCTGGTTGACAATAATGAACAAGTTATAGTAAAACGCTCCAAAAACCGTGCTTACAAGCTTGTTCCGGTGTCAGAAGATGATATGCTTATAGAAATCCCTAAAGAATACAGATGCGACCCATACGAAATTAGCCCAAGTGGCGATATGTTCTGGGCTGACAAACGAAATGTGGAAAAGTTGAAAAAAGCAATTGAGGACAAAGAGGTTGTAGCCAGACTTAGCTCTACAGATGATATTAAAAACTTCCTGAACAGCCTATAAGCATGTATAATCTTCACATCACCGTTCAGGCGAAGAGAGACATTGCTTTCTTAAAAAAGAACGGCGGTAAAGCCGTTACGAACAAAATCGAGCAGCTTTTGCTTGAGTTAATGAAACACCCCAAAACCGGCACAGGGCAGGCGGAGCAGCTAAAAGGGGAAAGGCAAGGGCAATGGTCAAGAAGAATAGATAAGAAGAACCGCCTTGTTTACTCAGTTGATGATGAAATTGTAACCGTAGTGGTAATCTCTGCAAAAGGGCATTACGGGGTTAAGTAGCCCACTACTTGTCCCGACACACGGGAACCCATTGCACCCAACAGAGCCTACCACCCCAGCTCGGCGAAGTTTGAGACTTCGTCGTAACTAAGCTACGGTTTACCTCCGTTAAGCCGAGGTTGTAAAAGTAAAAAAACGAAACGTGTTCGGCGGCGGTTGTACCGCCGTCGGACTATTCCTGCAGGCTGCGCCTGCTTCTTCTCCTTTTAAAAATGCTTCGCTCGGCGAAGTCTGCGACTTCGTCGTAGCTAAGCAACGGTCTCTGACCGCACAATATACCGCTTAATAAACAGCTTGATATGCCAAGGAAAACGTATCGGTAGTTGCTTTCTATGCGATCGGGAACCGATTCGCCAGTTGGCGGAGAGCTCAGCGAAGCTAAACTTCGCCGAGGGAGGGGAAATTATTGTCTAAAAAAACTAAACAAATTGAAGTGATTGTACGTAATAAATAGTAACTTTGTACCATTTTGGTACACGGTAAAATTATATGATATGTTAGTAATAAGCAGTAGAGAATTTAGACAAAATCAAAGGCTATACTTTGAAAGAGCGGATAAAGGCGAGCAAATTATCGTTCAACGTGGAAAGAATAAGTCCTATGCTTTAACTCCCATAAGCGAGGATGATATTTACTTTAATGCTGAAATGGTCAAGAAAATAAAACGCAGTGCAGAGCAAGCGAAGAATGGAGAAGTAAAAAGGATTACAAGCTCTGAAGAGATAAGCAATTTGCTTGGCCTATGAGCTATGTTTTAGAATTTACCAAAGTTGCCTTAGCCGATATCGAAAAGCACAGAAAAGCCGGCGATAAAGCCGTACTTAAAAAGATTGCAACCCTTCTTAATGAAATCAAAGAAAACCCGACTGAAGGAACTGGCCGGATAGAACTCATGAAGTATGGACTTGCCGGAAAGTTCTCGCGCAGAATAAATCACAAGCACCGCCTTGTTTACACCATCGAAGAAGATATTATTACCGTCCATGTTTTAAGCCTTTGGGGACATTACGGGGATAGGTAGCCCACAACCTATCCCTCGTTCGGCTCCTGCTGTCGCACGATTGGCTGCACTGTGCTTACTTAGGTTTAAGCGTTTGCTATTGTAAAGCCACACGAGAGGACTGACTGTGTCGAACTCGCATAAAACGCTCGGTTCGTGCGGCAACGTAGGGGATAATTACAATAAAAGTGCAATGGCGAGTTCCATCCCTGCCTCGCCGGCTGGCAGGTGCACCTATGAAATTTTAAAAAGTTAAAGCAGATGAAAACTAAAATATTAAAGACCGAACAAGAGTACAACGAAGCTTGCGAACGCATTTATGCCTTGATTAATAGCAATAAAAATGCGATAGAACCTGATAGCCCAGAAGGTGAAGAAATGGAACTTTTATCATTGCTTGTAGAAAAATACGAGCAAGAGCATTATCCGGTAGCAGCACCAAACCCAATTGAAGCCATCAAGTTTAGAATGGAGCAAATGAATTTAAAACAGGCTGATGTAGCTCCGTTATTTGGTGGTAAAACCAGAGTATCGGAAGTTTTGTATGGCAAACGACCATTGACATTAAAAATGATAACTCTACTAAACAGATACTTAGGAATACCATTAGAATCCTTAATTGCCGGAAATAAAGAGGTGAAGTTGGAACCTGATAAAAGAGAAAAACTTTTAAGGATACAATCTATTAAAAAATACTTTTCAGGTTCTAGAGCAGCAACGATTTAACCCATGGAAAACGTATCGGTAGTTGAATTTTATGCGATCGGGAACCGAGTCTCGTCTTTTTAACGAGACGAGTTCGCCGTAGGCAAATCGCTATTTAAATTCGACGAAGTCGCAGACTTCGCCGAGCGGGGTTAAAATTACTGAATTTTCACTTTCCGAACCGATCGAATATTTTTTACAGCAATCTTCGAGTTAATTACTCTCAAAACCTCTATACACTGAGGGGTAATCCGATAGATAACTAGATAGGATCCAAGTATTATGTTTCGGTACATTTTACTTTTAGTAGGGATATACCTACACTCGGGGTGAGTAAGGTACATACTATCCAAGTTCCAAACAAAGTTGTAGATTTCACCAATAAAAACCTTTGCTGCACTATACCCAAAAGTTTCCTCACCATACTCAAAAACATTTATCAGGTCGGCATTAAAAAGGGTTGATACTTTTACTTCCTTTCTCTCGATGTCAGCCATTTGTCAAAATCTTGCATTGATTCTTGTACGGTTTGGAATTTTCCTTTTTCCGCCTTCCTAATCTCTGCTTGAAGCTGTTCAATGGTAATGTCTTGGTAAGGCTTTGCCAAGTTTAAATTGCTGCTATTTGCGGTTTTGGTTTTGGTTGTCATTGGCTTATTGTTTGACAATACAAAATTAGGCTTTTTGTTGATTAAACGCAATTTGAAGTTAAAAGTTATTTGGCCAAGTTACACAGCCCCGTTCGCCCAAGACCACCCAGCTAGGCGAAGTCTGAAACTTCGTCGTAACTAAGCTACGGTTTACCGCCAGTTGGCGGAGAGCTCAGCGAAGCTAAACTTCGCCGAGGGAGGGGATACAATCTATTAAAAAATACTTTTCAGGTTCTAGAGCAGCAACGATTTAACCCATGGAAAACGTATCGGTAATCGCTTTCTATGCGATCGGGAACCGAGTCTCGTCTTTTTAACGAGACGAGTTCGCCGTAGGCAAATCGTTATTTAAATTCGATGAAGTCGCAGACTTCGCCGAGCGGGGGAGATCAGCGAAGCTAAACTTCGCAGAGCGAGGAAACTGGAGCATGACAAAAAGTTAAGAGGCCTTTACTTTGGTTCTGCAATTCATTACCTTTGTAAAAAATGTACTGAAATGGATATCATTGCAAGAAAATTGAACTTTGTACAGGAATTCCTCAGAATTTCCGATGAAGACCTTGTTGATAAATTAGAAACGTTTTTAAAAACTGAAAGAAAGAAAAGGATTGATAGAGATATTAAGCCTATGTCAACGAATGAATTCAATCAGATGATAGAGAAAGCCGAAGATGATGTCAATAATGGTCGTGTGATTGATGCTAGAGAGCTACTTGAAAAGGTTGAGAAATGGAAATAAGGGTTCTCTGGACAGATTCTGCTCTTTCTCAACTTGAAGATATTTATGATTACTACAAGATTAAAGCAAGTCCTAGAGTTGCTAAAAAATTAGTAAAAACGTTAGTGGAAGAAACCATTGTTCTTGAATTAAACCCACTAATTGGCGTTAAAGAACCCCTCCTTACAGAAAGACCTTATGAATATAGATTTCTCGTTAAAAACAAGTGCAAAATAATTTATCGTTTTAATGAAAACCTGATAAGGATAATTTCAGTTTTTGACTGTAGACAAAACCCAAATAAGATAAAGAAAATCGCTGAATAACCCCGCATTCAGATCGGAATCCACTATTAGTTGTTCAATTATTTACAGCTTTACCAACAAAAGGCTGGCTGTGCTTATCTCCGCTTCCATACAGTAACCATACTAACCAACACAGCAATCGTCAACCGACCATGTGTAGGCCAAAATTAGCTCGTTTTGGTTAAAGGCGTTTTGGTTAAAGCGTTTAATTGCGGTCATAACGGACTGTGCCATTTCGGGGGTTGGGCACTGCACAAAAATGGCTATGTTGTAACCCGGCCAAACGGCCGTATCGAAACGGCTATCGCCCACAGCATTGTGCGCAAGCACCCTGTCAATTAGCTGGTAGCTTTCAACCTTCGCTTTGCTCAAAAGCTCTTGCAACGATTCGAGTATGCTCACGTTGCATGTGCAGTAAACTATTTGCATAACTTATGTTTTTACTTAACCTACGTTACTACTTCTCCTCTCGCTTAGCCTTACCATGGAAAACGGCATAAACCGTTGGAACCACCAAAAGGGTAATTACTGTTGAGGCAAGTAGCCCCCCAATCATGGTAATGCCCAAGGGTTGATAGGCCTCGCGCCCCATGCCCTGGCTAAGGGCAAGCGGCAGCATACCAAGCATGGTGGTAAGGCTTGTCATTAGCACAGGCCTTAAGCGGCTACGACCCGCCTCCTGAATTGCCTCGTATAGCTTAAGCCCGCGTTTACGAAGCAGGTTGGTGTAATCGACCAGTACAATACCGTTATTCACAACAATGCCAATTAGCATAATCACCCCTACAAAAGTGGTTACGCTTAGGGTTACTCCGTTAATTTTAAACGCCCATATAACACCGATAAACGTTAGCGGAACGGCAAACATAATGATGAACGGATCGCGAAACGACTCGAACTGCCCAGCCATTACCATGTATACCAACGCTATACCCAAAAAGAAGATGAGGTACAAATCGGCAAACGACTGGCCCTGCTGCTCGGTTTGTCCCGATAGCACTACCTCGGTTCCAACAGGAATATCAATACCATCAAGCATTCTCTTTGCCTCGGCCTGTCCCTCGCCCAGCGATACTCCATTTAGCTCGGCGGTTACCCTAACAATTCGATCCTGGGCCAGCCTATCAATTTGCAACGAGCCTGTTCCTAAAACAATATCGGCCACTGCCGAAAGCTTTACAGGTTGCCCCATAAGGTTGCTCAGGGTTATGTTTCCAATGTCGGCTATCTCATCTCTGGCGGTTGGTGCATAGCGAATGGCAATGGTGTACTCGTTGCCCTCCTCCTTAAAACCGCTGGCCTCATCGCCATAAATGCTTTGCCTAACCTGCATCCCTATCATGGCCGTGTTAAGCCCCAACGCCGATGCTTTTTGCCTATCAACCCTAACCTGCACTTCAACCTTACCGTTATCAATGGTATTTACCACATCGGTAAAGCTAGCCGATTGCTTTAGCTTGCCCGATATTTGGTTGGCCATGGCGTTTAGCTGGCTGTAATCGGTGCCCGAAATGTGAAACTCAATGGGCTTAACATTTCCTGTAACCGCTTGCGAAATAATGCTTCCGCCCACAATATTGAAATTTTCAACCTCGGGTATCGAGTCGATGTAAGGGCGTAACTCACGAGCAATTTGCTTGGCGCTCCGGTTTCGATGGTTTGGCAGGCTTAGGTGGCACAGCACGGTGGCTATGTTCTTACCCTCTCTAAAGCCAACGGATGTTAGCATTCCGTTTTCCGACTGTCCCGAAATTGAGGCTATGCTGCCAGGAATGGCCTCGGGTATTTGGCGCTCAAAAATATCCATCACCACTTGGGCAATGCTGTCGGTTTTATGCGATGTGGCTCCAATGTCAATCTCAACTGTGGCAATAATATCGCCTGCATCGAACTCGGGTATGTAGTCGGTACCTAGCCCCTTGCCAACCCACATGCTAACCGCAAGCAAAACCACCACTGCACTTAGCGTAAAGGTTTTGTGGAACACAGCCCAACCCAAGGTTTTTTTGTAGATGCTCTCGAGCAGAACAAACAGCTTTTCGCTCACCCTGTAAAGCCAATATCGCTTGCGTTGCTCGCCTCTTTGTATGGGTTTTAGCAGCTGCGACGAAACCATAGGCGTGAGCATAAGCGCAGTAAGCAACGAGGCAATCATGGTTATTGAGGTGAGAATAGCCAGCTGCTTAAACATAACGCCTACCAGTCCGCCCATAAAAACCATGGGAATAAAAACCATTAGCGTGGTTAGGGTAGATGCTGTGATAGCCGCTCCCATTTCGCTGGTACCAAAAATGGCCGCTTGCTTTGGTCGCGAACCTCCCTCGATGTGCTGCGTAATGTTTTCGAGCACAACAATGGAGTTATCAACCACCATACCCATAGCAATGATTAGCGACATAAGGCTAAAGATGTTGATTGTCCACCCAAGCACGTACATCAGGATAAACGCGGTGATTAGCGAAAACGGAATGGTAAGAAAAACGATTAGGCTTAACCGCCACTCGCGCAAAAAGGCAAAAACCACCAGCACAACAAATATGAGGGCAAACCAGAACGATTGGGTAAGGTTTTTAATGCTCTCAACAATTAGCTCGTCCGATTTCATCACCTCATCGATGCTGATATCGGCAGGTAGCGTTGGTAAAATCTCGTCGACCTTTTGCCTTACGGCATCAACTACCTCAAGGGTATTGGCTCCGGTTTGGCGCTGAATCATTACGGCAACCCCTTGTCCGTGCTGGGTTCGCGAATTCTCATCGAGTTCCTTAAACCCATCGGTTATGGTGGCCACATCTTTTAACCGAATAACCCTCCCGTTGAAGTTTACCAGCGCAATATCGCCCAAATTGGCAACCTGCTCAATATCGCCAGGGATACGAATGGCAAAATCGTTTTGCCCAACCCTAATATTCCCTCCGGGAATGGTGATGTTTTCGGCCTGCAGAATGGTAGCTATTTGACCAATTGGAATGCTGTATGCAGCCATTTTTTGCGGATCGACCTCAACTTTTATTTCCCTTTTGGGTGTTGCAAGCACCATAACTGTTCCAACACCGGGGAGCTTACGCAGCGGAGCAGCAATTTGGTCTTGAATAATCTTCTCCTACCCATTGTAGCTGTCGCGAGCGGTTATGCCGTAAACCAGAACAGGGAGCATGGACGAATTTATCTTGTAAATAACGGGGTTATTTGCCCCGTTGGGCAAACGGTTTTTCACAAGTTCGATAAGGTCGCGCGCGTTGCTGGCTGAGGCGTTTATATCCGACCCCCACTCGAATTGTAGCGAGATGAACGATACGTTCTCCTTCGACTGCGAGCTAATTTCCTTTAGGTTTTCGGTTCCGCCCAAGGCCGCCTCGAGCGGGCGGGTAACCTGCTGCTCAACCTCAGTTGCCGACGCCCCGGGGTAAATAGTAATTACCGTTAGTGAAGGAAACTCCATTTCGGGCATAACATCTAACGGAAGGCGAGTTAACGACACCAAACCAAAAAGCAGTATGGCCACAAAGAGCATGGCAATTGCAACCGGTCGGCGAACTGATATGCGAGGTAGTATCATAACTATTTCTTATTGTTAAGTTCAAAAAAAGCGAATACAGGTTTATGCTAGTTTGCTACTGCCTAACGTTTACCTTTTGTCCGTGCTGAAGCTTACCTTTTCCCTCAACCACTATACTCTGGTTTGGCTCTAGCCCATCAACGGCAACCAAATTGCCATTGGTATACAAACGCCGCACAACAATTCGCTTGGCAACATCATTGTCAACAATGTAAACAAACTCTTCGCCCGTTCCGGGCAAATGGCTTATTGCGTTAAGAGGCACAAAACAAAGCTGCTGCTGGGGTAGCATAACCGTAACACGTGCAAACATTCCGGGCATTAGCAAGCCGTTGCTGTTATCGAGCACTACTTCGGCCGATGCTGTTCGCGTTAACGTTGATAGCATAGGCTTTACCGACGACACCTTTGCCTTGATGCTTTTATCTGGTACAGCATCAAGCTCGATAAGCGCATCGAGGCCTTTGACAATATGAGGTAAATCCTTCTCGTTTACATCGAATTTAACCCTAACCGGGTTAAGCTGCATAAGCCTAACAATACCCGAGCGCATGGAGTAACCAGGGTCGAGGCCAGGGTTTATGAAGAATATTTCGCCCTCTTCCATCATTCGCTCAACAATGGTTCCCGAAAATGGTGCGTAAACGCGCGTGTTCTTCCTAATCATTTCGGTTTTTGCGTTGGACGCATCGAGTTTTGCCTTTATGTGATCGTACTCCATTTGGCTAATACTCTCCTTTTCGCGAAGACGCTTTACCCGTTCGTAATCCTTTTGCAGGGCTTGATTTTCAACTTCGGCTTGGGTGAGCATTTCGTCCGATAGCTCAACAATTAAATCGCCTTTATTAACAAAATCGCCCTCGATAAAATGGATGGCCTCAACCTTGCCCGGTAAAGCAGCGCCTAGGTTTGCCTCACGATTTGCCAATACAGTGCCCGTGAACATTTGCGTGGGTGCGTAGCTTAACAGCTTAACCTTATCGGTTATAACCTCGGGTATTGCTTGGGTTTGCTTATCGGGTTGCTCATTTTTCCCACTGCAGCTAGCTAGCAGCAGCAATGTGGTGGTGGTTATTACTATACTTTTTCCTATCATAGCTTTGGCTCAATTAGTATTCTACTTTAAGTTACCTGCTGCACGCTTAAGGTTGATAATGGCGAGCTGATTCTCCATGCGTGCATCAATTAAATTACTCCAAGCCTGTTGCCATAGCGCTTGCGCTTCGAGCAAATCGGAGGTTTTTACCATTCCCTCGCTAAATGCATCGGAGGTTATTCGGAGGTTTTCTTCGGCTAATGCTAAGCTCTCGTTGGCCATTGCCACCTTTTTTGCCCCTTCGGATGCAGTAAAAACGGCTTGTTGAACCTGCAGCGAAATTAGCTCGCGCGCTTCGTTTAACTTTAGCTCAGCAGCATTAAGCTCATGCCTTGCTGCTCGGAGCGTATGCGATTTATCGTTCCAATGAAAAATGGGAATACTCATGGCTACGCCTACACTCCAATCGGCACCAAATGAGCTGCTAAATCCCTTGTACGGATTTGGGTTAAGCACATTGTAGCTGGCCGTTAGGCCAATATTTGGCATATACCTCGACTTGGCAATTTTAACAGCCGATTGGGCAATGCCCACGGTTTGGGTAAGCGCGTTAAGTTCGGGTCTGGCAGCCATTGCCGAATCGGCATAGGCCATTTCAGGGGCAATGCTTATGCCTTTTGCTAGGCTGTCGGCTAGGGCTATTTCGGTTTGCAGAGGCAAACCCACTACCTGGCAAAGAGCCATTTGCGATAACCTTACCCCATTCTGTGCCTTATGCAGATTCAGGTTAGCCTCGTTAAGCTTAACCCTTACTTTTAGCATATCGTTCTTTAGGATTATTCCCTCATGGTAAAGGTTCTCGGTGTCATGTTTTAGCTTTTCGAGCAGAACAATATACTGCTTTACCATTTGCACCTTTTCGGATAAAGCCACAACCCGCCAGTAGTTCTCCTCCGTTTTGTAGAGCACATCGGTTTTCTCCTTCGCTAGGCTTGCTTGGGCAATGGCATTACCCCGCTTGCTGATGTTATATGTTTCGCGAATTTTACCTCCGGTAAAAATGGGTTGCGTTAACGATACTCCTCCAACAAAAATGTTCTTTGCACCAAACTCAAACTGATCGCTTGGCAACCAGGCGTAGCTATTAAACACGGGATTGCCATCCTTATCGTAAAGCATTTCGCCGCTAATAGGATTGAAAACAAAGGTGTTTGCGGGATCGAGGTTAGGATCGAACTCACCCGTTTCGGCGTTTATTGAGCTAAACGGAACAACAGGAATTAGCTTGTCGCCATCGAAAAGGCTGAAAGGCTTGTTAACCCTTGTGTACGCTGCATTTGCTGAAATGTTGGGGAAAAAATTTGTTCGTGCCGATTTGGAGAGCGCATCGGTTGCTCCAACTTGCTCGTGCGCAACCCTTAGCCCAAGGTTATGCTCAAGAGCCATTTGCTTGCACTGCTCAAGGCTTAGTATTTGCTCTTGCGCACACACTTCTGCTGCAAAAACGGCTAAACAAAATGTTGCCAATAAAATTTTTGATTTTAACATATCGCTACTCATTTCGAATTACAATGCCATAAAATAGTATGTTAAGCATATCATCGAGAACCGTTTCGAGGTTTTCGGCCTTTGGACTGGTTATAAACAATGGTATTTCGAGACCTTTCATTGCTGTAAGCAAAGCAACTGACGAAAGCTCAATATCCATCTCCTTAAACTCACCGCTTGCAACGCCATCGGCTAACAGCTTTTTTATTATGCCATGCTCCTCGGTATCGTACTTTGAGCGGAGTTTCTCAACTAAATCGAGGTTTGAAATATCGTTATTCTTAATAAGCGTATAGTAGTTGGCCATAACCCTAACTGCTAGCATACGGGTTTTAACGTATGCCCTAATCTTGTCGACTGTTGATTGCGACGAGCTGAGGATAACCTCAATTTTCTCGCGCAGCGCCTCTGCTTCCCTATCAACCACCGCTTTAAAAATATCTTCCTTGCTACTGAAATAGTAGTAGATTGAGCTTTTGCCCTTTCGTAGTGCGTGAGCAATATCGTCGACTGTGGTTTTTTTAAACCCAAATTTTGCGAATACTCCAGCTGCAATGCTTACAATGTCGTTTCGCATGTTTGAATGAGCATTCTGCTCTTTACCCTTTTCTTTTTTCATCTGGCTTTGCGTTAAACCAAAGTATAATACGATGGATTTGTATATTCGACCTTTTTACTTTTTCAGTCCAAAAGTATTCTATACAGAAAAAATATCCAAATAAGCTTTCGACTAATTTTGTTAAATAGTCGAAAAAAGTACTCTTATCGTTCACAAACAACCAGTTGAGTTTAGGTAAACATGCTGTAAAATATTTCTCAGTTCATGATATTTATCTTGTTCCTATTGAATGAAAAATATACTTTTGCTACTTCTTTCACGGCTACCTCAAACGGTTTAAAATTGAATAACTACGATAAAACCCATTAATAATGAAACGAATACTTGTTGTTGGAGCAGGCGGACAAATTGGCTCTGAGCTTATCCCTCACCTTCGCAAAATATATGGCGATAGCAATGTAATTGCATCGGATATTAACTGTTGTACCTGTAAGCAGCTTGGCGAAGCAGGCCCTCTTGAAGAGTTTGATGCGCTCGATGGCAAACGTTTTGCCGAAGTTGTTAAAAAGTATAAGGTTGATACCATTTTCAACATGGTAGCCTTGCTGTCGGCAACTGGAGAGAAAAACCCGCAGCTAGCATGGAAAATAAACATGGGCGCACTGCTTAACTCACTCGATATTGCATTGGAAAATGGCTGTGCCGTTTTCACGCCAAGTTCAATTGGAGCCTTTGGCCCATCAACTCCTCAAGACAATACGCCGCAGGACACGGTAATGCGACCAACTACTATTTACGGTGTATGCAAGGTGTCGGGTGAAATGCTAAGCGATTACTACTCGCAACGTTTTGGCCTCGATACGCGAAGCGTTCGCTTCCCTGGCATTATATCGAACGTAACACTACCTGGTGGTGGAACAACCGATTACGCTGTTGAAATATACTACGAAGCCATTAAGCAGAAGAAGTTTACGTGCCCGCTCCCCAAAGGTACTTATCTCGATATGATGTATATGCCCGATGCGCTCGACGCTTGCGTTCAGCTTATGGAAGCCGACCCAAGCAAGCTTAAGCACCGAAATAGCTTTAACGTGACAGCAATGAGCTTTGAGCCATCGCAAATAATGGAAGTTATTAAGCAGCGTATACCTGAGTTTACCATGGATTACGATGTTGATCCAGTGAAGAAGGCTATTGCCGAGAGCTGGCCAAACTACATGGACGACACCTGCGCTCGCGAGGAATGGGGATGGAACCCTAAGTGGAATCTTGAAACCATGACCGACGATATGCTTAAGGTTATTGCCGAAAAGCATGCAAAAGGGTTAATATAACCAGTAGGTTAAAAAATATAGTTAAGTCAAGAGTATTCTTTTTTCTTGGAGGGTCATTATTTTTTGATGGCTAGAAAAAGAAAACGAGACGAAGCACTCTTCATATAAAAAAAGATTGCTTCACTCGTACCTCTCTCGTTAATACGATAATTGGTCTTCCTATAAAACAGACCCTCTTTTTTATGCCTTAAGCCACTTATCGAGCCAAGCCTTAAACTCGCGCTGCCAAAGGATACCGTTTTGAGGTTTTAAAACCCAATGGTTCTCATCGGGGAAGAAAAGGAATTTGCTTGGAACACCAAGCATTTGTGCAGAGTTGAATGCGGCCATCCCTTGAGTGTAAGGTATACGAAAATCCTTACCTCCATGGATAACAAGAATTGGCGTATCCCAGTTCTTCACAAAGTTATGCGCGCTATGCTTATAGCTATTCATGGCCACTTTATTGTCGGTTTCCCAAGGGGCTCCGCCCATTTCCCACTGGTCGAAAAACATCTCCTCGGTGGTCATGTACTCCATTTCGGAGTGGAATACACCACAGTGCGAGATAAACGCTTTGAATCGCTTATTGTGATTCCCAGCCAACCAGAATACGGTGTAACCACCGTAACTTGCTCCAATGGCCCCTAGCCTATCCCCATCAACCCAAGGCTCCTGTTTTACTTCATCAATGGCAGCAAGTAAATCGCGCATTTCCTGTCCGCCATGATCCTTGCTTATTTCATCGGTCCACGCTTGGCCAAAGGTTAACGAACCGCGACGCGCAGGCGCAACCACAACGTAACCATTTGATGCCATGATTGAGAAGTTCCAGCGGTAGCTCCAAAACTGGCTAACTGCGCTTTGCGGACCACCCTCGCAGTATAAAAGCGCAGGGTACTTTTTAGTTTGATCGAAATTTGGAGGCAGAATAACCCAAGTATGCACCATCTTGCCATCAGTAGATTTTATCCACCTACGCTCAACAGTAGGCATGGTGAGCTGATTAATAATATGGTCGTTAATTGCGGATATCTGCTTCTGCTCGCCCGTAACAGGGTTGATGCTAAAGATTTCGGCGGGAAAAACCATCGAAACCTTATCGCCAATCAGCATATCGCCAGCAATGGCAACCGAATGGTAATCGTGCAAACCTTCGGTTATGGCTTTTATCTCGCGCGTAGCCATATCCATCTTATAAATTTGGTGCGTTGCCTCAACGCCAGCTACAAAGTAGATAGATTTTCCGTCGGCAGTCCACTGAATGTTCGATGGTGAGTAGTCGAAATCGGGTGTTAGGTAAGTCTTTTCACCCGTCGCCATATCCATTACAAAAACTCGTTCCTTATCGGCCTCAAAGCCTGCTCGCTCCATCGAAAGCCAAATCATCCTGTCGCCACTTGGCGAAAAAACGGGTTGCTTATCGTAGCCCATCATCCCTTCGGTCAGGTTTTGGGTTTCGGCTTTCTCAATATTATATAGGTAAATATCAGAGTTGGTGCTAAACGAATATTCCTTGCCGGTTAGCTTTTTGCAGGTATAGGCAATTGACTTTCCGCAGGGAGCCCATGCAATTTCCTCCATGCCCCCAAAGGGCATCAAAGGGCTATCGTAGGGCTCACTGGCCATAATATCAACTGGGTTCGCCACCTTTTCGCCTGTAAAATCGGCTACAAAAATGTGGCTATAATAGCCATCCTCCCATGTGTCCCAGTGGCGATACATCAAATCGTCGTACATCATACCACTGGCTTTGGGCAAGTCGGGGTAAATATCTTCCGTTGTTTTATCAACCTTAACCTCGCTTATAAAAAACACTTTGTCGCCTTTAGGCGAAATGGAAAAACCATTGATATCGCTAGGGAAATTCGATACTTGTCGACGATTATTCCCCTTCGTATCCATTGTCCATATCTGAGCTGTTTCACCCTCAGTAGAGATAAAGGCAAGCTTGCTATCGGTAACCCAAGCTAAGTTAAACTCATGTGCGCTAGTTTTGGTAATCTGCGTGTTGTTGGTTCCATCGGTATTCATAATAAACACCTCGCTATTGCTACGATTTTGCTCAACCGAATAGTACGTAACGGTATAGGCAATTTGCTGCCCATTGGGCGATACTGCAACCTGCCCAAGTCGGCCAAGCGCCCACAAAACCTCGGGTGTTAGAGTTCCATTTTCGACCTTAATACTTGAAGGTCCAATAATTTGTTCAGATGATTGCTGTTTTGTATTGCACGATACTGCTAAAAGTACAATCAGCATAAACCATAACGATATTCTTTTCATAGTTAGCTGTTTTAGGAAAGTTTTGCTAAAGGTATGAATTGTGGGGGCAATGCGCAATGAAAATTGCCAAGAGAATTTTGGAGAGGATAAAAAACAAAAACACAGACCTCTCAAATGTTAGATCTGTGTTAATTGCTAGATAAGATAAAACTACTTTTTCACATCATAAAAACACCTTTTGGGCGAGTGCAAAACGCCATCGGCCACTAGGCTTTTGATGGTCTTGTCAACATCCTTTTTATCTATTCCGGCGGCTTCGGCCACCTCACCAGCCTTCATGGGTTTGCCAGCGTTCTTAATGGTTTCGAGTACTTTGTCTTTTGGTTCCATGTTGAAATTATTAATGATTATTGTATGGTGAATAATAACAGTAATTTATCAGGGTTTAAGCAAAAGTACAAACTAATGGCAATTGCCTTCACATCCACAGCTGTAATTTCCCAAACGAGCTTTTTCAAACGCCTCGCGTCCCTCGGTAAATGCAAACCAAGCAATACCCATCGAGCCAATGCTATCGACCCAGCCAATTCCTGTAAATTCGTACAAAAGGCTAGATGCCAAAAGGATGAACGAAAGGTAAAAGCACGTTTTGGTACAATTGGCATCGGCAATAATGGCTGCGGAATTAAGTTTACGACCTACATTCTGCTTTGCGCGCATTAAAAACCACATGGTTAGAATTGACGCTGATGAAACAATTACGCCTACTTGTGTGGTCTCGGGTTTAGCGTTGGTAACAAAGTTTAAAACAACACCAGCAATTAACCCAACTGTTAGTAAATAAAATGCTGAACCTGTAATTCTTAGTGCGCTCTTCTCGAAGCTATCTGGCGTTTCGGCCTGCGATTTACGCATCCTGAGTACCATATGCAAAATTCCAAATGCCGATATCATCTCAACAAAACTATCTACCCCAAAACCAAGTAGCACAAGGGTATCGTCACTAATTCCAAAGAATACCGATACTAAACCCTCGGCAAGATTGTAGGTAAGGGTAATTAGGGTTAGGATAAGTGCTAGCTTAATAAGCTTTTTTCGTTGCATTACTCTAGATTTTCAAACTCAAACACCCAACAACAAAGTTTGTTTAAGGATTTTAATGGTTTTTAATATATGAACCCAAATAGCCACAAGGGTATTTTATTGCCGTACCCAGTCTCAATGCCATCAATGGCTAGGTAAGCATTCTCTACCCCCTGAATTTGCTTCTGCTTCTTGTTTCTTCCTCCAACTTCAAAGGTGTAGCGACCATCAATTAAAAAATCGCCTTTTGGTGTGTAGCTAACTGCGTGATTTGCGCTTAAGGCATTGTAGAAAAACGTCTCACGCTCATTACCTGTGTTTGATGAATTATTTGCCAATGCAAACATTAGGTTGGTGTTGTGCAAGTATATTTTATCGGGTTTTGTTAATCGACTTATACCTTTGCTATCGGAGTACAACATGCTAATAAGAAGGGCATCCTTGAGATAATGGAGATAATCCTTTAGGGTATTCTTTGATATTCCAATCCTTTCGCTTAGTTTCTCAATATTTGGTTTAAACGGAACGCTCTCGGATATAACATAAAGTAATTGCTTCAGCTTGTTAATGTTGCTATAACTAACTCCAGAAATATAGGGTAAGTCGCTTTCAAGCACCTGTAAAATTACCCCATTGAGCTTTTGGTGATAATTTTCAATCCCCTCTAAAAAGAATGGGTAATATCCGTGGTTGATGTACTGATTAAACCATTTTATGGGTTTTGTTTCTTTCCAAATATGCTTGGCAATCGATTCATGGTTAGCCAATATCTCATCCAAGGAAATTGGAGCTAAATTTAACTTTGTAGAAAAGTTAATAAACTCTCTTAGCGACAATCCGGGCAAATTGTAAACTACGCTACGTCTTGACAAATCGCTTAGTCCTTTTGAAAGATGGAGAAGAGATGACCCGGTGTAAACAACTTTTAAATCAGGAAAAAGGTCGTAAATGTTTTTCAATTCCAACGACCAATTTGGATAGTGATGAACCTCGTCGATAAGTAAAACTTTACCTCCGTTTTTATAAAACTCATCGGCAAAATTGAGTAAACTATTCTCGGTAAAGTAAAGATTATCGAGGCTTATGTAAACAAAAGAATCGTTTTTTAGCACCGTCTTTGCATACTGCAACAGCAGGGTGGTTTTACCAACTCCCCTACTACCCTTTATGCCAATTAGCTTTTCGTTCTGCTTTAGCCACTCAATTTGAGGTCGAATATTAGTTACCTTAACCATTTCAACCGCCCTTGCGGAAAAATCATACATTGAATTCATGTCAAATCGGTTTGTGCATTGACCAAATATAGTTAATTATTGGTCAGTACACAAATCGATAATGGATTTAATTCTACAGAAAGATTTGAACCTACAACTCAAACCTATGCAGCTCAGCATAGCGCTTGGCATACTGTAGCTCCAGTTCAAAAACCTTATCGGTAATCTCGTAAAGGAATGTTACCTCGTTAAAAAAATCGATCACCGAAACCTCACCAGCCTCAAGGGCACGCTGAGTTAGCTCCAGGTTATTATTGCTCTTCAAGGCTTTCTGTAGCTCATCGAGCTGCGATTTTATGCTCAGCGTTTGCTGATACAACTCCTCAAACTCTAGCTCAAGCATTACCCGCTGGCTATGCGCCTGGGCTTGCGATTTATTTAATTTAATGGTTGCAGCCCTACGGTTACCAGAGTTGCCCCATAAGGGAATGGAAAGGCCAGCCTTGAAACCGGTAAAATGCTCGGCATCGGTTTGCTCCGACTGGTAACCAATATTTAGCTCAGGTAATCCCTGATGCGCTACCAACGATTTATTCTGCTGGGCCATAGTTACCATTTGCTGGCTTGCAGCAAAGCGAGGATCGGACTGGGCAAACTGACTGAAAACGGTCTCCTTTTCGTCCAACGGCAAAAGCAAAAGCAACGAGTCGGTTATTTTCAACTCTTGTCCGCCATTAAGCAGCACAATTTTGCGTTGCAAAATGTTTTTTTGCGATCTCATACTGCTGGCATTCTGCGTTGCCTCAACCATACGTAACCGCGCATTATTCAAATCCATTGCAGTTGCCTGGCCAGCATCAACCTTTTTTTTGATGATGCTAAGCATATTGCTAGCAAACTTTTCACGTTTATTCAGCTCTGCAAGCATTCGCTTTGTCTGAATATACTCCAGAATAATGTGCTTGGCTTGCAGCAAAACCTCCTGCCTTGCTGCGTTGAAACTCACATCGGCTAGCTTGTCGTTAGTTTTGGCCAGCTGATTGCGCTTGGCATAAACCGTAGGAAACTCGAAGCTTTGACTTACGCCCCAGGCGTACTTTACACCAGCACCCTCAACAGCGGGAAATCGCCCACCCTCAAGGGTTGGGTTTGGGGGCAATAGGTTAGTTCGGGCTTCGGCCTTTTGATAATCCATTTGAGCCTTAAGGGCTGCAATGGTTGGGTTGTTCTCTTCAATAGAAGTGAGAATTGTTTTGATGTTCTCCTGCCCATATGCCGAGCAACCTACAAAAAACATCAGCAGTAGTAATAATTGCCTAAAATTTTTCATTACTCTCCTCCTTTTTGTTTAACCCAAATTGGGTTGATGTTATGAAGTAAATTGCAGGTACGATATAGATATTTAGGATTGTTGAAGTTAGTAATCCTCCTAAAATCACCTTGGCCATAGGGCTCTGAATCTCATTACCCGATAAATCGCCCTGAACTGCAAGGGGAATAAGAGCCAGTGCAGCCGTTAGTGCAGTCATAAGGATTGGATTTAACCTATCCGTCGATCCTTTAATTATGGTTTCGTAAAGGGAAACGCCCTCGTCTTGCAAATGCTGATAGCGCGATATCAAAAGGATTCCGTTTCGGGTTGCAATGCCAAATAGGGTAATAAATCCGATAATGGCAGGAATGCTTAGTATTCCTGATGTGAAATAGATAGCGAATACCCCACCAATAAGCGCTAATGGTAAGTTTATGAGAATAATACCGGCCAGCTTAAAGTTTTTAAACTCTTGGAAGAGCAATAGGAATATCACAAAAATGGCCAAAATCGAAGTGATAATCAGCGTTTGCGAAGCTTTAGCCTCACTCTCAAACTGCCCACCGTACTCAATCCAGTAACCTTCTGGTAATGTTATGTTTTGTGATACCTGCGATTGAATCTCATTCACAATCCCTCTCAAATCGCCACTCGAAACGTTTGCCGATATAACAATTTTTCGCTGAACATTTTCGCGGCTAATTGAACTTGGCCCCGATACAGAAACAATATCGGCAACCTGTTCAAGTGGGACTTTCTTTCCATCGTATGTATCGATAAGTGCCGAACGGATTCCCTCAATGGTTTGGGTATAATCATCTTTCAGCTTAAGCACAAGGTCGAACCGGCGTTGACCTTCGTAAATATCGGCCAATTTCTCACCTCCAAAAGCCATATCAACAAAATGTGAAAACTCATTAACTGTGATACCGTATGCACCCAGCATCTCCCTGTTTGCTCTAATTTGTATTTGGGGTGTTTCAACTTGCTGTTCAACGTTAACATCCACTAAACCATCAATATGTGTAATTGCTGATTTTATCTCGTTTCCAAGCGTAAACATTCTGTTTAAGTCGGTACCAAAGAGTTTAATGGCAATATTTGCTCGTGTACCTGAGAGCATATGGTCGATTCTATGGCCCAAGGGTTGCCCAACAGTTACTGCTATACCCGGGATTCCTGCAAGCGTGGTTCGTACCTCGTGAAGGAATTCTTGTTGGTCTCTTTCATCCAACGTAAAGTTCACATCTATCTCAGCGCTGTTGGTAGTTTGTGAGTGTTCATCTAACTCGCCCATGCCCGTTCTGCGGGCAGTGGTGTTTATCTCTGGTATTTGAAGGAGTTCTGTTTCCACCAAATTGCCAATCCTATTGCTTTCCTCGAGCGATGTTCCGGGTTGTGTTACCACTGAAAGGGTAAGCGAACCCTCGTTAAACTCTGGCAAGAAACTTCGCCCCATCTGGGTGAATACAAAAAGCGAAATTACAAAAAGGGTAAAGGTTGATATTATCACAACGCGTTTATGACGAAGCGCCCAAACTAGAGACTTTTCGTAAAAACCAGAGAGTACTCTCACAATCCACTTATCCTTTTCGTTTCGGGTTAGAAACTTCTCGCGGGTAAGTATCATGCTAGCAAGTAGTGGCGTAAGTGTCATGGCCACAATTAGCGATACAAATAGCGATACTATAAACGCTATCCCAAGCGGTTGAAGCATACGGCCCTCCATGCCCGAAAGGAAGAATAGGGGGAGAAAAGCCACCATAATTATGAGCGTGGCATTTAGAATTGATGCTCGTATCTCCTTTGATGCTTCGAACACAACAGTAAAGTTCGATTGTCTGTCCTCCTTGCTAAGTAATCGGTTTTGCCGGAGTCGTTTGTAAATATTCTCCACATCAATAATTGAGTCGTCAACTAGCGAACCAATGGCAATGGCCATTCCGCCCAAACTCATTGTGTTGATATTGAGCCCTAGCAACTTCATAACAATTATTGCACCCAGCAAAGATAGGGGGATTGCCAAAAGCGAAATTATGGTTGTGCGGAAGCTTCCCAAGAATAGGAATAGTATGATGATCACAAAAATTGCCCCCTCGATAAGGGCTGTTTGTACATTTCGAACCGATGTTTCAATAAAATCGGCCTGACGAAAGATTTTGGTATCCAGAACCACATCGGGAGGAAGAGTTTTTTGTATCTGAGATAGATTTTCCTCAATACGTCGAGTTAGCTCAAGCGTATTGGTATTTGGCTGCTTCGATACTGATATAATAATGGCTGGTTCAGCATTCCCCGAAGCGTATCCCATTTTTGTTGCACTGCCAATTATCACCTCAGCCACATCTCTCACCCTAATGGGATTGCCATTTATTGACTTGATTAATGATGCACCCAGATCGTCTAAATCGGCTGTTCGCGCTATGCCACGCAAAGCGTACTCATTCCCAAACTCTCGGACAGCGCTTCCAGTAGAGTTATGGCTTATTCCGCTACAAACCTCGGCAAGTTCGTCCATTGAAACAGAGTAGAACTTCATTAGCATTGGATCGGCCAAAACGTGGTACTGCTTGTAATCGCCACCAATAATGGTAACCTGCGATACGCCCCCAGTTGCCAGAAGCAAAGGCTTCACATTCCACTCAGCAATGGTTCTTAGCTCCATCATGCTGGTGCTATCAGCCTGAATCCCAATGAAGAATATCTCCCCCATTACGCTCGATTGGGGGGCAAGGGTAGGCATTCCAACGCCAAAAGGCATTTGCGAAGTAACGGCAATAAGCTTTTCGCTCACTATTTGTCGAGCCTTAAAAATATCGGTCCCCCAGTCGAACTCAACCCAAACAAACGAAAAACCTTGCGATGAAGCAGAGCGAACCCTACGAACATCGGTGGCACCGTTCACAGCTGTTTCAATGGGGAAGGTAACCAAGCGTTCCACCTCTTCGGGTGCCATTCCGTGTGCATCGGTCATTACCACAACGGTTGGGGCTGTGAGGTCGGGGAACACATCCACATCAATGTTTATTGCAGTTCTTGTTCCCACCACAACCAATATTACCGAACATAAAAGCACGAAGTACTTGTTGTTCAGTGAGAATTTTATGATATTATCTAACATTACCTGTACTTTTTAATGAACGTGTCCTGAGTGTGGATCGAGTGCAGCAGCAGCCTGTGCCAGCTTAACCAGCATGGCCCCTTTGGATACAATGCGTTCGCTTTGGTCTAATCCGCCTAAAACTTCAGTCTTAATGCCATCTGTTGCACCAAGTTGCACTACCCTTTTCTCAAAAAGTTCGGGTGTAACCTGAACCATTACAAAAAATTGTTCTTGCTCTTCAAGCAGTGCAGTGTTTGGAACTGTCAGAGCCACAGTATTTGAGATAAATTTTAGGTAAAGCTCTACGAATCCACCAGGCACAAAAGATCCCTTGTTGTCAATCTGAAGAATTACGGGAATCATAAAATTCTCAGGATTAACACTTCGCCCATACGATAAAATCTTTCCGTTTAACTCGCTTAGCGTATATGTTTTGTTATCGTAAAGGGTTCGGATGTTTGCAGATGAGATGTTACCCAATAGAGGTGCATACTTCTGTTGAACATCGGTGGTGAGCAGCAAGTTTTTATTTTGCAACACGGATATTATGGGATGACCCACTTCTATGTACTGACCATTCTGCACAAAGATTTTCTTTGCATAGCCACTCAATGGTGAGACTACACGCTGACCCTTAGCACTGAAATTCTCATTCAGGTTATCGAATAGGGCTTTGGCATTTTCATAATCGGTTTTTGCGGCAAGGAGATCCTTTTCGGGAATGATTTTATCTTTTGCTAACTGACTCATTCTTTCGAAGTCGGCCTTGGCCTTCTCGTAATTATTCTTGGCCTCGGCAAACCGTACGTTCCAACTATTTTCGGCCAATCCACTTGCCGAAATGGTAAGCAAATGTTCACCCTCAACAACTCTTTGCCCTTCGAGTAAACCATTGCTGGGAAAAGTAACAACCCCATTAGTTTTGGCAGTTACAATAACCTCATCGTCTTGGGCAGTTTGAATTTTGGCAGTGGTTTTAATTGCTTGCCCAAATGGTTCAACCAAAGGGTGCTCTGTTGCAAAGTCAATCTTCCACGATTGCTCCTTGGTGAATGAAAAGGCAGTTGCATCTTGCACGGCGTTAGCCTCGGCCTCATGAATGGCGGTATGCTCATCGGCATAAACCCCGACTCCTCGCATTTCAATCCGTTCCTTTGTGGCAGCTGTTTCAACATCAACAATAATTCTTGCCAAACCCTCAACCTCGGGAATTAAAGAAAAGCGGTAAATACCTGGACGTTCGGGCTTATCAATTGTTTGGCGTATGCCTTTGGTTTCAACCACCATGCTTATGGTAACTTTTCCTTCCTGCAATGGTTTAAAACTTTCAAGATGAGTTAAGTGTACTAGTATTGATGAGGTTACTCCAACTGCAAAGGGATCAGCCTCGGCAAACAGTTCAAACTTATCGCTATACCCAGTGATAAGAACTTTTACATCATCGTGATCATGCTCCGCTCCTGTTTCTGGGCTATGATTGTGACAGGCATTTAGGGCCGTAGCGATAATCAGTGAAAATACAAAAACGTAAGTTTTCATCTTTATATAGGTTAAAGATTAATGTGTATGAGTTTTACCGTCGCCATGCTTATGAGGTTTAGGCTCTGACTTTTGGAACTCTTCAGCATCGTGGTTGTGTAACGAATCGGCTTCAACGGTAAACGACTCCTGCTCATGCTCATGGATATGCGATTTACTATCATGAGTATGTGAACAATCATCGTCGTGAGTATGTGTATCATTCTTCTGACTAGCTCCACCACAGGCGGTTAATAATGATATGGTTAGAATAACCATTGCTAACTGAATAGTTTTCATTGCTAAAGTATTTTTTGTTATTAGTTATTTAATACAGAAATTGCGCGCAATTGACCTTAAGCCATAGTGCGAAATGCTTTTAAAATAAGCAGTTGATTTGTTGCTTATGCTAGAGGAGGCCCTCTGTGTGAAAAAGAGTGGTAAAAGCCAGATTCTGAGAAAACGGCTTCGGGAATGAAAATGGTTTTTTTAGTGTATAGTTGAAACAAATCGGCAAAATGGATAAGGGCGCACATTGCCAAGCAATTATCCATATGATTATGCTTTAACTGCAGAGCAAAAACCTGTACCTGAGGTTTAAAGTTCTCAAAATGGATGTTCGATAGAATTGTACAAGGTGTCTCTGCCTCTGATTGACTTTCACCTTGCTGATGCTCATGCGATTCGCAGCAGGTATTAACTTCGCCAGCAACCTCGTGATGATGATGTGGTACAACACCATGCAGCATCATCCCACTAAGGATAAACAGCGCAGTAAGCTTTACTAGTATGTTTGCCATTTGCTTCAAATTGCAAAGATAAGTAAAACTAATTTTATGGGCACTACCAAGTTATGGGGATTTTGATTGATTAATTGCCTTCGGCAAATTCTCCCCCACTAGCACATCGTTTAGTTGGTTGGGGTTACGAGTTGGCCTCTCGGCTTTACATCTAAAAAAACTAAACAACACAAAAATTACTTACAGCTGCAATCCGTACTGCTTCATCTTATTGTAAAGTGTTTTGCGGTCGATATTGAGTATTGATGCGGCTTTGCTTTTGTTATACCTAACCTTTTCGAGTGTTGAAATTATCATCTCCCTTTCGGCTTCTTCCTTAAGATCCTTTAGGTTTTCGGGTTTACTTGAATGAGAATTTAAAAACTGGTTCCGATGTTTGCTGGCTATAATCTCGGATGGCAGGCTTTTTAGGGTAAGCAATTTTGTTTGCTCAACAAGAACAGCTCGCCTGATTACATTTCGAAGCTCACGAACGTTTCCTGGCCACGAGTACTGATTGAAAATATCAGCAACCTCAGGACTAAACCCTTCAATACTCTTCCCTAGTTCGTTGTTCGCTTGCAACAGGAAATGTTCTGCAAAGAGAGGTAAATCCCCTATTCTTTCGCAAAGCGGAGCAACATGTATTGTAAACTCGTTAAGCCTGTGGTACAAATCTTCGCGAAACTTGCCGTTAACAACAGCTTCCTTCAGATCGTCGTTTGTGGCTACAATTATTCGTACATCAACCTTTATTTCGCGGTTACTTCCAATGGGCTTTATTCTTCTTTCCTGAATGGCTCTTAGGAGGTTTACCTGCATTTCATAGGATAGATTGCCAATCTCATCGAGAAAAATAGTTCCGCCATTGGCCACCTCAAAATGACCAGTTTTATCGGAAATTGCTCCGGTAAACGATCCCTTAATATGGCCAAAAAACTCGCTTAAAGCAAGATCTTTCGATAGAGCGCCACAATCTACTGCAACAAAAGGGTTCCCATTGCGTTTGCTCTGGGCATGAATACGTCGCGCAACGTACTCCTTCCCAGTTCCACTATCGCCTTGGATAATAACGGAAAGATTTGTTGGTGCAACCAAATCGATAAACTCCTGAACCTCTTTTGCGTTATCGCTATCGCCCTGAATAAATTTCGGAGTTGATGTGGCTTTACTTTGAGCTGTTTTCTTCAAGGAGGACTCGGACTGCTTTTGGCTAAGGAGATTTTGGATGGTAAGCAGTATCTCGTCGGGGTTAATGGGCTTAGCCACATAGTCGAAGGCTCCAAGCTTTATGGTTTTAACGGCCATGCGAATATCGGCATAACCAGTCATTATAATTACCCCAGAGTTAGGGTTAATGGCTTTAACCTGGGTCAAAATATCAAGCCCCGAACCATCGGGTAGCCTGTAATCGGTAAGAATAATATCGTACGAACCCCCGTTGAAAACCCGAAGAGCCTCGTTTACCGAGAATGCTTCATCAACATCGTGCCCTTTTTTGGAAAGGAATGTTTTGAGCATTATGCAAAAGCTCGAGTCATCGTCAACTACAAGAATTTTTGCCATAAGTTCCCAAGCGGTATTATTTGTCCCCAGTTAGCTAAGATAGGTTCTATTGGTTAATTATCAAACAGCAATGACCAGAAGATTGCTCAGCAAGTTGGATTTTTCTCTTATTCGGCGTCAACCCAATCGTCATTGGCCTTAATAATGGCCACAAGCTCGTCAACAGCATCCTTTTCGGCAATGTTTTTCTTTACAATCTCCTGTTTTCGGTAAAGCGTAACCTTACCTGGCCCCGACCCAACATAACCGTAATCGGCATCGGCCATTTCGCCTGGGCCATTAACTATGCAGCCCATTACGCCAATTTTCAACCCTTTAAGATGTGTTGTGCGCTCCTTAACCTTAAGCAGGGTTGCGTTGAGGTTGAAAAGCGTTCGGCCACACCCAGGACATGAGATAAACTCCGTTTTGGTCATGCGAACCCTTGCTGCCTGAAGTATCCCAAAGGATATATCGCAAACATTCTGAGCCCGGATAGCGTGGCTAGTTCGAAGCAAAATGCCGTTGGCAAGGCCATCGATAAATAATGATCCATGAATAGCCGAAGCTATAAGCTGAAATTCGGATGATGTTTTGGCATCAATATAAATTGAGACAACACATGGATTAACAACACCTATTGCATGGAGGTGAAATAGCACGTTCCTTACCGCATATACCGATGATTGATGCTCTCCTCTGAGGATAATTGCTGCCTTAGGATAGTTAGCAACTTGCAGGGCTAAATCGCCAGTAAAAGTTTCTGCATCGATAATTAAGAAATTGGGGCATACGCTAGGCTTATCCGCTATATGTGAAATTGAATATTGATAGTTAGGTTGATTGCCAACTAATGGAAGTTGCTCTGAGCAAGGGATTGAAGCCATATCGTTGCATTCGGTTACAATGTAGTCGGCAGCATTATCGGAACTGCTCCATTTTTGTTTTTCACGGTCAAAATGCCAACCCCACTCCTTTAACAATTCAACAGAAATGCTTTGTATTTTTGCCATCACCACGGGTGGGTTTTCTTCGCCTACGCCGTAAAGGGCTTTTGTTTGGCGAGGATTAAACGAAAACGGATCGATATTTATGGTTGGCGGAACAAAGCTTTGGCCAATACTCCACCCTTCGAAAAGAGTTGCTAGCTGCCTTGCCACCGGTATCTCATTTTCAGGCTCTTCGGTAAGCGAAACTCGAATGGTATCACCAATTCCGTCAATTAGCAAAGCGCCAATTCCCAAGGCCGATTTAATTCGGCCATCCTCGCCTTCGCCTGCCTCGGTAACACCAAGGTGTAGAGGGAAATTCATTTCTTCTGCTTCCATCATGCTAACCAATAATCGCGTAGCCTGCACCATTACACGCGTATTGCTCGATTTCATGCTAACCACGACCTTGTTGTAGCTATGCTTTATGCAGATGCGTAGGAATTCCATAGCCGATTCGGCCATCCCCAAAGGGGTATCACCAAATCGGTCCATAATGCGCTTTGACAATGAGCCGTGGTTAACGCCAATGCGCATGCTGGTGCTATGTTTCTTGCAAATATTGAGTAATTCAACGAATCGTTCTTCGGCGTATTTCAGATCGGTTTCGTATTCCTCAGCAGAAAACACCTGACTTGATGCTCGCGACTTGTCGGAGAAATTGCCGGGGTTAATCCTAATTTTATCGGCGTATACCGATGCAGCAAGCGCAACCCGAGGGTTAAAGTGAATGTCAGCAACCAGCGGTGTGGTAAATCCTTGGTTTCGAAGCTGCTGCTTTATTTGCGAAAAGTTTTCAACCTCTTTAAGCCCTTGCGTTGTAAGCCTAACCATTTGGGCACCAGCAGCAATAGTTCTTTTTATTTGCTCAATAGTTTTGTCAATGCAATTGGTGTTGGTTGTGGTCATGGTTTGCACCCTAACCGGATTTAGGCTACCAAAGCCAATATCGCCCACAGTAACCTCAAGCGTTTTTCTACGTGAATATCCTTGAGTACTAAAAATAGGGGTTGAATGCTTTTCTCTCATCTGCAAAATTTTCACAAAGTAAACCCATTGCACAAATAATAGCAAGCCACAACCACTATTTTATACTAAAAAACACCTGATTGTTAATGGTTAATATGGCAAATTTTAGTTACGTTTGTGTAGTTACCTAAAATGCATTTTACCATGAAACATATAATTGTACCAGTTGATTTCTCAGAGGAATCGATAAATGGACTTCGATTATCCATAATTTTTGCCAATAAGTTTAAAGCCAGGCTACAAATGGTTTATGTGCAAAAATACCCTAGTGAACTTGGTCGCGTAGGATTTGAAGAGGAAAAGAAGAAAGCGTTGGCAGAGTTTAAGAAGCTAATTGAAGAATACTCACCAAAATTCCACGATCCATCAAAATTAGAGTTCATAATTAAAAAAGGTAAAATTTACCGCGAAGTGGTAAACCAAGCTCAGGCTTTTCAGGATTCGGCTATTGTTTCATCAACTCATGGAGCATCGGGATTCGAAGAGTTTTTTATGGGAAGCAACACGTTTAAAATTATTTCGGCTTCCGAAACTCCTGTTATAACCATAAGACACGGATCGGTTCCGCGCGAAATAAATTCAATTATTTTACCCATTGATACAACGGTTGAAACAAGGCAAAAGGTGCCGTTAACTGCCGAAATTGCCCATGCATTTGGAGCCACTGTTCATGTTGTTGGCATATCATCAACAAAATCAGATGATATTGATTCGAAGATTGAAGCATACTCACAACAAGTTTGCGAATACTTAAAAGAGCATAGCATAAGCTATGAAAAGCACCGTTTAGTTGGCGAAAACATGATAAACACCATTATTGACTTTGCCCTCAATAACAAAGCCGACCTAATTAGCATAATGACTGAGCAAAACGAAACACTTGCCGACTTTGTTCTTGGTACCTATGCACAGCAAATGCTTAACAAATCGCCCATTCCTGTGCTTAGCGTAACACCGAAGGAAATTTTTATAATGGGAACATTCCGAACAAGTGGTGCACCATACTAGCAAAACACTTAATTCTATAATAAAGGGAGGTATAATTACGCTCCCTTTTTTTGTAGCTATCGCTAGCGGTATTGGTCAAAAATTTCCAAAACTTTATCATAATTATCCCCCTGTAATCCAATAGCATTGAACAATAATTTGTACATTAGTGATAGTTTACACTTTTGTTTACTTTTTGGTGCACGCATATTAAACCATTTACAAGTTTGACAACACAGGATGTCCATAGCGTTGAAGATGTAAAATCGAAGGTAATTAACACAACAATAATTGTAGCTACAATAGTTGGTTTTGTAGCTTACTCCTTTGGTCTTGTGTCGCGATTTTCAGGTATGGGTTTTACTCTATCCTTACTTTTCGAAACGCTTATTATTTCATTCCTCTTAACAATAAGCATACTTCGGAAACGACTTCGAAATACCATAAAAGCATATATCTTAATATCCCTAATTCTTCTTTTTACAATTTCCGATTCCTACTTTTTTGGCGTTTTCTCAACCGCACGAATCTATTTGATTTTAATCCCTCTTCTTTCCATTGTATACTTTTCGCTTGCTCATACCCTTGTACTTTTCTTCTCGTCGGTTTTGCTATTCATTTTCATTGGCTATATGCACTACTCTGGCTTATTAGCACTCCCTCCTGAATATGAGCCAAGTATTTACGCTTTTAGACTATACCCATGGATAATAAACTCAATACACATTACAGCGGTTAGCCTTATTGTGCTATACGTAATTCATAGCTTCTTCTCTACCTTTTCGGAACTTGTGTCGCGATTAAAAAACATTAACATCAAAATTTCTGAAAGCGAACGAAACTATAAAGAGATATTCAACTCAACCAGCGAAGCACTTTTTGTTCATAATCCAACAAATGGTTCTGTTGTTGACGTAAACAATGCCATGCTCAGAATATTTGGTTATAACGATAAGCAAGAGGTTGTTGGAAAAAACATTAGCAGCTTTAGCTACGAACAGAGCATGGAGGAAAAAGCGCTTGAAAAAATTCATGCAGCGGCCGAGGGCAATCAACAGCTTTTCGAATGGGTATCGGTGAAAAGCAATGGGGAACCATTTTCAACCGAAGTGTCGTTACGCAGAACAATAATTGCTGGAGTGCCAATGGTACTGGCCGTTGTACGAGATGTTTCCGAAAGGAAAAAAGTCCAAAAAGCCCTTGAGGAAAGCGAGAAGAAATATCGAGACATGGCCGAACTTACTCCGCTTACCATTTGGGAAAGCAACCTTGATGGCCTTTGCATCTACACAAACTCAATCGGATACAAAGTGCACGGCTATACCGATGAGGACTTTAAGCAAGGTGTTTATCTAATAAATCTGCTTGTTCCCGAGGATAGAGAACGAGCAGTTCTAAACCTAAAAGCGCGAATTGAAGGAAAGGTTGGAGGAGGAGATGAGTACACCGGATTACGCAAAGATGGGACACGGTTTCCGGTAAGAATATACTCAAGTGTAATCTACAAAAATGGCAAACCAATCGGTTTTAGGGGTGCCACTGTTGATGTTTCCGACATTAAAAACGCGGAGCAAAACCTGCGCGAAAGCGAGGAGCGATACCGAAAACTTGTTGAAACCTCGCAAGATGGTATATCGCTAATGGACATCCATGGAAATATGCTATACGTAAATAAGCGGAAAGCGCAAATGGTTGGAGCGGCTAACCCAAAAGATTTGATTGGAAAAAATGCTTACGATTTACTGACCTCACAAAGTAGAGTTGAAGCCAAAAAACTTATACCTGAGCTAATCGAAAAAGGGTTTATTGAGACATTCGAAGCGGAGGTTAATAGGTTAGATGGGGCAATTTTTACCGCTGAGTTTAACATAACCGTTCTAACCGATGAGAATGGCAATCCAACGCATTTAATGGATACCATGCGAGACATTACAGAGCGAAAGCAAACCACTATTGAACTTGAAAAGTACAGAAATCATCTTGAGGTGCTGGTAAAGGAACGCACCGAGGAGCTTGAAGCAACCAACGAAGAACTGCAAGCAACCAACGAAGAGCTTTATAACCATAAAGAGGAGCTACAAGCCACACTCTCAAAACTGCAGAACGCACAAAAACAGCTTATCGAAGCAGAAAAAATGGCCTCGTTAGGTGTTTTAGCTGCTGGCGTTGCCCACGAAATTAACAACCCTCTTAACTTTATCCACGGAGGAGTTTCGGCTCTTGAAGACTATGTGAAGAACAATTTAACCGATCATCACGACCCACTTTCACCGCTTATTGAAATAATTAACACAGGGGTAACTCGTGCAGCCAGTATTGTAGAGGGGTTAAACCACTATAGCAGAAGCGACAACGTACATCAAGTTTTCGATTGCGATATCCATAAAATAATAGATAATTGCTTGCTAATGCTGGATAATAAGATAAAAAATCGGATATTAGTGGAGCGAAACTACGCTAGCAAGCCCATAATTGTAAAATGTAAGGAAGGAAAAATGCATCAGGCATTCCTAAACGTACTAACAAACGCTGTACAGGCAATTGAAGGCAATGGAACCATATCCATCTCAACTGCTTTACAGCAAAACATAGTTAGAG